>JAEEGL013402500.1_pt1 | contig 46748 bp, 42 predicted proteins | sample 9134231 | NCBI WGS metagenome assembly JAEEGL01 (sample SAMN16246548, study PRJNA631951) | gut metagenome | biome: gut microbiome; feature: rumen; material: fiber-attached | host: Bos | place: Iran: Karaj | collected 2018-10
CTACTTAGAGAACATACGAAAGAATCAATATAAAAGTTGTTGGATCCTCCAGTCATAGGTACAGCCCCTGTTGGGCAATCAACTGTGATGCTTAAGGGAGTATTGGAAGAACTTTGCACCAAAAAACTTCCTTGAATGCTTTGGTTATTTATGCAGTTTGATGGCGGTGAGCAGGTTCTGTTACCATTTGTTCCAACACTTACAGTAGATGAACTTGAAGAAAGTATATCTCCGAAATTCATATCATCTTGTGCCGTAACCGTTATTATAGGGATATTACCAAGAGTTATCTTTATACCTATAGGAACAGTTTGTGAAACTTTATCAACCTTTGCAGTATAATTTGCAACTCCTTCAAATATACCTTGGCATGAAGTACTTGACACTACTACAGAAGTCCCCAAATCCCACTCTTGAGATGAATTGTTTTGCACAGTCTTGTTTCCTTGAGGATTAAATGTAAAAGAACTTGCATTCAGTGAAGAACATGCATTATTACAATTTGCAACACAGGTGAAAGAAGCACTACCAGGTCTAGTTATTTGAATTTTAACAGATGAACCAGTGTCGTTATTATATCTTATAATTCCTTGATGTTCATCTCTATGGCTTATCATTGATGCACTGCTCACATTTCCATTAGTACCCAAAGTTATAGTAGTAGATCCACTAACTTCTATAACTCCAAAATCCAATATTTGTATAGTTTCCCACCCCGCCAGAGCAGGGGAAGACCGAATCGCCCCCAAAATTACAAATTATGTAATAGAATCGCTTTAACAACACAAAACCGTAAATAAATTAAAAACATCTATATTTTAATTAGCCGAATATAAAAAATCAAAATAAAATCAATCTTTTACACATTTTTATGTTTGTTCGAAAAAGCTTGACCAAATGTTACAAATATGTTACAATTTAATTACATAATGGGGATGTGAGGAAAGTAAGATATATCTATATAGCAACAATTATTTTTATAAGGAGAATGGCCATGAAAAAGATACTTTTAATTATATCGTTGGCATTACTGTGGAGCTTTAATGTTAATGCGCAACAGACGGAAACTAAAGCAACAATGGAAAAAGCTGCCGTTTCTGAGAAAAAAGTAGATGTTGAAGAGCTTAAGAAAGCTACTGAAACAAAAGAAGCAATTGCTATCGCACAAAAAGCTCCTGCAGTTGAGCTCCCTACTGGAAATTTAAGAAAGAGCGGAGATGCAGTTTCTAATCCAAATTGCCGTACACGTTATACAGCACAAGAAGCTCTTGACAGTACAGCTGACGGCAATGTAAATATGTTCGGTGCTGTATATTCGGGAGTTACACAGCGTACTTGTGAAGAAAAATTACCTGAAAATATACAAAGAGCTGTAAGTGATAAATTAATTAGTGATAAATTAATTGAGGCAAGAGAAGCAGAAAGGGCTTATGAAGACATCGAAGAAAGGGCTTATGAAGACATCGAAGAAAGGGCTTATGAAATGCCTGCATTGAAATTATCAATGTAAATCATTGATACTGGGCGGTGCTAAAAACACCGCCCTTTTTAATAACCAGTCATGCCTCTTTTTTAGCTTGCTAAAAAAGTCAGGGCATCTTCAATTTTTCTTAAAACATTGTAGACCTCTTGACGATTTTAACGAGTAAAATAGAGGCACGACATAAAAAAATACCACCGATAAAAACCGGTGGTATAATCTTAAATACATATTGGATCTAATTAGTAAGAAACTTCCAAAATCTCAAAAGATTTCTTGCCTCCCGGAGCCATATATTCTGCTGTATCTCCGACTTCTTTGCCAATCAAAGCTTTGGCCAAAGGTGATGAAACCGAAATTTTATTCTTTTCAATATCTGCTTCATAATCTCCGACAATCTGGTATTTACTTTCTTTGTCGGTATCTTCATCAACCAATAATACTTTTGCACCAAAACGAATAACATCGCCTTTGTTCAGAGAAGTATCAATAACCTGTGCTCGGCTGACAACAGCCTCTAGCTCCTGAATGCGTCCTTCAATAAAGCTTTGTTTTTCTTTAGCCGCATGATACTCGGCATTTTCTGACAAATCACCATGAGAACGAGCTTCAGATATTGCCGCAATAATATTCGGGCGCTCAACGCCTTTTAAGTTTTTCAATTCTTGCTCTAAAGCTTTAAAACCTTCTTTGGTTAAAGGAAACTTATCCATTTTACACCTCACAAATTTAAACGAAAAAAATTTGACTGGAAAAGTAAAACCTTCCACAGTCATATTCAATAAAATTACATCCCTTATAATACAAAATAATTTGATTTGCAAGATAAATATTCTGTGTGCGAGTTATTTTTTTGCTTTTCATATATAGCCATTATGCTATATTCAAAGTGTTTATAAACACTTATTTGGAGATTTTATAATGAGAAAAATTTATCTTCTATCAGCTGTTTGCGCTGCTTTATTGACCGTTAGTCCTGTTAAAGCTAATGACAGCACCGGTTGCGGTTTAGGTTCTATGGCTTGGCGTGGACAAAGTGGTATCGCTCCGCAAGTTTTAGCTGTTACCACCAATGGTATCTTTGGTAACCAAACCTTTGGTATTACTTTTGGTACATCGGGTTGCGATCCTAACGGTCGTGTAAGCGGCGGCACCCAAAGAATGGTATTCAGTTTCATTGAAAACAACATGGAACAATATGCTTTAGATGCAGCCAGAGGTGAGGGCGAAACTCTTGATACATTGGCTGGTATCTTAAATGTTGATAAAGCTGAATTTGCTAAAAAATCTCAACAGAATTTTGCTGCCATTTTCCCGGACAGCAATGTTGATGCCATTTTTGTAACACAGCAAATCTTTGCTATGTTGAAAGCTTAATCTTCAAGCTACGGTAAAGGCTCTTGCCAACAACAAGAGCCTTTTTATTTTATTTTATGTTACGTCTGATTTTTATAATTTTTTGCCTTTTATTGCCATCGCTAAGCTTGGGCGCAGAAGTTGATCTTGCCCATTCTCCCGAATGGCTGGCATTGGTACATTATCGCCCCAAACTATTAGGTGGCTATAAATCGAGCATTGACAGCAACAACTTCTTTTTGGCTCAAGACGGCCGCACCAATCCTCAAGCAGAACTCAATGCTACTATAAAATTGTTTCAATACGGAACCGATAAAGACAAAATATGCATATTCCCTGCAAGATATATATTTTTAAAAAACAACAAGTTGATAAAACAAGTTAATGTGAATTGCGAAGAATATAACCAGTTTAAATCTGATTTAAATCCATCTGGTATAACCTTGCTTTTTACGGATGCATATATGAATAATCCGTCATCGTTGTTCGGTCATACGTTGTTGCGTATTGATACCGCGCGTAAGGGGACTCAACTTTTGGCACATGGTGCCAATTATGGTGCATTTACTGCCGGACAAGAAAACAGCGTACTTTTTGCGGTTTACGGTCTTACAGGCGGATATTACGGCGGCTGGACGGTCAAACCTTATTATGACATCATCAATACCTATAACAATATCGAAAACCGTGATATTTGGGAACTTAACCTCGATCTAACCCCGCAAGAAATTGATATGTTCGTTGCTCATCTATGGGAGATGGGACAAACTCAAACCCGCTACTATTTCTTTTCCAAAAACTGCTCTTATATGATTATGGAAGCTCTTGATGCCGTTCGTCCGTCGTTGCATTTGGCGGATAAATTCCCGGCCCAAACTATTCCTGTTGATACCATCAAAGCCGTATTTCGTAGTCAAAATTTGGTAAAATCCATCAAATACCGTCCATCCAGACAAGCAAAAATTGTTCATCGTGCCAATCAAATGAATGCTCAGCAAAAAAAGGCCTTTATTAAAGCAATTCACGATGAAGATTATAGCTTAAGTAATGTTCCGGATGATGAAAAATCCGATGTTTTGGAAACCGCTTATCAATATGTACAATATCAATTTGTCAAAAAAGAATTTGATCTCAAAGAATACCGTCGCCGCAGTTTTAAGGGGTTGATAGCGCGTAATCAACTTCAAAATCAAAAAGCCCAAATGTCCGAAACCCCAAAGGGACGCTCTCCGCTCAAATCTCATGAGGCTATGCGTGCCACATTTGGTGTTGGAAAATCACATGGGCAGGTTTTTCAGGAGATTTCTTATCGTCCGGCTTATCATTCTTTGACTGATAATGATTATGGTTTATTGACCGGTGCCGAAATTAATTTTTTAAACAGTCGTTGGCGTCATTATGACAAGACACATAAAACCGTATTGAGTGAATTTAACATTTTAGGTATACGTTCACTATCACCAATAAATTATATGTTTACGCCAACATCTTTCGGTATCAACTGGGATATATGGCGCGCTTATAATCCAACCAATCAAAAAGAAGGCTATGCCACCAAAATTCATGTTGATGGTGGAGCCACAGTCGAGCTTTTGCCTCATCTATGGGGCTACATAAATGGCGGAGTAGAGGGAGCTTATGGCGGTTTTCTACCTCACAACGCCTATGCCGGTATTTCACTTGCCGGTGGAGTTTTTTTGCATTTTCGTGATTTTAAACTATTGGCTGAAGCTAAACAAATGTTTGGCACAACCTGGTTTGCCAACACCAAGACTTATAAACTTGAAGCCAACATTCCGCTTTCAACCAACTGGGGTTTATCAGCCGAATATAAATTTGAAGACAACAGCAAAGGTATTGATTCTGAAGAATTTATGACCTCAATTAGATTTTATTTTTAAAAACATCTTGATTTTCATTTTTAATAGTGCTACATCAAACGCTATCAAATTTATAATTAACAAATCATTAGTTTTTAAGATTATGAAAGACAGTATCTTCAAAAAAGAGATTATTCCTACCGCAATTGCCGCATTCATTGTCCTGTGTTTATGCCTCGGCGGTAGCATGATTGTCAATAGTTTCCTTGGTTGACAAACCGTAACTAAGCAGAAGAGAGCGCCTTTTCCTTTCGAGGAAAACGCGCTTCTCTTTTTTATTGCATTTTAACTCACTCGGGTATATTTTTACCACAGATAAAAAATGAGGAGAAATTTGATGTTAAGAGATGATATTCAAAATGCAATCAAAGATTCAATGAAAAATCATGATTCAGACAGATTGAGCACTGCCCGTATGATTTTGGCCGGCATCAAAGAAAAAGATGTTGATGCTCGCGGCAAAGGTAAAGAATGTGCCGCCGAGGCTGATTTAATGTCAATGATGCAAACCATGATTAAACAGCGTCAGGAATCAGCTAAAATGTATCGTGACGGCAACCGCCCCGAACTGGCAGAAAAAGAAGAAAAAGAAATTACAATCATCAATTCGTTTTTGCCAAAACAGATGAGTGATGCCGAGGTTGATGCCGCTATTGCTTCAATCATTAAAGAACTTAACGCCTCATCAATGAAAGATATGGGCGCTGTAATGGGTAAACTTCGTGAAAAATACGCCGGACAGATGGATTTTGGTTCTGCCAGCGGTAAGATTAAGGCTGCCTTAAGCAAATAATTGTATGGAAAACACAGACTTTCATAGATTTCTTGATGAAATCCGCGCCAAAGTTCCGATTGCTGATGTAATCGGAGCCAGGGTAAAACTTACACGCAAAGGGCGGGAATATACTGGTCTGTGTCCTTTTCATAATGAGAAAACGCCTTCATTTACGGTTAATGAGGCCAAAGGTTTTTATCACTGTTTTGGTTGCGGTGCACATGGTGATGTTATCAAGTTTGAGATGGAAGCCGGAGGAGTTCCTTTTATGGATGCCGTTACCAAACTGGCCAACAAAGCCGGATTAAAAGTTCCCAAATTCAGTCATGAAAATGAAGAAGAAGCCAAACATCGCAGCTCATGGTACGAAATTATGGAACTTGCCACCGGATTTTTTGAAAAAAACTTGCTTCTTCCGGCCGGACGAGAGGCTTTTGAATACTTGGATCGCCGTGGATTTGATGATGCTATAATCAAAAAATTTCGACTCGGATATGCTCCGGATAACAATGGATTGTGCGCCTATTTGTTGTCTAAAAATGTTTCTGAAAGTGATATGATTGAACTCGGTCTTGCTGTACTGTCCGAAAAAAACTCTAAAGTCTATGATTTTTTCCGCAATCGTGTAATTATCCCGATTATGGATAAACGCAGCCGTATTATTGGATTTGGTGGGCGTGTTATGGGCAATGAACAGCCCAAATATCTTAATTCTCCGGAAACTCCTATATTCAACAAGCGTAAAATCCTGTATAATCTGAATTATGCCCGCGATAAAGCTTACGAAAACAAGCGTATCATAATTTGTGAGGGTTATATGGATGTTATTGCTCAATCTAAATACGGCTTTGAATATGCCGTTGCGCCGCTAGGTACGGCATTAACTGAAGACCAAATCCAAGAAGCGTGGAAAATCTGTCCCGAACCGACACTTTGTTTTGACGGCGACAGCGCTGGAATTCGCGCAGCTGTCCGTTCTGTTGATCGAGTTTTACCGATACTAAAACCCGGATATTCGCTCAAATACGTATTTCTGCCGGACAAAATGGACCCTGATGAGTTCTTAAAAGCTAAAGGTGCTGAAGAATACGAAAAAGCAATTACCAACACCACCCCTCTGGCAGATTTATTATGGCGCAAAAATTTACAGTCTCAGCCGACTGCCACCCCTGAACAAAAGGCCATGTTTGAAAAAAACATTTATGAAGAAATTGGTAAGATTACGGACGAAAAGGTCAGGGGATATTATCTTCAGGATATGAAGACCCGTATTTATAATGAAATTCGCCGTCCGCAATCTGCTATACAACCATCAACCCCAAAAAATGTATATTCTCCTAAACACAGAACGTTTCACTCCAATCTCAACGTAAAACGCTCGTTGGACGAGAATGTTGCCCGTTTTGTGCTTTCTGCATTCATATATTATCCGCAACTTATAGGAGAGTTTGAAGAACAACTCGGAATGTTTGAAATTCCTAATACCGAACTTAATATGCTATGGGAAAAGATGACTAATCTCAGCCACGAACACGAGCAACTGACTTCAGAAATAGTGATGAGTGAATTGATGTCATCAGATTTTAGCAAAATAGTGTTATCGTTATGGGAACTCAAAATGCTTAAGCAGCAGAATCTGTTTATAACCAAACTTCGTGATGAAATTAGTAACAAAATCCTCGAAATGCAGTTGGGACAAGTAGAAAAAGACATCAAAGAATGTCTCCGTATTATGGAAACTTCCGAGTCGTTCCCTGATGATGTTTATGAACGCTATGAAATGCTAAAAAAAGATCGTCAAGCTCTGTTAGATGAAAAAAACATTTAAAATCGGCCAAGGCTTTAAAAAAACGTTAATTTTAACTATATATTGTTACAGTAGTATGAAAATATTACTTAAAATGCAATCGTATTATTGACAATTGAGTAAATTATCATTAAAAGAAAACCGCTAGCAAAATTTATTCCCTTTTAAAATGGGACTAAAGTCGATTTTAGGAAAAAGAATGTCAGATACAGAAAATCAAGATTTTTACGACTCTAATACCTCAGACGCTCCGCTTATTGATACCTTGGGCAGTGCTGTCAAACGTATTATCGAAAAAGGAAAAACTCGCGGTTATATAACTGTCGAGGAACTCAATAAGGCTCTTCCGTCAGAAAAAGAATCTTCAGAACAAATAGAAGATATCATGGCCGAAATTTCTGATATGGGTATCAGCATTATATCAGAATCGGACGCTGATAACTTCGAACCTGAAGAAAATGAAGATACTTCTGAAGAATACGATGAAAGCGGTAACCTTGATGAAAAAGATATCGGACGTTATGATGACCCGGTGCGTATGTACTTAAAGGAAATGGGAAGCGTTGAGCTTTTATCCCGAGAAGGCGAAATTGCTATTGCCAAACGTATTGAAGCCGGAAAAACCGTTATGATTGACGGCTTGTGCGAAAGTCCGATGACAATTAAGGCTATTGCATCATGGCGTGATGACTTATTAAATGGTCAAATGCAACTTCGTGATGTGGTCGACCTTGAAATGATGTACGGAGACGATCCCGAAGCTATTGTTTATGATGATGAAGACAGTACTTCAACCGTTATGGATCTTGAAAAAGTAACTGCAGAAATTGCCGATAAAGAAGACAGTCTTGATGATATTGATGAAGATCTTGAAGAAGATATGGATCTTGATGATACCGTCGATAATGATGAAGGTGATGATGTCGATGATATATCTGATAAATCCGAGGAAACTGACAACGGAGAAGAAACATCTACTGATGATATTGACGATGATGATGACGATGTTACCGGACACTCTTCCGCATCTGTTTCCGCAATGGAAGAAGCTCTTTGGGAACCAGTACTTGAAATATTAAATAAAATCTCAAGCTATTACGACGATTTGAAAAAAATTCAAAGTCAACGTGTAACCGCCATTATATCGGGACAAAACATAAAACCTGCTTTGGAAAAGAAGTATGTTCAGGTAAAACGTGAGCTTGTTGAGCTAATGAGTTCAATCCATTTGAATGCTAATCGAATTGAACAGTTGGTTGAACAGCTAAATGATCTGAACAAACGTCTTATGGGGTTGGAAGGTAAATTGTTGCGCTATGCACTGTCTTGTAAAGTAAAACGCGATGACTTTCTCAATGAATATCAACTATCAGAACTAGACCCAGATTGGCTGAAAAATATCTCCCGTAAAAAAGATAAACATTGGCAGGATTTTGTTAATAAACACGGTACCGAAATTACTGATATTCGCGACAGTATTGCTCAAATGGCTAAAGAATGTGGCCTGCCGATTAGCGAATACCGTCGCATGGTCGATACCATCAAAAAGGGGGAACGTGAAGCAGAACGTGCCAAAAAAGAGATGATTGAGGCTAACTTACGCTTAGTTATTTCTATTGCTAAAAAATACACCAATCGTGGTCTGCAGTTCTTAGACCTCATTCAAGAGGGTAATATCGGTTTGATGAAAGCCGTTGACAAGTTCGAATATCGTCGTGGTTACAAGTTTTCTACTTATGCAACATGGTGGATACGTCAGGCCATAACTCGTTCAATTGCCGATCAGGCTCGCACTATTCGTATTCCTGTTCACATGATTGAAACAATTAACAAACTTGTTCGTACTTCTCGCCAAATGCTATCTGAAATGGGACGTGAACCGGTACCAGAAGAGCTAGCCACTCGCCTGTCCATGCCTTTGGAAAAAGTACGCAAGGTTATGAAAATTGCCAAAGAACCGGTAAGTTTGGAATCCCCTGTTGGTGATGAAGAAGATTCTTCTCTCGGTGATTTTATTCCGGACGAGAGTGCATTACAACCGCTTGACTCAGCAATTCACTCCAACCTTAAAGAAACCTGTACACGTATTTTGTCATCTCTGACACCGCGTGAAGAGCGCGTTTTGCGTATGCGTTTTGGTATTGGTATGAATACTGATCACACATTGGAAGAAGTAGGACAACAGTTTAATGTTACGCGTGAACGCATTCGCCAGATTGAGGCTAAAGCCTTGCGTAAGCTCAAACATCCGAGCCGCTCACGAAAATTACGCTCATTTTTGGATCAATAAAAATAAAGCCCCGTGCTGGGGCTTAATTTTACCACTTCAAACTTTCAATTTTTTTACTCAATGTTTTAAAAGGACTTATTTTAGCTAATATACCTATGCAACAATTATAGGTTGCTATTACCCATCCTATTTTATTTCTGATATATGTTAACTTTACCAATGGTGAAGATGTGGTATCAACATATATAGATGCTCCACTCATGAGAGATACATCTGTATTCGAACATATTGCAATAAGATATTTACAATCTTCAATTTTTAGATTTTTCTCTGTTGTAATTATATCTGAGGGTCTTTTTAAATCGCCTATTATACTGCACAAACAAACAGACTGTCCTATAATACGCACATATTTAAATCGAGAAGACAAAAGATCATAAAATTCTTTTTGTGATAACTCGTGCACATGATACTTGTTGTCTTTAATATGTAAAGGAGAAATAAGCGATGGAGTAGATATAAAAAGAATTCCATCATCTTTCAAAACATCAGAAAACAATGAAACAGCTCTCTCCTGTGATTGTTTTGAGATATGCTCTATAGTTTCAAAACAAGTGATAATATCAAATGTATCTGAGGAATAATCAATTGCATCAACAGATTTTACCTCAAAATGCAAATTTCCTCTATCTTTTCCTTGTACATATTGAGAATTGCAATATTCCACAACCTTAGGATCAATATCAGCTCCAATAACTTTACTTGCTGTCTTGCTCATTAATTCAGATCCATAACCAGCACCACAAGCAATATCCAGTACATTCTTATTTTTACAATACGGCTCGACAAGCATATACCTATGATAATGCTCTAAAGCCATAATAGAATTTGTCTTAAATTCAGGAATAAAACGTTCCCCCGTATATTTTATACTTTTCATTTATTTTTTCACCTTTTCTTCAACGATATATAATGGTCTTTGTTTGACTTCAACAAAGATTTTGGCAATATATTCGCCGATAATTCCTAAAGAAATCAGTTGTACCCCGCTAAACACCGTAATCAATGTAACTGTAGAAGCCCAACCGGAAACAGAGCCATGAGAACTGTAATTAATCAAGATTCTTAAAATAAAACAAGCCCCCAGAAAAGAAATTAAAAATCCCATCAAAGTAACCAATCGCAAAGGCACTATTGAAAAACTTGATATTCCATTCCATGCAAAAGCCAACATCTTCTTTAGTGGATATTTTGTTTCTCCGGCAAGACGTGGGGTACGATCATAATAAACCATATCGGACTTAAAACCGACCAATGGAACGACAGCGCGTAAAAAAAGATTACGTTCAGGAAATTGCTTCAATTGTTCAACAGTACGTTTAGTCATCATCCTAAAATCAGCATGATTATAAATCACCTTAACACCAAGCCAAGACATTATTTTATAAAAAGCTTGAGCTGTAAAACGCTTAAAAAACGTATCAGAATCACGTCTCTTTCGTACCCCATAAACAACATCATTTCCTTCATTTATCTTTTTTACCATTTCAATTATGCAATTAGGATCATCTTGCAAATCAGCATCAATCGTACAATACAAATCAGCATCATTGTCGTACATACCGGCCAAAATTGCCCCCTGATGACCAAAATTGCGAGATAGTTTAGAAGCCTCGAAAAGCTGATTTTTATTACATTCTTTAACCAATACCTCCCAGGTCTTATCATGACTTCCATCATCAACATAATGAACACGGCTGTCAGGTGAAACCAACTTATCATCAATCATCTTATTTAACAACTTTGACATTGTGTTAAGAGTTGATGGTAAAACTTCCTCTTCATTATAACACGGAATAACAATCAACAGTTTTTTCATGAGCAGTTCCTTATCAACAGGTTAGCGCTTTAAAATAGACAACTATCGCTAACAATGATAATAAGAAATTATTAAAAATTACTATACAAGGGGTATCATGGTTAAAGTTTCTGTTCTTATTCCTGTTTATAATGCTTCAGCTTTTCTAAAAAGCAGTATTAACAGCATTTTGGAACAAACTTTTTCTGATTTTGAATTATTATTACTTAATGACTGCTCAACAGATAATTCTGAAGAAATCATTAAAACCTTTACCGATCCTCGTATAAAATATTTTAAAAACGAACACAATCTCGGAATATCCGGTAGCCGTAACCGACTAATGGATTTGGCCCAAGGGGAATATCTGGCAATTATGGATAACGATGACCTCTCAATGCCGGAAAGATTTGCAAAACAAGTTACTTTCTTGGACAATCACCCTGATGTTACTATTGTCGGCACTTGGGGAGAATTATTCAATAATATGCCGGCACATGGTGTTTATGCAAAAATCAAAAAAATGATTACCAATATGGGATGGGTTTGGCGGCAACCGGCTACAGTTACAATCAAAGAAACTTTACGTGGTTGCACCTCCATGCATTCATCAATGATGGTACGCCGTGCTGATTTAATAAAACATAATATCCGCTACAATGCCGAATATACACCTGCTGAAGATTATGACTTAATACGGCAGGTCTTAACCGCAGGACTTAAAATATGCAATCTTCAAGAAGTTCTGTTCAAATACCATCTTTACGGTGGCAACTTTTCCGTAAAAAAGAAAGAACTGATGAAAATCAATGATGCTCGAGTTAAAGCTGATATTTGCAAATTTTTAAATATAACCAATTATCATCGCTATCCGTATTGGTTAATAATTGCACGAAAACTACGCCTCAAATGGCTTTTGAAATGGATAAAAATATGATCACCGAACCACTTTTTAGAGATAACATTCTAAGCAATATTTACAACAATTTTGCCTTTTATTTCCGATACTTCCTAAACGGTAATCTCTATATTTGGATGATTGCAGTTATTGCTTTTTTATTATTAAATTGGATTGTAACCAAATTTTACTTTCAAAATCGTTATGCTGATTTTGCTCCTAATGAGAGTTACACATTTTCTAAAAAACACAAAAGCCATTGGTTCGCTCTATGCATTGTAACTGCCTCATTTTTAATTTATTGCGGTAATACCTTATGGCAGGAAATTTCAATATATACCGACTTTGACAGTATGTCTTGGTACTACACTCTAAGTTTCAGCAAAGGCATACTTCCTGCTGTTGACGGCCACTTTAGATATACTCCTCTGCAAGGAATTGATCTTAATATTATCTTTGGAATTTCAAATAATACCTATTTCATACACTCATACATATTCTTAAAACAGTTATTGATTTTATGGCTAATGTACATATTATTTGATTTCATTCCTGTTTTCAAACGCTTGATAATGATTGCAATAATCAATTTACTTCCTTCTTTATTATGGATCAACAGCGCCATTTTCCCCGAACAAAATGTCATAATTTTTGTACTGCTAAGTCTGATTTTCTTACGCCGTTTTCAACAAACCGGCTTTTCAAGATATTTATTGTATTTCATGATTTTTATGAACTTGGCATTATATAGTAAAGAAACTGTGGCTATCTTTTACGGAGGTTTTGGTATCTATCTGTTAATATCTGCTGTCATGAACGGAAAAATCGCTCTCAACTCATTTTTACACCCAATTAAATGTATAAGGCAGTTTCCGGTTGAATATTTGATGTTTTGGAGCTTATTTATTTTTGCTACCGGTTGGATGCTTTTAACCGACTTTGGCATCGACAATCGTTATCTTATGACACATGGAGCAGATCTAAATGAAGCAATAAAAATTTATCAAACTGAAATTTTAATAAACGTTCTGGCCTTAATTATTATGTTTATCAAATTAATAAAAACAAAAACTAAAAATTTACATTTATTTACCGAAGGAAGCCTAATCGGTTGCACTATAATATCTTATTTGATTGTATTATCATTAAGACTTGTACCGACAGCTGATTATAGTGTTCCATATTATTTATATCTTCCGGCAGTTTTCTGCACTGTATACATTTTTACCAACATAACTTCCAAACTACTACTATCTGTCATATCAATTTTGATTATAACTTTTGCCGGCTATTGCAACCTCAACACCTCTATGGCGCAACAGGGTAAAGAACGTCGTGATATAGCTGAATATCTCATTTCTCATGCCAAATTTATGGAAACAACCATTTATATTGATGTAAACGCCAAATATATTGATACTATATGGTGGAAAACAAAAGCTTGGGCTAATGCATTGTTATACAGTTATCCGGATATTAAAATAAAATTCAAGCTTGATCCTCAAATATATAATATCTGGTATATGAATCATATTATTCCGGTTCCTATAAGTAATGAAGCTCCCATTCGTGGCGATTATATATTGGTAAACAAAACACATAACCCTGGATATATACCTGATCTCAGTGCAACTATCGCTTATGAAAACAAAGTTTATACCTTATATCATCTGGAATAATTCTATGTTGAGCTTATATAAAAGACTTGAAAACATTTGGTTCAGATTACCGCAAAAACTACGCTTTCTATTTGTAGGCGGGTTTAATACCGTTTTTTCATATTCTTTATTTGTAATTATGGTAGCGCTTTTGGCAACTCCTTACAAAATAGCTTTGATTATATGTTATATAATCTCAACTAATATCTCAATTTTTACTATGCGTTATTACGTTTTTCATTCGCATGGAAAACTTTGGCACGAATATTCTAAAAGCTGGGTGGTATATTTATCAATTTTGATCATTAATTATATTTTTATGTATATTGCAGTCGATGTTTGCAAAATAAATGAACTTATTGCTCAAGCTATATACACCATACTTATCACCGTTTTTACATACTTAATGCACAAATACATAAGCTTTGCCCAACGCTGACTATCCTGCCAAATAAGTTTTTACGGCATCGTCTCGCTCAAAAAGATAGAGCAGGGTACGTAAAGCATCTCCGCGTGGGGTCTTAAGGTCGGGATCATTATTCACAATCATTTTTGCATCTTGAGAAGCCGTCAGTAACAATCCTTGATGGACGCTCATATCTGCCAACCTAAAATTGGTAAATCCGGATTGCTTCGTTCCCAAAATTTCGCCGCCACCGCGTAATTTGAGATCTTCTTCAGCAATCAAAAACCCATCTTCGGTTTGCTTCATAACCTGTAAACGCGCACGTGCGGTATCACTTATTGGATATCCGTAAAGCAACAAACAAGTTGCCGCATTGTTACCTCTCTTAACCCGTCCGCGTAATTGGTGCAATTGCGCCAATCCAAAACGTTCGGCGTGCTCAATAATCATAATTGTTGCTTCCGGCACATTAACACCGACTTCAATAACTGTTGTTGCCACCAAAAGATTTATTTTGCCGGATTTAAATTGCTCCATAATTTCATCTTTTTGCTTTTCTTTCATCTTCCCGTGAATGAGTCCTACCTTGTCTCCAAACACTTTTTGCAACAATTCAAAGCGTTGCTCTGCTGCTGCCAAATCCAATTTTTCGGATTCCTCGACCAACGGACACACCCAATAAGCCCGCGCTCCTTGTTTCAATTTGTTCTTCAGAGCTTCAATCACGTCATCGGCCTTAGTCAGCGGCATAACCCTTGTATCAACTGGTTTACGCCCTTCCGGCAGTTGATCAATTTTTGAATATTCCATATCTCCGAAAGCAGTTAAAATCAAACTTCGCGGAATAGGGGTTGCGGTCATAACCAAAATATCAGCCTTGTTTCCCTTGTTTGATAAATTAAGCCGCTGATGCACACCGAAACGATGTTGTTCATCAATTATTACGCAGGCCAAATCATTGAATTCAACATCTTCAACAAACAAGGCGTGAGTACCGATTAAGATATCTATTTTTCCTTCAGCCAAATCGGCAATAATTTTGTTACGTGCTTTTCCTTTAACTTTACCGATTAACAATTCTGCACGCAAACCGATTGCTTCACAAACGGGTCCGATAGTCTCCATATGTTGTTTAGCCAAAATCTCTGTCGGAGCCATAATTGCGGCCTGAGTTCCGCATTCAACGGCATTGAGCATGGTCAACAAAGCTACGACGGTCTTGCCGCTACCGACATCGCCCTGCAATAATCTCAACATACGGTTATCACTTGCCTGGTCGGCAAAAATCTCTCCTAAAACTTTTTCCTGTGCATTGGTAAGCTTAAAAGGCAGCATATCCAAGACTTTTCGCCGCAACAACCCGTTACCGGAAATTTTTCTTCCTTTCTGTTTTTTGATTTTTTGCCGTACAATTGCCAATGCCAACTGATTTGCCAACAGTTCATCATATGCCAGCCGTGTTCTTATCGGATTTGTTGGCAACAAGTCATCAATGTTGCGAGGGTGATGAACCGCAATAATAGCCTGATTAAAACTCGGAAATCTACGTTGTCTCAGAAAATTTTCATCCTGCCATTCTGCAAAATCAGGCACTCTTTGCAACGCCTGTTCGGCAAGTTTATTCATAAATTTATTTGTAATTCCGGCGGTCAAACCGTATATCGGCTCATACTGCGGAACACCCTTCAAGTCTTTAACAATATAATCGGGATGACTCATCTGCAGCATATTGTTAAAACTCTCGATTTTACCGCTGACAAAACGTTTTTCCCCGACCGGAAGATTTTTTTCAATAGAGCTGGTATAAGCCTTAAAAAAACAAAGCAATAATTGATTACCGAGATTGTCCTCGCACATTACACGATAAGGCTGGCTTTTTCGGCGTGGGGGTTCGTGTTCAATTACCGATACCTCAACCGTGTTTACCTCTCCGATTTTAACATTTTTTAATGATGGAACAATATTGCGGTTAACCAAAGAATAGGGCAAATGCCAAAGCACATCGCCGATTTTCTTTATATCCAGATTCCCCAATAGCTTGGCATATTTATCACCAATTCCTGCAAAAGTGGTCACATCAGCAAACAGAGGAAACAAAATTGGCGGACGCATTGCTCAAAACCCTAAAATTTGATTGCTATTCTTGCATAATTGTATATATTTTTGAAACAGATGTAAACAACAAGATAAAAAACTATGCTCGAACAGTTGAAAAAACTCAGATCTGAAACCAAGAGTATTTCATCGGTTGCCGATGGTGCTGAAGCCTTTGTTTTACAAAAAATTCATCAACTTTCCCCAAATGACATTGTTTTTATTGCTCCTGATGGAACTTCTTTGGTTCAAACGGCATCTTTATTGCGCTATATTACTCCTGAAACCGAAATTCTTACTTTTCCGGCCTGGGATACGGTTCCATATGATCGTATATCTCCTAATGTTAATATTGTCGCTGAAAGAGTTGACGTCCTGGCTCATTTGGCACCCAATCCAACATCCGTCAAACCGCGAATTATTATTACCAGTATTGGTGCGGTAATGCAAAAACTTCCGCCTAAAAAGGTCTTTCTTAATTCGGTGAAATCTATTCAGGTAGGTTCTCAATTAAGCCTCTCAAATTTTTTACATTATGTCGCGCTCAACGGTTACACACGTGTAGAACAGGTTATGGAGCCGTCAGAATATGCTGTTCGTGGCGATATTTTAGATATTTTTCCGGCAGGTAGCGAACAGCCCTTACGTATAGATTTATTTGGTGATGAAATTGAAAAAATTCGTACCTTTGATGTCTTAACCCAACGCACCACCGGAGAAAAAAATCATTATACCTTCCAAGCTGCAGGTGAGGTTATATTAGATGAAAACACCATAAAAAATTTTCGTTCTCACTACCGCGAAACATTCGGTGCTACATGTAAAGATGATGAAATATATGAAGCTGTTTCTAATTCTCAAAAATATATGGGAATGGAAAACTGGCTCCCGTTTTTTTATGAAGACACACTACCGACAATTTTTGATTATATTCCTCAGGCCACAATTATTTTCGGGCGCAATGTTGAAGCAGCCATGCAAGCCAAAAATGATAGTATTATTGATCATTATCAGGCAAGGCTTGAAAACCTATCATTAAAGACACCGCAAAACGAGGTTGATACCTACCGTCCTGTACCTCCGGAGCAAATGTTTTTACACCCTGAAGATATTCTATCAAAAGTCAACCTGCAACTCAGCTCACTAAACCTTCCGCAAAGCATTGAAAATGTCGACATTGCCACAATTCCATGTCGTAATTTTTCATCAGCTAAAAATATTACCCCTTCACAAGTATACACAGAACTTCTTAATTCCTTAAATGAATATGGTAAGCTGTCCCGCTTTATTTGTTGCTATACTGCCGGATCTCGCGAACGCATTTTTACCCTATTAAACGAAGCTATATCAAATAATAACTTAAAACTTAATCTCTCAATAGCTGATAATTGGCACGATGCCTGCCTAAAATCTAAAAACAGCGTTGTTCTAATTGTTATTGGTTTACAACATGGCTTTCGTAATGATGAATTCTATTTTATATCCGAGCAAGACATCTTTGGTCCCAGACAAAATCATCGCACTTCTCATAAAGTCTCGTCAAAAGACTTTATTGCTGATGTTTCATCATTAAACATCGGAGAACTTGTGGTTCATCTTGAACACGGTATCGGGCGTTTTATGGGACTTGAAAATATTTCTGCCGGCGGTGCCGACCACGATTGCTTAAAAATAATTTATGCCAATGACGACAAATTATTTGTTCCGGTTGAAAATATTGAAATGGTTTCTCGCTACGGAGCTGATGATGAAAACATTCAGCTTGACACACTGGGCGGTATGGCCTGGGAAGCCAAAAAATCTAAAGTCAAAAAACGTATTCATGAACTTGCTGAAAAATTAATTGCTATTGCAGCCCGCCGCCAACTTAAGAAAGCTGAAACTTATATAGCTTCCGATGGTACGTATGATGAGTTTTGCTCCGGTTTTCCTTATAATGAAACAGATGACCAACTCAATGCCATTAATGATGTTATGAGTGATTTATCCGCCGGAATACCTATGGATAGATTAATCTGTGGAGACGTTGGATTTGGCAAAACCGAGGTAGCTTTGCGCGCAGCTTTTACCGTAGCAATGTGCGGTGGGCAGGTTGCCCTTATTGTTCCCACTACCTTATTAGCACGTCAACATTACCTCAATTTCTTGCAACGTATGAACGGTTTTCCTCTGCGTGTTGCCATGCTATCACGTTTGACCACAGTTACCGAAGCCCGCAAAATCAAGGCCGGTATGAAAGACGGTTCTGTTGACATTGTTATCGGCACTCATGCGCTTTTGTCAGATAATATTGAATTCAACAATCTCGGACTTTTGATTATAGATGAAGAACAACACTTTGGGGTTGCTCACAAAGAAAAACTAAAAGCCTTAAAAGATGATGTGCATGTTTTAACATTAACAGCCACCCCGATACCCCGCACTTTACAACTATCACTCACCGGTGTAAAGCAACTGAGTATCATAGCTACTCCTCCGGTTGATCGATTAGCAGCACGCACCTTTGTTATGCCTTTTGACCGTGTAATGATTAAAGAGGCTATTTATCGTGAGAAGTTCCGTGGCGGACAGACTTTTGTGGTTTGTCCTCGTGTTTCCGACATTTCCGAAGTACAAAAAATCTTAAAAGAAATTGCACCAGATATTGAAATTTTGGTTGCTCACGGACAAATGCCGGTCAAGCAGCTTGAAGACGTAATGAACTCTTTTGTCGATAAAAAAGGTGATATTCTGCTTTCTACCACAATTATAGAATCAGGAATTGATATGCCTTCAGTTAATACCATGATTGTTTATCGTGCCGATATGTTCGGTCTGGCTCAATTATACCAGCTTCGCGGACGTATCGGACGCTCAAAAGTTCGCGGTTACTGCTATTTTACGGTTCCTCAGCATAAAAACTTGAAACCTATTGCTGAGCGTCGCCTCAGTATTCTACAAGCTTTAGACAGTTTGGGAGCAGGGTTCTCACTCGCCAGTCACGACATGGATATTCGCGGCTCCGGCAATGTTTTGGGTGAAGAACAATCTGGTCATATCAAAGATGTCGGTATAGCACTTTATCACCATATGCTTGAAGAAGAAATAATTCGCATTAAAAACGGTGAAAAACTTGAGGAAAAAACCGACACAGATTGGAGTCCTCAAATTATTACCGGTGTCCCTATTATGATTTCAGAAAATTACGTTCACGATTTAGGAGTACGTTTAGGCCTATACAAACGTATCGGCTCGCTTGAAAAGCCGGAAGAACTGTTAGATATGCGTGAAGAATTAGTTGACCGCTTTGGTCCGATTCCGCCGGAAGTTGAAAATTTACTTAAAACAGTCGAGATCAAACAACTTTGTCGTCAAGCCAACATTGAACGTATTGACGCCGGTGCCAAGGGATTTGTTATCGGCTTTCATAATAATAATTTCAAATCTGCTGACAAACTGGTTGAACTAATTGCTCATTCCGGTGGTAACATTAAGGTTCGTCCTGATCAAAAAATATTTATTGCCCGCAATCTTGATAACTACGCCCAACGTCTGGAAAACATCCGTAATTTTGTAAACCAATTAAACAAACTATAAAAGAAGGCGGAAAACTCCGCCTTCTTTATTAAATTTAATCAAGCGATGCACTGCTATCAGGTTGGAATGGATTTTTTTGCTTAAACCAGGAATGTTTAATATGATCCCCCAAAGTTATACCATACTTCTTAACATCTCCGGCATTAACTTCCAAAACAGCAAATGCTTGATAAGGAGGAACAATTAATTTTTCTGAATTTGGTTCAGCATTTTCATAAATCCAATATACATCACCATCTTTATCAATAAAAATCATATCAAGCGGAATCTTTGTATCTTTCATCCACATAGCAGTAGGTACTTCAATAGCGCCAAGAGCAAACAACATTCCCGAATTAGCTTTTAGACTATCCCGATTCATCAATCCGGTCTCCATCTCATCATGGGTCTGCGCCAATTCAACTTTATATTCAACTTTTACATTATCACCATTGACAATTGCCAAATCATCATACTTAACTTTTTTTGATTTAGAACAAGACGTTACAAGTAAAACCACCAATACCAATTTAATGAATTTTTGCATTTTTACCTCCTCAATCACAGCTACGCTGATAATATAATAATATTTTAAGAAATACAATATTTTTTAATTTTTTTTCAACTTTATGATTTTATTCTTGTCAAGGTCTTATATTTAAGCTATGACTAAATAAACATCATCTATAAGAGGAATTACTCATATGTCGCACACATTAAGATTTATTTCTTTGTTTTCAACGCTGGCTTTAGTTATTGCCTGTGCTTCATCTCAAACTAAAGAACCCGTTACTGTTGAAGAAGAAGCTCACTATCAACCCATACATCTTACTGCTAATAAGAGCATTGCCTCTGATGTAAAACATGCTAACTACAACGATACAGCAACCGCTACCGACAAAAAAGCAGAAACACCACTCGTTAACAATAACAAAGAAAGCACTCCCAAAATCAAAAAAACTATTCCGATTGTGCGTGAACGTCCTCAAAATATTGCTCCTAGCGTAAACTACCAAATTGCTAATATTTTATTTGCCAATGGTAGCTCTGCTATCGATTCATCTTATCGGGGACAAATAGCAAAAATTGCTCGCCTTGCTAAACAACACAACGCTCAAATACGTGTTTATGGTTTTTCATCAAGCCGCACTCGCAATACAGATGCTATTACTCACAAAATGATTAACTTTAAAACATCACTGCGTCGCGCTCAGAGTGTTGCGGCAGCTTTACGGCGAGCCGGTATAAACAAACAAAATATTACTATTGAAGCTCTTTCTGACAGCAGACCGTTATTTAGCGAAGCCATGCCGGAAGGAGAACGCCTGAACCGTCGTGCTGAAGTTTATATTGCATACTAAAGGAACGATCTGTGGAAATTGATTTTGCCTCTCATAAATCACTAAACGGAAACATATGGAAATTTCTCGCTCCAGATGACCGTACAGTTGAAATGGCAGCGCAAAAATATAACATTCCCTTTTTGATTGCTAAAATATTAGCCGGTAGAAACATATATGGCGACGATATACCAGATTTTCTTAATCCGAAACTTCAAAATTTGATGCCTGATCCGTATGTCTTAAAAGATATGGAAAAAGCCGCTGTTCGCATCGCTGAGGCTATTATAAACTCACAAAAAATCGCCATAATCGGTGATTACGATGTAGATGGAGCAACTTCATCTTCTGTATTACGTTTGTTTCTAGAAAGTCTGGGACTTCAACCTTTAATCCATATTCCTGAACGCGATGAAGGATACGGCCCGAGTATCAAAGCTATAGATGACTTTATTGCTTGTGGAGCAGAATTATTAATAACCGTAGATTGCGGTACAACAGCCTTTGATGTATTAGACTATGCCACTCAGCACAATCTTCCGACAATAATCCTTGATCACCACCAAGCAGAAGAAAAACTACCGAATGTATATGCCGTTGTCAATCCCAAACGCCTTGATGAGGAAAACGACTATCCTTACTTGAAATATATGGCGGCAGTCGGCGTTGCCTTTATGACTATCGTTGCCGTCAATCGCCATCTACGCGACCAAGGATTTTATAAAGATCACAATGAACCTGATTTAAAACAGTGGCTTGATTTGGTAGCTCTCGGCACTGTCTGTGATGTCGTTCCGTTACTCGGATTAAATCGTGCTTTTGTGCGTCAAGGTTTGACAGTTATGGCGCATCGTCAAAATGCTGGAATAAAAGCATTAATTGATAAATCTTCAATCAATGAAGCACCGACCAGTTATCATTTGGGGTATATTCTCGGTCCCCGTATCAATGCCGGCGGACGTGTCGGTGATTCCTCACTTGGCAACAAGCTTTTATGTTGTAAAAATGATTTTGAAGCTGCATCAATAGCAGAAAAACTTGATGGATTTAATACTCAACGCAAAGAAATAGAGGCTTATGTCCTTTTACAGGCCATGGAAATTTTAGAAGGCACTCCTCAAAAATACCCGATGGCTTTTGTTTATGGTAACGACTGGCATCAGGGCGTAATTGGTATTGTCGCCGGAAAACTGCGTGAACGATACAATCTTCCGTCTTTTGTAATGTCAATAGAACCGGATGAAATCAAAGGTTCGGCCCGTTCTGTCCCCGGATTAGATGTCGGTGCATTAATTATGAAAGCCAAAGAGCAGGGGATTTTAACCAAAGGTGGCGGTCACATTATGGCAGCAGGTTTTTCTTTAGAAGAAAATCGTATTGAAGATTTTCGCAAATTTGCTGGAGAATATATTGAACAAACTATGCAAAACAAGACATTGACTCCTATTCTTGAAATTGATGGTAGTATTGATATATCAGCTGTTGCTCCTGAATTTATTGATAAACTTGAAAGTCTTGCCCCTTATGGCTCCGGCAATCCGGAACCGCGTCTAATGTTAACAAATGCACTTATAACCAAGGCCACTATTGTCGGCTCTGGTCATGTGCGTTGTTTTTTAACTTCGCTCAACGGAGGAAGCCTAAAGGCGATGGCCTTTCGTTGTGCCGATAATGAAATGGGAAAAGCACTTTTGAACGGATCAGGACAAAGTTTTAACTTGGTTGGCAGTTTGCGCCGCGATAACTGGCAAGGACACAATCAGGCACAATTTATAATTGATGATGCAATGAGGGCATAATATGGTAAAAAAACACTCTAAAAATGTACACAAAAGAGCAGGACGCATTCAAGAGATTCGTACTGCCGAAGTCAAAAAACAAAAAGAAAATCGCGCATTTATGAAACTTGGTTCCAAGCTTCGTGCATACTTTTTCACCGGCATATTGGTAACAGCCCCTGTTGCTATGACGTTTTATGTTGCTTATAAAGTCATTCTTTGGATAGATACAGGTGTTGGCAAACTTTTACCTCCACAATTACGTTCGTACTACGACACATTACCGTTCACCATCCCGGGACTTGGTATTATCGTCCTGATTCTAACCATGACTTTAGTCGGAATGTTTGCAGCCGGTTTTATCGGCAAATTTTTCATTCGTCTCGGTGACTGGATTGTAAAAAGAATACCGCTGATTTCAACCGTATATTCATTATTGAAAAAGGTATTTGAAACCTTTCTTTCTGATAAGACAGCAGCTTTTTCAAAAGTTGTTTTGTTGGAATATCCTCGCAAAGGTATATGGATTTTGGGACTTGTCAGCACCGACACAGAAGGTGAAGTTAAAAACATTCTCAAGCAAGAAATGGTAAATGTCTTTGTTCCGACTACACCGAACCCGACTTCGGGATTCTTAATTTTCATGCCCAAACAAGATTTAATATATCTTGATATGAGCGTTGAAGAAGCTCTTAAATTCATAATTTCAGGTGGCATTGTTGCTCCGGATGAAGTACAGAAAAAATAGCTACAAAAAACTCTTGCATTTTATTTTAATTTATAATACATTACACCCACTTCCGGGAAAGAGGGCGATCAAACGCCCCGTTTCTACAATGAAAACTACCGGGACAATAACGTAAATAAAATAAAGGAAATTCGATGAAAAGTATTGTTACAGCAAAGAAAAAGACTAACCGCAGTCTTAATGCTAATTTGTGGGGAGACCCCAAAAGCCCATTACTCAAGCGTGAGTATGGTCCTGGACAACATGGCGCCAGAAAGAAAAAATTAACTGACTACGGTGCACAATTACAAGCAAAACAAAGATTAAAAACATATTATGGTAACGTTTCTGAAAAACAGTTTGCCAAATACTATGCCGAAGCTATTCGTCGTCGTGGTGACGCCGCTGAAAACTTAATCGGTATTTTGGAATCTCGTTTGGATAACTTGGTATACAAAGCCAAATTTGTTCCAACTGTTTTTGCTTCTCGTCAATTTATTAACCACGGACATATTTTGGTTAACGGCAAAAGAGTAAACATTCCTTCTTACATGGTTAAAGTTGGTGATGTTATTTCTGTTAAAGAAAGCGCCAAACAAATGGCTATGGTTATTGCCGCTTTGGAATCTAACCTCCATGAAGCTCCTGCATATTTGGAAGTAGATACCAAAAAGATGGAAGCCAAATACACATTCGTTCCTAAATTTGAAGATGTACCTTATGCATCTGTTATGGAACCGAACATGGTTATCGAGTTTTATTCAAGATAATCAGCATTTTAATGCATAATACAAAACCCTCAAGATTATGTGCAATCTTGAGGGTTTTTGCTTTAAAAAATTATTGCTTTATTATATTATGCCCATGCTGAGATTAATTATAGAGGTAAACAAATGAAAACTTTTGAAAAAAAAGAGCCTAGTTTTGGTTCACCTTCAGAAGACAATGTCCCGATTACAACTTATCAAGTCAGTTCTAAAAAAAGAAGACTGTTTTTCAATTCCAACAAACATCCTATCGTCAGCTATTGGTTTACCCTAATTTTTCTCGCATTAATTGGTATATCATTACTAGAAACCGAGTTTGTACTTTATACTTCATCGGGAGCAGGTAATATTTATAGTATTTTTCCAATGCCTCGTCCTGATATAATGTTGGCAATGATAATAATTGCCTGCATAACAGGTATACTCTATTTTTTATTTTCCGGTTTCAAACCTATGCTTTGTCTTTTAACAGCATGGATAGTTTATTTATTCACGTCTGCAATGTTTGCACATTTTTCTGATTTTGCACTTGATGCTGTAATCGGTGGCCACTCATCTACATACATATCCGGTTTGATTGCTGTTGCAGCATTTGTTATTTTATTTTTCTTTGGCAAGAAAATACATTTTCTGTTAGCTTGCGCCTCAGTTGCAGGTTTTGTATTTGTATTTTTACACCAAAATCAAAATCAAAACGAATTTGAAATCAATAAAATCGCCGATACATCAACAAATAGCAATGAACAGAGTAAATTTATAAATATCATGCTACCAAGCCTTCCGTCATATGGATACATTTCAGGCTTATCAGACGTGGAGGCCAATAAAATTTACCGCGACCAATTGCGTGCAATAATGCTTGGTTTTTATGCTCAATATGGTTTTAAATTATTTCCTAATGCTTATGTATCTGATACTTCTCCGACAGTTAATATTGCTAATACCCTAAATCTCAACGTTCCCGAAGACAGATATTCCAACCTTACGTCGCAACCAACACAAAACAATCATTGGCAGTTTAAAAAACGTAATAACTTTATTGCATCTTTAGCCGGAAGTCAGTTGGCTGACAAATTAAAATCTAATGGCTATTCAATTAGTGCTTATCAATCTCAAGGCTTAAGATTATGTGGTCCAAATTCCGCTGTTGACGTTTCTCGTTGTGTAACCAGAATAGTCAATCCGCTTAATATTGAGCATCTTGATTATTCAACCTTTGACAAAGCTATAATTAGCCTTGCTCAATGGATCGAAAATGCAGGTTGGTTCGATTATTCTGCCAAAGTAGTTTATAATCGCTTGGTAAAATTTTATAACGCCGATAAAACCCCGATAATTGGCACATCATACAAAAATCTGCATGTTATCAATTCTTTGCAAATGCTTGATATTGCTCTCAACGATATAACTAGCGATAAGGGTAAAAATGCTTATTTTATCGTAGTAGATATGCCATCAGATCTCTATGCATATGATGACATGTGCAAACTTAAAGATCCTAATGAATGGAACGTAAAGTACAATCAGCAATGGGTTCCGAAGAATCGTCTAAACGAAAAGCGCAGTGCATATTTTCGCCAGACAATGTGTTTGTACGGAAAACTCAGTCAGTTCATGCATCAATTGCAAGAATCAGGCATATACGACAACGCGACCATCATTATTCAAGGTGTTAGCGGTATGGACGACATGATAGGAACAAAAGATATCGCCCTATACACATCTTTCTTAAACGGGCAGACAACTGATGTCGCCATAACATCACCGGATAGTCGTAAATTTACAATCAATAAATCCATATGTTCAGTTCCAGATATAGTAAATCAAGCTATTACTCAACAAAAATGTCTTGATTTTAATGGTGATACATCATCCAAAACCACCAAACGCACAATCAAAGAAAAGCTTGATGCCATAATATACAATAATGATACCGCTCAAGCATCATATCAAAAATATATTGAATGGTTTACAACATGGAAAAAGAACAATCCTGAACATATAACACCGGACAGTATTGAAATGTCAAAACCCATAACTCTTGAAAATAATGATAACCAAATTGTCCGCAAACAACCAAAAATGCTGCCGTTAGAAGAAAAGAATATTGGCAAGAGTAAAGTAATGAGCGGACAAATAAACATAACACCTGAAACCAAATACGAATCGCTTTCAGAAATGAGTCGTGAACCCGTGGAATAAGTTGATGGTAAAAACGTGCAATACTTTACATCTCTTCCGCCAAAATAAGCGTGCCTACTGGTCCGCAATAATTTTCTTATCATTGTTATTAATCAGTCTAATATCAGAATTTATTGCCAATGATAAACCTCTTTTAATGTCATACAAAGATAAACTGTATTTTCCGATTTTTAAGACTTATACCGACCTGGATTTTGGTGGCGACTTTCCGACACCGGCTGATTACAAAGACGATTTTATAGCTCAAAATATAAATAAAAACGGCTGGATGATTATGCCTCTAATTCCGTTTTCATTTAATACCGTAGATTTCAAATTAAATACTCCGACACCGTCAGCTCCAAGCCGCACTCATTGGTTGGGTACAGACGACGAGGGCAGGGATATTGTTGCTCGTATATTATATGGTATAAGACTTTCTGTTGCTTTTGCTTTTGCTCTTACAATAATATCATCAATAATCGGCATATTTGCCGGTGCAATTCAAGGATATCTCGGCGGAAAAACCGATATTATCATGCAGAGATTTATTGAGATATGGGATTCCTTACCACAGTTATTCATTCTCATAATTGTTGCCAGCCTTTTTATTCCGACGTTTTGGACACTTCTGATTATCATGCTGCTTTTTTCATGGACATCACTGACCGGCATGGTTCGTGCTGAATTTATGCGCACACGTAATTTTGAATTTGTAAAAGCCGCCAGAGTACTTGGAGTTGGCAACTGGCGTATTATTTATCGTCATATTTTACCAAACGCCCTGGTTGCGACTGTAACTTTTGTTCCCTTTTTAATTTCTGAAGCTATTGTAGCATTAACTGCTCTTGACTTTCTCGGACTTGGTTTATCTCAAGATTATCCTTCGTTAGGGGACTTAGTTAGACAAGGCAAAGATAATTTGCAAGCTCCTTGGATTGGAATTTCAATATTTATCGTATTATCAACCTTGTTAACTCTGCTTATTTTTATAGGCGAGGGTGTACGTGATGCACTTGATACCAGAAAGGCAAGACGATGAGCCTGCTTGAAGTAAATAAATTAAATATTACCGTTGATAAAGGACGCAAGGTTGTCAACAACGTAAGCTTCAAACTAAATTCCGGTGAAATTTTAGGAATTGTTGGCGAATCAGGCTCCGGAAAATCTCTAACCGCACAGTCAATCTTAGGCCTTTTTCCATGTTGCGGCGACAGTTCAATCAAATTAAACAATCAAGAGCTCACGAACATCAGCGAACAAGAATGGCAATCTATCCGCGGGCAAAAAATTGGCTTTATTTTTCAAGAACCAATGTCATCCCTCAATCCTTTGCATACAATTGGTAACCAAATAGCTGAATCTATTACCATTCATAACAATATTTCTCGCTCATCGGCACAGAAAAAAGCCTTACAACTGCTTGAAACTGTTGGTATTCAAAATGCCAGCCAACGATTAAAAGCATATCCGTTTGAGCTTTCCGGCGGACAACGACAAAGAGTGATGATTGCAATAGCAATCGCTAATCAACCTGAGATTTTGATTGCTGATGAACCTACAACAGCACTTGACGTTACTGTTCAAGAGCAAATACTTGATTTGTTATTGAAATTGCGTAAAAAAATGAATATGGCTATTATCTTTATCAGCCATGATTTATCGGTAATCCGTAAAATTGCCGATAAGGTTCTGGTAATGAAAGAAGGACAAATTATTGAGCAAGGAACAACTGAAAAGGTATTTAATAGCCCTCAGCATAGTTACACAAAAACTTTAATTAATTCCTCTAACATTCAGAAAAATATATGTAATAATCAAAATAATATTATTCTTAATGCTAAACATATAAAAGTAACCTTTCCCCTCAAAAAGAACTTTTGGGGAAGGGTGGTATCATCTGTAAAAGCAGTAGATGACATATCTTTTCAGCTTTCTGCCGGCGAAACTTTGGGGATTGTCGGAGAATCAGGATCCGGAAAAAGTACTCTCGGATTATCATTGGTGGGCATAAATCGTTACCAAGGTGATTTTATTTATAAAAATCAGGGCATAAGCTCATCAAATCGCCATAACTTATGCAGCAAAATTCAAATGGTATTCCAAGATCCGTATAACTCTCTGAATCCACGCATGAATGTAGAACAAATTGTCAGCGAAGGATTAATCGTTAATTATCCAAAGCTATCTAAAACAGAACTCCATAATCAAGTTATTAATGCCATAGAGGAGGTTGGTCTGCAACCGAGCGACTTAACTAAATATCCCCACCAGTTTTCAGGTGGACAACGTCAACGCATTGCCATAGCTCGTGCATTGATTCTAAATCCCGAGTTAGTTATTCTTGACGAACCGACATCAGCACTTGACGTTACCATCCAGGCTCAAGTTTTAAAACTTTTACAACAAATTCAATCTGATCATAGTATAAGTTATATTTTTATTTCACACGACATGAAAGCAATTAAAGCCATGTCTGATAATATTATTGTTATGAAAGATGGGCGAATCGTCGAGCAAGGCACCGTACAACAAATATTTGATAATCCTCAAAAAGAATACACCAAACAGCTAATAAAGGCCGCTTGGTAGCAAAAGCTTATCTTAAATGTCATAAACTTGTAGGGGACTTTCCCAAAAAAACTATATATATTTGTCGCATAATCTATATTATGTATAGTTATGTATTTAAAAAACAACAACGCTTGGCTTAATATCGTTTTATATCTAATTGTTATTACAATATAATATGATATCAAAGATGATTATTTTTTTTACTTTCTTACAATCTCAGCAATATATTCTAACTCATTACCGGTAATTTTGTGTGCCATGTTCTCATATTCTTGCACGCGAACATCTATATCATGATTTTTCAACCAATTAACTGAAAAATTCAAAGTTTTGTATTGAACTGTAATATCATCTTTACCATGCAACATATAAACAATCGGTTTTGCCTTAAGCTCTTTTTCCAAACAATCCTTACCTGCAACCAGTCCGGAAAGTACAAAACACCCGCCTACTCGACCTTTTCTGCTTAAAGATGTGAACAATGACATCATTGCCCCTTGAGAAAAACCGGCTACATAAGTATGTTCATCATCCACTCCATACAAAGACTGCATTTCATCAATAAACTCATTCATTTCACAAGCTCTGGCTGACAATTGTTCACCGGCACGATTATATATTTCCATTACTTCATCAACAGGAGTTTCGGAATTACGTCTTTTGCGTTCAGTATCATAAACAGATACATCATACCATTCAAGCATATTGCTGTTTTTGTGATATTTATTTGACTGAGGTGTTACAATTACATATTCCGGTAATAATGATGATAAAAGCCCCATATCGGCAACTAAATCCTCCATTGAACTCTTATATGCATGAATAAACACAACCATTTTCTTAGGATTTATAGTATTACCGTAACTTCTATACTTAAAATTTGACACCCTAGTCTCCTCTAGTTAAAAAACTTATTATTTTTCGGAAAACCAAACGGCACAAGCTTTCCGACCTGCCCTCGATGCCCTAGCCAAGTCATCAATTCTGTTTCAACACTAATACCTCCGGCACGGTTAAAGCTAAAACCCGCGGCTTCATTAAAGAATTGAATATCCGAAAGCCCGCCGTCCTTATACTTTTGCAACAAAACGCCATGTCCGCGAGCCATTGTTGGTATTTCTTCTGTCTTAAATATCAACAATTTGCGATTTTCACCAACCGTTGCTACCATATTACCGGTTACCTTTACGCAGAATACCGATTTTTCTCCGGCTGCAACATTCATAATCTTACGTCCGCTGCGGGTTTGCGCTAAAATATGATTTTCATCAACAATAAAACCTCTGCCACTATTGGTTGCCAACAAATAGGAAGCTTTAGGTTCAAATACAAACATTGCAGTAATACTGTCATTATTAGCAATATCAATCATCAAACGCAACGGCTGCCCAAAACCTCTGCCGGTCGGAACATCGTTCGCCGATATATTAAAGAACTTACCGGAACTATCTAAAATAACGATTTTATCTGTTGTTTGTGCATGTATTGCAAAAGCCAACTCATCATCATCCTTAAACTTAAAGTCAGTACTTAAATCAACATGTCCCTTAAGTCCTCTAATCCAGCCTTTTTGCGACAAAATTACAGTTATTGGTTCTTTTTCAATCAATGCCTCTATCGGAACTTCTACAACATCAGTAACCTCAGAAAACTCGGTTCTGCGTCGTCCCAGAGCTGTTTTTTTACCAAAACGTTCTTTAGTTTGTTTGATTTCTTCGGCAATTGCCTGCCATTGTTTACTCTCACTGCCAAGCAACTCCTCCAGTCCGGATTTTTCTCCGCTCAGTTCATCATATTCATCACGAATTTGACTTTCTTCCAATTTGCGCAGAGAACGCAATTTCATATTCAAAATCGCTTCAGCCTGATTATCTGTCAGCTTAAATTCCTTCATCATAACAGCTTTTGCGTCATCTTCACCGCGAATTATCTCGATAATTCGGTCAAGATTGAGATACGCTGTCAAATAACCGGTCAAAATTTCCAAGCGGTAATTAATTTTATCCAAACGATAATTTGTACGTCTTAACAGCACATTATGACGATGATTTAAATATTCGCGCAAAACTTCTTTTATGCTCATCACTCTTGGAACACCGTCAGAATCAAGCACATTCATATTCATGTTGAAACGGCTTTCCAAATCAGTCTGCTTAAATAAATGCTCCATCAACAAATTCGCATCAACGGTACGGCTCTTAGGCTCCAATACAATCCGAACATCTTGCGCAGATTCATCGCGGATATCATTAAGCAACGGAACTTTCTTATTAATCAGCAACTCGGCAATTTTTTCAACCAGTTTTGCCTTTTGCACCATATACGGAATTTCAGTGACCACAATTTGATATTGCCCGTGACCGAGATCTTCTTTTTCCCATTTTGCTCTGATTCTAAAAACACCCTTTCCACTTGTATAGTTATCCAAAATGGTCTGAAACTTATCAACAATCACTCCGCCGGTCGGAAAATCAGGTCCTTTTATTCTTTTTACTAAAGGCTCAATCTCACATTGCGGATTATCAATCAGATACAATAAAGCATCACTGACTTCACTCAAATTATGCGGTGGAATATTGGTCGCCATACCAACTGCAATACCTGATGTCCCGTTGCATAGCAAATTCGGAACAGCCGCCGGCATGACCAGAGGCTCACTTTCCTCTCCGTCATATGTATCCATAAAATCAACGGCATTATCATTCAGCCCTTCCATCAAGGCCATAGCAAAATCAGTCAGTCTTGCTTCTGTATAACGCATAGCGGCCGGACCGTCGCCATCAATATTACCAAAATTACCCTGCCCGTCTACCAACGGATAGCGAACTGAAAAATTCTGTGCCAAACGCGCCATTGCTCCATAAACAGCACTATCTCCGTGCGGGTGATATTTACCGATAACATCACCGACCACACGTGCGCATTTCTTAAAACCGGATTTAGGATCAAGGTGTAGTTGCCGCATTGCATACATCAGACGCCTGTGTACCGGTTTCAAACCATCTCTTACATCTGGCAAAGAGCGCGATACAATGGTTGACATTGCATACGACAAGTAGCGTTTGCTGAGTTCTTCAGCCAACTGCACATCTTTTATTTTTACTTCTGCTTCCGACATAATTTCTCTTATAATGCTAGATTTGCTAGCAAGCTAGCACGGTTTATCGGAAATTTCAAGTTGTGGATTTGAAAAAAGTTTTTATTGAGGAAAAATTCTGTCATCTTCAACAAATCAGCCACTTCCACGTTATCCGGTGTATAATTTTTATCCACAATAAAGTGCGGATATAAGAACAATCTGTCTTTATATGGATCCCCTGATTTTGCACATACAGCTTTTCCGCTTTTGGGTGATACATAAGCCAAATCTTCTGTTGATCCGGTATCGGCGCATTCACTCAAATCAAGCCCTATTCCCAAATATTCTAACAAATAAAATTCAAAAAATGCATAATGCACGCGCCAATTAGGCTCATTAATAAGTTGAAAGAAACTATCTATGTAATAATAAAAACGCTCCAAATTTTCATTTTCCGGCAAACATGCCACCACCAAAGAACATAACCCCGACAGAGCCGCCAGTTTTGCACCGTCATTCATAAAATTTATAGCGGTTGGCATCATCAATTCACATTTCATGGATAGCATATTTTCTTCAACTCGAGCATAACAATCAATGCTGAGTAAATTACCTATCTGGTATACTCCCAAATTTTTTTTACTCAATGCTCCGCGTACAAAACCGCACAACAAACCATGCTGCTTAGTAACCAACGTCACAATCAGTGAGTTTTCTCCATGTTTGCGTAAAGCTACAATATATCCTTCATCTTTAAACTGCATATCTTATTGATAATACAAATACACTGTTTAGCAAGTTTAAAATTGCAAAGTCCGGCTCCACAACGGAAACCGGACTTTTGCTTATCGAACTCTGATCTCTCCCAAGGTTGAGGGAAGAAACCTGAAGTTGCGCTCTTCATCTGATAGAGCCACCACCTCTGCCCCACCATAGACGACTTCCTGTGTAATCATATACTTATGACCATCAGGATACGCAAATACATCGCCGACACACACTGGAAAGAGAACATCGCGACCGCTCATCTGTATGGATGCTCCTGATCTCAGATCAGTAACCAGTTCTGTTTTCTGATCTTTAATCCCGACGCGAACTTTGACGACGATTCTTTTGTCATCAAACCGTTTGACGTCACGGCTTTTGTACCCATCAGCCAATGTGACAACAAGCACAAACTTTTGTTCTTTTGAAATTCTTAACATAATAATTAGATGTTTTACAAACGTCAAACCCTATCTCACGAGGAGATAGGGTCCGACTAAAATTGTTAATCTTGTTCGCGGAATTTGTGAGCATCGTCAGGAGTGAGCCTGATAGCCCGTTTCTGATCTGCTGTCAGGTAGCGGCGCCGAACCTTTCGCAGGTTGACATGCCCGCCTTCAGATTGTGGACGATATGTCCACTCTGAATCAGGCTCCCCGCTAACCAAGATCCTATGAACTTCAGGAAACCAGTTCGAATTCGTAGGTACCATGATAGTACCATCCTGAAACTCGTAGGCAGCTCCCCAACTTCGGATACAGTAATTTTTCTCCTCCGGGAAGACCTCCTCCTCCGGATTCAGAGGGGAAAAGAACTTTCCGTCCCTAAGAACAATCGGTGTTTCAGCCAAGACCCTGTGGTGGTCCAAATTTTCCGGACACCGTCCATAGCTATCAGGAATGAATTCGACCAACACACCCGGCTGTTCATCTTCTTTAAGAATATACATGTCAAAAAGTTTTATGAAATAATTAATAAAAAAATTTCTTCTCAGATACCAAACTACCATTTTTTGGTAATTTTGTCAACACTTTTTTTAATAAAAAAAAATAAAAGGAGCTACAAAAACAGCCCCTTTTTATTTAATTTCATTCTGTCAAATCATTTTATGATTGATTTTCTAACCTTATCAAAAGCCATAAGTTCCGAGATAACTCGTTTCATATCACTCAAATAAATACTGTTCGGACCATCAGATAAAGCTTTATCCGGATTATCATGAGTTTCCATAAACACTGCTGCGACTCCGACTGCTACCGCAGCTCTCGCCAATACCGGAGCCATCTCACGGTTTCCTCCTGACTTTCCGCCCAATCCTCCTGGCTGTTGTACGGAGTGAGTAGCATCAAATATAATCGGGCAGCCTGTATCGTTGGCCATCTGAGGAAAAGCTCGCATATCAGTTATCAAAGTATTATAACCAAACGACGTTCCCCTTTCGGTCAAACAAACTTTATCATTTCCCGAATCAACAGCTTTTATAACCAAGTGCTTCATATCCCACGGAGCCAAAAACTGTCCTTTTTTAATATTAATAACTTTTCCTGTCTTTGCAGCCGCTACAACCAAATCAGTTTGTCGGCACAAAAATGCCGGAATTTGCAATATATCGACATATTGGGCCGCAATTGCACATTGTTCACGTTCATGAATATCGGTTACAATCGGACAATTATACAGTTTTTTAATTTCCTCAAACGTGCGCATTCCTTCTTCAATTCCAACCCCGCGAGGAGAATTGAGAGAGGTGCGATTTGCCTTATCAAAAGAAGCCTTAAATATGTAATTAATTCCTAGTTCTTTGGTAATTTCGACCATATGCCCTGCAATATCAATCGCATGTTGACGACTTTCAATTTGGCACGGACCTGCAATAATCGCTATTGGCAACTCATTACCAATTTCAAAATTACCTATTTTAATTTTTTTCTGTTCCATAATCTCAACTCCTTCTCAAGAGGTTAAAATGAAAACTTCAACCACATAAACAACACATTACCGTCATTCTTAATCCCCGGTACATATGCTGCCTGCAGCGAAAAACGATCATAACTTATACTGGCAATCGGCAATGGCAATGGCACCGGAACATAGGCATATTCATGACGTTGTGTAAAACCCAACGTATACCCTAACCCAAATCTCCACAAACCATCATCCGACAAACTCCAATTATACTGATATGCATAACCGAAATAAGTTTCTAAATAAAAATTTGAATCCTTAAACGCCATGGCATAAAGACCGTGCCACTCATTACCATCCCACAGCCCCTTACCCAAACCGAAGCCCCAGGCTTCTTCATTGTATTTCTTTACATGATCGCTGTCATATGCCAAACGATTATGCCAAGCATAAAAGGGTACATACGCTTCCAATCTGCCGCAATGCCAGGTATCAGCTATATTATATTTCAAATTATCATACCACCTGCTCCACTCAAAAGCCTGAGTTTTAATAGGAAGCAAAGTTAATAATGCAAATACAAAAATATATTTATTTAATTTCATGATCAGCCTTATTAGTCACTAGATTAATCTGCTGTTATCAATTGCCGCCTTAACAAAAGCAACAAACAACGGATGCGGCTCAAAAGGCTTTGATTTCAATTCAGGATGAAATTGTACACCAATAAACCATGGATGTTCCGGCCTTTCTACAATTTCAGGCAATTTACCATCCGGAGATTTTCCGCTGATAACCATACCCGCTTTTTTCAAAACCGGCTCATATTTTATATTAACTTCATAACGATGACGATGACGTTCGCTAATCTTTTTACAACCATAAATTTGATAGGCTTTGGATTTTTCATCCAACACCGTCGGATAAGCTCCTAATCTCATAGTTCCACCCAAATCACCGTCTTTATGACGAATCTGCTTTGCACCGTCCTTATCCCATTCTGTCATCAGTCCCACAACAGCCTCACAATCATCAGAAAGCTCGCTGCTGTTGGCATTTTTAATACCTGCAATGTTACGCATTGTTTCAATAACCGCCATTTGCATACCGAAACAAATTCCTAAATAAGGAATATTATGCTCACGTGCATATTGGGCTGCTGCTATTTTTCCTTCTGTTCCTCTATTACCGAAACCACCTGGTACCAAAATTGCACTAACATCGTTCAATAATTCATCAGCCCCGTGTTCTTCAACATCTCCAGCATCAATCCACTTGATTTTTACCTTAAATCGATTGGCCAAACCACCGTGCGTTAAAGCTTCTGCCAAAGATTTATAAGCCTCCTGCAACTGATATTTTCCAACAATCGCAATTTTTACTTCACCTTCCGGATTTTGCATAACTTCTTCAATATGCTTCCATTTTTCAAGATTAGGCTTTGTTTTTGTTTCAAGTCCGAAATATTTACATACCTGATAATCCATTCCCTCTGCCGAATATGCCAACGGCACATGATAAATTGACTTTGCATCTAACGCCGCAATTACACATTCCTCCTTAACATTACAGAACAATGCGATTTTTTTTCTCTCATTTTGCGGGATTTCGATTTGTGAACGACAAAGAATTATATCCGGCTGAATACCATATTCTTGCAATTGTTTAACTGAGTGTTGTGTAGGTTTAGTCTTGAGCTCTCCTGCCGTTGGAATATAAGGCAATAGTGTCAAATGCACAAACATTGTACGATCGCGTCCCAATTCATAGGCCAACTGACGAATTGACTCCAAATACGGTTGTCCTTCAATATCACCAACCGTACCACCAATTTCACACAAAACAAAATCCTCATCCGTAATGTCATCAAGAATAAACTCTTTAATCTCATTTGTAACATGCGGAATAACCTGAATTGTTGCTCCCAAATAATCTCCATGACGTTCTTTATCCAACACTCTCTGATAAATCTTACCACTGGTAACACTATCATGTTTAGTTGCGGGAATACCGGAAAAACGCTCATAATGTCCTAAATCCAAATCAGCTTCCGTCCCATCATCAGTAACATATACTTCGCCATGTTGACACGGATTCATTGTTCCGGGATCAACGTTCAAATAAGGATCAAGCTTACGTAATCTTACCTTAAATCCCCTAGCCTGCAACAACGCCGCCAAACAAGCCGAGGCCAAACCTTTGCCCAACGACGAAACCACACCACCGGTAATAAAAATAAATTTTGTTTTTTTACTTGATTTTTCAGACATTTAACAACACCATCTTATAGTTTAAAAGCGACAGGACACCTTACCCGAATAAGGTGTCCCATATTTCATCCGCATAATTCATCAACTATTTCTCTGCCACCGGAGCAACAGGAACACTTTGCTGTACAGGAACTTGTTCAACAATAGATTTAGTTACTTTTTGAGTAGAATTATTTTTATAATACAAGGACAAAGACATACTTGTAATAAAGAACAATGTTGCCAATATGGCTGTTGCTCTGGTTAAAAAATTTCCTGTTCCTCTGGCTGTCAAAAAGCTTGAAGCTCCATTACCGCCACCCAAGCCGTCCAAAGCTCCGCCCGAAGAACGTTGCAACAAAATAAACGCAACCAAAAAAATTGCAATCATCAAATGTAACACTAACAAAACTGTACTCATTATTTATTCCTTTTCAATTAACAAACTGTTTTCGCAATAGCCATAAAGTCTTGCGCTTTCAGGCTTGCGCCACCGATTAAAGCTCCATCGACATCTGGCAAAGACAAAAATTCTTTGGCATTGCTTGGTTTTACTGATCCGCCATATAAAATACGCATTTTATTGGCAACAGATTTACCCAATTTTTTGGCCAAAACCGCACGTACAGCAGCATGAACTTCTTCCACATCTTTTGCGGTTGGTGTTTTGCCGGTACCTATTGCCCAAACCGGTTCATAAGCAATTACGGTGTTTGAAGCATCGGCATTTGCCGGAACCGAACCCAAAATCTGTTTAGAGCAAACATCAATTGTTTTGCCCTCATCACGTTGTTTTTCAGTTTCACCAATACAAATAATAGTTTTTAACCCGTTTTCATAAGCAGCTGCGGCCTTTTTAGCAACCAGTTCATTACTTTCGTTATGATCGGCCCTTCTTTCTGAATGTCCCAGAATAACATATCCGCATCCCAAATCTTTCAGCATTGCCGGACTGATATCACCGGTATGAGCTCCCTTTACTGCAAAATGGGCATCCTGCGCACCGAGAGCTACTTTAGCCCCACGCAATGCCTTTTTTGCCGAATATAACAAAGTATATGGCGGACAAACCAAAAATTCACACTGTGGCTTGCTCATTTTTTTTACTTCTGCAGCTACGTCTTTAGCAAGTTTTACACCGTCTTCCAACTGTCCATTCATTTTCCAGTTGCCGGCAATCAAAATCTTTCTGGCCATAATAAAAATCCTCAATCATTTAACGTTGCCACCCTTTTAGCACACTAAAAATATATTTTCCAGTTTAAAAAACTTTTCAACACCAATATTTTGTAATTGCATAAAATGACAAATCAATTATATTGACACCCAGTTGAATAATTTTAAGGACAAAAAAATGATTACTAAATTACGCCAAGCTCAGGATTCATGGATCGCCAAGCTTATCTTTGCACTCACCGCATTGAGCTTTATGTCATTGTTCGGTATCTCCGGTTATCTTAACCGTGCTGCGGCCAACCCTGCTGTTATAAAAGTAAATGACAACAAAATCAGCCTTGCTGAGTTTAATATGCAGCTTGAAGAGCAGATTCGCACCGCACGCCGTCTTTTTGGCGACAATTTAGAAATCACCGATGAAATGCGTAACGCCATGGCCTCAGAATTGGTTCAAAAAAACTTGAGTGAACTTATTACTAAAGAAACAGCCAGAAAACAACATATCTACATTGGCAACAACCTCATCGGCAACATCATCAAATTTCAACCGCAATTCTTTAATGATAACGGTCAATTTGATATGTATTTGTTCAAAAATTTCCTGTTCTCAACCAATTTTACCGAACAAAAATATGTTGAAACCCTCCGTAATGATTTAATTAAGAGCTTTTTAATCAGCAACCCGGTTAGCAACATCAAAGCTTCTAAAGTCCTCACAGACTTGACTGCCAAAGCCGAAGGTCAGCGTAAAATTTTCAAATATATAGAAATTGATCCGTCAACCGTAAAAGTTGATCGCTCAATTACTGCTGAAGAGATAGAGCAATATTACAATGATTTTGGAGCCGAATTTATTGCTCCTGAAACTCGTGATATTACTGTACTTGAGCTCACCTTTGAAGATATTGCCAAACAAATCAAAATCAGCGATGAAGAAATTTCCGAATTTTATAAAAACAACATTGCCCGTTTTGAAACACCTGAAACACGCCAAATTTCACAAATGATTTTTGATGACGAAGAAACAGCTCGCAAAGCCTCTAAAGAATTAAGCAATGGTGCCGATTTTTATGCGACGGCTCAAAAATTCGCCAACCAAACCAAAGAAGATACTGATTTAGGTTTTGTTGCCAAAGATAATTTAATTGCTGAAATTGCTGATGATGTTTTTGCCGCCAAAATTGGTACTGTTGTTGGTCCGGTTCAATCAGATCTCGGTTGGCATATTATGAAAGTACAAAATATCAAATCAGGCTCAAAAACCGATCCTCAAGTAGCCAGATCCCAAATTATTGAAGCCTTAAGCACCGAAAAAGCTTATGAAGATGCTTATGAAATCACCAAAGATATTGATGACAAAATCGGAGCCGGTGCCACCCTTGAAGATATAGCTAAGGAACTCGGTATTTCACTAAAAACCGTAAAAGGACTTCCCGGAGAAGATACCGAATCTCCTTATACAGAAACTGCATATTCTTACAATCAGGGCGAGATATCTCAAGCCACGGAAAGCGATCACGGATTTATGTTTGTCCGTATTGACAATGTTACCGACTCTCATCAGCTTGACATGGCTACAGCCACACCCAAAATTAAGCAGATGTGGGCCGAAAACGAAAAATCAGCCATTGCTCAAGAAATTATCAATGATGTCATGAACGACCTTGAAAGTGGCGATAAAATAGACGAGATAGCTCATCGCTATCACCTCAAAGTCAATACCACAAACGCTCTTACTCGTAGTCAAAATTTTGCTAACCTAAAACAAGCTCAAATGCTTGAGTTGTTCAACGATAAAAATAATATCGGTAAACAATTTTCTGTTGGTGACAAAACAATTATCGCTGTTATTGACAGCAATGCTTCTCCCCGTGAATTATCTGAACAAGATATGGATATTATCAACCGTCGTCTCAGTCTTGATCTCAGACAGGAAGCCTCTTCTCAGTTGATTAACAGCTATGGCAACAAATATGATGTCAGAGTAAAATATCGTCAACTCGGACTTGAAGACTAATTGCTCATAGTCATAACAACAGAAGCGGTTGCCCCACAAAGGCAACCGCTTCTGCATTCAGTAAAATCATTTCATCTTCAACATCGAAACATACCCTGACACAAACTCCGGTATCACAAACAGCAAATCCGGATTTGTATCACAAGCATAAATGACCTGTGCCCACAGTCCAGCATATACCATATCCGAGGAGGCAACAAAACTTTCATTAACATTGTCATGCCAAAGTGTTTGCAGTTTTTGTTGCTTGTCTTGAGGCATTGCCTTCACTACTTGTTTCGTGAGGATATCTTTACACCAGTTTAACAGATAATCCCTATAAAGCCCTTTAACAGTCGGCTTCCAATAAGTATCTTCAAAGATGTTAATAAATGTCTCGTTCATCCATGGAGATATTCCCATTCTTTGCATTGTTGCACGCTCAATCTCCATTGCCGCAAGCACATTTCTAGGTAAAAGTCTTTTACTTTTCATATTTGTTATAATTTTATAATAATCAAAATCTCAACTCGCAGTATTATCAAAAATATCTTTTATGTCAATAGGTTACAACTCTTCACATACCAAAACCGCCCCTTCTTTACGGAGAGGCGGTTTCGGTTAACAGAATTATTTTTTAGTGAATCTTCGAATGTTCACTCCAATTGCCCACAAAGGAAGGGTAAACATAACGTAATAAAACCAGGGATGGCTAGGTTTGATAAAAAACAATACATCATATACACATACAGACGTAGAAATACTATTCAAAATCGTAATTTGCATTGCATCGTACAGCTTTTTATACTTCTTATCTTTCAAAGCCTCGCCTGTCCACTCTTCAGAAAAATCCCAGAACGTTTCGAAAAAGACCCAGAACATTAAATACCAAAATATAGCAACTGGCCATATTTGATAAATTTTTTCGTGAAGCTGCATGCCCCAAGTATCCGCATGGATATATTGGAAAATACCCATTGCAACAATATGGAAACTAGCCCCAGCAACCGCCCCCACAAAAAACCAAAAATTTTTCTGTTTATCATCCATAATACCTACAATAATTAACATTTGAACAATACCATTGTAGCATTTTTTTCATAATGTGTCAATATCCATAACCAAAACCGCCCCTCCTTTACGGAGAGGCGGTTTCGGTTAAAGAATTATTCAAGTTCGTCAATTTTTTTTCTTAACACGGTTGATATATGAGTATATTCCATATCCAGCCATCACGACCCATGGTATGATGACAATGGTATGGTACACCCAGTCTGGCGTATCAAATACATAATCTACGAATATACCAATCCAGTATGCCCATACAATACCACATAATTCACTGATTGTGATTGGATTTATATCATCTTCATCCAAAATATCCGTTAACATTTTGGCGATTAATACAAACCCCACAACAAAGGTGGAAATCCCATACACATCATTACCTTTTGCCGTTTCAGGAAGTGGAACTAAAATAGAAAACCAGAGGATAACCGCACTGATTAAGACTCCAATTTTCATCACCTTTATCACATCATTAAATACGATACCTAGCAAGGTTAACTTTTTCTTTTCCATACAATTAATTATTAAAACAATAATATTTATTACAACGTTATACTAACATATTCTTGACAAAACGTCAACAAAAAAAATCTTCCATAACCAAAACCGCCCCTCCTTACGGAGAGGCGGTTTCGGTATTAAGAAAATTACTAACTTTTTCTGAGCTCATCCATTTTTTTCTTGATGTGGTTGCAGTATGCTTTCCCCATATGCCATACCAAAACATACACCGGAAGTGCTAGGATTGCATAGTGCAACCAGTTCGGTGCATGCAGCCAGTACTTTGCCGCCGCGCCGAGCCAATAAGCCCAGACGAATATGGGAACAATCTTAAACCCTAAAAAAGTAAGGTCCCAACCCAGTTCTCCCCAAGCCTCGAAGTAGAAGACTACAAACCATACCGCTAAAAGTATGCCGATTACAACAGCATACCACATTGGTTCCGGTATTTGATTCATATCAAAGATTCGCCCAAACAACGGTAATAATCCAATAATACCCAGAACCTCAAACTTCCATCGTGCCAGTGGCTTGAGAACTTTAGCAATGATGCGGATATCATCACCAATTGCCCATAAAACATTCTTTAACATCTCCATAAAGCTTCATATAATTATAAGGTTAATAATTCAAAATATCGAGTCTAATACTAGCACAATTTTGACAAAACGTCAACAAAAAAATCCTCATACGTCAAAACAGCCTCTCCTTGCGGAGGGGCTGTCGTGTCCTAGTACATCTAAATTTATTTTGTAAAAGCGTTTTTTAAATTATTGATGCTGTTTCTGGTATCTTCAACAGCTTTTTTCTGCTCGGCTTTTTTAGCTTCATTTTCAGCTTTTTTGGCCTCAATTTTATTTCTTATTTCTTTCTTCTTTGCCTGCACCTCAGCCTTTTTAGCAGCCACCTTATCTCTTACTGCTTGTTTTTTGGCTTCAGCTTTTTGAGTTGCCTCAGTCTGAGCATCAGCTACAGAAGCCTTTGTATTTTCAACAGTTGCGGTTGCACTGTCAATTTTATTTTGAGCTTTGGTAGCCGCACTGACCAAATCAGCCTTAGCCTGAAACGCTGTCAAGCAACCGGCCGCCAACAATAATGCAAATAACTTTTTCATTTATAGTCCTCCCAGTCAAAGTAAAAAAATGGAGCGAGTAACGGGAATCGAACCCGCATTTAAAGCTTGGGAAGCTCTCATTCTACCATTGAATTATACTCGCATTATCGAGTATAAATTTTATAGTCTTATTTTTACTAAAAGCAACAAAAATTATCTTTATTGCATAAGAAAACGGAAAAAACTTGCGTTTTTCCCGTTTTCTCATCTCGTGTTACTCAGGCAACAAATTCTCATTTCAGCAAACTTGTGCGAAAATGAAATCACTCCTCCAAAACAGCATTCTCTCGCCGAAGTTTATCGTTTGCAACACACTCCTCATTATAGAGGCTCTTCGTAATTGCAAGTTCTTCCTTCAATTTTTCAATTTGGCGCCTTAAATTTTCATTTTCTTGCACCAGCTGATCATAAGTCGGAAATAATGTCGGTTCCTGTGATGGTGCTGGAGCAGGTGTCTTAAAATTTGTCATAAAATAATTGTTTTTTAAATAAGTGAATAATAATGGTTTGTCGACTGCATGCTAACACAAAGTTTTTATTAGTCAATCATTATCATCCCCTTGATAACCTTTTATTTTGGCTCGCAATAATAGACAAAAAACACTTGCGCCAAACATAATTCTATGATAGCATATAAACATTAATAATAGGTAGGAATAAAAAAATGACAAGATCCCAACAAAATCAACTTCAAAGAACAGAAGATGCATGTCGAACCTATTATGACAACGGAAACATTAAAACAGAAGAGCTTCCTAACGGCACTTTTCATTCATGGTATAAAAACGGACAAATGCGAGAAGAACTACTCCCTGACAACACATGGCGTTTGTGGTACGAAAACGGAAATATGGAAGTAGAATTTCTTCCTAACAATATTGTACATGAATGGTACGAAGACGGAACTCTCAAAAGCAAGGATTTCTCAGACGGACACAATGTCTGGATGTTTGATGAAAACGGCAATATGACACACCACCCCAAAGGCATGGAGTTTTATAGAGCCCTCAAAGCAGTCGCTCGAAGACACGTAGAAAAAGGAAATAAAAAAAATAAGACATTACCTAAAAAGAGTAAGCCACAAAAAGCAATTGAAATATCTATGGCTATCTTAAAACAACGTCTTCAAAAACACAGATAAACTAACCACGCATAAAGCCGCCCTTGTGGGGCGGCTTTTTTATTGGGGCGAAAGATGAGACTCGAACTCACGACATTCGGTACCACAAACCGACACTCTAACCAACTGAGCTACTTTCGCCATTAGCTTATGAGGTTTTACAAAATATAATCTTGCCTGTCAAGCTAAAAAACATTATCGATGAAACAATTTATCAATATCACTCAACTTCAGCTCAATATAAGTTGGACGCCCATGGTTACATTGCCCCGAATACGGCGTTTTTTCCATATCACGCAAGAGCTTGTTCATCTCTGCCAAATTCAAACTGCGCCCTGCCCGCACCGATCCATGACAAGCCATTGTCGCACAAAAATGATTAACTTTTTCTTCCAAAGCAAAATCTTTGCCCCATTCTCTAATTTGTTCGGCCAAATTATGTATTAGCTCTTTTACATTGCAATCCGCAATCAAAGCCGGTACTTCACGTACAATCACTGCTGTTGAGCCGAATTCCTCAATTACCAATCCCAATTTATCTAATTCTTCAGCATTTTCCAACACGGCAATTTTTTCCGCCAGGGATAAATCAACCACTTCCGGAATTAATAACATCTGGGTAGGAATTTTTTCTTTTTCAGCTTGTGCCGCCTTAAATTTTTCCATAACAATCCGTTCATGTGCCGCATGCTGATCTACAATGATAATGCTATCTTCAGTCTGCGAAATTATGTATGTATTATGAAACTGCGCCTTAGCCATACCTAACACACCACAATCTTCAACATTTTCCGCAACATCTTCAGTTTTGACCGAAAAAGTCTTGTGCAACTGCGGAATAACCTCATCTTCAATCATTCTTCGTGCCGAAGCCGAGCGTCCGTGGCTTGGCATCTGCCAATTCCTTACAGAATTCTCCCGCAAAAACATCGTACTACTACTGCTTACTTCATCTGTCGGCAAATTGTCTTGCAAAATTTTTGAAAAGTCAGTTGTCTGTGCCGTTTGCATACTGCCTCGGGCAAGCGCATTCCTAACCACACTAATCAACAATCCGCGGACGGCATTGGCATCAAAAAAACGTACTTCGGCTTTAGTCGGGTGTACATTAACATCAACCAGTTCCGGTTTTACTTCAAAAAATAACGCACATATTGGATACCTGCCCAGCTCTAAAGCTCCCTGATAAGCAGCTTTTAACGCTCCAAGCAAAGTTTTATCTCTAACCGGACGATTGTTTACAAACAAATATTGCGACAGCGAATTAGCTTTGTTATACGTCGGCAAACTAACAAAACCGCTGATTGACACATCATCTTTATGCGCATCAATCATCAATGAATTTTCACCGAATTCTGCCCCCATAACGTCGCTTATGCGTTTTAATCTTGCATCAAACAGTTCTCCTTGGCATGCATTCAGAGCAATTCTTTTCTTTTTGTCATCAAACAAATAAAACGAAACCGACGGATTAGCCAAGGCAATGCGATTAAGCACATCTATACATTGAGCCGTTTCACTCGCCCCGGTTTTAAGAAATTTTAGCCTTGCAGGTGTAGTATAAAACAAATCTCTGACTTCAATCGTTGTTCCTTTATTAGCCGCTACCGGAACCACTTTTTTTTCTTCTCCGCCGATTACATCTATTTTCCAAGCGCTGTCGGCTTCCTTCGTCCGTGAAATAATTGAAAGTTTAGCCACCGAAGCAATAGAAGGCAAGGCCTCCCCCCTAAACCCCAGATAATTTACATGAAACAAATCATCATCCGGCAACTTTGATGTTGCGTGTCGTTTGACTGCCAACGACAATTCATCGGCACTCATGCCTTTTCCGTTATCTTTCACCACAATCAGGCTTTTACCACCATCAACCAATGTAACCTCAATCGAGGAGGCGCCGGCATCAATAGCATTTTCAACCAACTCTTTTACCACCGAAGCCGGACGTTCAATCACCTCTCCGGCGGCAATTTGATTTACTAGATTGTTAGGAAGAATACGGATAGTCATGTTTTACTTCTACTTTCTGATTTTTTTGATTAAGGCAATCAATCCACTGGTTGAGCTATCATGTTGCCCGTAAATATTGCCTTGCAACTCTGGCAAAATACTCAATGCCATTTGCTTCCCCAGTTCGACTCCCATTTGATCAAATGAATCAATATTCCAAATAACGCCCTGCACAAAAACCTTGTGTTCGTACATAGCTACTAACATACCCAAAGTATACGGATCCAGTTTTTTGATTACTATTGTATTTGTCGGACGGTTTCCCTTAAAGCTCTTATAACGTCTTAATCTTGCAACTTCATCCCTGTTTTTTCCGGCTTTTGTTAACTCAACAGCTGCCTCCTTGACAGTCTTACCGCGCATCATAGCCTCACCCTGAGCCAACGCATTTGCCACCAAAA
>JAEEGL012395903.1_pt1 | contig 46746 bp, 43 predicted proteins | sample 9134231 | NCBI WGS metagenome assembly JAEEGL01 (sample SAMN16246548, study PRJNA631951) | gut metagenome | biome: gut microbiome; feature: rumen; material: fiber-attached | host: Bos | place: Iran: Karaj | collected 2018-10
CAGACCTATTATGCCCGAGTGCGTGCTTTCTGCGACACGTCGAAGATAGAGACGGCGTGGAGCGAGTGGGTCAGTTTCGGATTCCCGCACACCGACCCGCCGCAGGGCATCGCCGCCGAGCCCACGGTGCTTGACCGCTACACCCACCTCAGGCCCAACCCTGCCGCCGACGTGGTTACGGTGGCCTCGGAGCTCGGCCTGCGGCGCATAGAGATCCACAACGCCCGCGGCATACTGGTCTACAGCGAGCCTGCTGGCAGCAGCGCCACGACGATCGACCTGCGTGGCTGGCCCTCCGGCCAGTATCTGGTTAGGATAGAGACTCCCGCCGGCGCCACCACCAAACGCCTCATGGTGGCGAGGTAGGGCGCGGCCGACGGTTGATAACTTTTTTTGGAAAAATGGCGTCATGACAACGCCATGTCGATATTTTTGTGTATCTTTGTATTTTGACGCACAGATGTGGTGTGCGCATAATATTGTAGATAACAATAATATATAATAATAACTAATGGTTTCCGAGAACGAAAAAATCACACGTGTCGACATAGAGCAGACGATGAAGACTGCCTATATCGACTATGCGATGTCGGTAATCGTTGCACGAGCCCTGCCGGATGTGCGCGACGGCTTCAAGCCGGTGCACCGCCGCATCCTCTACTCGATGAACGAGAACGGCATCCTGTACAACACACCGACGAAGAAGAGCGCCCGTATCGTGGGCGACGTGATGGGTAAATACCACCCCCACGGCGACAGCTCCATCTATGGAGCCTTGGTGCGTCTGGCCCAGGACTGGTCGATGCGCTATACGCTGGTGGACGGACAGGGTAACTTCGGCTCTATCGACGGCGACTCGCCTGCCGCCATGCGTTACACCGAGGCGCGACTGAAGCAGATAAGCAACGAGCTGGTGGCCGACATCGACAAGGACACCGTGGACATGGTGCCCACCTACGACAACGAGGGCCAGGAACCCAGCGTGCTGCCTGCCAAGATACCCAACCTGCTTATCAACGGCTCGAACGGCATCGCCGTTGGTATGGCCACGAACATGCCCACGCACAACCTGCGCGAGGTGCTGGAAGGCTGCATCGCCTATATCGACAATCTTGACATCACCATCGAGGAGCTGATGCAGTATATCAAAGCCCCGGACTTCCCGCTGGGCGGCATCATCTACGGCTACAACGGCGTGAAGGAAGCCTACACCACCGGCCGCGGCAGCATCATACTGAGAGCTGACACCGCTATCGAGGAGGACGCCAAAGGTCACAATGTGATTGTGGCATCGACAATCCCCTACGGCGTGAACAAGAGCGAGATGATCAAGAAGACGGCCGACATGGTTAAGGCCGGCAAGATCGAGGGTATCCTTGATATCCGCGACGAGAGTGACAAGGACGGTATCCGCGTGGTGTACGTGCTCAGGAACGACGTGGTGCCCAACGTGATACTCAACAAACTGTTCCAGATGACGGAGCTGCAGAGCAGTTTCGCCGTGAACAACATCGCCCTGGTGCACGGCCGTCCGCAACTGCTGAACCTCAAGGAGCTCATCAAATACTTCGTGGAGCACCGCGAAGAGGTGGTGACCCGCCGCACCCAGTTCGAGATGGCCGAGGCCGAGAAGCGCGCCCATATCCTGGCCGGTCTGCTCCGCGCCATCGACATCATCGACGAGATTGTGGCCCTCATCAAGTCGAGCAAGACTCCCGACGAGGCCCGCCAGGGACTGATGGACCGCTATCAGTTCACCGACCCGCAGGCCCGCGCCATCGCCGACATGCGCCTCATTCAGCTCACCGGCCTGCAGCACCAGAAGCTGCAGGACGAATACGACGAGAAGATGCGCTTCATCGAGCGCTGCAAGGAGATTCTCGGCGACCACAGCGTGCTGATGGAGGTCATCAAGGACGAGCTGAACGAGATCAAGGAGAAGTACGGCGACGACCGCCGCACGACCATCAAATACGATGCCGCGAACTTCCGCATCGAGGACACCATCCCCGACGAGCAGGTGGTCATCACCATATCGCACAAGGGATATATCAAGCGCACTCCGCTTGCCGAGTACCGCACGCAGAGCCGTGGCGGCGTCGGAGCCAAGGGCAGCGCAGTCAGGAGCGAGGACTTCGTGGAGCATATCTTCACCTGCACCAACCACAACTACCTGCTTCTCTTCACTGAGAAGGGCCGCTGCTACTGGATGCGCGCCTTCGAGGTGCCGGAAGGCGAGAGGAACACGAAGGGCCGTCCGATACTGAACTGCATCAATATCGAGCCCGACGACAAGGTGAAGGCCTACGTCAACGTGGAGACTCTGAGCGACAGCGAATATGTGGGCAACCACTACATCGTGATGTGCACGAAGAACGGCATCGTGAAGAAGACCACGCTTGAGGCCTACTCGCGTCCGAGGACCAACGGCATCATAGCCATTGGCATCCGCGAGGGCGACGAGCTGCTGACGGCCTGTCTGACCGACGGCGAGAGCTACATGCTTATAGCCTCGAAGAAGGGCAAGGTGATGATCTGCCCGGAGAAGGAATTCCGCGCCATGGGCCGCGGCGCCAGCGGCGTGAAGGGCATGGACCTCGACGGCGAGGACGATGCCGCCATCGACATGCTCTGCCTGCCGAGCGAGAACGAGAACCTGCTGGTGGTCACCGAACATGGCTACGGCAAGCGCTCGGAGCTGAAGGAATACCGTGCCACGGTGCACCGCGGCGGCAAGGGTGTGAAGGCCATGCAGATCACCGAGAAGACCGGTCCGCTGGTGGCAGTGACCAACGTCACCGACGACCACGACCTGATGATCATCAACCGCTCGGGCATCACCATCCGCATGAAAGTCGCCGACCTGCGAGTGCTGGGTCGCGCCACACAGGGCGTGAAGCTCATCGACCTGCGCGGCAAGGACTACATAGCCTCCATCACCAAGGTGCCCACCGATGACAGCGAGGAGGAGCAGACGCAGGAGGCCACGCAGCAGGAAGAGGGAAATGTGACCCCGGAAAGCAATAATGTGCCGGAAGAGGGTACTAATACTGTAAACGAAGAAACAAATCAAGAATAACAACCAATTAAAACGACAAAGATATGAAACTGAAAAAGCTTAGCATGATTGTGGCCCTGACGGCCCTGTCGCTCAGTGCGGCCGCTCAGTCGACGAATGTGCAGAGTGCCATTCAGGACCTCAAGAAGAACTATCTGGAGCGTGCCAAGAAGGAAATCGACCTTGCTTGCGAGCACGAGAAAACTAAGGACGACGCAAAGACATGGTGCTACAAGGGGCTCATCTACAGCCGTATCGGCGGTGAATCCACCAATCCCAAGTCGAAGTTCAAGAATCTGGCACCCGACTGGGCGGAGCAGGCTTACTCGGCCGCCCTGGAGTGCAAGCGCCTCGACACCAAGAACGAGTTCGCCGACGAGAACAACTCGGTGTTCCGCTTCGTGGGCAACGAATACTACAGCCGCTCGACGGAGAGCTACAACGCCCAGAAATACGACGAGGCTCTGCAGTATGCCGACAAGGCCATCGAGATGTTCAACAACTCGGGCGACTCGAAGTTTGCCGGAGAGAGCATGTATATCGCCGGTATCAGTGCCAAGGCTCTGAAGGACAACGAGAAGGTGAAGAAATACTTCAACCAGCTGGTCCGCAAGCGCACCGACAAGAACCTTGTCTATCGCACGCTCTTCAACATCTACAAGGAAGAGGGAAGCAAGGACGGCGCCATGAAGGTGGCCACGAGCTACATGAAGAACCAGAAGGACGACTACAACGCCTACCTGCTTATGGCAGAAGCCTACCTGCTCAACGAGAACCTCGAGAAGGGCAAGGAGAGCCTCGAGTCGGCCCTTGACAAGACCAAGGACAATCCGACGCTCTATCCCCAGCTTCTCTGCCAAGTGGCTGCCATCCTGGAGCTGACGCAGGACTTCGACGGTGCCGAGAACAAGTACCGCGAGTCGATGACTCTCAATCCCAACCAGTTCGAGGCCAACTTCGGCATGGGCAAGATGATCTTCAACCGCGGTGTCGACAAGTTGGATGCCGCCAACGCTGTGCCCCCCGAGGATGAGACCGGTCTGTATGACAAGCTGCTCGAGGAGAGCAATGGCTTCTTCCGCCAGTCGATACAGTACTTCAACTCCGCCATCGCCTTCATCGACGGTATGCCCACCGGCGATGCCAAGAACATGCAGCGTGCAAACCTCTTCAACTGCCTCTCGGCCTTGAAGACCGTCTACGCCCGCTTGGAGATGTACGACGAGCTGAAGACCGTCAACGCCCGTCTGGATCAGATTCAGAAAGAACAGTAATGTCGGCTGAAGACACGATGAAAGCCGCGGACTGGTGTCCGCGGCTTTTTTATTTGTATAATACAATAAAAATATACGATCTGTGTTATTAAGGGCGTGAGACGCGTAACCGTCATAGTGTTGTTGATTTTTGCCGCCATGCCTGCCGTAGGGCAGGGGGTGGTGAGTGGCATGGTGCATGATGCAGCCACAGGGACGGCGCTGGAGTTTGTCAATGTGGGCGTGCTTGGCGGCAGAGGCGGCACAGCCACCGATAGCCGTGGGTATTATACACTAAAAATCAACAGTAAAGACAGTGTTACTTTACGCTTTTCTTTCACTGGCTACGAGCCGTTGGAGAGACGTGTGAAGGTGGGCAAAGGCGAGACTGCGAAAGTCGATGTGGCGCTCAAAGCCACGGCGAAACACCTCGACGCGGTGGAGGTGAGCGACGAGAAGAGCCGCCAGAGCACCTTCACGCAGATCGACGTGCAGAAACTGGAAGATGCCGTGGGACCGACAGGCGGAGTGGAAGGAGTGCTGAAGACGCTGCCCGACGTCAATTCGAACAACGAGCTCAGCAGCCAGTACTCGGTGCGTGGCGGGTCGTACGACGAGAACCTGGTATATATAAACGGAGTGGAGATATTCCGTCCGATGCTGATACGCAACGGCCAGCAGGAAGGCATGAGCATCATAAACCCTGATTTGGTCGACTTCATACTGTTTTCTCCCGGCGGTTTCGACGCCACTTACGGCGACAAGATGTCGTCGGTGCTCGACATCACATACAGCCGGCCTGTGGAGTTCAAAGGCAAGGTCGGCGGGAGCCTGCTGGGCGCCGAAGCGTCGGTGCAGGGCAGGGCAGGGGAGCGCTGGAGCTATGCCGCCGCATTGCGTCAACACAGCAACAGCTATATCCTCGGTTCGCTCGACACAAAAGGCAGCTACACCACCAACTATACCGACCTGCAGGCCCTCGTAGGTTACAAGGCAAACGACAAGCTCGACCTCGGGGCGTTGGCTATCTGGACCCGCAATGTTTACGGACTGGTGCCAGAGAGCCAGACGACGGCTTTCAACCAGCGTTCCACAGGAATAGACATATACTTCGACGGGGCAGAGGAAGACCGATACAGCACCATGCTTGGCGCGCTGACATTCGACTACCGTCCGACGGGGAAATGGCGCCTGAACGGCAGCCTTTCGGCACAGCATATCGCCGAAAGCGAACGATATGACATACAGAGCCAGTATTGGCTTTACGAGATTGGCATGGGCGAAGTGGTTGGCGAGACCGAGCGGTTTGACCTCGGGGTGGGCACCTTCCTCGAGCACGCCCGCAACCGCCTCAGCACTAACATATATGCCTTGGACCTGAAAGCCACACGTGAGGCGCTGCTTGGCCGCTGGCAGTTCGGTGTCAAGATGCAGATGGAGCAGGTGGGCGACCGTCTGAGGGAATGGCGTTGGGTCGATTCTGCCGGTTTCGCCATTCCGTCGGAGCTGCCGGTGCCCGGCGACAGTGCCAACATGCCGACAAGTCCCGTCTTGCAGCAATATGCCAACTCGAACGGAGGACTGCTGACAGAGCGTCTGACAGCGTTCGTGCAGCGCGAACTGAACTTTGTAACACGTCGCGATGCAGAGATAAAACTCGTGGCTGGCATCCGGGGAGGCCTATACAACAGCATGATGGAATGGTACGACGAGCGGCAGCGGACAGGTGTGCGAGGGATGGCAAGCCCGCGTCTGAGTGCCAGCTACAAGCCACGCTGGGAACGCGACCTGCTGTTCAAGGTGGCTACTGGCATCTACCAGCAGGCTCCTTTCTACCGCGAATACCGCCGTACCGACGGTACGCTGAATCCCGACGTCAGACCCCAGACCTCGTATCAGGTGATGGGCACTGCCGACTGGAACCTGCGCCTGCTGAACCGTCCGTTCAAAATCACCGCCGACCTTTACTACAAATACATCACAGGGCTGGTGCCTTATACCGTCGACAACCTACGCATCAGCTATCATCCCGACGAAGAGGCTGTGGCATACGCTGCGGGATTCAGCCTGCGTATCAACGGCGAATTCGTGGAAGGACTGGAGTCGTGGGTCAGCCTGTCGCTGATGAAGACGCAAGAAGACATCAAAGGCGACGAATTCGGATGGCTCGACCGTCCCACCGACCAGCGATTCTCGTTCAAGGTGTTCCTTCAGGATTATATCCCCACGATACCCTGGTGGAAGATGAGTCTCAGCATGATATACGCCACCGGCATGCCCGTCACGGCCCCTTACGGCCGTCAGGACCCGGCGCTACGTCTGCCAGACTACCTTCGTGTCGATTGGGGCAACACCGTGCAGCTGTCGCGCTTCGAGGGCCTGAAGCACAAACGCTTGTTCCATTATCTTGACGACATACAGATAGGCATAGAGGTGTTCAACCTCTTCGACAAGCGCAATGTGGTGTCGTATCTCTGGGTGGTGGACAAAGACGACCGTCCGTACCGTGTGCCCAACTACCTCACGGCGCGGCAGGTGAATGTGAAACTGACCATACTCTTCTGAACCATGATAAACATGCCCTCCACCGAAAGTCTGCAGCCACGTATCGCGTGGGTTGGCGGACGCAAAGTGCCCGTGTTCCACGGCGACACGTCGATGGTGAAACTGGATCTGCTTTTCAATGCTGGAACGGTCTGCCAGCCTCAGCTGCTCTGCGCCGCTGCAGCCAACAAGCTGCTCACGGTAGCCACCAGCACAATGGATGCCGCCGCGATGGCTGAGTTCATGGACTTCCGCGGCGTGATTGTCGAACCGGCCGTAAGCACCACACAGAACACGTTGACATTTTATTTCCTGCGTCGCCATGCAGAAGAGTTGCTGCCGGTTGTCGCCGACATGCTGTGCCGTCCTGCTTTCGCAGAAAGCGACTTCCGTGTATGGCAGGGAAGACGTCGGCAGGAACTGGCTACCCTCGAGCAGCGCACATCGCACATTGCGAGAAAGATGTTCTACGAAGAACTGTTCGGCATCGACCATCCGCTGGGGTGCTATGCCGTTGCCGCCGATGCCGACCTGCTGCAGCTGGACAACGTGAGAGGCTTCTGGCGGCAACATTATGGCTTGGAACGATGCGACGTCGTGGCGGCCGGATGTGTCGACGAAGGATTGGTTGCCCTTATCGGCGACTGCTTCGGTACAAAGACGGACATCGTGGAACCCAAAGGACTGCCGGCACCGGAACCGGCGAAGCACAACAGGCAGCTGGTACGGCAAATGGAAGGCGCTACACAGACTTCGCTGCGCATAGGACGAGTGATTCCGTTGCATTGGAACGACCCCGACTATGCGCGACTGATGCTCCTGGTCACAGCCCTCGGCGGCTATTTCGGATCGCGTCTGATGCAGAACATCCGTGAAGACAAAGGCTATACCTACGGCATCAGTGCCCGTACACAGATATTCAGAGGTCTGATAACGTTCTATATCACCGCCGATGTTGCCGCCGGCACTGCCGACGATGCTGTAAGAGAGTCTTTCGGCGAGTTGCGGCGGCTGCGTGAAGAGCCGATAGGAGAGGATGAGTTGCAGTTGGTGAAGACTGTGCTGACTGGCGACTATCTGCGTTCGGTTGACGGAGTTTTCGAGCTTTCGACACGCTACTGCGACATGCTCGGCACCGGTGTTGACGAGCGTCTGACCGACAACTTGCGGAATGCCATAAAAGAAACAACCGCCGTGCAACTACAAGAGCTTGCGCAGCGGCTGTTGGATGAAGACGAAATGACCGTCTGTCTCGCCGGGGTTTAATTACCGTTTTCCTGTCTCCTTTTTTTCTCGCGGTCCACGAAACGTACCAACGATATGGTCTCGAAGACCAGATAGACCACGTAGCCGATGCAGAATGCAATAAGGAAACGACGTCCCTGCCCGGGAGTGGTGAGCAGGAATGTGGCCAGCACGATTAGGTGGATGAAGAGCACTCCCACGGTGGTGCCAAGGAAAATTTGGACGAATGTCTTAGGCGAACGTGACATGGCGCGGACCACCAGCAGGTGCTGCACAAAGGTCAGCAGGGCAAAATAGAGCACCAGCAAAGGCATGGCGATGATGAAGGTCTGCGGGGCGACCCACAGGACTACGAACGACGCCAGCGCCATCAGCAGGCTCACGACAAGAAGGGAAACGATATAGCGGCGCATAATCCTATTCGGTGAATTTCATAGTCTCCTTGGTGGTGAACTTCTCGCAGTAGTGGCAGCGGAGTTTGAGGTTCTCCTTGTCCACGATGTCGAACTTGGTGGGCACCACTTCGGCGTTGGTGATGCACTTGGGGTTGGCGCAACGGATGAAGTTCTCGATGTGGTCGGGGATTTCGGCTTTGTACTTCTTGACGACCTTGTAGTCCTCAATGTCGATGATGGTGGCGAAGGGAGCCACGAGGGCAATCTTGCTGACCTCCTCGACGGAGAAGTGTTTGTTCTTGATTTTCACGATGCCCTTGCGGCCAAGCTTGCCGCTGGAGAGGTAGTTGCCGATAAGGACCTCGTCCTTGTATTTCTCAAGGCCGAGGATGCGGATGACCTGATAGACGCTTTCAGTGGGTATATGGTCGATGGCGGTGCCGTTCTCGATGGCGCTGACCACCATTTCTTTCTTGCTTTCCATGATATTCAATTTTGAATGATGAACGTTGAATTATGAATATTATCTGACGCCGAGGATTGCGGCCATGAGAGCCTGACGGACATAGACGCCGTTCTGTGCCTGCTGGAAGTAGTAGGCATAGGGGGTACGGTCGACGTCAGTGGTAATCTCGTTGACGCGGGGCAGGGGGTGCAGGACACGCATATTCTCTTTGCAGCCCTTGAGCATGTCGGCGCTGAGGATGCAACTGTCTTTCACGCGTTCGTATTCCATGGGATCCGGGAAGCGCTCGCGCTGGACGCGGGTCATATAGATGATGTCGGCTGTGGGGATGATGTCCTTGAGGTCGGTATACTGGTAGTATTTCAGACCGGCGTTCTTGATGCTCATCTTGACGCTGCTGGGTAGCTTGAGTTCCTGAGGCGACACGAGATGGAAGGTGGCGTTGAAGTTGCACATGGCCTGGACAAGGCTATGGACGGTGCGTCCATACTTGAGGTCGCCGACGCAGGCAATCTGCAGGTTTTCCAGCGTGCCTTGTGTCTTGCGGATGCTGTAGAGGTCGAGCATGCACTGGGTGGGGTGCTGGTTGGCACCGTCGCCGGCGTTGATGACAGGCACCGAAGCCACTTCGGAGGCGTAGCGTGAGGAGCCTTCCTTGGGGTTGCGCATGACGATAAGGTCTGAGTAGGACGATACCATGACGATGGTGTCGTGGAGCGACTCGCCTTTCTGGACGCTGGTGCCGCCCGGGTCTGAGAATCCGATGATGCGTGCTCCCAGTTGGTTGGCAGCGCTCTCGAAGCTCAGGCGCGTACGCGTGGAGGGTTCGAAGAACAGGGTGGCGACCACCTTGTCGCTGAGGATTTTCTGCTTGGGATTCTTCTCGAATCCTTCGGCGATGTCCAGCACCTCGATATACTCCTCTTTCGAGAAGTCGGTGATGGAGATGAGGTTGCGTCCTTTTAAAGTACTCATGATATATAGATTTTAGATTATTTTTGCATTTCTATGGCCAATTGGCGGTTGTCGACGGCTGCTTCGTGGCCGGGGTCGCTGGCGAGGGCGCTGTCGAAGTAGGCTTCGGCACGCTGGTAGTCGTGGTAGAAGGTCAGCTCGATGTAGCCCAGGTTGTGCCATGCGTCGGCGCTCTTGGGATTCACGTCGAGCATACGGCGATAGAGAGCCTCTGCCTTGTCCATGTCCTGCAGGCCTTGGTAGTACATGGCCAGGGCATACATGGCGTTGGTGTTGTTGGGCTCCAGTTCGAGGGCTGTGGTCAGGTATTCTTCGGCCATGGGGTTGAGGCGCACGGCGTAGAGCACGCCGAGCTCCTCGAAGGCCGGTGTATAGTCGGGGTAGAGGTCGCACACCTTGCGCAACAAGGTGACGGCACCGGCCGTGTCGCCCATCTCTTTATAGATAAAGCCTTTCATGAAAAGGGCGGTACGGTTGTCGGGCTCTTTCTCGGTCACATTGGTAAGATGGCGCAGCGAGCGCTCGTAGTCTTTGCGATAGAAAGTCACTTCACCCATCTTCAGTTGCACCTCCTTGTTGTCAGGCTCCATGCGTTCGGCTTCGCCGAGGGCTTGGTAGCACTTGTCGGCATTGCCGTTGGCAAAATGGGCGTCGGCCTGGATCAGGCGGTATTCCACCGAGCCGGGCTGCAGTTCGACGGCACGGTCAATGTCGTGGGTGGCGTCTTTGGCACGACCGAGGTTCATGAGGATTCGGGCACGGTCGGCCAGCAATGAGGCGTCGTTGGGATTCTTGTCAATCTTTATGTCGAGCAACTCCAGTTTCTGGCCGTCGGTGAGGTTGTCGTTGTCAGAGCGGCCTCCGCATGCCGTTATCGCAAACACGGCAAGCAGAAGAAGGATATAGTTGCAATAATGTTTCATCGTCATATATTACGTAAAATTATGTTTTTTATTGCGTGAATATATTAATCAAGTTATCAACAGTTGTGAATTCCTGTGCATGGAGCACCTCGCGAGCCTGCATCTCACTGATTGGTATGGATTTCCAGAGCAGGCACCAATACTCTTTGGTTTTGCGCATGACCGACTGGTCGGTGGGCATAACCGCTTTTATCTCTTCCATCAGGCGGCGGATGAACTTCTTTGCGGCGGCGGTTTTCTCGTCGTCGCTCAACAAGGCGCCGGCTATTTCCAGCGGCAGGACAGGGCGGTAGAGCACCCCGCGTCCCACCATTATGTCGGCCACATGCGGGAAGTGTTCCCGGATACGGCGGGCGTCGGCGGCAGTGAGTATGTCGCCGTTATAGACGACCGGTGCCTTGAAGAGGGGCAGCACTTCGGCGAAGGTCGCCAAATCGGGCACTCCGCTGTACTGCTGCCTGCCGAGGCGTGGGTGGACAGTCACGGAAGCCAGTGGGTAGTCGTTCAGTATCGGTATGAGATTGAATATTTCCTCTTTGCTGCGCAAGCCGAGACGCATCTTGACGCTCAGGCGAGGCTTCAGGTGCGGCACCACATTGTCGAGCACGGCTCGCACCTCGTCGGGGTAGGGCAGTATGCCGCTGCCGCGATGTTTTCCAGTGACCTTGCGCATCGGACAGCCGATATTCCAGTTCACCTCGTCGTAGCCGACCTCGTTCAGCCTGTTGCCGAGGGCCACGAACTCATCGGGCTCTTTGCCGAGTATCTGCGGGATGACGGGTATGCTGCCTTTGTTGGCCTCGGGGAGCACGTCGTCGATTTTCTTCCATGCTTCGGCCAGGTTGCCGTGGGTCAACGACAGAAAAGGCGAAACCGCAAGCGCGATGGCGCCGGGGAAGCACTCCTCGTACACGCGGCGGAAGAGCACCTCGGTCAGTCCCTGCATGGGCGCAAGTATCATTCCAGCACCTCCTTCCGCCACTCCTCCTGATGGTCGGCGACAAACTGTTTCAGCGAATCGGTCAGTCGGCTGCCTGTGGTGTATACAGGCTTGTACAGTACACTCTTGTCCTTCATTTCTGGCTTGATGAGCTTTTCATTCCGGTCGAGCATCACCGCCCAGCCCAGCAGCACCGACAAGATGCACAGCGCTTTCAACAAGCCGAACAAGGCACCGGCTATACGGTTCACAATGCCTATCTTGGCAGCCTTCAAAAGCCCCTCGACCATACGCCCCAGAAGGTAGGTCAGCACCAATGCGCCGACAAAGCAGATGGCAAACGCTATCAGCACGGCGTTCTCGCTCTCGAGACCTATCAGTTCGGCCACCCATTGCGACAGGTGGACTGCTGCCCAGATGCCGACGAGCAGGCCGGCCAGCGTGGCCAGCGTGCGCACCAATCCTTGCTTCCAGCCAAGGAAAACCAGTACCAGCATCGGCACGGCAAGCACTATGTCAAGCATATTCAGTTCCATAATGAGGTATTAAAAAAAGCGTCCCGTCGGGATGACAAGACGCTCGAATAACACATTTTCCTTTCTATCCATGATAGAAATAAGCAAGCACGACATATATAACGCAGGTTTCGTCATTTTGTTTCACATTTGTGCAACTTTTTTTCTACCAATGATAATAACCACCACACAATCAGGCCGACAACTATGCCGAACAAGGCACCACAGAGGAGGTCTCCGGGATAATGTTTGCCCAGGTAGGCCCGGCTGTAGCAGGTGGCCAAGGCCCAAAGCAACATGACGACCACAGTCCAGGTGGCAGTGCGCCTGTAACGCAGCCACAGCAGGGTGACAATGGCAAATGCGTTGGCGGCGTGCGAACTGACGAATCCATACTGCCCGCCGCAGCCCGTGCGGAACATGCGAACATCCTCTATCGCGTGACAGGGGCGCAGTCGGCACACCGTGTTCTTGAACAGCTGCACGCTCCCTTGGTCGGCCAGCAGGAAACACAGGCCTATGGCCGCCAGAACCAACCACCAGCGGCGAGGCTCGGTGCGCAAGGTCGTCAAGCCGAAAGCCATCAGCAACACGGCGGCGAAGAACCAATGCTGGCTCAACACCCACATCGTCCAGTCCATCACCGTATTATGGTGGCTGTTGACCCAGAGGAACCACTCGGTGTCTATCTGCTGTAGATAATCAAGCATCGGCCGAGAGTTTGGCAAAAATCATGTCTTTGAGTTTGTCGATATTCTGTCCGCTCACAGCGCTTATGAACACCGACTCCACACCTTTCGGCAGCCTTCTCTTCAACTGCTTCTGCATCTCCTCGTCCATCATGTCGCACTTCGTGACTGCCAATATCCGCTGCTTGTCCAGCAGTTCGGGATTGTACTTTTTCAACTCGTCGAGCAGCACATGGTATTCCTTGGCGATCTCCAGCTGCTCGCAGCTCACCATGAAGAGCAGAATCGAGTTGCGCTCGATATGCCGCAGGAAACGCAATCCGAGCCCTTTGCCCTCGGCAGCCCCCTCGATGATGCCCGGAATATCGGCAATGCAGAACGAGCGGTCGTCTCGATACTTCACGATGCCCAGGTTCGGCACCAGAGTAGTGAAGGGGTAGTCGGCAATCTCGGGACGTGCGGCGCTCACGGCGCTCAGGAAGGTGCTCTTGCCTGCATTTGGGAATCCCACCAGGCCCACGTCGGCCAGCACCTTCAGCTCTATCACCACCCAGCGTTCCTCGGCAAGTTCGCCGGGCTGTGCGTAGCGTGGCGTCTGGTTCGTGGCGCTTTTGAAATGGTCGTTGCCCAGGCCGCCGCGGCCGCCCTTGGCGATGATCAGCTCCTGGCCCTCTTCCGTCACCTCGCCGATATATTCGCCAGTTTCCGCATCGCGGCAGACGCAACCCAGCGGCACCTCCAGAATCTGGTCCTTGCCCGTGCGGCCGGTGCACAGGTTCTCGCCGCCGTGCTCGCCGTCCTCGGCGAACACATGCTTCGTGTACTTCAAGTGCAGCAGCGTCCAGCGCTGTGTAGTCCCGCGCAGAATCACGTGGCCCCCGCGGCCGCCGTCGCCGCCGTCGGGACCCGCCTTCGCGTTGTACTTCACACGCAGCAGGTGCGCGCTCCCTGCGCCACCCTTGCCGCTCCGCACCAAAATCTTCACATAGTCAACAAAGTTGGATGTCATTTTGAATTCGTCTCTGTTTCGTTTAATAATCTTGTACGTTCTTTACCAGTCTCACCGAGTTCGCGTAGCATCGGTTATAGTTATACATATACACCTGGTCGGAATAGAAATTCAGATACCAGGCCTTCGTCTGTCCGTCGGGCGTAGACGACCAGTAGAAACCGTATGTCCGCCTGTAGAACACGCCACCCATGCAGTCGCGGAAGCCGTCAGCAGGCAGTATGATATAATTGCCGTTCGGACCGAACACCTTATAGCATCCGGCGCTAACCCACACCCATCTGCACGAACGCCTGAGTTCGTCGAACTGCTCCTTCGTCGGAAGCCTGCCGCCGAATGCCGCGACAGCCTCGTCGTATGTATAGAAATTGTCTGCGGCGTCAGCTCCTCTCGACTCGTTCGTCGACTTCCACATCGTCATACTGATCAACCCCAAGTCGACATATTCGTCATCATCGATATTGCCGATCGGGTCGCCGGAACCGGCATTGCCTGATTCTTCGCCGCTCTTGGAACATTGCGTCATCGTCAGAGCCGCAACGCTCAATATGCATACAAGAAGCAGTTTTTTGCCGTAGTATACAAGATTAGAAGTCATTACTTCTGTTTTAGATATGTAATATTGACTGCAAATATACACAAAAATATTGAAAAGGGGAACATGCTAAAGAAAAAAACGTTTTTGCACAAATCATAACACCTTTATTTTCATGGGTGTTGTATGCCTGTTCTTTGACTGTTCTTTGACTTTTCCCAAAGAATAGTCAAAGAACAGACATTGAATATTCTGTAAAACAAGCGATTATGATTGTCGTTATTTTAGACACAAACTTCTATAATGGCGAAAGGATGTAAAAAAAAACGCTCCTTAGCAGGAGCGTTCTGTTATTGAAGAGGTTAATTCTATAGTCTGTATGACAGACCGATTTTCGCCATGCTTTCGCCATAGAGTACAGCTGATACACTCTGGTTGGTGAAATGGTATTTGCCCCAACCCAACTCTGCAAATATGCCAAGATGTGTCATGGGATAGTATTCTGCCCGCAAGCTGGCTCCGTACGATGTGTATGGCATTTTGTAAAAAGCCCAGTAACTGCCCAAGGAGGCATTTAGCGACAAATTCCATTTGTCACAGTCTGGCAGCATGTTGTAAGACAGGTCTATGCCATAATGTACTCCAATAGATGACTTATTTGCGGTTACAATTCTATATGAGGAGGGACTGAATCCGAGATGCACCCCAGCACTGAAATTGCGAGACAGTTGCCACAAATCAGCATCAAACATAAGTGCATAGGCCCAAATGTTCTCAGAATTCTGAGTTATTATGGCCGATGAACTTGCATAAGGAGACCACGTTAATGACTCGATATACATGAAACTGGCACGAATGCTTTTAGCCGAGTTCTTGTCCTGTGCAGAAGAATAACAGTTAAAAAAAACTACGGCAAGCAGGAATGAAATAAATGTTTTTTTCATGTTTTGTGAATATTATGGATGAATGTGTTGAAGATGTGCTGGGGTTAAATAACCAGGAGAATTTAAATAAATATCAAATTCGTAGTGGTGTATTTTGCAATTAGGTCCACCTTCAAAATGCAATGTTTTAATAGTTGCATCCTTCCTTCTTGCAACAAAATTTATTGGACGTACAGAAGTGGTCCAAGTTTCATTTCCAACAGTATCATAATGAGGTGTCATATAACCAGTACACGATATCATATTATCGTATAACCACCAGATTCCTGCTACTGCTTATGTCAGCCGATGGCTTGGCGGATGCGGGCGGCGATGTCCTCGATGGTGCCGAGGCCGTCTACAATGCGCTGCTTGCCCTGGGCGGCATAGTAGTCGGCCACAGGCTTGGTCTTGTTGTTGTATTCCTGCAGACGGTTGTTGATGGTGGCCTCATTGTCGTCGGCACGGCCCTGGATCTTGGCGCGTTCCAACAGGCGGCGCATCAGCTCGTCCTTGGGCACCTCGAGCTGCACCATGCAGGTCAGGCTGCGGCCGTACTTGGCCAGCAGCTTGTCGAGCACTTCGGCTTGTGCCACGGTGCGGGGGAAGCCGTCGAAGAGCATGCCCTTGGTGTCGGCGGCGATGGCTTTGTCCATCATCTCGACGACGATGTCGTCGCTCACCAGCTGGCCAGCGTCCATGATGCTTTTAATGCGAAGACCGAGTTCTGTCTGCTCGGCGATTTCCTTGCGGAGCAGGTCGCCGGTGGAGACATGGGTGAGGCCGTAGGTCTCAACGATAAAGTCGCTCTGGGTGCCTTTGCCGGCACCCGGGGCTCCGAAAATAACTATATTCTTCATGTACATTTTTTTTTGTAGGAGTCAAGCCAACAGTGCAGACGTCACTATTGGCTTGACCACTTGACTACTGTATGCTGTCTACTTGACAGAAACGATTTCGATGTCGAACACAAGGGGAGAGTAGGGGGGGATGCTGCCGTCGCGGGTGCCGCTGGGACCGTAGCCGAGCGACGAGGGCATGATGAGGCGGAGGATGGAACCTTCGGGCTGACCCATGACGCCTTCGTCCCAACCGCGGATGAGGCTCATCTGACCTACAGTGTAGGTGAGGGGCTGGTAGGTGTGGCCGGCGGCATAGATGTTACCACGTTTGGCATCGCTTTCAACGCTCGAGTCGAACATGGTGCCGTCGAGGAGGCATCCGGTGTAGTTGATGGCCACCTTCTTGCCTGCGGCGACCTTCGGGCCGTTGCCTTTCTTGGTGACGACAACATAGAGGCCGTCGTCAGTGGGTTTCACTTTAATGTTGTTGTCCTTGATATAGGCGGCGAGTTCTTCGGGCTCTTTCTGCTGACGCTCCTGCATCTCGGCCATGAAGTTGGCCTGCTCCTGCATGATCTCCTCCTTGGTCACGATGTCCTGAAGCGAGATTTCATAGTAGATCTTCATGCCCTTGCCGGCCTCATAGTAAGGAGGCATCTGGTTGGACTGGAGGAATTTTGCCAAGGTGTCAGCCTCGATGGCGAAGACAGCCTTGTCGCCGACGTGCATCATCAGCAGGCCTTCGTACAGGTCGCCGTCGAAGCTCTTGGTGGCCTGCAGGATACGGTCGGCGTGGCCGACGTTGGAGAAGGTCTGGATGGTGTCGAACTTGATCGTCATCTCGCCCACCAGCACGTCGCCTTCCTGCACTTGCTGGGCACTCTTGTTCTGCTGTTCGAATTTGTACTGCAGTCCGCTGTCGGTGGTTTTGAATCCATCGCCGTTACCGCAGGCTGCAATAATCATAGCTCCCGCCACAATCATTGTGGCCATTCTGATTTGTTTTTTCATTGTTGTTGTTATTTTTGTTGTTGTTATTTTCATTCAACTCTTACCTTGTACACCAGCACAGTCCTGGTGCCGATACGGTCGCCGTCGCCTATCACGCCGTAGCCCTGTTCCGACGGAAGCACGACGTATGCCGTACTTCCGCGACGCATGGCTCTTAAGGCTTGGTCGAGACCACGGTTGGGCTGGAGGTGTCCCGCCACCACAGTGTCGGACACGTGGCTGTAAATGGTCTGTCCGCCGAGGTTTTCAACGCTGTAGACAATCGCCACAGTGTCTTCGTAGTCAATCGCGGGGCCACTGCCATCGTCGGTGATCATCACACGGCCACCGCCGACAAGCCGTTGCATCTGCCATCCTCGGCGCGACACATAGGCGTCAATTTGGTTCTCCTCGCTCTGCGCCATCAGACGGTTGGCGTTGATGCGGTTCTCTTTCAGCGGGTCGGTCGGCTGCTGCAGCGGCTCCACCACCGGCACTTCACGGCAGGCACTGAGCATTAGCACCACGACAAAAACGGTCAGCAAACCTGTATTATGAACCAATGGTTTCAATTCTCAGCTTTCAGCTTTAGTTTCTCCTTTACATACGCCACGGTATCTTGCAGCGACATCGTGCTTGTGGCACCGGCGGCACGTTTGTGGCCACCGCCGCCGAAAAGGTCGCCTGCTATGCGGTTCACATCGTAGCGCACCTTTGACCGCAGAGAGAGACGCACCTTGTCGTCCTCTTCACGCACCAAGATTCCGCAGTCGATGTCGCGCAACTTCATTACCTCGTTGATCAAACCCGTAAGCTCGGGACTCTCCACGCCAAAGTCTTTCATATCCTTGGCGGTGATGACCATAAGCGCCATTTGCTCATGCCGGTAGACGGAGAGCAGGTCGGCCATGGCATGACCAAAGAAACGCAGACGCGGCAAAGTGAAGACATTCTTGATTTGCCTGTTGATATCCATCGGATCGATGCCGAACGCCAACAATGCGGCGGCAGCGGCATAGACGCTGGGGCGGTCGTTACTGTAGCTGAATGTACCGGTATCGGTGCAGATGCCGGTATATAGACAGGTGGCTGCATCACGGTTGAATATACCGTTGCCATAGGCTTGGCTCATCAGCCAGTAGACCAACTCGCACGTGCTTGATATCTCTGGTTCGCTGACGGTGAGCGGCAGGCGTTCTCCGGCAAGGATGTGATGGTCGACGACCATGCGCTGTGCTTTGGAATTGGCTATAGCCGCCGCCAATCGGCCTGTGCGTTCAAGACTGTTGAGGTCGAGAGTGATGATCAGGTCGGCGGTGGCGATGGCACAACGGCAAACACCCTGTCCGCTTTTCCCGTCGAGTATCATGGCGGCTCCGGGCAGCCACGCTAATTCATCGGGCACTCCGTCGGGAAGCATCGGCGTCACCTCGGCCTTGGTGGCCTTAAGCAGCAGATGATACATTCCCAGTACCGATCCAACGGCATCGCCGTCGGCATTGGTGTGCGCTATGAGTACGATACGCCGGGCACCATCAATGGCACCGCGCACCTCCCCAATAGGCCATTCCTCATCGAATGTCAACGCGTGAGTGTATTCAATCTGCATGTAGCACAACTGTTTATATGATTTCGTCAACCCGAAATCATGTTGCAAAGATACAATTTATTTTAATTACATTTATAATTTTATTAAAAAGAATTTTTATATGGTTCACGATGCCGAATCCTTAAATTAACAAAAAAATTTTAACATTTGCACAATAAAATACAATTTTCATTGTTAATGTGGTACGAAATAGGTGAAAAATATCAATGATATGAAAGCCGAAATAAAGACAGCAAAAGGAGTATTGCATGTGACGCTATACGACAAGGCGGTGCCTGGAACAGTGGCCAATTTCGTGAAGCTTGCCAAGAGTGGTTTCTATGATGGTCTGCGGTTCCACAGGGTGATTCCCGACTTCGTAGTCCAAGGTGGATGCCCGTATAGCCGCAATATCGGCGACCCGCGTACCGGCATGGGCGGCCCCGGTTGGACCATCAAGTGCGAGACATCGGCGCCAATGCAGCATCACGACCGCGGTGTGTTGAGTATGGCACATGCAGGCAAGGACACTGGCGGAAGCCAATTCTTCATCTGCCACAACAGAATGAACACCCAACATCTTGACGGTGTGCATACATGTTTTGGCCGCGTCGACGAACAGGATTGGCCTGTTATCGACCAGATACGTCCTAATGACCTTATTGAAAAAATAACAATAGAGGAGGAATAGACTATGAATCTTGGAATTAAACTGTTGGTTGCTGAGGATGACCCCAACCTCGGCACTATTCTCAAAGCTTATCTGACCCAGAAGGGTTATACTGTGGTGTGGGCAAAAGACGGCGAAGAGGCCATGCGCTTCTTCGACGAAGAAGATGTCGACGCATGCATCCTCGATGTGATGATGCCCCTCAAAGATGGCTTTGCTGTGGCAAAAGAGATTCGCAAAATTGACAAAAAAGTGCCTATCATCTTCCTGACAGCCAAAAATCTGGAGGCAGACAAACTCAAGGGATTCGAGGTCGGCGCCGACGATTACATCACCAAGCCGTTCTCGATGGAGGAACTGTTGGCACGCCTGGGAGCCACCATGCGCCGCTCGTTCAACGAGGATCGGCCCGACAAGAATGTCTTTAAGATTGGCGGCTTTACCTTCGACTATGTCCATCAGACACTCACCCTCGGTGACGATGTACAGCGTCTGACCGCCAAAGAATGCGATCTGCTCCGTATGTTCGCCATCAATTTTGGACAACTGGTCGATCGCAACACCACCCTGCAGCGTATCTGGAAGGACGACAGCTATTTCGCAGCACGTTCGATGGATGTTTATATCACCAAGTTGCGCAAATACCTCAAAGCCGACCCGACAGTGGAGATTGTCAACGTCCACGGCGTGGGCTTCAAACTGACTCACAAGGAATAGTTGGTGGAAATTAGAATTCTTGTCTTTTAATGAAACTAACGTTCTTGGGTACGGGAACCTCGCAAGGTGTGCCGGTGATAGCCTGCCATTGCAGGGTATGCTCATCGGCAGACACACGCGACAAGCGTCTGCGGACGTCGGTCCTGGTACATGTCAACTCAAGCAATATCTTGATTGACATCGGCCCGGATTTCCGTCAACAGATGCTTCGCAACAATGTCGACCATCTTGACGCTATTCTCATCACCCACGCCCACCGCGACCACGTGGGCGGATTGGACGATATACGTTCTTTTAATTATGTGCAGCGCCGCAAGATGGATATATTCCTGAATGCCGAAGCCCGTCACGCCATCGAACGCGACTACCGATACATCTTTGAGCCACATGAGTATCCCGGATTGCCAGAGGCAGAGCTGCACACTGTCAACGACACACCTTTTACCGCTGCCGGCGTCGAGGTTACGCCTATCTGCGCCATGCACAAGGACCTGCCGGTGCTGGGCTACCGCATAGGGAATTTGGCCTACATCACCGACGCCAACTATATCGGGCAGTCGGAAATGGATAAGCTGAAAGGGGTGAAACTTTTAGTCATCAACGCCCTTCGCAAAGAGAAACATTTTTCGCATTTTTGTTTGCCAGAAGCCCTGGACGTGGTAAGGTCGGTTGCTCCCGAGAGAGCATACCTGACTCACATGAGCCACGAAATGGGTCTACATGCTGAAGTGCAGCGTGAACTGCCCGACGGCGTCTTTCTGGCATACGACAATTTGGAGGTAGAGATATGATTTCAGTATGTATTCCAATCTACAATTATTATGCCTATCCGCTGGTGCGGAGGTTGGTTAATCAGGCAAAATCACTTAAGATAGAAATCGAGGTGATATGTATCGACGACCACTCGACGGGTTATTATCAGAACCAGAACAAGAGCATCGCCGATATTGCGCAATTCGTTAAACTCGACGAAAATATCGGTCGCGCCCGCATACGCAATCTTTTCTTGAAGTATGCACACGGTGAATACATGCTTTTCTTGGACTGCGATTCAATAGTCCCCGACAATTTCCTGAAGATATACAACAAGATTCTCGGACAGGATGCCCAGGTGGTGGTTGGCGGTCGTGTATACGATCAAACCGGCAACGACCAGGAACATCGTCTGCGCTACATGTATGGCGTCAAAGTGGAGAGTCAGTCTGCGGCACAACGCCGGCAGCACCCATACCGCTCGTTTATGACCAATAACTTCGTCATCAGGCGCGACATCTTCGAAAATGTGCATTTCGACGAAAGCATATCCAAGTATGGCCATGAGGACACTCTCTTCGGTTACAGCCTTGAACAGCACAAGATAAAAATACTACACGTCGAAAATGCTGTGACCAACGGGCATGTCGAAGACAACGTGGAATTTTTGCACAAAACAGTCGAAGCCGTCGAAAACCTGGCCGAGATATACGACCGTATGTGGGAAGACCAACGTTTCTGCCAGTCTGTCAGACTGCTGCGGGCCTACGGCCGGGTACGCCGTATGGGAATGGTAAAAGCTGTATACACTGTCTTCAAGATGTTCAAGACGCCTATGGAAAGCCACTTTGTGAACGGCAATGCCATTTCCCTGCGCCAGTTCAGCTTCTACAAGCTGGGCGTATTCATTAAAAAAGTACACTACGATAACCAATAGCGAAATATGATGAAAAAAGCATTTCAATTCACTGTAACGCTCCTTATGGCTCTTACTATTGGAGCGAGCCTGCAGGCCCAGGTTGTCGAGACCACCACCTACGATGATGGCCGTGTCTATACCGGCCAACGCAACGGTAAAGGGAAGATTGAAGGCAAAGGACTCATGACATGGCCAAACGGCGACCGCTACGACGGTATGTGGAAAAAGGGTGTCATGGAAGGTGAGGGTACATACTATTACGCCAACGGCCTTGTCTATCAAGGCCAGTGGGTCAAAGGCAACATCAAGGGACACGGCACCTTCCGTTTCCCCAACGGCAATGTTATGGAAGGCGACTGGAATTCCATGGGTACCGGTACCGGCTACCTGCAGTGGCCCGACGGCAGCCGCTACGACGGCCCGTTCGTCAACGGCGCCCCTCATGGTCAGGGTGTAAAAGTATGGTCTAATGGCGACCGTTACGAAGGCACCTTCGCAATGGGTCACATGTCTGGACAGGGAACGCTCGTCCTCTCCAACGGCGAGACATACAATGGAATGTGGCTCAACGACCATCGTGACGGACAGGGCGTTGCCACCTATCCCGACGGAGCCCGTTACGAGGGTGGCTGGCAAAACGACCAGTATCACGGCAACGGCACACAGACCAATCCCGACGGGAGTGTACTGAAAGGCCACTTCCAAAATGGAAAATACATAGAATGATGAAACGACTGTTATACTCCGCTCCACTTGCCCTTCTGCTTCTCTCGTCGTGCTCCGGCGGACGATTTGTCTCTGCCGACCCCGACCTTGAAGAGATTTATATGGGCAAAACCTATTACGAAATCATCGACGATTTCGGTTACCCCGATGCCTCGATCCAGGACGGCATGGAGGGTTCGAAAATAGCATATAACGCCGTCAGTCTCAATGGTACAAGAGCGGCTCAGTTATACCGTCGCTTTAACATGCGGAACCGCGCCACGAAACAAGACGGCGCCCCTGTAGGCGGACTTACTTTTTCCTTCGACCCGGACATGAAGTGTTATGCTGTAAGCAGTGATTTTCAGCACGAGAAGGTCAAACAACCCAAAGCGGCTCCTGCCCCAAAACCAGTCGACCGCCGTATGCCGGAAAAAGTAAAGCCACAGATTCCTCGAACTCTCGACTATCCATACTTTGAAAGCCGCTCTCCATTTGCCGAAGCCGTAAGTATAGAGAAAATCGAAGTCGAACGTTCCAAAATCACGGTCCACTTCATGTATCGCACCCGTACTCCCGACCGTCGACCTGTGCCCGACCGCGGCCTGTACATTGTTGAAGATGTATATATCGAGGACTGCGCCACAGGTACCCGTTATGCATTCGTCAAAGCCGACGGCATATCGCTCTATCCCGAAGAGACTCACTTTGCCCACAACCAAGGCGGATACGATATTCTGGTCTATTCCCTGACCTTCGAGCCGATAGGGGAGGATGTGGAGTATATTAACATCATCGAGCCGGGACATTCGGGATACAACTTCTTCGGCATCGATGTCCGGACACCGATAACAACAAAAGATGAATTAAAACAACAATAACCCCTTATGAAGAAAACTATACTTCTTATGGCGGCCGGCGTTCTGTGTCTGGCCGCTTGCCAGTCAAAACAAACGGCCGATAACGTCATCGGCAAACCCGACGTGCCCGTCATCGACGGCCGCTTCACCCCCGAGGTCATGTGGAGTCTCGGCGTCATGAGCGAATACGCTGTCAGTCCCGACGGAAGTCATGTCCTATACACCCTGCGCTACACCGACATGGAGCAGAACAAAAACAATGCCGAGCTCTATCTCATGCCGATCGAGGGTGGGGATGGGGTGCGCCTCACCGAGACTGCCGCCTCCGAGTTCAGCCCCGTATGGTACGACGACAACACCATCATGTACTGCCGTGGGACCGAAATCCTCTCCATGAACCTCACCACCAAGCGTGAAAGCACGGTCGCCGAATACGAACGTGGCTTCGAAGGCTTCAAAGTCGCCCCTGACGGGAAGTCGCTCGTCTACATCAGCACCATCCCGGTCGAACGCCCGGAACATATCGACAAGCTCTTCGTCGGCCTCGACAAGACCACAGGCCGTATCAACGAAGACCTCATGTATCGCCATTGGGACAACTGGGTCGATGAAATCCCCCAAATTTTCTATGTCCCCCTCGAGAACGGCAAAGCCGTCATGGACAAAGTCGTGAACATCATCGACAGCACCTTCGAGTGCCCCATGCGCCCATGGGGAGGCACCGAGCAGTACAACTACAGCCCCGACAGCAAACTCATAGCCTATACCTGCCGTAAGAAAACCGGCTACGACTACGCCCACTCCACCAATAGCGACATCTACCTCTACGACATCGCCACCGGCGAAACCCGCAACCTCAGCGAAGGTATCATGGGCTACGACCAGAACCCCGTCTTCTCCCACGACGGCACAATGCTCGCATGGGAAAGCATGGAACGCGACGGTTACGAAAGCGACAAACTGCGCCTCATAGTCCTCGACCTTCAAAGCGGCTCCAAGACCGACCTCACCAACGACTTCGACTACGGCGTGAGCGGTATCAGCTGGTCCGACGACGACCGCCAGCTCCTCGCCGTCGTAATGTATCGCGGCACCAACGAAATCTTCACCTTTGACCGCGAGACCAAAGCCATACGGCAGATAAGCCTCGGCTTCCACGACGTCAACGGCATACAGCTCCACGGCGACAAGATTGTCGCCACCCAGGCCTCCATGCAGTATCCCGCCACCCTCTACGCCTACACCCTCGCCGACACTGCCGCCGAAGGCACCAAGCTCAGCACCTTCAACGACGGCGTCCTCTCGCAGGTCCGCATGGGCGACGTCAAGAAAGAATGGGTTACCACCATAGATGGACAAGACATGCTCACCTGGATAATCTACCCCTACGACTATGACTCCACCAAGACCTACCCCGCACTCCTCTTCTGCGAAGGAGGTCCCCAGAGCATGGTCAGCCAGTTCTGGTCCACTCGCTGGAACTTCGAGGTTATGTCCGGCGCCGGCTACTTCGTAATTGCCCCCAACCGCCGCGGTGTACCCGGTTTCGGCATGGAATGGCTCGAGGAAATCTCCGGCGACTACGGTGGACTCTGCATGCAGGACTACATGTCCGCCACCGACTGGGCAGCCGCCAACATTCCCCAGATCGACCGTGAACGCATAGGCGCCTGCGGCGCCTCCTTCGGCGGATACAGCATTTACTGGCTCGCCGGTCATAACCACGACATCAACGGCTACGGCGAAGGACGCCGTTTCAAAGCCTTCCTGGCCCACAACGGCATGTTCAACTTCGAACAGCAATACCTCGAGACCGAAGAGATGTGGTTCGACAACTGGGACCTCGGCGGCCCCTATTGGGACTGGAACAACCCGCAGATCAAGAAAAGCTACGCCAACTCGCCCCACCTTTTTGTCGACAAATGGAACACACCCATCTGCGTCATCCACAGCGAGTTCGACTTCCGCATCGTGGCCTCCGAAGGCATGGCCGCCTACAACGCCGCACAGATGCGCCACATACCCAGCCGCTACCTCTACTTCCCCGACGAGACACACTGGGTGCTACGCCCACAGAACAGCCTCCTCTGGCACCGCAACTTCATCGACTGGTTCGATGAATGGCTAAAGAAATAAGAGACATACGACCGCCAAACAAGGACATCCTCTAGGGTGTCCTTGTTTTTTTATTTTATATATATAAATTTTTTTGTATCTTTGCAGCATGATTAGAAACAACGAAATGGCTGCAAAGACGGCCGAGTACTTATTGAGAGTCAAAGCGGTAAAGCTCAACAACGAGCACCCGTTCACGTGGGCGTCGGGCCGCAAATCGCCCATTTATTGTGACAACAGAGTCACTTTGTCGTATCCGGAGATACGTACATTTATCCGCCAGCGGTTCACGGAGGCTGTGTCTGAGATGTGGGGGGATGTGGACGTTATAGCCGGTGTGGCGACGGGCGGCATAGCGCAGGGTGCCTTGGTGGCGCAGGAGCTGGGCAAGCCCTTTGTGTATGTGCGCTCGGAGAGCAAGAACCACGGTTTGACGAACCAGATCGAGGGCGAGATCCACGAGGGCCAGACGGTAGTGGTGATCGAGGACCTGGTGTCGACTGGCAAGAGTTCGCTGATCGCGGTGCGCGCGCTGCGCGAGAAAGGCTGTGTGGTGAAGGGTATGGCCGCCATCTTTACCTACGGCCTGCAGGTTGCCGCCGACAATTTCCAGACTGAGGATGTCGAGTTGGTCACTCTTACGGACTACGATACACTTATCGGTGTAGCAAAGGAAAAGGAGTACATACGTCCCGAAGCGTTGGAGAGCCTGTCGGCCTGGCGTCGCAATCCTGAACAGTGGAGCAAGGACCACGGCGAATAAAACGACTTATCTGCTGAACCGCAAGCTGAGCTTGCGTACCAAAAAAAACTTTTCATTATGAAGTCAAGGAAAACAGGAAAGACAATAAAGACAAGAGGTTGTTACTTTTTGTTTTTCTTGTCGTTCCTGTCGTTTGGTGCAGTGGCGCAGGACAGTGTGGTGACGGTGCGAGTGGGTGATGTGGCGACTGTTGAGATGGTGTATGTCAGAGGGGGAAGGTTCACAATGGGCAGCAACGAGGGCAAGGGTGCGCGCGACCGCTACGACTACACGGGTCCGGAGCATACGGTGAGTGTGGACGGGTTCTATATTGGCCGATACGAGGTGACGCAGGGCCTTTGGAGCGCCGTGATGGGTGAGAACCCGTCGCGGTGGAGAGGTGACGAGGCGTTGCCTGTGGAGAGTGTTACCTGGACGGAGGCGCAGGAGTTCTGCATGCTGCTCAGCCAGCTGACGGGGAAGAGATTCCGGCTGCCTACAGAGGCGGAATGGGAGTACGCGGCGAGAGGAGGAGAGGATTATGCGTTTGCCGGCTGCGACCGCAGGGGATTGGACGACTGCGCCTGGTACTGCGTGAACAGTGAGGGAAGGACTCATGTTGTGGGGAGCCGCGGAGCAAACGCCTATGGACTTTACGACATGAGCGGCAATGTGGCGGAGTGGTGCGGTGACTGGATGGCACCATACAGGGCTGATTCAGTGACGGCGCCCCAAGGGCCGCAGACGGGCGAGAGCCGTGTGGTGAGGGGTGGACATTATTACAGCACTTCGTCGGGCTGTGCGGTGTTCGACCGCGGATGGTATGTGCCGACGGGCAAGACGGAGTACTACGGACTGAGGGTGGTGATGGAGATTGATGAGGAATGAGGAATGAGAAAACAGGAATGAGGATCAAGGACAGGGATTTTGTGCCGTTCATGGGTGCGGATGAGATTGCAACGATTGTGGACGGACTGGCTGGCAGGATCAACGAGGATTATGCCGGCTGCGGCGATTTGATAGTGTGCCCGGTGTTGACGGGCGCTTTTGTTTTTGCGGCGGACCTGGTGCGAGGTATCAAGGTGCCGTGCAGGATTGAGATGGTGCGATACAAGAGCTATAGCGGCATGAGGAGTACGGGCGAGGTGAGATGCGAGCTGCCGTTCGGGAAGGATCTGGAGGGTAAGGATGTGCTTATCGTGGAGGATGTGGTTGACAGCGGACTTTCGATGCAAAAGATGCTGGAGGAGGTGAGGGAGTTGAGGCCGAGGAGCGTGAGGGTATGTGCGATGTTTTTCAAGCCGCAGTCGTTCAAGGGTGACTATAAGGTGGATTATGTGGGGAGGGAGATCGGCGAGGAGTTTATTGTAGGATATGGCATGGACTACGACGAGATGGGAAGGAATCTGGCAGAGGTGATGGTGGTGAATGAGGAATGAGGAATGAGGAATTTCAATTTTCAATTTTCAACTGATGAAGATAAAGAGGTTTTTCTGTATAGCAATGTGTGTGGCGGCGATTGCAGCCGCAGGATGCCGACATGACGATGAGGGAATCATCGTGAAGGAGGACCAGCTTTACGGTGTATGGCAGAAGAGGGGGACTGAGGAGTTCTGGAGCTACCGAGCGGACGGCAAGGGCCATACATGGGACAGGGCAGATGACATCATGGGAGAGACGGACAGCGGAAGCGTGGCCTACAGCTGGACTGTGAGCGGAGACCGCTTGAGACACCGTTTTGTGGGGACGAGCATCGACAGTATGGTTGTGAGGACATATAAAATAACCGATATTGAGGGCGACAGGATGGTGAGGGAGGAGGAGATCGGGACCTATACGCTGATGAGGGTGGGGGAATGAAGAATAGCTAACCACTAATCACTAACCAATAATGAAGATGAAGAAGGGTTGGAAGATAGCATTGATTACGGCGGGATCGCTTCTGGGAGCGGTTGTGCTTGTTGTGTGTGTCGCCGTGTGGATGGTGTTCACCCCGAAGCAGCTGACGAAGATTGTGAACCGGCTGGCGGCAGACTATGTCAGCTGCGAGACGAGGTTCGGAGAGGTGGACCTGACACTGTTCAAGACTTTTCCGGATGCGGGTTTGAGGGTGAGCGATGTATATGTCATCAATCCTATGATTGGCGCGCCCGACGGCGATACGGTGGCGAAGATTGGCAGCGTGACGGTGGGCGTAGACGTGAAGAGATACCTGAAAGAGGGCAGGGTGACGGTGCACCAGGTGATACTGGACGGAATCGATGCCCATCTGTATATCAACAGTGACGGCGAGAGCAATTTCGACATTTTCCCAAAATCGGAGGAGAAGGAGGAGGACACGACGGTTTTCAGTCTGGACAGTCTTCCGGAAATCGACCTGCGGAGAGTTGAGGTTAACAATCTGGCCGGTTGCCTGGTGGATGAGAAGGACGGAATGGATGCGAGGGTGAAGGGCGTCGGCGTTGAGGTAAAGGGGTTGCTGCGGGACGGGATGGTAGATGCTGGCGTCAAGCTGAGGGGAGAAGAGATGATCCTGCAGACGAGAGACAGCGTGGGCAACACAGCATTGGCGGTATTGGCCGAGAATTTGAAGCTGGCCTTGGAGGCCAAGGGGAATATGGACCGAGTGGCTGGAAGGCTGAAGCTGAAGCTGGAGGATGGACGATTTATGACGGGGGGCACGGAGATGGTGAGCGAGAGGCTGGCGGCATCGGGAAGCGACCTGCTCAGGATAGAGCTGCCTTTCGACGCGGACCTGAAGAGGATGACGGTGAAACTGGGCGACAGCCAGCTGAAGCTGGACGACTATGCCCTCAACATCAGTGGCGAGGTGGAGCTGGAGCCGATGGCTGTGGATGTGGCCGTAGCCACGGATGGGAGCTGGCGTGCGGCGGAGCTGCTGGAGAAGCTGCCGGAGGAATTTATTGCATGGAAGAAGGGCATGGACCTGGATGCGGAGGTAACGCTGCAGGCGAGGGCCAAGGGGGCGATAACGGACAGCACACTGCCCCTGATCAGTGCACAGGCACAGCTGGCCGACGGCCGTTTCTATATGCCGACGGCGGTGCCCTACATGGTTAACCGAATCAATGCCGACCTTGCGGCCGACCTGGACCTGAGCAATGGGGGCGTGAGCAACGGCGTCATCAAGAGGCTGAAAGCCCACACGCAGGGGACCGATATAACGGTAAGCGGAAGGGCGGAGGACCTGCTGGGCGACATCTTGATCGATGCTGCGCTGGCGGCAACACTTCCGATTGCAGACTTGATGCCGATACTTAACGACAGCTTGCTCCGTGAGGCCGAAGGCGATGCCGATGTGAACCTGAAGGCCCGTTTCCGCGTGAGCGACTTGGATCCTCTGTCGCTCGACAGAATCGGGGCTAACGCGCAGATTGCCCTAAAGAGACTTGACGTGACGTACGACAGCATCCATGTCGGTGCTCCGACGTTGAATGTGGCATTGCAGCTTCCGGCCAAGGAGCATGAGGGCAAGTTGGCCGATGTGCATCTGACAGGTCCGAAACTGAATGTGGCAATAAACAATATCGACGCCCGTATCGACAATCCGGACCTGAACGTGGGTGTCAACGATATCACACGCGAACAGGTGGCTGCGGCATTCGACATAAAGATTGGCGACGCCGAGGCTAACATCGACTCGATGATGGTGTCGATGGAGGGATTGAAACTTAAGGGGTCGGCCCGCCTGGATTCGACACAGGAAAACATTATCCGCCAGTACAACCCCGATGTGGATATCGACCTGCACGGCGCTGTGCTTTATATGCCTGAGCTGCCGGACGCCGTGCGTCTTTCGCAGCTTGCGGTGGCATACAGGCCTGATGTGTGCAATATCAAGTCTGTTGCCGTGAAGTTGGCGCACAGCGACTTCTCGCTCTATGGCGACCTGGAGAATGTGGAGGGGTGGATCGACCACAAGAAGGTTTTGAAAGGGGATCTGAACTTCACATCGGGCTATGCAGATGTGGACCAGCTGTTGTCGCTGATAAGCGGCATGGGCACGGATGCCGACACGCTGGAGCAGATGAGGAAGGAAGACAATGTCCCCGACGAGGCAAACCCATTCATTGTGCCGAGAGATGTTGATGTGACGCTGCACACACATATACGGCGCAGCGTGGCGTTCGGCAATGACCTGAACGATGTGGCAGGTGCGGTGACTGTGAGGAACGGCAAGGCTGTCCTGGATCAGATAGGCTTTGTGTGCAAGGCTGCCACGATGCAGCTGACGGCGGTGTATGAGTCGCCGCGGCCAAACAATCTATTTGTAGCTATCGACTTCCACCTGCTGGATATCCTTGTCGACGAGCTGATAGACATGATACCTACAATCGACACGTTGGTCCCGATGCTGTCGGCATTCGAAGGCGACGCGAATTTCCACCTTGCGGCAGAGACCTATCTCGATGCGCGCTATCGTCCGAAGATGAGCACCCTGCTTGGTGCCGCAGCCATCACGGGCAAGAATCTCACGGTGTTGGACAACAATACCATATCGCAGATTGCCAAGATTATGCAGTTCAAGAAATGGAAGGAGAAGGACAACAAAATACGAATCGACAGTCTGGATGTGGAGCTCACCGTGTTCCGCAAGGTCATCGAGGTGTATCCTTTCCTGTTGAATATAGGCAAGTACCAGATATGCGCCTCCGGAATGCATTCGCTAGACAACCAGTGCGGCTATCACCTGGAACTGCTGAAGAATCCGCTCTTGGCGAAGGTCGGCGTGGATATCAAGGGCGATCTGTCAAGTCCTAAGATAAGCCTGGGTCAGGTGAAATATGACGACTATTACCGTCCTGACAAGCAGGGTGTGGTCGAGAAGCAGACGCTGGAACTGAAACGCATGGTCAAACAGGCCCTTGAGGCAAAAGTAAGATAGATGGGAATATTTCACAGATACCGGAGTACGATACATGGCAACTATCGCCGCGCCTATCTGCGGTGCGGGTTGCTTACTGGCGCCCTGTTGGCGGTATACGTTGTTGGACGGCTGCTGGCTGGCTCGCCTGCCGAGAGCCCTATATCGTATCTCACCGACGCCATACTGCTGGTGCTTGTTGTGCTGCTCACCGCCTATTATCGCAACAGTCTTCCCGACAAAAAGATAACGCTGAAGGAGGCGATGCTTTTCGGCATCGGGACATCCTTGATTGCGGCGGTCGTCTACGCACTTGCCATCTGGACGATAGGACTGAGCTCGGCCGAACAGACGGTGCATTTCACAGCCACCCTGTCGGGGCAGACAATAAGTATGCAAGACCCTCAGCTCCACTACTGGGCGGCCTTATGGGCCATCGTCACCTTTGTCGATGTTGCCCTCCTGGGATCTTTCGGTTCCTTCCTAGCGGCCATATTTTTCCGTAACGAGAAATCAGAAATAAAGAAAAAACAATAATATGAAACAGATATCGATTATAGTGCCATCCTACAACGAGGCCGAGTCTCTGCCGCACTTGGCGGAGTGGATAGATCGTGTGATGAAAGAAAATTCATTTACCTATGAGGTTATAATTGTCGATGACGGAAGTAACGACGGCACTTGGCAGGTCGCCGAGCAGCTCCACGCAGCCAACCCCGTCTACCGCGGCATAAAGTTCCGCCGCAACTACGGTAAGAGTGCCGCGCTGAACACGGGTTTCGCCGCTTCCGACGGCGAGGTGGTTGTTACGATGGATGCTGACCTGCAGGACTCGCCCGACGAAGTGCCTGAACTCTACCGCATGATCAAGGAAGATGGCTACGACCTCGTCAGCGGCTGGAAGAAAAAACGCTACGATTCCAAGATCGCAAAGAATATCCCGTCGAAGTTTTTCAACTGGACAACCCGTCGTATGAGCGGCATCCACCTCCACGATTTCAACTGCGGCCTCAAAGCCTACCGCCACGATGTGGTAAAGAGCATTGAGGTGTACGGCGAAATGCACCGCTACATACCAGTAATAGCTAAATGGTCGGGCTTCGGCAAGATAGGTGAGAAGGTGGTGCAGCACCGCAAACGCGAATACGGTGTGACCAAGTTCGGCATGAATCGCTTCATCAATGGATACCTCGACCTGATGTCCATCATGTTCATGAGCAAGTTCGGCAAGCAGCCCATGCACTTCTTCGGCGCCATTGGCAGCGTCGCTTTCCTGCTGGGCTTCGTGGCCCTCGTGGCGGTGCTGATACTCCGTCTCGTCGGCCGCATTGCGCTGACCAACAGCGTCTGGTTCTACCTCTCGATGCTCTGTCTGCTCATGGGCACTGTGCTCTTCCTCGCTGGCTTTATCGGCGAACTCGTCTGCCGCAATTCAACAACCAGGAACCAATACCTGATTGAAAAAGAACTTTAACCTTTAACCTTTAACCTTTACCGTGAGTTTACAATGTGGAATAGTAGGACTGCCCAATGTCGGCAAGTCGACCCTCTTCAACTGTCTGAGTAACGCAAAAGCCCAGGCGGCCAATTTCCCGTTCTGCACCATCGAACCCAATGTGGGCGTGATAACAGTCCCCGACGAGCGTCTGGCAAAACTGGTGGAAATCGAAAAGCCGGCAAGCGTGGTTCCCGCCACGGTTGAGATTGTCGACATCGCCGGTCTGGTGAAGGGCGCCTCGAAGGGCGAGGGGCTGGGCAACAAGTTTTTGGGCGACATACGCAACTGCGACGCCATCATCCACGTGCTGCGCTGCTTCGACGACGACAATATCACCCACGTCGACGGCACTGTCGACCCCGTGCGCGACAAGCTGACCATCGACACCGAACTGCAGTTCAAGGACTTGGAGACGATAGAAAACCGCTACGACAAGGAAGTCAAGAAAGGTAAAGCCGGCGGTGACGCCCGCGCCAAGAAGCTCGTGGAGGTGATGGACCTCTACAAAGCCGCCCTCCTCGATGGCAAAAGCGCACGCACCGTGCAGCTCGACGAAAACCAGCAGGAAGTGGCCCGCGACCTCATGCTCCTCACCACCAAGCCCGTCATCTATGTCTGCAACGTCGACGAAGCCTCCGTGGTCAACGGCAACCGCTATTCCGACGCCGTCCGCGAAGCTGTGAAAGACGAGCAGGCCGAAGTGCTCCTCATTGGTGCCGGCATCGAGGCTGATATCGCCGAGCTGGAGACCTACGAGGAAAAGCAGATGTTCCTCGAGGACCTCGGACTCAAAGAGAGCGGCGTCAACCGCCTCATCAAGGCCGCCTACCGTCTCCTCGGTCTGCAGACCTTCCTCACCGCCGGCCCCAAGGAGTGCCGCGCATGGACCTTCCGAAAGGGCATGAAAGCCCCTCAGACTGCAGGCATTATCCACTCCGACTTCGAACGCGGCTTCATCCGCGCCGAAGTCATCAAGTACGACGACTATGTCGCACTCGGTTCCGAAGCCAAATGCCGCGAGGCAGGCAAGATCGCTGTGGAAGGCAAGGACTACGTCGTCCAGGACGGCGACATCATGCACTTCCGCTTCAACGTTTGAAAAAATGAAGAATGAAGAGTTAAGAGTGAAGAATTCGGCTGCCGCAGTCCGCTTGCGCAAATGGGTTTGCGCAAGCCTATTCTTCATTCTTCTCTTTTCACTTTTCACTTTCACCTCTTGCTCTACACAGAAGGCCAAATGGGCCAACATACAGTTCCACAACACGACCTGCCACTACAATGTCTGGTGGAACGGCAACGAAAGTCTGAAACAGGGACGTGAGAAACTACACAAGAACGCTGTCGACGACTACACACGCCTTCTTCTGCCCGAAAATCCCGGAAGCGAGGAAATCGCCCGTAGCATCAATCCGGAAATGGACCGTGCAATCGAGAAGGGTGTGAAGGGTATCCAGAAACACAGCATCATCTCCAAGGGCGAGGAGCGGGTTCCTTATATCAAGGAGTGCTATCTTCTGACCGCCTACGCCTCGTTCTACAAGCAGGACTATCCTTCGGCCCAGAATGCGTGCAACATACTGGTGAACCAATTCACCGGCACCCGGGCCGGCGACGAAGGCGCAGTGCTGCTCGCTCGATGCCTGGCTCGCGAGAAACGCTACACCGACGCTGAGACGGCGCTGGACCAGCTCGTCGTGAACCTCGGGAAGGGCAACTTCTCCCGTTCCCAACGCAGCAAGCTCTACATCGCCATGGTTGAGGCCACCATCCCCCAGGAGAAATACAAGAAAGCCGTCGAGTACATCCACCTCGCCATCGAGACATCGAAATCGCGACGCGAGAAAGCGCGCCTGACGTTCCTGCTGGCACAGATCTACCAGCAGCTCGAAAAACGCCCCGTGGCCGCCAAATACTATCGGCAGGTGCTCGCTTACGGGCCCGAATACGTCATGGAGTTCAACGCCAGGCTCGGCGAAGCGTCGTGTGTAGACCTAAACTCGCTCTCCGAAAGCACCCGCTCCAAAGACATTGCCAAGCTGGAAAAACAGCTCGATGCCATGCTCCACGACAAGAAAAACGAAGAATACCGCGACCAGATTTACTACGCAAAAGGCGAGATGTATCTCGGATTGAAAGATGCCAGGAAGGCGTGCGACAACTACCGCCGCTCCGTCGCCGTGTCTACCGCCAACAAGTCGCAGAAGGCGCGGTCGGCCATCCGCATGGGGGAAGTGCTCTACGACCTCTACGAGAACTACGACCTCGCCCAGAAATACTACGACACCGCGATGGCGATAATCTCGCCCGACTATCCACGCTACACCGCCATCAAACGCCGACACGACATACTTACGGAGCTCACCGCCTTCACACGAGTCTATGAGCGCAACGACAGCCTCGTCGAAATGGCGACAATGCCCGAGGACAAACGTTTGGCCATCATCAACGCAAAAATCGACACCCTCAAGCTGCGCGAACAGGAGGCAAAGGAGAAAGCCCTGCTTGACGAACTCATGTCCGACAGCAAGGCGCAGCAGAACACCCTCTCCGGCGACTGGTACTTCTACAACACCAACACCGTCGCCAAAGGCAAGGAAACCTTCCGTCAACGCTGGGGTTTGCGTCCCCTCGAGGACAACTGGTTCCTGACCGACAAAAGCATGATAGGCATGAATCTCTTCGCCTCCGAACCCGAAGCCGACAGCGACTCCCCGGACTCCTTGAACACCCTGGACTCCTTGAACTCCTTGAGCTCCATGGACTCCATGTCTCTCGGCAACCCCGACGACCCACACCATGTGGCCTATTACCTGAAAGACCTTCCTTCAACTCCCCAGGCCATCGACTCGCTCGACTCCCTCACCTCCCGAGCCCTTCTCGGTGCCGGTTACATCTTCTACGACGGTATCGGCAACATACAGCGTGCCCTCGAATGCTACCTCCGTCTCGCAGGCAACTACACCTCCTATAGCGAGACCGTGCAGGCATTCTACATGCTCTATCGCATCTACGACCGGCAGGGCAACACCCCTCAGGCCAACTACTACCGCGACATGGTGCTCATGGGCTTCCCCGACAGCGACTTCGCCAACCTCATCCGCGACAACGAATACTACAAAGAACTTATCGCCCGCGAGAAGCGTGTCGAATCTGACTATGAGGAAATCTACGACCTCTATTCCCGTCGTCGCTACAAGGCCGTCGTCGACCTCGCCGACCGTGCCTCCGAAGACTATGCCGGCAATCCCCTCCTCCACAAGTTCAGCTACTGGAAAGGTCTCGCCCTCGCCAATCTCGGCTCCCGCAGCGACGCCGTCGCTGTATTCGAGGACATCGTCGGCCATACCGACCGTGCCGACAGCATCTATCCCCTGGCTCAGCAGCAACTCGAGCGTCTCCGCAACGGCAGGGACACCGCATACCTCGCCGACAGCGAGGAAATCACCGACCGCGACGAGCAACGTGCACGCCAGAAAAACGCAAGCAGCCAGACAGACCGGCAGTCAAGCATTGTCGAAGAAGACCTGCCGCCAGAAGCTCTCGTCTACCGCTATCGCGAAAAACAGCAGTACTACGTCATCATCATCGTCAACGACCGCACCGTCAAAGCAACCGAACTGCAGTACCGTATCGCCGACTTCAACTCGCAATACTACTCCAATAGCGGCTACAAAGTCAACGCCCTCCTCTTCACCGACACCACACAGCTCATCACCATCCACCGCTTCATGTCCGACAACGAAGCCATCGGTTACTACCACCACCTCCAGCAGGATGAAAGCCCTCTGCGCCGCTACGCCGACTCGGACCATACCGAATTTATCATCTCCACACAAAACTACGCCACCTTCTACAACCGCAAAAACATCGACGCCTACATGGCTTACTTCCGGAAATACCACCTGAAACAATAAGAATAATCATAATAATTTAAAATAATATCATCATGGCAAAAACAATGGAAATGGAAACCTCTGCCATCAACATCATCACCGATGGCACCCTCGTCAAAGGCGACATCACCGCCTCCGGCGACTTCCGTCTCGACGGCACCCTTGAAGGCAATATCCAGCTCAACGGCAAGCTCGTCATCGGCGACTCCGGCGTCGTCAACGGCAACGTCCTCTGCCAGAACGCCAACGTCATCGGCACCGTCAACGGCAACCTCAGTGTCAAAGAGCTCCTCTCCCTCCACGCCTCTGCTCGTGTCCGCGGCGACATACTCATCAACAAGCTCTCCATCGAACCCGGCGCCACCTTCAGTGGCAAATGCCGCATGATCGACGAAGTGAAAGCCCAGCACGAAGAACAGCCCGCTCCCGAGCAGCAAGCCAACTGATGGAACAACTCCGACAGATGTTCGCCCATTGGGCCGGCGAACCCTGTACTGAATGCCTCGCCATCGGTGCGGGTGGGTCGTCGCGTCGCTACTACCGCCTCATCGGTACCTCACGTCGCTGTATCGGCACCGTGGCCGACGATGTGCGCGAGAACGAGGCCTTCTTCGCCTATTCGCGCCATTTCTTCAGCAAAGGCATACATGTCCCCGAACTCTACGCCGTGGCCGGCGACCGCCGTCACTACCTCCAGCAGGACCTCGGCGACCAGACACTCTATGGTCTGCTCCTCGAGAAGAAACGGCAGGGTGGGGGATTCGACACACAGATGCTGGCGCTCTACAAGCAGACCCTCGCTGACCTCGCCGACATCCAGCAGGCCGGCGCCGACATCGACTTCTCCGTCGCCTATCCCCGTCAAGCCTTCGACCGCCGCTCCATTCTCTGGGACCTCAACTACTTCAAATACTATTTCCTTAAGCTCAACCACCTCCCCTTCGACGAAGAGCTCCTCGAAAACGACTTCGACATCCTCGCCACCCGCCTCCTCGACGCCGACTGCCATTACTTCCTCTATCGCGACTTCAACCCTCGCAACATCATGGTCGCCGACGGCTTGTATTACATCGACTATCAAGGCGGCCGCTGCGGAGCCGCGCAGTACGATGTCGCGTCGCTCCTCTACAGCGCCAAGAGCGACCTGCCCGAAGCCATACGTGCCGAACTGCTCAACCACAGCCTCGACGTCCGCAAACTCAAAGGCGACGCCCGCAAAAAGTGGCTCGACGACTTCTGGCGCTACCTCCTCGTCCGCATCCTCCAAACCCTCGGCGCCTACGGCTACCGCGGCCTATACGAGCGCAAACCCTATTTCATCGAGAGCATTCCCCTGGCACTCGCCAACCTCCGCACCCTCGTCGAAAACCACCCCGACATCCTCTCGCCGCTCCCCGAACTCGCACATGTCCTCTCGAATTCCCTGCACTCCTTGAACTCCCCGAACTTCCCGAACTCCTTGAACACTCTTACCGTCACTGTCACCTCCTTCAGCTTCAAGCAGGGGCTGCCCGACGACCCCTCAGGCAATGGCGGCGGACATATCTTCGACTGCCGTGCGCTCCCCAATCCCGGCCGCTACCCGGAATACAAAACCTATACCGGCAAGGACCGTCCCGTCATCGAATTCCTGCAGCGCGAGCCCGCCGTCGACACTTTCCTCGATAATGTCAAAGGCATCGTCGCACAGAGCGTCGACAAATACCTCGAACGCCACTTCTCCAACCTCATGGTCTCCTTCGGCTGCACCGGCGGACAGCACCGCTCCGTCTACTTTGCCGAACAGCTCGCCGCCTGGCTCGCAAAAACATATCCACAGATAAACGTCGTCATCCACCACCGCGAACAAGACAAATAAACACTAACACAATAACGCATTCCAATGAATATCCTCTTCTTCTCCCTCTTCATGGTCTTCGTCATCGTGATGCTCACCCTCGACCTCACCGTCTTCCACAAGAAAGACCATGTCGTAGGCGTCCGCGAGGCCGCCGTATGGACTGCCATCTGGATTACCCTTGCCATGGGCTTCGCCGTCCTCGTGCTCCTCTTCGGCGACTGGATGATGCCGCCCGACGCCTCCGTCACCGACCTGCCAGCCTACCGTCGTGAGATGTTCTCCGAGTTCCTCGCCGGCTACTTCCTCGAGGAAAGCCTCTCCATCGACAACATCTTCGTCATGATAATGATATTCGTCTCCTTCGGCATCAAGAAAGAATACTACCACCGTGTCCTCTTCTGGGGAATCTTCGGCGCCATAGTCCTACGCTTCATCTTCATCTTCGCCCTGGGTGCCGTCGTCGCCAAAGTCTCCTGGGTGCTCGCCCTCTTCGGCGCCATCCTTATCTACAGCGGTGTCAAGATGTTCCGTCCGCAAACTGACGAAGAGATAGACACCGCCAACCACCCCATCGTCAGATTCGCCTCCAAGCATTTCCCCGTCACCAAGCAGAGCTACGGTCACGACTTCTTCCACCGTGAGGGCGCCAAGGTGATGCTCACACCGCTCTTCCTCGTGCTGCTGGTCATCGAATTCTCCGACATCATCTTCGCCGTCGACTCCATCCCGGCCGTCTTCTCCGTCACCCGCAACCCCGTCATCGTCTATACCTCCAACATCTTCGCCATCATGGGTCTCCGCTCCCTCTTCTTCCTACTGAGCGATGTCGCCGACCGCTTCTGGCTCCTCCACTACGGCCTCGGTGTGCTGCTGTGCTTCATCGGAATCAAGATGATTGGCGGCGAATTCTTCGGCTGGCACCTTCCCACACTCGTCTCCCTCGCCGTCATCCTCGGCATCCTCGTCTTCAGCATCCTCCTCTCCCTCGTCTTCAAGAAGAAAAAAGTAATTGAAAATAAGGAATTAGAGATTTGAAATTAGGAATTAATAGATAGAAACTTGCAATTCCTAATTCCTAATTTCTAATACCTCATTCCTCATAAACCAAATTGCCCAAATACACCGACATCTTCCTCACCTTTCTCCGCATCGGTGCTTTTACCATCGGTGGCGGATACGCCATGATACCCCTCATGCAGCGCGAAGTCGTCGACCGGCACCACTGGCTCACCGAGGAGGAATTCCTCGACCATGTGGCCCTCTCGCAGGCCATGCCCGGTGTCTTCGCCGTCAACATGGCCACCGTCGTCGGGCAGCGTCTCCGCGGCTTCCACGGCGCCGTCGCCGCCATCGTGGGCAATATCCTCATGCCCATCGTCTTCATCCTCCTCCTCGCCATATTCTTCCGGGCTTTCCGCGACAACGTCATCGTCTCGCGTATCTTCCTCGGTCTCCGTCCTGCCGTCGTGGCCCTCATCACCGCGCCCGTCTTCACCCTCGCACGCAGTGCAAAAGTCTCCTGGCGCAATGTATGGATACCCATCCTCAGCGCCCTCCTCATCTGTCTCTTCGGTGTCAATCCTGTCATCGTCGTCCTCGCCGCCGCCCTCCTCGGCTATCTCTATTCACTAATCACTAACCACTAATGCTCTTCCTCCAGCTCTTCTACACCTTCCTCCTCATCGGCGCCTTCACCTTCGGCGGCGGCTACTCGATGATAGCCCTCATCCAGAACGAAGTCGTCGTGCACCACGGCTGGCTCAGCGCCGCCGAGTTCACCGACCTCCTCGCCGTCAGCCAGATGACCCCCGGGCCCGTGGGCATCAACACTGCCACCTACGCCGGCTACACCGCCGTCCTCAACGCCGGCTATCCGCAATGGGCCGCCGTCGGCGGCTCGCTTATGGCCTCAATGGCAGTAATCATAATACCTGTGGCCTTGATGTTCCTTGTAGGCTCATGGCTGCTGCGCCACAAAGACCATCCGCATGTCGCCACCATCATGCGGGTGCTGCGCCTCGCCGTCGTAGGCCTTATCGCCGCGGCAGCCCTTCAGCTGTTGCCCTCGGCCCTCGCTCCCACATCTGTCGGCACCGTCTCGATTTTCAATTTCCAATTTTCAGTTATCAATTTACTCATCTTCGCCGCCGTCTTCCTGCTTGCTTACTTCCGAAAAGTCAGCCCCATAGCCCTGATTGTGGCCTCGGGTGTTGTGGGCCTCATGGTCTACTCCTTTTAGGTTTTTTTTCGCTCTCATCGCCGCAATGTGCGCTCCATGTCCCCTCCAACCCTTCTTCGTATCAAGGTCGCCTGTTGTTCGGTTGTTGTTCGGATAGAATGCGAACAACAACCGAACAACAGGCGACCTTCAAGCGAACAAATGATGAAGGGGACAAGTCGAAGGGAACACGTTGCGGCCGTGTCTGGGCCTGCATTTGGTCGGTATTTCTTTGGTATTTCTTTGGTTTTTGCCAAAGAAATACCAAAGAAATGGCACCGATGATTCGGAGAAAGGTAGTACCTGATACGGAGCAAACACGAAGCGGACAACAGACGAAGCCGACAAGGTGGCAGTGCGTTCCCGGCGGCTGAATTATAAACAAGCTGTGTTTGGCCGATGCTGAATCATCCGCGATAGCGCTTGATGAAGCGCAGCGAGAGGCTGGCGGTGGCGAAGTAGACGGCTGTCTGGAGCCACAGCAGCAGGTACTCGTTCTTCACCTCGGCGAGGGTGGCGCCCATGGATGATATCTTGACAAAGCCCTGCACGCCGGGTGTGGAGGGGAACAGCTGGCTCAAGGCGTATATCCATCGTGGCATGTTGCTCTGCGGCCACACCATGCCTGTGATGAAGAAGAGCACCAGACTGAAGAAGACGAAGCAGAGCATGGGCGATATCTTCTGCCGTACGAAGACGTTGCCCACGGTCATGGCGAAGAAGACCACTGCCAGCAGCAGCGGCAGGAGGAACATGAGCAGGGTGGAGATGTTGCCCAGCTGGGGCAGGTGGAAGAGGTGAGGCATGAGCCACAGGTCGAGCAGGCAGATGGGCGCATAGATGAGGATGTAGCACAGCGAGCGGCCGAAAATGACGCGGTGGACGCTGCGGCCGCGGCGCAGCCGCGGAGGGATGAGGCGCAGCGAGCGCGAGTTCTCGTTGGCGTCGCCGCAGAGGATGCAGATGCCGAGGAAGAGTGTCTGGTGGATGACGAGCAGCAGCAGGGCGGGCAGGAAGAAGCTGCCGTAGCCGCCGGTGGGATTGAAGGCGGTGACGTTCTCCATGACCACGGGCTGCATCTGTATGCCGGCTTCGGTGGCGGTGAGGCCCGAAGCCTCGTAGCGTTGCAGTTCGATGGTATGCATCTCGTCGATGAGCACGGCGTTGCCGCCGGCGAGAACGGCCTTGTAAAAGTAGAACGAGCTCATGTCGGCAAAGACCACGATGCGTGCCGTCTGCAGCGAGGCAAGACGGGCACTGAAGTCGCGCGGGAAATAGAAGATGCCGCGCACGCGGTGCTCTTCGAGGAGACGGCGTGCCTCGGCGAGAGTGGCGGGGCGGTAGGCAACGGTGAGCTCGGGGGTGGCCTCGAGTTTGTGCACAAAACGGTGCGAAGCTTCGCAGCGGGCCTCGTCGACAACGGCCACGGGGAGGTGCTGCACGTTCTCGTTGCTGTACATGTAGCAGAAGATGAGAGGGTAGAGGAGAGGTGCGATGAAGAAGATGAGCAACACCATCTTGTCGTTGAACACACGGCGCACTTCGGTGCTGAACACCAGCCAGATGTCTGAGAGATGCTTCAGCATACAGGGGCCTCCTTTCCTTCAATACGGGCCTTGCGGCGCAGCTGCCAGCGCATCATGGCGGCACCGACGACAAGCGGCAGGCCGAAGGCTATGAGGGCGCAGAAGTGGGGCCAGCATTGATGCAGACCGTTGCCGTAGATGGCTATGTCGGCATAGTTACAGAAATAGTGGCGGATGGGGTAGAGCCAGCTGAAGGGCTCGAAGAAAGGCGGCATGCTCTCGACGGGGAAGGAAAAGCCGCTGAGCGAGAAGCTCATGGCGCTGTAGAGTCCGCTGATGCTCATGGCCAGCGGCGCTTCGGGGATGCAGCCGGCGATGAAGCAGGCTGCGCATTGGGCGGCGAAGACGAGGAGAACGCTATTGAACATCATCAGGGGCCAGCTGCCGGCCAGCGGGTAGTGCATGGGGCCGAACATGACGAGGTTGGCTGCGAGCAGGAGGAACGAGTAATGGATGGTGTAGGGCAGTATCTTGCCGAGGAGGGCCGTGAGCGTGCGGCCGCGGGCTTTCTTCATCCAGGCGCGGAGGCTGCGCTCCTGCCGCTCGCGGACGATGACGTAGGTGGTGTGCATGAGGGCCACGAAGGCTATGACGGCAGGGATGAGGGTTGTCATCAGGTAGTTGCCATAGTTTATCCAAGGGTTTCCGATATTGCGGGTGTCGAACTCGACGGGCTGGATGAGGCCCATGATGGCGTCGTCGGTGAGGCCGCGCTTGCGGTAGACCTCGCGCTGTACGGCGGCCGCCGCCATCATTCCCATGGTGGCCAGCTGTTTGTAGCTGAGGGTGCCGGCGAGCATGTAGGCCGAGTTGACGTAGAGCACGAAGTGTGGTGAACGAAACTGGAGCAGCTCGTTGTAGGTGCCCTGCGGAATTTCGTAGTAGGCGAATATCTCGCCACGCTGCATGGCTTGGCGGGCGGCGGTATGGTTGTGGTAGACGGCAGCGACGCGCACCCCCTGGGTGGCGTCGAGTTCGTGGCAGATGCGGCGGGAGAGGTATGTGCCGTCGAGGTCGACGACGGCCACAAGCAGGTCCTGCGGCTGCCCCTCGTGGGTCATCGAGGCAAAGACCACAAAGGTGAAGAGGATGCCGAGAGTGAGCACCACGGTGTAGTGCGGACGGGCAAGGATGCGGCGCAGCTCTCTATGGAATACCCTAATCATCAATGATTATCGCTGTCATTCCAGGTTTTAGGCCGGCGATGGGTGTCTGTGGTACCACTTTGACGTCGAAGCTCTTGACGTCGTACTGGCCATTGGTCTTGGTGGCGCGCCAGGTGGCGTAGGAGGCCATGGCCTGCACGCGGCGCACAGTACAGGGGTAGGTCTGCTCGCCGAGGGCAGGGATGCGCACCTGTATGGTGCTGCCGGTGTTGATGTCTTTGAGGAGGTCTTCGCGGACTGCGAAGACCATCCAAGAGTCGTTGATGTCGAGGATGCTTACCACGGGGCTGCCGGTGCCTATGAGGTCGCCGAGCTTGGCGAAAAGTTCTACCACCTCGCCGTCGCAGGGTGCTATGAGGTAGCTGTCGTCGAGGTAGCTCTGCACTTCGGCCACGGCACCGCTGGCGCGACCCACGAGGGCGGCAGCGGCGTCGATGTCCTCGCGCTGGGCACCTTCCTGTGCCATGAGGTACTGCTGCTCGGCGGCGGCGCAGTCGGCCTGTGCCACCTTGTATTTGGCCTCTACCTCGTCGAGCTTTTGCTGTGCCACCACGCCTTTGTCGCGCAGGGCCTTGACGCGTTCGTAGCTCTTGCGGTAGACCTCCTCGGCGGCCTGGGCTTTCTGCCACACCTGGTAGGCCATCTCCTTCTGCTGGCTGCGGGCACCGGCCTGAGCCTTGCGGCTCTGTGCGCTTGCGGCGCTGTGTGCCGCTTCGGCCTGCAGCATCTTGGCGTCGACTTGGCGGCTGGCGATATGGGCGAGGGTGTCGCCGCACCGCACGCGGTCGCCCTCGGTGACGTAGATGCTGTCGATGTGGCCGGGGACCATGTTGCTGACGCGGTATTCGGAGGCGTCGACTTCGCCGGTGATAAGTTCCTTGTCGGGGTGGATGACGATGAGTCCGACAATGGCGACAATTGCCACTGCAGCTATGACCACCGCCAGACCGGCCAGAAGGCTTTTGCTGTTTTCTTTCATGGTATCAGTTTTCGGTTTTTAGTTTCCTATGGCTTTGTTGAGGTATAGTTTCCCCATCTCTATTTCTATGCGGGTGTCGAGGACTTCGCTCTTGGCTTTCATCCATGCCGTTTGAGCGGCCATGAGGTCAGAAGTGCTGCACATGCCTGCTTTGAAGCTTTCGTCGGCAAGATGCAGGTTTTCTTCGGCGGCGTCGAGGGTGCTTTCGGCTTCGTCGAGGTGGCGGTAGGCCAACTCGAGTTCACAGTCGAGCTTGTTGACCTGCATTGCAATGAGTTCCTCGGCTTCCTGCATCTGATAGGCCACTTCGCGCCGCTTGGCTTTGGCTGCCTTGACAGCGTAGATGCCGGCAGGATGGACAATGGGTATGTTGACGACGACGCCGGCGGTCCAGGTGCCACCCCACTCGTTCTTGAAGCCGTCGAAGAGGTTGGGGTTGGTGAAGAGGTAGCCGCCGCTGACGGCGATGTTTGGCTTGAGGGCCGACGAGGCTATGCGGACACCTTCGCGGGCCATGCTGTCGGCGATGCGGAGCATCTTGAGTTCGGAGCGACGGGAGTAGACGTCGTCCAATGATGAATGATGAATGTTGAATGATGAATCGGCGGCACTTTCCGCTTCCCACTTTTCACTTTCCACTTCAAAGTCGCTGTCGAGCGACATTCCGCAGCGTTGCGCGAGGAGCATCTTGGAGAGACGCAGACCATTGGTGGCCTTGGTAAGATTGAGCCGGGCTTCGTTGTGCTTTACGCGTACATTGGCGAGGTCGCCTTTGGTGGCCATTTCGGCCTCGACGAGGAGTGTGACATGGTTTTCGAGGGTGTCAAGAAGGGTCTCGTATTGTTCGGCAAGGGCTTTCTTGTTTTGTACGCTGACCACCTGCCAGTAGGCTTCGTCGACTGCCACGAGGGTTTCTTGCTGTTTTTTGGTCAGTTCCAAGCCTGCGAGGGAATACGAGAGTGCGGCAGTGCGGTGGAGTGCGAGGAGCTTGCCGCCGGTGTAGATGGGCTGCGAAAGGGTGATCAGTGCGCCGCTGAGGTTGCGGGTGTCGGTTTCCATACCCTGCACTATCTCGTTGCCCAGTTCGTTCAAATGGTCGACGGCACCCGAGTTTGCCACGGCATCGCCAAGACGGTCGGCCAGCGTGCTGCCCATGACAGGAACATCGTCGAGCTCGTTGTGCAGTGCCTGTCGGATGTTTCCCTCCATATTGTCGCCTATATGGTTGATGCGATCTTTCTGTTCTTCGCTGAGGAGGTTAACGCTCTTCTCCATCCACATATATCCGCCGTTTGCGCTGACTTTCGGTAATACTTGCATCAGGGCGGCGCGTTCAAGAGCGTGGGTTTGGTCCACCTTCGCCTCGGCCTGCTTGATGGATGTGTTGGCACGCAGGGCGCGGGCGCGACAGGTGTCGAGCGAGAGCACTTCCTGTGATGTGGCTTGCAGGGCAAGTGCGAACAACAAGGCGGAGAATAACAGTTTCTTTAGTGTCATCAGTGTATTTTTTTTCGACAGCTGTGGTGACAAATACTATGCCACACTGACATATTGTCAGCAAATGGCAGATAAAATATTTCCATATATACAATATTTTTCTTGCTCCGGCGTTAGATGGTAATAAATAATAATAAAAAAACTCTCGTATCATGAAAAGCATAGCAATACTCACCGGCGGCGGTCCCGCGCCCGGAATGAACACCGTGGTGGCCTCTGTGGCCAAGACTTTCCTCCGCGACGGCTACCGCGTCATAGGTCTGCACGGCGGCTACAGCGCCCTGTTCACCGACAAGCCCCGCATGCAGGACCTCGACTTCCTGACGGCCGACGAGATATTCAACAAAGGCGGCTCGATTCTGAAGATGAGCCGCTTCAAACCTACGCCCGAGGACTTCGAGCAGAGGTTCAACCTTGAACTCTTCACCAAGAACGAGATCAGGCTGCTGGTCACCGTCGGCGGCGACGACACCGCCTCGACGGCCAACCGCATCGCCAAGTTCCTTGCCGACAAGCACTATCCGATAGCCAATATCCACGTGCCGAAGACCATCGACAACGACCTGCCGCTGCCCAACAGTAGCCCCACCTTCGGCTACAACAGTGCCAAGGCGCAGGGTTGCGTGTTGGCCACCGCCGTCATGGAGGATGCTCGCACCAGCGAGAACTGGTTCGTCGTGAGCGCCATGGGCCGCTCGGCCGGCCATCTCGCCCTCGGCATCGCCGGCGCCTGCCACTACCCGATGGTCATTATCCCCGTGTTCTTCAACCTGACAGTGATTACCGTCGACAATATTATCAACATTGTGGTCA
>JAEEGL015135826.1_pt1 | contig 46745 bp, 43 predicted proteins | sample 9134231 | NCBI WGS metagenome assembly JAEEGL01 (sample SAMN16246548, study PRJNA631951) | gut metagenome | biome: gut microbiome; feature: rumen; material: fiber-attached | host: Bos | place: Iran: Karaj | collected 2018-10
CTCACCGGGTTTCAGATACTTGATCTGCCAGCCCATTTCGGATTCCAGAGCGATCCAGGTAATGTAGTGGGCTTCCAGCATCGGATGGTCGACCTCACCGACTCTGACCTTGACCTTGTTGTCTTCAACTTCGACGAAGGGTACGTGTTTTTCCCGGGCACCGTCGGTAGTATTGGCAGTCAGCTCCTTCATTGGTTCTCCGCAGCAATGCGGGATGCAGGTATGTTCCTCAATCATGGCAACCATGTTGCCGCACTTGGGGCAGCGATAAAGTTTCATTATTCAGACCTCTTTTCCTTTTTATAATTCTATTTTACTCAATTAGGCGGCAGTGATACAAATATAATGATCAAAATATGCTAAAATATTCAGGGAGTGATAAATTATGGCATTTGATTCATTAAGCAACCGGCTGACCGCAGCCTTCAAGCACATCGTCGGCAAGGATAAACTGACGGAAAAGAACATGAACGCGATGCTGCAGGAGATCCGCGTAGCTTTACTGGAGGCGGATGTCAACTACGGTGTCGTTAAGACTTTCATTGAAACCTTACGCCAGAAGATGGTTGGCGTCCAGGTATCCCAGGCGCTTAACCCTTCCGAGCAGGTCTACAAGATCGTCAGAGATGAGATCGTCAGGCTGCTGGGCGAATCCCAGTCACAGCTGGCCTACAAGCAGAATGGCATAACCGTCATCATGGTAGTCGGTCTTCAGGGTACCGGTAAGACGACATCGGTCGCCAAGATCAGCAAGCTTATCCGTGATAAGGATGGCCGCAAACCGCTGATGATCGCTGCCGACATCATCCGTCCGGCTGCCATCGAACAGCTGCAGACCTTAGGTAAGCAGATCGATGTTGAAGTCTTTACTCTGGGAACACAGGTAAAGGCGGAAGAAGCCGTCCGGCAGGGCTTGAAATATGCTCAGGACAAGGGATATGATACCGTACTGATCGATACCGCCGGCCGTCTGCACATCGACAAGGAACTGATGAATGAACTGTCCGTGCTGAAGAAGAAATTCAAACCGGATGAGATCCTGCTGACTGTTGATGCCCTGACCGGTCAGGACATCGTCAATGTTGCCAAGAGTTTTGACGACCTGCTCAATGTAACCGGACTGATCGTTACCAAGTTTGACTCCGATGCCCGGGGAGGCGGCGTGCTGTCCGTCAAGGCAGTCACTGATGTCTCCGTTAAGTTTGTCGGTACCGGTGAAAAGATTGATGACATCGACATCTTCTATCCCGACCGCATGGCTTCCCGCATTCTGGGCATGGGCGATCTGGATACTCTGATCGAAAAGGCTGCCAGCCAGCTCGATCAGGAAGCGGCTGCCCGCAGCATGCAGAATCTGATGAACGGCACCTTCTCCCTGGATGACATGCTGGTGCAGATGCGTCAGATGAACAAGCTTGGTCCTCTGAGCGGACTTTTGAAGATGCTGCCGGGAATGAATCAGTTTGCCTCGGTACTGGAAAATCAGGACACTGAGGGGGTAATGAAAACCTATGAAGCCATAATCTGTTCCATGACTCCCTATGAGCGCCGCCATCCCGGTGAACTGCGCAGCTCCCATAAGAACAGAATTGCCAAAGGCTCGGGAACATCGGTCTCTGATGTCAACAAGCTGATCAATTCCTTTGAACGCTCCGTCAAGATGATGGCGCAGATGGGCATGGGCAAATACCGCAAGTTCTGATAAATTCGGGAAAAGGCCTGTCCCCTTGCCAATATGGTGAATATGCAAACATCTGTCGCTTTGGCAGATGTTTTCAGTTATCATTGATTGCATCAACAGCACCGGACAGAATTAAGCAGGGGCATGTTCAATCGAAAGATGATATGATAGATAATAATCATTGTCGACAGGCACTTTCCCTATTTGCCTGCATGAGCAGATTGATTTGAGTAAAGGAGATGGCGAGATGAAAAAAAGCATCAGAAAGACGATAACAGCCGTTCTGATCATGGTGATTGTCGTAGCCGGTTTTCTGCCCGGGACAGTCCGAAAATCGGCAGCTGACCAGCAAGAATACGCGATAGTGGTTTCTGCCAAAGCCGGGGCTACGGAGATCTATGCGGCCGAAACCCTGCAGGAGTATCTGTATGAACTGAACGGCAGTATTTACCGGATCATCACGGATGATCAGCCTTTTGACGGTTTTGCTTTCTGTGTTGGCAATACCTCTCTTTACGATACGGCAGCTGATCTGATGAACAAACCCGCTGATTCCTATGTCATTGCCCCGTTCAGCGGCGGCCTGGCTATCTTTGGGGCAGGCAGCCGGGGAACTCTCTATGGCGTTCATACCTTCCTGGAAGACTATTGCGGATACAAGTGCTATGGATGGTATCCGGTAATGGTGATGACTTCCGATAAGATGGAACTTCCGGAAGAGAAGATAGAATATACACCTTATTTTGAATATCGCAATACCGACTGGCGCAGCGGATGGATGGCAATTTATTCAGTTGCCCACAAGCTCAATGGCTGCTACCAGACAGATATTGCCGAGATGGGTGGAAATATCCCTTATCTTGGCGGAGCCTGCCATACCCTCACAAATGTTTTCTGCTCAGCTGCGGAATACTTTGAAAGTCATCCGGAATACTTTGCCCTCCGCGATGGCCGCCGGGTATCCGGCCAGCTTTGCCTTACCAATGAAAGCGTATATGAAATCGTTCTGGCCGAGGTATTGAGTCTTCTGGAAGCGCAGCATGATCCCAACGCGGACTTGCAGATCGTTGCACTGGAGCAGGCTGATAATCTGGATTATTGCGAATGTGAAAACTGCCGGGCTGTTGACGATGCCAACGGCTCCCATGCCGGTTCGCTGATCACCTTCGTCAACCGGATCGCTCAGGCCGTTGAGCAGGAAGGCTATGACAATGTCGTCTTTGATACCCTGGCCTATACCTATACCCGTAAGGCACCTTCTCAGGTCAGGCCAAGGGAAAATGTCAGCGTAAGGCTGTGCAGCTTTGAATGCTGCTTTTCCCATGCTTTGGATGATGCCGGCTGCCAGAGAAACAGGGAACTGATGGAGGACCTTGAACAGTGGTCGGAAATCTGTAACAGAATATATGTCTGGGATTATACGACCAATTTCGCCTATACACTGGGCGTTTTCCCGGATTTCCATATCCTGCAGAAAAACATGCAGTGCTTTTATGAGCATGGCGTCAAAGGCGTCTATGAGGAAGGCAACTATTATGTTGACCGCTGCGATACCGAATTCGGAGAACTCAGGACTTATCTGATCGCCGAACTGCTGGAAGACCCGTATTGCGAGTATGAGGAAAAAATGCTGGAATTCTGCCGCAATTATTATGGTGATGGCGGAGAATACATCAAGCTGGTCATTGATGAATATACGGCCTGCATAAGGGATCATGTGGACCTTTGCTGCCGGATGGGCGATACTTTCGCCATTGATGAAGCAGAAGCGGAAAAGATCGACCGGCTTTGGACGCTGGCTGAAGAGGCCTCAGGTGATTCAGCGGATGCTCTGACCGCCATTGAACGCAGCAAGCTCTCCTGGCGTTATGTCAAGGCCGTACTGGGCTTAAGGGAATTCAGCGGAACACTTGCCGACAACAGAGATGCCAGAAAAGCGCTGTACGATGATCTGATCGCCCATGATGTCAGGATGATCGATGAGTGGACCTGGATCGAAGAGGATTTCTCCGAATATGAGCTGATCCCGGTTGAAGAGTGGGAGTATGCCAGCCGTTTCTATTATCTGGTTTATGATCTCAATGGCGGTACGGATGGCCCGGAAAACCAATGGGCATTTGATGACATGATACCCGAGATCATTCCAAAGCGTAAGGGATATAAGTTTCTGGGCTGGGCAGACAGCGCTGAGGCGACTGTGCCGCGCTACCGTCCCGGAAGCAGAATAAGCATTGAAAACGACATGACTCTTTATGCCGTATGGAAACCGGATCACAGCCAGGATTACCGCATTAAGAAATTTCCCGGGATAATCGTCCCCATCAGAGCCGGCATCACTCTGGACAAAAAGGGCCTCAGTATCATCCGGTGATCTCTTGATCCGCTGTCCTGTCGCCGGGAAACGACAGAAGTATTATCCTGACGGCAGGAATAATTATGTCTGTTAAGTAAAAATGCTTGACAGGTCTTTTCCGTTAGGCTAATATACTAGAGGAAAATAACAAAGAGGTATATTTATGGTTAAGTTACGTTTAAAGAGAATGGGTGCCAAGAAGGCTCCGTCATACCGCATCGTTGCTGCTGATAGCAGAGCTCCGAGAGACGGTCGTTTCATTGAAATCGTCGGTTTCTACAATCCGCGCACTAATCCGGCCGAAATCAAGATTGATGAAGAAAAGGCCCTGAAGTGGCTCGCTGCCGGCGCTCAGCCGTCTGACACTGTCCGCTCCCTTTTATCAAAGCAGGGAATCATGAAGAAATTTCATGAGTCAAAGTAATTAAGATGATTGACTACGAGAAGACTTTACTGGATTTGGTAAAACCAATGGTTGATGAACCGGAGAATGTCCGCGTTCAGACGATGGAAAGCGTCAACGAGAATGAGGTTCTGCTTTATGTGTATGCATCCAGCGTTGACATTGCCAGACTTATTGGCCGCCAGGGTGCAATGGCCAGCAGCATCAGACAGATGATGTCCGTCTGCTCCTGCCTGGACAACAAGAAGATCACGATAAAGTTTGAATCATACTAGGATGCTTGCAGCATCCTTTTTTGGAGGTGGATCATGGAACTAGTAAAAATCGGCATCATTGTCAATACCTTCGGCATCAGGGGGGAACTGAAGATCAATCCCCTGACGGATTTTGCCGAGAAGCGCTTTAAGGCGGACCAGCAGCTTTACATCTGCAAGGATGAGAAGTTTGAACCGGTGGTAGTAAAGAGTTTCCGAATGCATAAGGGCTTTGCCCTGGTGCTGTTCCATGGCCTGGAGAACATCAATCTGGTGGAGAAGTACAAGAACTGCGAGATCTTCATTGCCAAGGACGATGTGCACAAGCTTAACAAGGGAGAGTATTACTACTTTGAGCTGAAGGGCTGCGCGGTTTATTCCGACAACAAGTTCATCGGTACGGTAAGCGGTGTAGACAGCGGCTATCAGACCATTCTGCGCATCGGCAACGATGAGGGCAAGCAGGTGCTGATTCCCTACGTTGACGCCTTCATCAAGAATGTGAACATCGAAAACAAGCGCATTGACGTCAATGTCATCGAGGGCATGTTATGAGAATAAGGATCCTGACGATCTTTCCCGAGATGTTTGAGGGCTTTCTGAACACCTCGATCATCAAGAAGGCCCGCCTGAAGAATCTGATCGACATCGAGGTCGTCGATTTCCGGGCTTACTCAAAGGATCATTCCCACCGCGTTGATGACTATCCCTATGGCGGCGGTGCCGGGATGGTATTGATGTGTCAGCCGGTCCTTGACGCCCTCAAGGAGCATTCTGATGCCGGTTCCTACATCATGCTCACTTCCCCCACCGGAAGAGTATTCAACCAGAAGATGGCTCATGAGCTGATGGAGAAGGATGACATCGTCATCATCTGCGGCCATTATGAGGGCTACGATGCCCGCATTTACGATTATGTTGACCAGCAGGTCTCCATCGGAGACTATATCCTGACCGGCGGTGAACTGCCGGCAATGGTCATTACCGATACCCTGACCAGACTGGTTGAAGGGGTAATCACCGCTGATTCAATCGTTGATGAGTCGTTTGAAAACGGCTTGCTGGAATACAACCAGTACACCCGGCCGGAAGAATACGACGGCAAGAAGGTACCGGAAGTACTATTAAGCGGCCATCACGAAAACATCCGCAAGTACCGCCTTCGGGAGAGCCTGAAGCTTACCTACCTCAACCGTCCGGATCTGCTGGAAAACCGGGAAATGAGCAAAGAAGAAGAGCGGATGCTGGAAGACATCAAACTGGAACTGCAGGAGCAGGAGAATGGGTGAGATCTGGTTTTTTCCCTTTGAGGAACAGTTCATCATCTGGCTGCAGAGCTTGGGTGAAGGTACCGTTTTTCAGACCCTGCTGATCTGGCTTAACAGCCTGTTTTCCCTGTTTGGCGAAGCGCTGTTCTGCGTGCTGTTAATGGGGATGGTCTACTGGGGCTTTGACAAGAAGAAGGGTGAAGTGATCGGTCTGTCGCTGATCATGGCCAACGTATTCTGCCCGATGCTGAAAAACATCTTCCGGCGCTTAAGGCCGTTTGTGGTCAGCGATGAGATAGCCTGTCTGAGGGAAGTGGGCAACTACTCATTTCCTTCCGGCCACTCCGCAAGCTGCGCCTCGGCCTATCCGGCGGCTGCCAATGAGTACCCAAAGGAAAAATGGCTGAAAAGTATTGCGGTGATCGTGCCGCTGCTGTGCGCATTATCACGCAACTACCTGGGCGCTCACTGGCTGAGCGATGTCATCGTTGGCCTGGCTCTTGGCGCGCTGTCATTTGTACTGGTCGCTTATCTGCTGCACTGTCACAATGACCATCTGGTCATTTATCTGGCATTCATTGGTTTTTCCCTGATCGGCTTGTTGTATTGCCACACCGATGACTATTTCACCTTTCTGGGCATTCTGATCGGCTTTGCAGCCGGACGGATGTTTGAAGACAGATATGTCAGGTTTGCCAATACCGACAGATGGTATCTGGCTCTGATCAGAACCGCCGGCGCCGCGCTGGTCTATCTGGCCGGCAACGGTCTGCTCAAAATGGTGCTGGAAACGCTGGCTGAACCTGACAGCATCACGGGCTTATTATTGCGGACTGTCAGATACGCAATTATGATCTTCACTGTCATCGGCGTATATCCGCTGGCATTCAGCTGTGAAGCGAAAATTGCTACCCGTTTTGGCATGATGAAAGATTTGAAAAACGCGCGGAAAAGCCGGTAAATGAGTGATATTTTCTGTTGATTATTGATTTTCCCTATGATAATATAAATAGGCGTTAGCTGAGATAGTTCCGCTGACCATCGGTTCATGAACTATTGAATAAAGGCATGGAAAAGGAGAAAGTTATGAATTTGAATCTTGTTAAGCAGATTACCAAGGCCCAGATGAAGAACGACATCCCCTACTTCGAACCTGGCTGCACCGTAAAGGTACATGTCAAGATCAAGGAAGGCGACAAGACACGTATTCAGGTATTTGAAGGTGTTGTCATCGCAATCAATGGTTCAGGCATTGCCGAGACCTTCTCTGTCAGAAAGATGAGCAGTGGCGTCGGCGTTGAAAGAACATTCCCAGTTCATTCACCAATCATTGATAAGATTGAAGTTGTTCGTTTTGGTAAGGTTAGAAGAGCCAAGCTCTACTACTTACGCGGCCGTTCTGGTAAAGCAAGCAGAATTGTTGAAAAACGCAGATAAAAAACTGGGAAACCAGTTTTTTGTTTAAGGAGTGGAATGTGGAAAAGCTGAAAATCAAGGTTGCCGATTTCTTCGGCACACTTATCCTGCGCATCATGATGAGCCTGGATGACATCATTGACCTGCTGGTAACCGGATTGATCACGGTAGCGGTCTGTTTCGTGATCACAACCTTTTTCTTCATGCCGGTACGTGTTGACGGTACCAGCATGTATCCGACCATTGAAAACAAGTCAGTGGGCTTTTCCAGCATCATCTCCCGCCGGGTGGGAACCATCGAGCGCTTTGACATCGTGATCATCAGAATAAATGATGAAAAGGAAAATCTGGTCAAAAGAGTCGTGGGCTTACCGGGAGAGACCATCTGGTATGTCAATGATACTCTGTATGTCAATGGGGCACCGGTCAGCGAAGACTTCTTCGATCCGGTCTACACCCAACAGCAGAAAAACAAGTGGAACCGGGAGGATTTCACCGCCAATACCGATGTCATCACCCTGGCGGATGATGAATATTACTGTCTTGGCGATAACCGCATCGTTTCCATTGACTCCCGCAGCTACGGTCCCTTCAAGCAGGATCAGATCCTGGCCAAGGGCATCTTCGTGCTCTGGCCCTTTGAGCACTTTGGCTCACCAAAGCCGGCAACTGCGCAGCAGTAAGTCAACTCCGCTGCATAAGCGGAGTTTTCTTTTGGGAAAACAGGCAGTTCAGTTATGATAAAATATATATTGTATTATTGCTGAGGAAAGAAAAATGAAACTGAAAGTGCTGATGGATAACCATACCTACATCGATCAATACTATCTGGGCGAACCGGCTCTTTCCTTTTACCTGGAAAACGGCCGGGATCGCATCCTCTTTGACACCGGTTATTCTGATGCCTTCATGAGCAATGCCCGAAAAATGAACATCGAGCTTAAGACGGTAAACAAAGTAGTGCTTTCGCACGGCCATAATGACCATACCGGCGGGTTGCCCCATCTGCTTGCCCTGAATAGATGGCTCACCGTCATCACTCACCCGGATACCTTCCAGTACCGCCAGGATGATGCCGGTCTGGCCATCTCTTCGCCGCTGTCGAAAATGCAGCTGGAGGAAAGATGCGACCTGCGTCTGAGCAAAGAGGTGCAACAGGTAAGCGAAAATCTCTTCTACCTCGGGGAGATCCCGCAGTATCTGGACTTCGAACCGCGCTACAGCATCGGCAAGATCCAGGTCAGGGGCGTTCTTAACGATGATTTCATTTATGATGACTCAGCGCTTGTCTACCGGGGAAATAAGGGATTGTTTGTGATCACCGGCTGTTCGCATGCCGGCATCTGCAACATCATCGAACACGCCCGCAAAGTCTTAAGAGAAGAAAAGATTGCCGGAGTGATCGGCGGCTTCCACCTGTTTGAAGATGATGAGCGTCTGCATAAGACGATTGAATATCTGAAAAACTGCGACATTGACCAGCTTTACCCCTGTCATTGCGTTTCCCTGAAGGCGAAGATTGAAATGGGAAAGCAGCTGGACATCGGCGAAGTCGGTGTCGGCATGGAACTGGACATTGAGTAGAAAAGTCAGAAGAAAGGAGTGAGGTAGATGAGTGAAGCCAGAACGAACATCAACTGGTTCCCCGGTCATATGGCCAAGGCCAGACGGGAAATGAGTGAAAACATTAAATATGTTGACATGGTCATTGAAATCAGGGATGGCCGCATTGTTGCCTCTTCCGAGAATCCGCTGCTTCGCGAAATTGCCGGAAACAAGCCCCGTCTCATCGTCATCTCCAAGAAGGACAAGGCTGAGGATGAGGTAACGGCAGCCTGGATCGATTATTTTCACAGACATAACATCGAAGCGATCGCCCTTAATCTGGTGGCTGACAGGTCCATAAACAAGAAGATATCCGATGCCTGTCTGAAGATCATGGCGGAAAAGATCGCCAAGTATAAGGCCAAAGGTATGAAGCATGTCGAGATCAAGGCCATGGTCGTCGGCATTCCCAATGTCGGCAAGAGTACTCTTATCAACTCAGTCGCACAGAAAAAAGCGGCCAAGACGGCTGACCGGCCCGGTGTTACCCGAAACCTGCAGTGGATCAAGATCTCTCAGGATGTTGCCCTGCTGGATACCCCGGGAGTATTGTGGCCGAAGTTTGAAGATGAGAGAACCGCTTTCAATCTGGCCATTACCGGCGCCATCAATGATGACATTCTGCCGGTGGAAGATGTAGTCAGATACGCGGTCGGGCAATTGCTGATCAATCATCCGGAGAAGCTGGCTGACCGTTATGGGATCGATACCAATGCGGATGCCATTGAAACAATTGACCGGATCGCCAAAGCCAGAGGCTGCCTGTTGAATGACGGCGGTTATGACTATAAGCGCGTCTACGCTTTGATATTGAAGGACATCCGCGACAGTCAGCTGGGCGGCATATCCTGGGAGAAACCCAATGCAGACGGCCAATGAGTTTGAGAACCGCTATTGGTCAGTCGATCAGCTGGTAGTGGGAATCGATGAAGCCGGCCGGGGACCTTTGGCCGGCCCGCTGGTGGTTGCCGGCGTTGTCTTTCCCATGGGTTATCATTCTGATGAGATCTATGATTCCAAGAAACTTACCGAAAGAAAACGCGAGCAACTGTTTCCACAGATCGTTGAAGATGCCTTGTTCTATGACATTGAGATCGTAGATGTGGAAACGATCGACCGGCTCAACATTCTGGAAGCGACCAGACAGGCGATGAGCACCATTGCCATGATGGCCCCGGCCCCGGTCGTGCTTACCGATGCCATGAAGCTGTACATTGATAAGCCGGTGATCGACATTATCAAGGGCGATCAGAAGTCTGTCTCGATCGCCGCCGGTTCCATTCTGGCCAAGGTTACCAGAGACCACATCATGTACCAGCTGGATGAACTCTACCCGCAGTATAATTTCCGGAAAAACAAGGGCTATCCGACTAAGGACCATCTTAAGGCCCTGGAAGAATACGGGGTTCTGGAGATCCACCGGCGCTCCTATAAGCCGGTCATGGAGGCTCTGCAGGGCAAACTGTTTTAGGAAATGAAGACATCTTCTGCCAAATATCTGGCAGGAGATTTTTTATGCGCAATAGACTTATCAGACTGGCCATTGCCCACAGGGGAAACTACGGTGCCATTAAGAAGGCTCTGGAAAACAGGGAAGAAGCGGATCAAACCATCAGGATACAGCGGGCGGTAACGATACTGGACCAGGATTACCCGGATAGACTGAGACAGCTGAAATATCCGCCTTATGTCCTGTTTTACATTGGTAATAAACAGCTTCTTGAGGAAAAATGCCTGTCCATAGTCGGCACCAGGGAACCGAGTTACTACGGCATTCACGCTACCAGAGAACTGGTTTCACTGGTCAAGGACCGCTATGTGCTGGTTTCCGGCATGGCCAGGGGCATTGATGCCCTGGTCCATGGCGAGGCGGAAAGAACGATCGGAATTCTGGGAAACGGTCTGAATTACGACTATCCGGCCTGTAATAGCGAACTGTACCGCTACATGCGGGAAAAACAGCTGCTGATCAGTGAGTATCCGCTTGATACCCGGCCTCAGCGTTATCATTTTCCCTTCCGCAACCGGCTGATCGCTGCCCTTTCTGATGATGTTGTGGTCATGCAGGCCGGACGGAATTCCGGTTCACTGCTTACTGCCAATGAAGCTTTCAAGCTTAACCGGAGAGTCCATGCCCTGGTATACCCCTATGACGATGTCAGCGGTCAGGGATGCAACGAACTGATCAGCCGGGGAGCGCTGATGCTTGACGGCAAAAGCTTTGTCAGACTGGCTGAGAAAAAGTCAGGCAGTTGACAAATAAAGGAAAAATGGTAAAGAATATAAAACAGGTGGATTAATAGTATGGAAAAAATTAAGAATTTAGTAATAGTCGAATCGCCCAGCAAGGCGAGTACGATCGAAAAATATCTGGGAAAAGACTACGAGGTCGTCGCCTCCAAGGGCCACATCAACGATCTTGCTACCAGCGGCAAGGGCCATCTGGGCATCGATGTCGATAACGGCTTTGTGCCTACCTATACCATTTCCCCAGCCAAGAAGAGCATCGTCAAGGCCCTTAAGGAAGATGTCAAAAAGGCGGAAAACGTCTTACTGGCGACTGACCCGGATAGGGAAGGCGAAGCCATTGCCTACCATCTGGCCAACACCCTTAACATTCCGCTGGACCGGGACAACCGCATCGTTTTCCACGAGGTAACCAAACCGGCCGTCCAGAAGGCCATTGGCGAACCGCGTAAGGTCGACATGGACCTGGTCGATTCTCAGGAGACCAGAAGAATGCTCGACCGGATCATCGGTTTCAAGCTTTCCACCCTGCTCAACAGCAAGATCAAGTCCAAGTCCGCCGGCCGGGTACAGTCGGTAGCTTTGAAACTTATTGTTGACCGGGAAAAGGAGATCGCGGCTTTTGTGCCGGAAGAATACTGGACCATTACTGCTGAATTTCTGAAGGAAAAGCAGGATTTCGAAGCTCAGCTGACCAAAATCGACGGCCAGAAAGCCGAAATCGCTGAAGAGAAACAGGCCCTGAAGATCCGTGAAGACTGCCTTAATAATGAGTTCACCGTTGGTGAGGTCAATGAGGAAGTCAAGCACCGCAAACCCAAGCTGCCTTATATTACTTCCACGCTGCAGCAGGATGCCGCCAACAAGCTGAACTTCACCTCCAAGAAGACCATGAGCATTGCTCAGAAACTCTATGAAGGTGTCAATATCGGCTCAACTACCACCGGTCTGATAACCTACATGCGTACTGACGCTGCCCGTCTGTCGCCCGTTTTCATGGCGCAGGCGAGAGATTTCATTAAGGATAATTACGGGGAGAAGTACTGCGGATATTTCCACCAGAAGGTCGATAAGAACGCCCAGGACGCTCATGAGGCCATCCGGCCGACCAATGTGGAGAACACCCCGGAGAAGATTGCTTCCCATCTGACTAACGATGAACTGAAGCTTTACAAGATGATCTACTACCGGACGCTGGCCTGCATGATGGCTGATGCCCTGTTCAACAGCAAGACTGTCCGGCTGGACTGCCTGAATTATGAATTTACCGCTACCGGCCGCACCCTGATCTTCGACGGTTATCTGAAGGTCTATAAGGACTATGAGAGCTCTGAGGATAAGGATCTGCCTTTGCTGGAAAAGGATGAAAAACTGAAGGCCGAAGATGTTCTGGCCAAGCAGCATTTCACCGAACCGCCCTTACGCTATTCAGAGGCCAGACTGATCAAGGCTATGGAGGAAAACGGCATCGGCAGGCCATCCACCTACGCCACCATCATTGATACCATCATCAAGCGGGAATATGTGACTCTGCAGAAGAGCAATGAGGGCTCCCGGATCCGCGTCTTTGTGCCCACTGAACAGGGTACCCTGACGACTGAAAAACTGGACGAGTATTTCAGCTCGATCATCAATGTCAAGTATACTTCCGACATGGAAAAGCAGCTTGATGACATTGCCGAGGGCAAGCTGGCCAAGCTGGATTCCCTTAACGGCTTCTACGGTCCGTTCATGGACCTTCTTGATCATGCCAAGGAAAACATGGAAAAGATCGCTCCGGTCAAAGTCGGCCGGCTGTGTCCGCAATGCGGCAGCGAACTGGTTGAACGCAAGAGCAGATACGGCGTCTTCATCGCCTGTTCCAACTATCCCAAGTGCAAGTATCACGAAGACAAGCAGGATGAAAATGAACCGCAGGAAAAGAAGGACTACGGGACCTGTCCGCAATGCGGCAATCCCCTGGTGGAAAAGCGGGGCCGCTATGGCAAGTTCATTGCCTGCTCCAATTACCCTGAGTGCAAGTACATCCAGAAGAAGGAAAAGGAAAAGCCGGAGGAGACCGGTGAACTGTGCCCGGATTGCGGTTCGCCCTTAGTCAAGCGCAAGTCACGCTATGGCAAGGAATTCATCGGCTGCTCCAACTACCCCAAGTGCCGCTACATCAAGACCAGCGGCCGGGTAAAGGTGGTTAAGAAGAAAGATGAAGCCGACAGTTAATGTCATCGGAGCCGGTTTAGCCGGAAGTGAGGCCACCTGGCAGCTTTTGCGCCGGGGCTTCAAGGTCCGGCTGTACGAACAGCGACCGGTAAATACTACAGGAGCACACCATACGGACCGGTTCGCTGAACTGGTCTGTTCCAATTCCCTGCGTTCCAACGCCATTACCAACGCGGTCGGACTGCTGAAGCAGGAAATGCGCTTGCTGGATTCCCTGATCATGAAGATGGCAGACAGAAATGCCTTGCCGGCCGGCTCGGCACTGGCCGTTGACCGGGAAAATTTCGCAAATGACATAACGGCATTTCTGAAGAATGATCCCAATGTGGAAGTCATCAATGAGCAGATCACCCAGATCCCTGAAGGACCGACCATCATTGCGACCGGTCCGCTTACTTCCGACGCTTTGGCTAAGGCCATCGGCGATTACTTCCAGCTGGAAAGCCTGTATTTCTTTGACGCGGCGGCGCCGATCATAACCAAGGAAAGCATCAACATGGATATAGCCTACTACAAGAGCCGCTATGACAAGGGGGATGCCGACTACATCAACTGCCCCTTTACCAGAGAACAGTTTGACGCTTTCTACAATGAACTTATCAACGCGGAAACGGCGGAAGTACACGGCGTTGATAAGGAAGTATACTTTGAAGGCTGCATGCCCATCGAGGTAATGGCCAAACGCGGTCCTCAGACGCTGACCTTCGGACCTCTGAAACCGGTTGGATTGGCAAGAGAGGGAGAAAGACCTTACGCCGTCGTTCAGCTGCGTCAGGATAACGCCATCGATACTCTCTATAACATCGTCGGTTTCCAGACTCACCTGAAATGGGGCGAGCAGAAACGGGTGTTTTCGATGATCCCGGGACTGGAAAACTGTGAGATCGTCCGCTATGGCGTCATGCACCGCAATACCTATCTGAAGTCGCCGCTGATCTTAAGACCGACCTATCAGACCATCAAGAGGGATGACCTGTTTTTTGCCGGCCAGATGACCGGGGTGGAAGGCTACATTGAATCAGCCGCCAGCGGCCTGCTGGCAGGCCATAACATGGCACTTTATCTGGAAGGAAAGCAGCCACTGGTAATGCCGCCCACCACCATGATCGGTGCCATGGCCAATTACATTACCCATGCCGGGGAGAACTTCCAGCCGATGAATGCCAACTTCGGCATCTTCACTCTGGAAGGCTTTGTCCGCAAGCAGGACCGCAAGGAAGCTTACGGCAGACAGGCCCTTCCCATCATCGAAAAGTACGCTCGGGAGTGGTAGCCATGGAAGAGATCCTGGAACACTTCCTTGATTACATTGTCAACACCAACAGCGGCTCGCAAGATACCCGTCAGGCTTATGGCCGGGATCTGCGCCGCTATCTTTCCTATCTGAAGCAGGAAGGCATTACCTCCTATGGCGATGCTGACCGTACCGTCGTTCTGGGGTTTCTGAACTATCTGCGCACTGATAAGCAGTTTTCCGATATCTCCAACCGTTCCATTGCCCGCAACCTCAGCGCCTTAAGGAGCTTCTACCGTTATCTCAACGAAATGCAGATCGCTGAAGGCAACCCCTTTGCGGCCGTTAAGATCAAGGTGGAAAAGAACCGGCTTCCCGATTACCTGTTTGAGGATGAGGTCGATGCCTTATTAGGCTGTTTTGATCTCCATGATGAGATGGGCTATCGCAACCGCACCATCTTTGAAACGATGTACGGCTGCGGGCTGCGTCTTTCCGAGGCCTGCAACCTGAAGATCAGCGACATCGATTTCTCCAACCGGTTGTTGAGGATCACCGGCAAGGGCAACAAGCAGCGTCTGGTGCCGTTCTACGATCTGATCGGAAAGCTTCTTAAAAACTACCTGACGGTCATCAGACCGAAGTTCATGAAGGAAGATCACGATTATGTCTTCGTCAACCGCAATGGCAAGAAGATAACTCCCCGTGGCATCCAGTATCTTCTGGAAAAGACCGTGCTTGACAACAACCTGCCAATGCATGTTCATCCCCATACCCTGCGCCACTCCTTCGCGACCCATCTGCTGGATAAGGGAGCGGACATCCGGATCGTTCAGGAACTTCTTGGCCACTCCAATCTCTCGACGACTCAGATCTATACCCACATAACTTCCGAGCATCTGCGGGAAAGCTACGACCGGGCATTTGAAAAGCGTCATGACTGAATAAGGGCGATCATTGGAAAATGAGCGCCTTTTCTGTCTGTAAGGCTGTGCTATAATGGAATAAAGTAATTGATCAATATCATAACGGGAGAAAACAATTATGAAGATACTGTTTGTTACCAGTGAATGCGCGCCGTATTCCAAGTCCGGCGGTCTGGCCGATGTGGCCTTTTCCCTGCCTCCAGCCTTGAAACGGGAAGGCCAGGAGATCCAGATAATCACACCGTATTACAAGTGTGCCAGGGATCGCTTTTCAGATCAGATCAGTTTTGTCACTTCTCTTAATGTCACTCTGGGACAGGCCAGCCTGTACTGCGGATTACTGAAGGGTGAACTCAATGGCGTTCCGGTCTGGTTCATTGACAACCAGGATCTGTTCAACCGCGATAAGCTGTATGGCTATGATGATGACAAGTTCCGCTTTGCCTGGTTCTCCAAGGCGGTCATTGAGGTCATGCGGGTCATTGATTTCATTCCCGACATTCTTCACTGCAATGACTGGGAGAGTGCTTTGGCTATCATCTATCTGCGTGACCATCAGACAATCTATACCGAATACCGCAACATCAGAACCGTCTACACGATCCACAACATCGCCTATCAGGGCCAGTACGGCGCTGACCAGCTGACGACCACCTTTGCCCTGGATCCGGGCTGGTATGCCGGCGGTCTGGGCTATGAATATGAAGGACGCTCGGATGTCAACCTGATGAAGGGGGCCATGTTAATGAGTGATGCCGTTTCCACGGTCTCTCCCACCTATGCCCGGGAACTCCATCAGCCCCGCTTCGGCAAGGGACTGCAGGGGGTTTGCGACATGATCGAAGACAAGATGTACGGCATCATCAACGGTATTGACCCCGATCACTATGATCCGGCAAAGGATAAGCGGCTGCCGGCCAACTTCACTGTCGCGGACATGAGCGGCAAGCTGACCTGCAAGCATTATCTGCAGGATACCTTCGGCCTGCGCCGGGAAGTTCACTGGCCCTTATTTGCGGTCGTTGCCCGACTGGTACCTCAGAAGGGCGTCGATCTGATCATGGAATTATTGCCTCAACTGATGCAGAAGGGAATTCAGCTGATCATCTTCGGTCAGGGAGAACGTAAGTATACCGATTTCTTCCGGGAGTGTACATACCGTTATCCTGGCCAGCTGGGCTTCTCTGATGACTATTCCGAAGAGATGGCGGCCCGGGTCTTTGCCGGCGCTGATCTCTATCTGATGCCTTCCGAGTTTGAACCCTGCGGACTTTCCCAGATGATGGCCATGCGCTACGGCACCGTCCCGGTCGTTCATGAGACCGGCGGATTGAAGGATACCGTCAGGCCTTATTCCGATTTTGACGGTATCGGCGACGGCTTCTCCTTCAGCGAATACAATGCCAAGAGCCTGATGCTGGCGATCGATGAAGCCATCAAACTCTACTTTGCGGAACGCAAGACCTTCAAGAAACTGAGAGAGCGCTGCATGAAGAAGGATTTCTCCTGGGACAAGTCAGCGCAGACCTACATTAAGATGTATTCCGACATTGCCTCTTCCCAGCACGACCCCAACGTCACCTTCAAGGACGCCTATGACGCTCTGAAGGTCGTCTATGAGGATCTTGAACTGGTTCGCAACGAATACCTGGCCAGACAGGCCGATGACTTCAGCGTCATCGCTCAGGTCAGGATCGTCGGTCCGGGTGAGGGAACTTTCTATCTGAAGATCGATAAGAGCGGTCTGGAAATGCAGCCGTACAACTATGAAGGAGCTGATGTCAGCATTGCCACCAGCCTGGACAACCTCTTCAACATGGCTACCGGAGCGGTGTCAGCGGACAAGCTGTTTGTCAACGGCCAGATGAAGGTCGAAGGCAACATTTCCAAGGGCGCCAAACTGCGCAATCTGCTGGGAAAACCCGAAGAATAAGCTGACTTAAGCAGGTGTTTGAAAACATGAGACAGTAATGGCGATTTTGCTTGATTACTGTCTTTTTTATGGTATGATTATTAAGGCTCTTTATGAGCAATACACACACCATGGATGGGTCATTCCGTGCACCGCAAGGTGTTAATGATCTTCGAAGTGGTGGAGGAACAACGGAAAGAGAGGATTATTTAATGTCAGTTGTTACCATGCGTAAATTGTTAGAGGCTGGCGCTCACTTCGGTCATCAGACAAGAAGATGGGATCCGAAGATGAAACCCAACATCTACACCGTCAAGAACGGCTTCCACATCATCAACCTGGAAAAGACTCAGGAAGCGGTTGATGCTGCCTACAATGAACTGAAGGCCATCAGCGAAAAGGGCGGAAGAGTACTGTTCGTCGGTACCAAGAAGCAGGCTCAGGCCGTTGTCATGGAAGAAGCTTTAAGAAGCGGATCCTTCTATGTCAACCAGAGATGGCTGGGCGGCACCCTGACCAACTATCGCACGATTCAGAAGAGAATCAGAAGACTCATCGAAATCGAACAGATGGAAGAGACCGGAACGATTGAAAACTATCCCAAGAAGGAAATCGCTCTGATCAGGAAGGAAGCTGCCAAGCTGGAAAACTTCTTAGGCGGAATCAAGGAAATGAAGAAGCTTCCCGATGCCGTATTTGTAGTTGATCCCAAGGAAGACTACAACGCGGTTCTCGAATCCAGAAAGCTGAACATCCCGGTCTTCGGTATCTGCGATACCAACTGTGATCCGGCCTTAGTCGATCACGCTATCCCGGGCAATGACGATGCCGTCAAGAGCATCAAGCTGCTGGTATCCTTAATGGCCGATGCCATCATGGAAGCCAAGGGTCAGGTTCTGGAAGTTGCCTATACTCCTGATGAACAGCCCGAAGTCACCATGAGTGATGTCATCATCGCCGTTGATCAGCAGAACGCTGAAAACGAGAGAAGAAGAAAGCAGCGCAATGAAGAAAGACGTCAGCAGATGAACAACCGTCAGCGCCGTCCGTATGTCAACAGAAGAGAAAGACCTGCTGAACAGAAGACTGAAGAGACCGGTGAAGCTGTCGCCGCTGCCGCTGAAGAAGTAAAGGAAGCTGTCGAAACCGTTAAGGAAGCTGTTGAAGAAACAGCCGCCACCGTGGAGGAATAGTATGGCAAGTTTAATTGAATTAGTTAAGGAATTAAGAGAAAGAACCGGTGCCGGTTTCGCTGACTGCAAGAAGGCTCTGGAATCAACCGAGCAGGATCTCGAGAAGGCCATTGACTGGCTGAGAGAAAAGGGCATCGCCAAGAGCGCTGCCAAGGCCGGCAGAGTTGCTGCTGAAGGCCTGGCCAAGGTTCTGGTTGAAGGTAATAAGGCTGTCATCGTTGAAGTCAACTCTGAGACTGACTTCACTGCCAGAAACGAAAAGTTCAAGCAGCTGGTTGACCTGGTTGCTGAGACCTTACTGAAGAACCATGCCGAGACTCTGGAAGAAGCTCTGGATCTGCCGACTGCCGATGGCAAGCTGTCAGAAGCCATTGCTGCCCTGTCCTTTGCGACCGGCGAAAAGATGACCTTAAGAAGATTCGAAGAAGTCACCAAGACTGATGATCAGATCTTCGGTCAGTATCTCCATTTCGATGGCAAGAAGGCCTGCGTTGTCGTCTTAAACGGCAATAAGGAAGAAGTTGCCAAGAACATCGCCATGCAGATCGTCGGCATGAACGCTCAGTATGTTGACAGAGATTCCATGCCTGCCGATATCGTTGAGCATGAAAGAGCCGTTCAGACCGAAATCGTCAAGAACGATGAAAAGAATGCCAACAAGCCGGAAAACATCATCGCCAAGATGGTTGAAGGCAAGATCTCCAAGAGCCTTAAGGACATGTGTCTGGTTGAGCAGGATTACCTGCTTGATCCCAGCATGAACGTCAAGACCTATCTGGCCAACAACGGCATGTCCGTTGCCAAGTTCGTCAGATACGGTGTCGGTGAAGGCATTGAGAAGAAGGTTGACAACTGGGTCGAAGAGGTCCAGGCTGCCTTAAACAGCTAATCTGACTGAGATTAAAGAACAAACCGGTCCCATATTGGGGCCGGTTTTCCTTTGCCTTTCGGCTTTTTCAGGCACAGGTATCTTCTGCCTTGTGGATCAGTGCCACTTTTTCGGCGATGATAAGCCATTTGTCGGCTTCTCCATCATTCTGGAGCCGGCCATTAACCGCAATCAGATCACCGGGGTGATAGCTGTCCTTCAGCGTCTCGATCATGCCGCGCCACAGCTGGACATTGAAGTAATCGGTGAGGTATTCTCCGTTTGCCTCCGCAAACTGCCTTTCCACGGCCATTACAAGCATGCCGTTCATCCTATCTTCGCTGTAATCGGCCTGCATGGCTTCGATCTTTCCGACAATAACAATCTGATTAAACATATTTTCCTCCCTGATAACAGTATTGTCAGGGAATTAATGCTATTCCTTGTTTTCCCCAACCAAATTACTTTATTGATTGAGTTGATACCGCGTTTCAAATATAATTATTAAAAAGAGGTGACCAACATGAAACAGTATCTTGACATGTGCAGATATGTTCTGGAAAACGGCATTCACCGTGATGACCGGACCGGAACCGGCACGATATCAACTTTTGGCTATCAGACCAGATACAATCTGGAAGAAGGCTTTCCCTTATTAACTACCAAGAAAGTACACTTTAAATCCATCGCTTATGAACTGCTGTGGTTCATCAGCGGTTCGACCAATATTCAGCCCCTGGTCAGAAACAAGGTCAGGATCTGGAACGAATGGCCTTATGCCAAGTTCTGCAAGAGCGAAGACTATCATGGTGAAAGCGTCGATGAGTTCGTCGCCCGGATCGTTGAAGACGATCAGTTTGCCGCCAAGTACGGCGATCTTGGTCCGGTTTACGGCAAGCAGTGGCGGGATTTCTTCGGCGTTGACCAGCTGGCTAATGTGATTGAAAATCTCAAGAAGGATCCCTTCTCCCGCCGCCATATCATGGTAGCTTACAACCCGGCGCAGGTAGAAAACATGGCATTACCGCCATGCCACGCCTTTGTGCAGTTCTATGTCAGCGCCGACAAGAAAAAACTGTCTCTGCAGCTTTACCAGCGCAGTGCCGACACCTTCCTGGGTGTTCCCTTCAACATTGCCTCTTACTCGCTGTTTCTAATGATGGTAGCCCAGGTATGCGGTTATCAGCCCTATGAAATGGTTCATACCTTCGGTGATCTGCATATCTACAACGACCATATCGATCTGATCAAGGAGCAGCTGACCAGAGAGCCCAGACCGCTTCCCAAGCTGATCATCAACCCGGATGTCAAAAACATTGAGGATTTCACCTATGAAGATTTCACCCTTGAGGGTTATGATCCCTGGCCTAAGATTGCCGGAAAGGTATCAGTCTGATGCTGAGCTTCATTGTCGCCTTTGACCCCAATCAGGGAATCGGCATCAGAGGTTCGCTGCCCTGGCACATCAGGGATGACCTGAAACTCTTCAAGCAGAATACTCTGGGTAAGAACATCGTCATGGGTCAGACTACTTATGAGAATCTGCCCCGCAAGCTGACTGACCGGAAGATCTTTGTCGTTTCCAATGATGAAAACTATCATGATGATGAAGTGACCATCATCAGGGATCTGATTCCCTTCCTGCAGCAGCATCAGGATGATGAAGAAGAGTACTTCATCTGCGGCGGCGCTTCCATTTACCGTCAGAGTTACCCTTATTGCCGCAAGGCCTTCATCTCGTTCGTCAAGAAGGAGTATGAAGTCGATACGCATTTCGGAGTATTTGACTTTGATGACTGGTACATTACCAGGGAAGATGATTACGATGAGTTTGTCTACCGCGAACTGGTCAGAAGGCAGCGGTAATCAGAATATCATTGATCAGAGAGGCTGTAAGGCCTCTTTGTTCAGGTTGCCATGATTTCTGTTAATGCCAGGCAATCTCAAGACAGTGCTTGCGAGATAAGGTATAATATTATGGAATGGATTAGGGAGGTCCCGTAAATGAATGAGTGGTATTCCGCAATCATGACAGCGTTGTTTTATCTGGCTGTCAGCATCATCTGCGATGCCTGGAAGTGGTCCTGGCTGATCTGGGTCGCTTATGCGCTACATCGCTTCATGGATAAGAACAGATAAAGGGCATTTTTCTGAGATTGGCAATGTCTCATTTGCCTGACAGGGCATTTGTGGGCTGGTGTTTGCCAATCGGTTTGGTTGTCAGTCTGGTTTCGGGAATTGCCTTATGACCAGAGAAGGACCGGCAACTTTGTTTCTGCCGGTCGTCATTGTGTTAGAATGAATAAGAAAACACTGTCCGCAGCAGAGTAAGAGATAAGCGGGCAGTTTATGAGAGGGGGATGCCATGGTGAGTGATGATGAGTTATATCGCGGCTATCTGAGCGGTGATGTTTCATCCTATGATCAGCTGATGATCATCCATGGTGATGCCCTGACCTTCTACATTAACGGTTACACCCATAATCTTCAGGATGCTGAGGATCTGATGATCGAGGCCTTTGCCCGGATCATGGTCAAGAAACCGCATATCCAGCCGGGCGGCTTTAAGGCCTATCTTTATAAGACAGCCCGTAACCTTACCATCCGTTTCCACCAGAAACAAAGGAATCAGGCCGCTTTCGGACTTGATGATCTGCCGGTTGAACTGGCAGATTCAAAACTTACGGAAGAAGTGGTAGCCGCTGAAGAGAAAAAAAACACGCTGCACATGTGTCTGGAAAGGATTGAACCGGAACTTAAGGAAGCGCTGTGGCTGGTATACTGTGATGGCTTAAGCTATGCTGAGGCCGCTGGGGTCATGGGTGTTTCGACCAAGAGAATTGACCATCTGCTGACCCGGGGCAAGCAGCAAATGCGCCGACAACTGGAAAAGGAGGGCATCCGCAATGCGTACGAATGAACAGCGAATTGAATTAATGCACCAGAGAGCAGCACAGATAAACCGGGAAAACCGTGACAGAAAGATCAGGCTGATCCAGGCTGCCAGTCTGTGCGGCGGCTTTGTTCTGGTCATCGTGATGGCTTTTGTGATCCGCAGCCTTGCTAAGTTAAGTGTGGAGGGTAATATACCATACGGCATGTCGGCCAGCGTCTTTGCCCGCAATGAGATCCTGGGGTATGTGATCATCGCCATCGTAGCTTTCCTTTTAGGCATCAGCGTTACCGTATTCTGTTTCTATCTGAGAAAGTGGAATGAAGAGAGATCATGAACAGCTTTCTTTTTGAACAGATCGAAAACGGCTTTCAGCTGACGGTTCTTCTCTTGATGACCGTCATCAGCATCTATAAATCTCTGAAAACCGAAAATGAAACCTGGTCGCTTATGGCGATGTTTTTCGGTGCCGTAACTCTGGGAAACATCTATTGGTTTCTTTACATGATGTTTTATCGGGAAACCCCCTATTACGGTTTCATTTCCGACTTCTGCTGGGTTGCCGCCTATCTGTTCATGATCCTGATGCTGGTACAGATCAGGGACCGAAGCTTCCATTGGAATGAGCATAAGGCCCTGTGGCTGATTCCGCTTTTTACCTTCGCGATGGCGTTATTCTACATGCGCTGGGGAGCCTATCTGACCAATACGGTCTATGCCCTGTGCATGACCGCCTTACTGGGCAGTGCCGTAGTTGGGATACTGACCTCGGTTAAGGGCAGCGCCAGAAGGCGGCTCTACTACGCCTGTCTGGCCTATGTCCTGGTGGAATACAGTCTCTGGACGGTCTCCTGTTTCAATTGGGACGTTGCAGTGCTTGACCCCTATGTGATAATTGATGTCTTGCTGACAGCGGTCTACATTTTGATATTTGTAATGAGCGGAAAGGCGGTACGGGATGAATTACATTGAAAACATCTACATCTGCCTCATGGCTCCCATTCTGATCTCCATTCTCTGCATTCAGAGCCGCGGTCGTCCGATGATGATCTTCGTTCTGGCCGGCATGACGGCCTGTCTGTTATCGTCATACATCAGCACCTTCATGGCCGCAGTATACGGCATGGACTATACGACCGCTTCCATCGCCGTTACCCCGGTGGTTGAGGAAGTAATGAAGCTGCTGCCGACGCTGTTCTATCTGTTGGTCTTTGAACCCAGAAAGCGGGAGATCCCCTATTGCCCGGTCATGATCGCCGTGGGCTTTGCGACCCTTGAGAACGTCTGTTACCTGGTTCAAAACGGTACCTCGCAATTCTTCAATCTGCTGATCCGCGGCTTCGGCACCGGAACGATGCACATGTTCTGCGGTTCGATCACCTTTGTAGGCATCATTAAGCTCTGGGACAAGCTGTGGCTGCGCTTTGTCGGAACCGTCGGCTTACTGGCTGTAGCCATTACCTACCATGGTGTCTACAACATGCTGGTACTGCAGCCCGGACTCGCTTCCTACATCGGCTATCTTATCCCGCTGATATCAGTAGCCATCAGCGTCTTCTACATCAGAAAAATGTCCTAGACATAATCAAATGATGACTTTATAAACCGGTTTTTCCGGTTTTTTTTCATTTTGCCCGGGGAAAAATCATAGGAAAGGTATCTATATATGTGAAAGCACATCAGCGGAAAGGAGGAAACCCGTTCATGAGAACAGATGAGGAAAGAATCAGATTGCTTCATCAAAAAGCCCGGCAGCTGCAGGATCAGCGTCAAACCCGGTTATGGGCAGCGGCCTCAGCGGGCTTACTTACCGTGCTGATCGCTCTTATGGTAATGACCTATAAACCGGGAATAACCGTTACCGGCGGCTTCACCGCTTCGTCGCTGTTAGGTGAGGATGCCGGGGGTTATGTACTGGTTGGAGTGATCTCGTTTGTGGCGGCGGTATGCATCACGGTGTGCTGCCTGAAGGCAAGAAATAAGGAAGAAAAATAAAAAAGAAGGAGAAAATATGAGAAAAGGAAAGAGAGTATTCAGAAAGACATTCATCTCTCTGCTGATGATCATGATGATCGCGGTAACGGCATTTGCCGTGTTTAACGGTCAGATTGTCAGGGCCGAGGATGAAGAGCAGCAGGATGGCAAGGCGATCTACCAGCAGATGGAAGCCATGGGAGACCGGGCTCCTCAGGACTGGCAGTCCGAAAAGGATCCCTTTGGCTACGGCCTGGACGTCCCGTTCTTCCTCAACCAGCAGCAGGAACTGCTGATGCTGAGGTCCAAAGGAGTCAGCGGCGGCAACAGTATGACCTCCTACGATACCTTCAAGTCGGGCAATACCGGCTACCCCTTCAAGGATGCCCAGAAGACCTGGAACAAGACGCTTGGCGGCAAGTATACCCTCAGTTTCATTCGCAGCGTGGCCTTCGACCCAACCGGCAGCGGCCGCAAGGACCATGTCGCCTATGTTGGTGTTTATGCTGCCAAGGTTAATGATCCCGATGACAATCCGCCGATCGTCCAGATCTGGGTCATGGATAAGAAAGGAAACACTTCTGAGCGCGTGGATTTTGCCACGGCCAAGTGGATGTGCAACGACAATACCTACAACAATGCCAACATGTGGGACTTCAACGCCATGAACTTCATTGACATTACGGCCGGCGACTATGACAAGGACGGTAAGGACAGCCTGGTCGTCTGGGCCTGTGCCAGCACTCCCACGCTTAAGGAAGTTACCTGCAACGTTTCATCCAATTCCATTTCCCTGTCCATTCGCAGCGGTGACGGTTATCCTGACAAGGACGGTGCCCTGTTTTTGAAGCCTTATTCGGACACTGACGACCGCTATGTCTATAACCGCATTCACGGTGCCATCGATACCGGCGACCTGAACGGCGACGGCATTGATGACCTGGTCGTTCTTAGCTATGTCAACCGGGTCGAAGATGACCTCCGCAACAAAGTCACTCAGTATTACCTTCCCAACCTGTCGGTTAGCTATGGTGTAGAAGGCTCCAGCAAGTCGATCGTCAAGGGTGAAAAGGCAGTCAGACAGAAGTATGCCTGCTGGTCTGACGGCTATGAATGGCGCATTGCCCCGGCGGCTGCCGGTCTGGCGGTGGGCGACGTCAATGGTGACGGCCGTGATGAGGCGGTTGTTGCCGGCTTCTACCACAAGGTCAAGGGCATTCTGGACGAAGAAGTAAAGAATGCCTATCACACTCTCGACAAGAATACTTTGGTAGTCTCAATTCATGGCAATGACTTGAAACAGTTATTAGTCAATACTGAACTGTCCACCAACAACTGGACCCGGGGCGGCAACGTTTACGGCGGTCTGTTCTTAAAGGACAGCACCGAAGGCGACCACTCCTGGCAGCAGACCGGTGTGGATACGGTGGCCATCAACGGTCCGGCCAATCCCGAGCTCGTCTTCATCAACGGTACGCTATACAAGGTCAGCGGTTCATCCATCGCTGCGGTCTATACTCCAACTTACTTTGAAAGTGCGGATGAAGGCATGGACGGCATGTTCACCGAAGAAACCTATGTCCGTTCAATGGCTGTCGGAAACTTCGACGGCAATGAGGAAGGCTACCAGCAGATCGCCTTCGTTCTCGGCGGGGCTGACTCCAACAATGTCGGCAATGTCAAGTATACTCAGGGTCTCATCGGCGGCATCTATAAGAAGGACGGCGTGGTTTCCCAGACAGCCGTGGATTACTACTGCACTTCGGACAGCGCCATCGAGAATAATTATTATCCGAGTTCTTCGAGCAGCTGTGAAGTCAATGACGTTCTCAGCTATGAACTTACGGCCTGGGATACCGACAGTGACGGTTTACGGGTCAAGTATGTCGGCAAGACCTATAACTATACTGACCCGGCGGTAATGGCCGTGCTTCAGGCTCCTCCGTATTTTGAGGAACTGAAGGGCGCGATGACCGGTTATGAGACGGCTTATACCATTTCCACTTCCTATTCCTACGCTACCGGCCACGGTAAGAGCACCTCATTCTCCATCGGTGCCGAGCTGGAGGTTGAAGCTGAGGTCATCAAGCTGAATGCCGGCTTAAGCTACGCGACCAACTGGGAGAAGACCTTTACCGATGAGCTGACCATCAGTGACGAGTATACCTTTACAGCCATTGGTGAGGACCAGGTCGTACTATACCGCACCCCGGTAACGACCTATGTCTATCAGGTTGAGGTAAACGGCGATTTCTCCGATGCCAATACCACTTCCCTGTCCTTCCCCGGTGTTCCGTCTAAGGCGCTGATGAGCGTCAAGAACTATAATGCCTTTGTGGATTACTACAACGAAGAAAACCAGAGACGGGCAGAGGCAGCCGGATTTACCGGTACCGTACCGAAGATGAAAAAGCTGACGGACAAGTATCTGGGCAATGAAGGTGATCCGTTTGCCTACATGAGTGATGTTGACGATCACAGTGACGTAACCATCCTGCAGAAAACGCCCAATGCCTTTGAGGTCGGCTCAAGTTCCACCGGCTATGCCTGGTCGCAGGAACACTCCAGCAGTGAAGAAGAGACCATGGAACATGGCTTCAGTTTTGAATTCAGCCTGGCCTTCCAGCTGCGGGCTCCGGTTGGCCATACCGGTGTCGCCCTGGCGGTCAAGACTTCACTTGAATACATGGAATCGACCAGTGTCAGCGAAACCAATGCCAAGGGCAAGGGTGTCAGCTGCTCGGTCGGCAACATGGATCCTGACAGCCTGAGCGAAATGAATGTCTCCCGGGCGACGGCCAATCAGTATGGCTTCAGCTATCAGCTGGTTACCTGGCCATCGGGAATCAAGTCGATTGAAAATCTCGATGACTGGGAAGTCGATGAAGGTGAAGAGACCACCAGAAACATTGATGTCCCGATCTACGGATACATGCTTTCCGGTGTCAAGGCCGGCGCTCCGGCAGTAACTGACCTGTTCGGCGAATTTGATAAGGATGACGACGGTAATGTGGTCATCCATCTCAGCTGGACAGACCCGTCAACCGAAGACCGGCCGATCGGCGGCTATACGATCTATCTGGATGAGAGAGACGGCAGCCTGACGGAAGTCGCGACTGTTGACGCTACTACTACCGACTACATCTTCAAGGATCTGGATGGCCGTGACAGCTATTCGTTCATGATCAGAGCCAAGAAGAGCATGAGCGATTCCGCGGGCAGCGTGGATTCCAACCGGGCTTACCTGTATATGGGCGCTCCGGCAATCTACTCCATTGAACTGAAATCCTCGGATGAATTCCAGGACGTCTACATCATTACCCATACTGACGGCACGACCACCGAATTCGTGGTAAGACACGGTGTTTCCATTGTTGATGTTTCCGTAACTTCGTCAACCGATACCGCTGACATCTATACGATTACCTGTTCTGACGGCTCGACATTCTCCTTTGAGGTCAAACATGGCAAGGATGGCATCAGCGTCGTAAGCACAGTCGTAGACAGCCAGGGAAATCTGATCATTACCCTTTCCGACGGTACGACGATCAATGCCGGCAAGGTCATGGGCAAGGACGGTGTCAGCATCGTTGCCACCAAGGTCAACAGTGCCGGGGAACTGATCATCGTTCTGAGCAACGGTCAGACATTCAACCTCGGTGTCATCGCCGGAACTGATGGCGTCAACGGCGTTGACGGACGGGATGGCATCGACGGTAAGGACGGTACCGGCATTACCGGACTGAAGATCGACGATCTCGGCAATCTGATCGTTACCCTTTCCGACGGTTCAACCCTGAATGTCGGCAATGTTACCAGTTCCAGTGGTGCCGGAGGCAGTATCCCCTGGTGGATGCTGGCCTGGAATACCCTTCTTACCGGCGGAGTGATCGCTACCGGCATCGGTTATCTTTCCCTGAATAAACGCAGAAAATACTGAACAAAACAGCCATATAACAACAAAGGAAAAGCCACGGACTGCATGTCTGTGGCTTTTCATCATTAACGGTTACAGGTTATGGGATGAGGAATGTAGAGTTCATCAAGATAGCGCTCATCTTCATCGGTAAGTTCAATATCCAGGGATTTCAGGGCGTCATCGAGGTATTTTTCCCTGGTTACCCCGATTATCGGGGAGGCGACGCCTTTGCGGTATTGCCAGGCCAGGGCAATAGCGCTCATTGGCAGCTGATATCTGAGGGATAGATCATAGACCCTTTCGGCAATCATCCTGTCATACTCCTCCATGGCATCATATCTGGTGCCTTCGGCATTATCCAGCTGATAGCGCTGGGTATCGCCGCCCCAATTGTGACGGGCCAGACGGCCGGCCGCCAGCGGAGCAAAGGAAGTTTGGGAAAGGCCAAACTGTCTGGCCAGGGGGATCAGATTCCTTTCATCCTCCCGGTATATGGGACTGTAATGATTCTGCAGGGTGACAAAGGGCTGAAAGCCCATTTCCTTGGCCTTGTAACAGTATTCTGCCAGCTGATAACCGTACATGGCGCTGGTGCCGTAATAGCGGATGTGACCCATCTTGACCTCCTCATTCAAGGCTTTCAGCGTCTCCTCCACCGGGGTGTCATAGTCAAAGCGATGCAGGACGAGAAGGTCGATGTAGGGAGTGTCCAGCCGTTTCAGTGATCCGGCAATTTCCCGGTGGATGGCCTGGGCTGAAAGATGGCCTTCATTGAAGTAGCACTTGGTGGCAATGACCACATCGCTGCGGTCATAACCTTTCAGAGCCCGGCCCAGAAAGACTTCCGAAGTACCTTCAGAATAGTTGTTGGCGGTATCAAAGAAGTTGATGCCGCTTTCCCGGGCCTTCTGGATGATCTCGGCAGAACGCTGGTAGTCCAGCGTCCACTGATACTGACCTCTGGAAGCTTCACCAAAGGACATGCAGCCTAAGCACAGCCTTGATACCCTGAGGTCACTGTTTCCCAATGTAATGTATTTCATGCCTTAATTATAGCCGTTTAAGCTTTTCATTACTATTGAAAGCGGCAGAGAGCGGTTTTCGATTATCACTTTCCCGGCTTCTTATAGTAAGATTAAGTTAATAAGAAAGCAGACATAAAGCCGCAAGAAGGAGTATTGTCTTATGGAAAAATATGATCTTATCGTGATCGGCGCCGGCAACGGCGGTCTGATGACAGCCTGCCGGGCTTCGCAGCTGGGACTGAAGGTCCTGGTCGTCGAACGTCATAATCTGCCCGGCGGAGCAGCCAGCAGCTTTGTGCGCGGCCGGTTTGAGTTTGATGCCTCGCTGCATGAGATTCCTGACTTCGGTCAGGGAGAGCACCGGGGTGAGCTGGGCAGGCTGTTCGATGAACTGGGCATCAAGGTGGAAATGGTACCGATAAAGGATGCCTTCCGCTATGTCGTGGAAAAGGATGGACAGCGTTCTCTTGATGTTGTCTTTCCCCATGGCCGCGATAAGGTCATGAAACTGATTGAAGAGATCTGTCCGGAAGATGTAGAGGCGATGGAGAATTCCTTTTCCGCTTATGGCGACATGGAAAGGGGCCTGGCTTATTTCGGCGCCTGCCGGGGTCAGATCGATCCCGAAGTGCTCAGGAAAGAGCATCCCAATTTCATGCGCATCATGTCACTTTCTGCCGGAGAACTCTTCAGAGCGCTGGGCATGAGCGAGAAATGCCAGCGCATACTTTCCGCCTACTGGCCCTATCAGGGAACGGACATTGAGACAGTTGATGCCAGCCGTTATCTGATGATGGTCTATGGATATTTCGTCAATGGTGCCTACGTACCTAAAATGCGTTCTCACAGCCTTTCCACGGCCATTGCCGACAGAGCAGCGCAGCTGGGCTGCCGGTTCCTGTACGATAAGGAAGTAACCCGGATTCTGACCAGTCAGGGAAGAGTATGCGGAGTGGAACTTGACGACGGCCGGGTCATTGAAACCCGAGCAATTGCCTCCAACGCCTTTCCGGAGGTTGTTTATGCCAGGCTGCTGGATGACAGATCTCTGGTACCGCCTTTTGAACTTAAGAAAGCCAATGCCCGCAAGTACGGCTTCCGGGCCTTCAGTGTTTATCTCGGACTGGATGCCCCGCCGGAAGAGATCGGTATCAGCGACTACACGGTATTCATAAGTACGACTGATGATTCCCGCCTGATCTGTGAGCAATCGCGGACGCGTTTTGGCCGGGAATACGCTCTGGACGTCTGCTGTCTGAACATGGCAGTACCGGACTGCAGTCCGGAAGGAACTACCGAGATAATCCTGACGATCTCCTATACCGATGATGCCTGGGCTGATGTCAGTGAAGAAGATTATGTCAGGATCAAGAGAGAGATTGCTGATCAGTTGATCGACAATCTGGAAAAGACCATGGGTTATCACATCAGAGAGCACATTGAAGAGATCGAAATTGCCTCTCCGGTAACCTTTGCCCGCTACATGTATTCTCCGCAGGGGTCGATCTACGGTTATGCTTCCCTGAAATGGGACGGCATGTCTTCCCGCATGCTGGCCAGCGGCATGGAACAGACCATACCCGGACTGTTCTTCGTGGGCGGCCATGGGTCCTCACTGTCGGGTTATTTCCCCACCTATACCGGCGGTAACAAGGCAGCCTTCCAGATCATGGGTTATGTCAGAGGAGGTGGAAAAAGATGAAGAAGGATTATTTGAACAGCGTACCGGCTGAAAGATTTGCGGCCATCATCCCCAACCGCAGAAGGGTTATCGAAAGCGCCTCAGCGGAAATGCCGCAATATGAATATAATGCCAATGTTCTTGCCCGCAGTCTGCATCCCAAAGTCCAGCATGTCATCGTAAAAGACATCGCGGAAATGCCGGCAGCCCGACTCTATACCCTTGTTCCTGATCAGGAAAAGGAAACGGAAAAACTGGCCTACTTCCAGGCTGGCCAATACATAAGTCTTGATCTGCAGATTGGCGAGTCCCGGCTCAGCCGGCCCTATTCACTCTGCAGCAGTCCTTCCCTGGCTCTAAGGGGTGAGTATCAGATTCTGGTAAAGACGATGAATAACGGCTTTGCCTCGGCATATATTAATGAAAACTTCCAGATTGGTACCAGAATTGATATCTCCGGGCCTTCCGGTTTCTTCTATCATGAACCGTTAAGAGACGGTAGTAAGGTCATCGGCATAGCCGGAGGCAGCGGCATTGCTCCCTTTGTCTCAATGGCACAGGCCATTGCCGAAGGCATTGCGGATTTCGATCTGACCATTCTTTACGGCAGCCGGACCGAAGAGGAGATCCTGTTCAGAAAACAGCTGGATGATCTGGCAGAAAAGTGTGAGCGAATTAAGGTCGACTACGTGCTTTCTGATCAGCAGAAGGAAGGTTTCCGTTTTGGCTTCATCAGTTCCGAATTGATCAGAGAGTATCTGACTGATGATAGTTCCGTATTTGTCTGCGGCTCTCAGGGCATGTATGACTACATCCGCCAACAGACCCAACAGCTTGATCTGCCCTTAAGAAGAGTCCGTTTTGACGCCTATGGTGAATATCGGCTTACCGGACGCGATCAGAAACATCTTGACAGGCATGGCGATCAAAAATATCAGCTCACTGTCAGAACCAATGACGGCTTTGTCCATACCATCCTGGCCCGGGGGGATGAATCGATACTGGTTGCCCTGGAGAGAGCAGGGATCAAGGCACCTTCCAGATGCCGCAGCGGCGAGTGCGGCTGGTGCCGGACACGGCTGCTTTCCGGAGCCGTCTACACCCCTCAGATGACCGAAAGAAGAAGGCAGTATGATAAGGTAGCGGGCTACATCCATGCCTGCTGCAGCTTCCCCTGCTCAGACTGTGAGATTACTGTAAACTGTCAGTAGGAGGGTAGAGATGAGCATTAAGGACTTTCTTGAAAGTAATAATGAAAGGTTGAATAAGCAGCTGCTTTTTACGGCCGAAATAGACAAAATGACCGCCATCAGCCGGCGGACACTGCTGATTGACAAGAGCAGAAGGGAAAACGATGCCGAGCATTCCTGGCACATCGCGGTAATGGCGATGCTGCTGCAGGAATATGCCGCTGAACCGGTCGACATCGGCCGGGTCGTACAGATGTGCGTCGTTCATGATCTGGTTGAGATCGAGGCCGATGATACCTTTGCTTATAATGAAAAAGGAAACATCGGCAAGGCCGAGAGGGAAAGGCAGGCCGCTGACAAACTGTTCAGCCAGCTTCCTGAAGAGCAGGGCCGGCTGATCCGCAGTCTATGGGAGGAATTTGACGCCATGGAAACACCTGACAGCAAGTATGCCGCCTGCATGGACCGGCTGCAGCCTTTCCTCCATAATACCCTGACCGACGGTCATACCTGGGGTAATGGCGCGGTATCACGCGCTCAGGTGGAAAAGCGGCTGGCTGTGGTGCGCGATTTTATGCCGAAGGTTTATGAGTGGGTCCAGGCAAACATACAGCAGGCCATAGCCAAGGGCTGGTTGGCGCCATGATGACTTATTGACAGCTGTTTGTCTTACTCAAGGCAACTGAAAAAAGGAATATCGCCGCATTTGCTTGATTGCTGATGTAATGAGAAAATGAGCAGCATTAAGAAAAATGTCCGGATTAATGTTTCCGGGCATTTTTCTTAATGATTATTTCCAGATTTCTTCGATCGTCTTGCGGACCCCATCGTTCATGTTGGATGGGCAGATCAGATCAGCGTGCTTTCTGGTTTCCGGGGTGCCGTTTTCCATTACGACGGCCAACCCGGCGGCATCGAGCATGCTGATGTCGTTTTCGGCATCGCCAAAGGCAATGCTTTCCTCAATGGGAATGTCCATCAGCTGACAGAAGCGCTTAAGGGCCTTTCCCTTGTCAACGCCTTTGATGTTTACTTCAATGAACAGCGGACCGGAAGAAGAAATGAGAAGTTCGGGAAAACGCTGGCTGATGGCGTCCATGACCTGTTGACGGTCAGCACCTTCAGCCAGATACAGCAGCATCTTCTGAGCATCGCGGTGACGCTTTGCGAATGCTTCAGCGACATCATGAGCACCCTGAAAGTTAAACTGCAGACCCTTCACGGCGACTTTCTTTATATACTCACAGATCTCGTCATTCTCATCGCCCTTGACGATCCTCTCGCCGTTGATGACAACGGTCTCAAATACCGGAAGATGCTGGATGAATCTCAGCACTTCCAAAGCCAGCTGATAAGGGATGGCATCTTCAAAGATGTATCTGTCCTGAATGTAGTCATATATGGTTCCGCCGTTGCAGCAGAGGGCGTAATTGACAAAGGGCTGACCCCGTAAAGCTTCCGGCAGTTCCCGGTGGGTGCGGCCGGTCGAAGGTAGAAATAATACGCCTTTTCTATTGATTTCTTCCAGGATCTCAGCGGTTTCAGGTGAGATGGTCTTATCATCTCTGAGCAGGGTTCCGTCTAAATCGCAGGCAATGACACGGTACATGGTTAATTCTCCTTAAGCTGCTGCATTACAGCCGTCTTCTGTTTTCAGTTTACTGTTCAGCCGGTTCAAAGTCCTCAGGACCGTGATGGCAGATCGGGCAGGTGTAGTCATCGGGCAGTCTGTCGGCATCGGTTTCCTCAAAATAGCCGCATACCTTGCAGATGAAGCCGCGTTTCTTCTGAACGGTAACAGCGGGAACATATTCGAATTCTTCAGCGCCGTGCTTGCAAAGCGGGCAGATGAAGTCAGCGGGAAGTTCCTTACCCTCATAGAAATAACCGCAGACCTTACAGCGCCAGCCTTCCTTCTGTTCCGGCTCGGCTTTTTTCTTCGGCTTGATGTGAGCGTGGTAGTAACCGTAGGTGCAGCTGGGCTTTTCGGAAAGCCGGGTTGCCTCAATTACCTTGCCGACAAACAGAGTTGAAGCACCCAGATCGACGCTGTGGATGACCTCGCAGCTGAAGATGGCATTGGTGTATTCGGGAATGTAGCGGACGCTGTTGGCAGTCCGGACATCATAGGGCAGGCCAGCGAACTTATCGGTATCCTTGCCGGAATGGAAGCCGAAGCGCTCCAGCAGGGAGAAGGGCACTTCCTCAGTAAGTACTGAGACATTGAAGACGCCGGCCTCCTCGATCATCTTTCTGGTATGGTTCTGATTGATCACCGAGATGGCAACCTTCTTTTCATCACCGGCAGAAACCTGCATGGCCGTATTGATAACGCAGCCGTAATCCTTTCCATTGACTCTGGTAGTTACGATCTCCACGCCATAGGTGAAGTTGAAGAAGGCTTCGTTAGCGACTTCCAGAACATTGGAAATGACGGGAGCGGGAGCGGCAGGCTGTCTATTTGGCCTGATGTCCTGAGCAATGGTCTCAGCGAGTTCTTCCAGCTGCGGCAGGGTTTCCTTTTTGACGGCTGACCTGATGGTGATCGGTTCCTTAATGAATTCTACGCCGGGCAATTTGGAGAGCAGATCGTGCATCAGTTTGCCGCTGGTGGGACCCCAGGAACCGTTTTCCAATAAGGCAACGCGGCGGTTGCGCAGTGAGTGGTTGACGATGTCGTGCAGCAGATTCTCCATGGTCACGAAAATGCCGGCGTTATAGGTCGTGGCGGCAAAGACCAGATGGCTGTACTTGAAGCAGGCTGCCAGGATGTGGCTGGCCGGAATGACGGAGGCGTCAAACATCTCTACCGGGATGCCCTTTTCCGATAACTTGCCGGCCAGAATGTTGGCCATGTTTTCGGTATGCCCGTAAACGGAGGCGTAAGCCAGGCAGACACCCCTGACCTCAGGACGGTAGCTGCTCCAGGCATCGTATTTCTCCAGGAAGTCACCGAAATGACTTCTCCAGACAAAGCCGTGCAGCGGGCAGACATATTTGATATCCAAAGCCGATGCTTTCTTCAGGATGCTTTGAACCTGGGGGCCGTACTTGCCGACGATGTTGGTATAGTATCTTCTGGCTTCATCAAGATAATCGCGGAAGAAGTCGACTTCATCGGCAAACAGATGGCCGTTAAGAGCACCGAAGGTGCCGAAGGCATCAGCGGTAAAGAGGATGCCGTCTGTCTTGTCGTAGCTCATCATGACTTCCGGCCAATGGACCATCGGAGCGTTGACGAAGGTCAGCTCATGCCTGCCGGTACTGAGGGTGTCACCTTCGCTGACGGTCTTGATGTGCTGAGACATGTCAGTATCGAAGAACTGGCTGATCAGAGCGGCAATCTTGCCGTTGCAGACGATGGTTACCTCAGGATGGCGCTGATATAGGGCTTCCAGAGTAGCGGCATGGTCAGGCTCCATGTGATGGACGACCAGATAATCGAGCTTACGGTCACCCAGACCATAGGCCACGTTTTCCAGAAACTGGACTTCTACGGCATGGTCACAGGTATCGAACAGTACCGTCTTTTCATCCAGCAGCAGATATGAATTGTAGGAAACGCCATTGGGAACATCATAGACGCCCTCAAAGCAGAACAGTCGGCGGTCATCGGCTCCAACCCAGAGCAGATCGTCGAGAACCTTACGGGTATTATGCATTAAAATTCCTCCTGTATGACAATTCCATTTTACTTCATCAACCTCTCATTTAACAGTTTTACGCTCCTTATTTGGCAGTGGTTTTTTCTTTTCTTATCAGGATCATGGTGTTTGGTTTATAATACACTTATGTTTGGAAATGTCGTTGTATCAGATAAGGGAAAACCGTTTCTTCTGGCCGGTCAGCTCTGGATGTACCGCAACAATCTGCTAAGCTGCGACAGTACGATAGCTGACGGTGATATCGTACGGATCATCGGTGAAGATGGAAAGTACATCGCCAGCGGTTTTTATTCGGCCTTAAGCCATGTTGCCGTCCGTATCATCAGCCGTGATGAAGAAGAAACATTTGATGAACAGTTCTGGCTCAGTCGGATCGCAAAATCCCTGGATTACCGTCGGAAGGTCATGAGTGATCAGTTCGATAACTGCCGGATCATCTATGGTGAAGCGGATGGCCTGCCCGGCTGGACAGTCGACCGCTATAATGACATCCTGGTTTCTCAGATCAGCTGCTCAGGGGTGGAAAAGTGCCGGGAGATGCTGTTTGGATTGCTGAAGGAGGCATTTAGTCAGCACGGTACTGAAATTAAGGCCATTTATCAGCGCAATGACATCAGGGTCAGAGAAAAGGAAGGCCTTCCCATGTATAAGGGCTTTTACGGTAATGCTGACCTGCCGACTACCACGGTGATCCGGGAAAACGGCATCCTGATCAGTGTTGATTTTGAAAACGGTCAGAAGACCGGCTATTTCCTGGATCAGAAGTTCAATCGCCTTTATCTGCAGAATATCGCTTCCGGTCGGCGTGTCCTTGACTGCTTCTGCCATACCGGAGGTTTTGCCCTTAATGCGGCCAAGGGCGGTGCTGAAGCGGTGACGGCGGTAGATGTTTCAAAGGGTGCGCTTCAACAGGGTTATCTCAATGCCCTGAAGAACGGACTGGAAAAGCGCATCGAATTCGTGCAGGATGATGTCTTTGCTTATCTGGATAAGTGCCGGCGCGGGCAGTATGATCTGATCATCCTTGACCCTCCCGCCTTTACCAAGAGCCGCAGGACCGTAGAGCACGCCTATCAGGGTTATCTGCAGATCAACCGCAAGGCCATGAATCTTTTGGATGACGGCGGCTGTCTGATCAGCTGTTCCTGTTCACGGTTCATGGAAAGGGATAATTTCAAAAAAATGCTTAGGGAAGCGGCCGAACTTGAGGGAGTAAGCTTTGAAACGGTTGAAGAGCGTTCCCAGAGTCCCGACCATCCAGTCTTGGCAGAAAACGGCGAAACTGATTATCTGAAGTTCTATGTTCTGAAGATCAGAAGAAGGGAAGAGCATCATGGTTAAAGTGATCTTCTTTGATCTGGACGGCACGGTGCTTTCCCATACCGGAGAGCCGGTAAGAGAATCGACCAGACAGGCGCTGAGAGAACTGGGCAAAAAAGGGATAAAGCGCATCTGCTGCACGGGAAGAAACATCGGTGAGCTTGCCGGTTTTGATTTGCACGGTCTGGAATTTGACGGCTATTATACCGATAACGGACAGGCTTTCTATGATTCGAAACTAAACCCGGTATCTTTCCGCTTTCTGAGTGAGCAGCAGGCTGATGAACTGGTCCGCTTCTTTGACCTGAAGCTAATGCCCACACTGCTGGCTACCCAGGAAAAGCTGATACTGAATTATCTCAACGATGATGTCCGTCAGGTACTGGCCCGCATTGACATACCGGTTTATGAAGAAGGCCGGTACAATGGTGAAAGACTGCTTAATGGAGTGGTTTATGCCCCGCAAGAGCAGGAAAAACTGATCAGCCGTTATCTTCCCAATGCCATCCTGGCCCGATGGGATGAACAGGCCGCTGACATCGTCTACAACCCCGGCGGCAAGGCGGACGCTCTGGAAGAGTACCTTAAGAAAAACGGACTGACCAGACAGCAGGTGGTAGCTTTTGGCGACAGTTATAATGATAAAAGCATGCTGCAGGCTGCTGGTATAGCTGTTGCCATGGGAAACAGCGTGGCGGAGCTCAAAGAGGTAGCCGACTATGTCGCTCCCCACATCGATGAGGGCGGAGTCTATGAGGCACTGCGTCATTTGAAACTTATCTGAAGGTAAAATAAAAGAGGAAAAATACTTTATGGGAAGTTGTGAATTTAATCACTTTCTTCCCTTTCTTTTTTATCGTAAGAGAGAAGGTGATGTTATATAATGTACTTAAAGTAAAGGGAGAAAAATGCATATGATGAAAAAATTGATGTTATCATTAATGTCTTTCCTTTTAGGCGTATCCTTACTGGTATCTCAGGCCATGATCACTACAGCTAAGGCGCGGGATCTTGACAAAGACCTGCTCACTGAAATACCGGGACTGGTGCTGGAAGAAGGAGAGTACCGAAGAAGAGGCAGTGACCCTGAGGACGGCTATGCCTATGCCTATATTGATGACGGCATTGACAACAGCCAGCTGCTTCACCAAAATGCCACCCCTCAGGGAGTTGAATATCTGGCCTCCAGCTACTCACTGGTCAGTAATGGCTATGTTACCAGTGTCAAGAATCAGAATCCCTACGGCACCTGCTGGACTTTCGCGGCCATGGCGTCAGCGGAAAGCGGCATCAAGAAGAAATATGGGACGACAACTGACCTGGCTGAGCTTCAGCTGGCTTATTTCTGGTATAACTGCTATCAGAAGGCTGATCAGCTTAGTCTGATCACTAATGACGGCAACCAGACATCTTCCCCCCGTGACACCCTTGACATGGGCGGCAACAGCCGCTGGGCCACATTGGCTCTGGCCAGTGGTATCGGCCTGTCCAACGAAAGTTCCTATCCATATGGGAATGCCGCTTCCTATGTTTCCAGCGGCACTTCAGCAGCCTGCTACAATACCACCTACCGGCTCAGGTCGGCAAGATGGCTGAACATGTCGGAAAAGGATGTCATCAAGCAGACCTTGCTTGACTATGGCGCGCTGGCGACTTCCTATTACCACAACGATGCCTATTATAATAGCAATACCTATTCTTACTATCAGAACGCAACTGATAGTACCAACCACGCTGTTACGCTGGTGGGCTGGGACGATAACTATGCAGTCTCAAATTTCAATTCTTCTGCCCGGCCTAGCTCAAAGGGCGCCTGGCTGATCAAGAACAGCTGGGGCACTGGCTGGGGTAACGGCGGTTATTTCTGGATCTCCTATGAAGATCCCAGCATTAAGGATAACATTGCTGTCTTCTTTGAGGTCGAAACTGATGCGTCATACGCTTCCACAACTTCAAATCTGTATCAGTATGATGGCAGCATGCTGCTGGCATCGGTAACAATGCCTTCAACAACCGCCTATCAGTCCAATATCTATACGGCAAAGTACAATAATGAAGTCCTTACGGATGTCGGCTTCATTACTGCGCAGGCAGACATGGACTATACTGTCTACATCTATACTAATGTTTCCGGTCTTCCGAGGTCAGGAAATCTGGCTGTTGAACAGAGCGGACATGTCAGCGATGCCGGCTATCACCTGATCAAGCTGAATGAGACGGTGAACCTCACCAAAAACCAGAAGTATTCAGTCATCATCAAATTCACCAATTCCAGCAATGTCAAACTGTGGGTAGATACGAATTCGTCACAGGTTTTTGATAATGAAACCGGTCTGACCTGTTCCATCTACAACGACGTCAGCAACGACCTGAGTTATATCAGTTCCAACGGCAGCAGCTGGCAGGATCTCTGTTCGACTCTGTCCTGTACCGTCCGGATCAAGGCCATCACCAGGGTCGTGCAGATGTATGAGATCCGGTTCGTCAATTATGACGGCAGCCTCTTACAGAGCTTACAGGTAGCATCCGGTCAGACGCCGGTCTATACCGGGTCTACTCCTACTAGAGCAGCAACGGCTCAGTACACCTACAGCTTTGCCGGCTGGAGCCCGTCAATCGTTCCGGCAAGCGCCAACGCTACCTATACGGCTACCTATAATCAGACCGTCAATAAGTACACCATTACCTGGAAGAACTATGACGGCACGGTTCTCAGAACTGACCAGGTCGCCTATGGACAGACACCTTTCTATAGCGGAGCCACGCCTGTACGGCCTTCATCAGCCCAATATGACTACACCTTCACCGGCTGGAGTCCGACGGTGACGGCAGTAACATCTGACAAAACCTACACGGCCACCTATTCATCCACTGTACGAAAATATACCATCAGATTTGTCAACTACGACGGCAGCCTGCTGCAGAGCCTTCAGGTCGCCTACGGATCGACCCCATCTTATACCGGACCGACGCCAGGCAAGCCTTCAACGGATCAGTATGAATACACCTTCTCCGGTTGGAGTCCGGCAATCGCCGCGGTTACGACTGACAAGACCTATACCGCAACCTATGACTCACAGGTCAGAAAGTATCTGATCGAGTTCTTCAACTATGATGGTGAACTGCTGCAGAGCGGAATGGTCAGTTATGGCGAGATGCCGGTCTACAGCGGACCGATGCCGACCAGGCCGGGGGAAGAAGGCGACGAATATGAATTCATCGGCTGGTATCCGCAATTGACGGCAGTCAGCGGACCGGCCAGTTATACCGCCCGCTTCCGGGTCGTCCTGAAGGAGACGGTAGTCATCACCTCGCTGGAAAACGGCGGAACTGACCAGGGCATAATCGTAAACTATGCTGGCAGCGTATTCGCGGAGAGATATGAGATCCAGGTCTCAGAAGACGGGGAGAACTGGCAGACGCTTACCGATGAGCAGACCGAGACCAGCTATCTTGATGAATCCGCAACCTGGATGGGCAGGACTTACTACTACCGGGTCAGAAGCGAGGCACAGGGACGCTGGAGCGATTATTCTGAAGTACACTCGCTGATGAGGAATCCCTTTGTCGATGTACCGGAAGAAACGGAAGACTTTGTACATGTCGCCTGGGCCTACAATAACGGCATTGTCAATGGCCTGTCCTCTGACCATACCCTGTTCGGACTTGGCGGCTACTGCACCAGAACCCAGTTCTGCATCATGCTCTGGAAGATGAACCATAAACCATCGACTGCCGGCATGAGCTGTCCATTTACCGATCTGGGCGGCCTCTCAGCCAATAACAAGAAAGGCATCATCTGGTGCTATAACCAGAAGATCGTCAACGGAACCAGCGCCACGACCTTTGCCCCCAATGGCAACATTACCAGAGCACAGCTGGCGATCATGGTCTGGAAGATGGCCGGACAGCCCAAGGTGACCGGCATGAGCTGCCCATACACCGATCTGGCTAGTCTGTCAGCAAATAACCAGAAAGCGGTCATCTGGTGCTACAATAACGGTCTGATCGACAGTATCACCGGAACTCAGTTTGCTCCCTCTACCAAGGGAACCAGAGCGCTGCTGACGGAAATGCTGTACGGGTGTGAGCAGGTACTGCATATATTTGGAAACAGCCAATAAGACATAATTGTACCGAAATGAGGGCGCCGGATGAGAATCCGGCCCCCTTTTTTTGTCCCGATAATAAGACGATATTCATATACCGGAAATATTTACTAATGAGCAGGGCATTATGATTGACATTTCATGATAATGTGCACATAATGAGGACGAAATTGTTTCAAATGGTACAGAATAGGCTATGTTAATAGAGGAAATAAGTAGAAAACATTTAAATCAGATCATCATGGCTTCCATGTTTGAAAACATGGACCATCAGAAAGTTATGGCCATCCTTAAGGATGATAGAACCGTCTTACGCCACTATAAGCGCGGTGAGACGGTCTTTGATCCCCGCCAGTATAACCGCTGTCTGGCCTACATAATGAAGGGTAAGGCAACCGTGACGCTTCAGAAGGAAGGACAGAACAGTCTGCCGATGCGCCGGCTTGATGAAGGCAGTTTTTTCGGAATTGCTGCCCTGTTCAACAGGTCTGACGAATATGTCAGCGAGATCACCGCGGTAACCGACCTCAAGATCATCTTGTTTGATGAAGACCTTATTGAGGAGTGCATCCGTGATTATCCCAATTTTGCGATGAACTATGTCTGCTTTCAGTCCGAACGCATCCGCTTTCTCAACCGCAAGATCAACCTGCTGGCTTCCACTTCCAGCCATAACAGTCTTACCGGATATCTGCTTAACGCAGCCAGCCGGTTTGGCGAAAAGTTCCGCCTGGAGGTCTCATACAGTGAACTGGCCAAATATCTCAACATGGGCCGCAGCTCACTCTACAGGGCCCTTGATGATCTTCAAGAGCGGGGAGTCATCAGCCGAAACGGCCGCAACATCACCTTAATCAATTATCAGGCTTTGAAGAAAAGTCAGTAGAAAGGCTATATATGAAAAGACTTATATTATCACTTACCGCATTATTGATGACTCTGACCTTATTGGCCGGATGCACGCCAAAGAAACCCGATCCGGTCAGTTATGAAGTCAGGCTGGGCGTTTTAAAGGGCCCTACCGGCATTGGTGCCAGCTATCTGTTGGAAAAGAATGAGAAGGGTGAGACCTTAAATAAGTATGATGTCAAGGTAGAGGCCGAAGCAACCGCCATGGTCTCTATGCTGGCTTCCGGCGAACTGGACATGGCCGCCTTACCGACAAATGTTGCCAGTTCTCTTTACAATAAGACTGACGGCGGCGTAAAGCTGATCGCCCTTAATACTGCCGGTGTTCTCTACATACTGGAAAAGGGCAATACCGTCAGCAGCATCGCCGATCTGAAGGGAAAAACGATCTATGCTGTCGGGCAGGGATCCAACCCGGAATACGTTCTCAGATACATCCTTGAAAACAACGGTCTGAAGGAAGGGGAAGATTATCAGATTGAATTCCGCGACAGCGCCGAACTGACGACCAAGGCAGCTGCCGGGGACATTGAGGTATGCATGCTGCCGGTACCGGCTGCCACGACCGTGCTGACCAAGAACAAGGACATGCGTTCTGCTGTCGATCTTTCCAAGGAGTGGGACGCCCTGAACAACGGCAGTGTTCTTACCATGGGATGTGTTGCCGTCAGAAGCGAGTACTATCAGCAGAATAAGCAGGCCGTTGAGCAGTTCCTTAAGGAATATGAGGAATCCATCAGTTATGTAAAGGCCAATGTTCAGGAAGCCGCCCAGTTATGCGAGAAGTTTGAAATCGTTCCCGCTGCCGCCATCGCGGCCAAGGCCATTCCTGATGCCAACCTGATCTTTGTTGCCGGCAAGGACATCAGAGCCGCAATTGAAGGTTACTATAAGGTCCTGTTTGAGGCTAACCCGCAGTCAATCGGTGGAAAGTTGCCTGGCGATGACTTCTATCCGGGCGAATAAGCACCTCATAAGATTATTATCACTGGCGTTCTGGCTGCTGATATGGCAGCTGTGCGCTCTTAAGGTCGGAAAGGAACTGATCCTCCCCGGCCCTTTGGCCGTTGTCAGGGCAATGGGAGCTCTGGCTGTTCAGCCAAAGTTCTGGCTTAACACGCTGACCACGATCATCAGGGTAATCACCGGATACTGCCTGGGCGTTTTAACTGCCGTCATTCTGGCGGTTGTGACCTGCGGGAGTTTTCTGGCCGACAGCCTGATTTCTCCGGTTATCAGAACAATAAGAGCTACTCCGGTCGCCAGTTTCATCATTCTGGCCCTATTGTGGATGGGTAAGAGCAATGTTCCCGTTCTGATGGCCATGCTGATGGTCGTTCCGGTAGTCTGGGAGAACATCACGGCTCAGTATCGCGCTACTGACAGGGATCTTCTGGAAATGGCTGCTGCCTACCGGCTCAGTAAATGGAAACGGTTCCGCTACATTTATGTTCCCTCAGCCTTTCCGGGGTTTCTGTCGGGCTGTCTGAGCGCCATGGGTCTGGCCTGGAAGAGCGGAATTGCCGCCGAAGTACTGGCCCAGCCGGCTCTGGCCATCGGCTCAAATCTTTATTACTCAAAGCTGTATCTGGAAACTCCGGATCTGTTTGCCTGGACGGCAGTAGTGGTAAGTCTGAGCATGCTGATTGAAAAGCTGATAAGAAAGCTGCTTTTCAGAGGTGTCGGTTATGAAGGTAAATGATCTGTGGTTCAGCTATGAGAACAAACCGGTCTTCAAAGGCCTGAATCTGGAAATCGGGGAAGGCATAACCTGCCTGATGGGGGAAAGCGGCATTGGCAAGACGACGCTTCTGAAGCTCATTGCCGGGCTGCTGGAACCGCAAAAGGGCTCGGTTGACTCAAAGCCCGAAAAGATCTCTTTCATGTTCCAGGAAGACCGCCTGCTGCCCTGGCTGAATGTAAGAGAAAACATCCTGCTGGTCAGCGAAAGAAGAAAAGAGATGGAACAGCTGCTTGAAGAACTGGAAATCGACGGCTCCCTGAAGATCAGCGAACTCTCCGGCGGCATGGCGCGCCGGGTAGCCCTGATAAGATGCCTGCTTTTTGACAGTAAGATGCTTTTGATGGATGAGCCATTTAAGGGCATGGACGGCAAGCTGGTTGAAAAGGCAGCCTCAATAATCAGACGGCAGAACAAACCGGCGTTGATATCCACTCATTCTCTTGATGAAGTTAAAGCACTTTCGGCAAAGGTCATAACTCTTTAACGGGAGTGTTTTCTTTTGATTTTGAACAAAACAAGAGCGGTTCATTCAAATGTTTAAACTCCCATGGTGAAGTAGGGGCCGATATGAATAACGGAAGGGTGAATGGGCTTTCATTTGGAAGCGTTTTTTTCTATAATAAGAATGTATTATTGCGCATATGTAGAAAGGAATTATTTATGGCAAAACTTAGTACAAGTGCAGTTGCTAAGATCCTGGAAATCTGCGATCGCTACACGGATGAAAAGACGCCGTTAATGATGATCTTAAGTGACATCCAGAACGAATACGGCTACATTCCTCTGGAAGTTCAGGAACTGGTATCTGCAAGAACCGGCATTTCGGTTGCCGAAATCTACGGTGTCGTAACCTTCTATTCATTCTTCTCCCTGACTCCAAAGGGAAAGTACATCGTCGGTTGCTGCTTAGGTACGGCCTGCTACGTCAAGGGCGCCCAGCAGATCATCGACAAGTTCTCTGAAGTACTCGGCATCAAACCGGGTGAGACCTCCGAAGATGGCCTGTTTACTCTCGATGCCTTACGCTGCATCGGTGCCTGCGGCATCGCTCCTGCAGTCAGCATTAACGGTCAGGTCCATCCCAAAATGACGGTCGACCAGGTTAAGAAGATCGTTGATGATCTGCGCGCTGAGGGAGGTGCAGCATGATTAGGACGGTAGAAGAATTAAATACCCGCAAGGCCCAGTGTACGGCCGCTCTGGAGACCAAGATCAATGGTTCCGATGGCAGACGTCACATCGTCTTATGCGGTGGTACCGGCTGTCTTTCCAGCCATTCCGCTGAGATCAGAGAGAGATTCATTGAAGTCCTGAAGGAAAAAGGCCTGGAAGACAGAGCAACCGTCAATCAGGTCGGCTGCTTCGGTTTCTGTTCTCAGGGCCCCTTCGTCAAGATCTATCCGGAAGACACGCTTTACCGGATGGTCAAGATCGAAGATGTTGAGGAAATCGTTGAATCCGATATTCAAAACAATACTGTAGTTGAACGCCTTTTATATGTTGATCCGGTAACCAAGGCCAAGGTTAGCAAGCAGGATGAGATCAACTTCTATAAGAAACAGAAACGCATCGCCTTACACGGCTGCGGTGTCATCAATCCTGAGGACATCAATGAAGCTCTGGGCATGGGTGCTTATGAAGGCTTAAGAAGAGCTCTGACCATGACCAGACAGGAAGTTGTCGATGAAGTCACCAAGTCCGGCTTAAGAGGCCGTGGCGGTGGCGGATTCCCGACCGGCCGTAAGTGGCAGTTTGCCTTAAACGTTGACGCTGATCAGAAATACGTTGTCTGTAACGGTGACGAGGGTGACCCGGGCGCATTCATGGACCGTTCCATCCTCGAAGGAAACCCCCTGGCTGTCATCGAAGGCATGGTCATCGCCGGTTATGCCTTTGGCGCTTCCGAAGGTTATTTCTATGTCCGTGCTGAATATCCGATCGCTGTTCACCGTCTGAAGATCGCCATTGAACAGGCGACCAAGGAAGGCTTGCTGGGCGACCACATCCTCGGCACTGACTTCTCCTTCAGATGTCACATCCGCTTAGGTGCCGGCGCCTTCGTATGCGGCGAGGAAACCGCTCTGCTGAACTCCATTGAAGGCAAGCGCGGCATGCCCAGACCGAGACCGCCATTCCCGGCCGTCAAGGGCTTATGGGGCAAGCCGACCTGCGTTAACAACGTTGAAACGCTGGCCTGCGTTCCCTACATTCTGAGAAACGGCGCTGAAGCCTTCGCTTCCGTCGGAACCGAAAAGTCCAAGGGAACCAAGGTCTTCGCTTTAGGGGGTAAGGTCAATAACGTCGGTCTGGTCGAAGTTCCGATGGGCACGACCTTAAGAGAACTGATCTATGACATCGGCGGCGGCATTCCCAACGGCAAGAAGTTCAAGGCCATTCAGACCGGCGGTCCCTCCGGCGGCTGCTTAACCGAAGAATATCTCGATGAACCGATCGATTTCGATAACCTGGTAGCCAAGGGATCAATGATGGGTTCCGGCGGTGCCATCGTCATGGACGAGGACAACTGCATGGTCGACGTTGCCAAGTTCTACATGGAATTCATCTGCGATGAATCCTGCGGCAAGTGTACGCCCTGCCGTATCGGCACCAAGAGAATGCTGGAGATCCTGACCCGCATTACCGAAGGCAAGGGTACGATGAAGGACTTTGACGAACTGGAAGAACTGAGCCAGACCGTCAAGACCAACTCACTGTGTGCCTTAGGTCAGACTTCCTCCA
>JAEEGL011944647.1_pt1 | contig 46743 bp, 34 predicted proteins | sample 9134231 | NCBI WGS metagenome assembly JAEEGL01 (sample SAMN16246548, study PRJNA631951) | gut metagenome | biome: gut microbiome; feature: rumen; material: fiber-attached | host: Bos | place: Iran: Karaj | collected 2018-10
GGGGTAAGATCGTCCGGATCCACCGACATGCCTCCCGTAAAGATGAGAAAATCGGCCCCCTGCTCCAGATAGGACGCGGCGGCATTCCCAATCATTTCCAGAACGTCATCGCACACGGTCACTCCGAGTATGTCAGCAGGATACTTTGACAGCTTGGCTCTCAGCACCGGCTCAAACTTATCCTTTATCCTGCCGTGGTAGACCTCCGAACCGGTAATGACAATTCCCACCTTAAGGTGCCGGTACGGCAGGATTTTAAACAGCTCCCGCTGCCGGCACAGTTCCTCAACTTTAAGAATGTTTTCCTCTCTGGTGGTAAGGGGAACGATTCTCATGGACGCGAGCTTCATTCCGGGCTTTACGGGATAATGATCGGGAACCGAGCATATCGTGACGTCCTCAACATGATTGATTTTTTTCAAAAGTTCAGTATCTGCACGGAACAGACCTTCGGTTTCGGCAAACATCAGCATCTTCCCTTCCGAAGGCCCCTCAAAACGGACTCCCGGCACGGAAGCCGCGGCCGCCATTCTCAGGGCACAGTCGTCTTCATGGATTTCCGTGATTTCGTCATCCCAGACGAACACATGGCGCTTGCCGATGTTTAAAAGATGTTCCACGTCCTCTTCTCGGATAACGTCATTACGTTTAAAGGCCGGGCCCTTAAAACCGTCACGCATTTCGGTAATGTCATGGCAGAGTTTCATGCCCACGGCATCACGTACATCAATCTTTTTCATGCCGACACGTCACCTCTAAATCATGAATCCGTCAAAAATCTCACCCGCATGCACGGGACCGTGTCCTGCCGGTATTATCACCATAAGATTGGCTCCGGCCATACTGCTGATGACGGCATTTCCCTGACCTAATGAAGGACACATGCAGACCACTCCGTCCTCAATGCTCATCCTGCCTCTTAAAAGACGTTCACCTTTGGCGCTTTTGCCGAAATCTCCCGTCATTTTCACCTTTATCATTTCCGGCAGCCAGTTACTTTCACCGGCATATTTCCTTAATACCGGTCTGCAGACTGCGTAAAAAGATGTCATGGCTGAAGCCGGATTACCTGACAGGGCAAAGCAGGGCTTACCGTCACGGAAACCGAAAACGGCGGCCATCCCCGGCTTCATTTTTACTCCGTGACACAGAATTTTCACCCCGGCCCTTTCCATGGCTTCGGGCACAAAGTCGTAGTCCCCTGCGGAAACGCCGCCGGTAATCACCACCGCATCATGACTTTCGAGGTTATCGGAAATAAGCTTCGCAATCAATTCCGGATCATCTCCGGCAAGCCCCGCATAGGCCGGAATGCATCCGCACCTTCCGAGTTCGGCTTCGAGCATGTAGCGGTTGGTATTGTATATAAGGCTTCCCGTAAGCGGTTCCCCGACCTCGGCAAGCTCACTCCCCGTACTGATTACGGCAACCCGCGGTTTGCGGAACACCCCGGTATTAACAATCCCCTGGGATGCCAGCATGCCGACGACAGCCACGTCGGCCACGGTTCCCTTTTGAGCCAGAAGAAAGCCGGACCTCACGTCCTCTCCGGCCCTCACCACGTTCTGACCGGACTTAAGCGGAGCCCTCATGGTCACGCTGTTTTCGTCAAAAACGGTGTCCTCGTATTTCTGCACGCAGTCGGCTCCTTCGGGAATCGGAGCGCCGGTCAGGATTTTGACGGCCTCTCCGTTTTTTACCGGAGCCCCAGCCGTGTCTCCGGCCTTTATTTCATAAATAACCTTAAGGGTTACGGGATTATCCTCCGAAGCACCGGCGACATCCTCACTCTTAAACGCATAACCGTCAAACGGTGATCGGTCATAATGAGGAATCATCATTGACGCGGTAATGTCCGAGGCGATGACCCTGCCGCAAAGACAGGACAGTCCGGCGGTTTCCGTTCCGACGGTTCCGGTCACTTCCAGAAGCCTGTCCCTTGTTTCCCTGAAAGACAATTTTTTCAACACAGACATTTAAAATTCCTCACGTTAATCCCCGTAACGGCATGAAGGAGTCATCGGGAACAAACAGACTGATTTCCCTCCGTCCGTCCCAATGCCAGACGTCCCCCGACACCTGCCAGTACAGGATAAGAGCATCCGCCGTATCCCTGCGGCGAAGCTCCACGACATAATTAAAGAGATTCTCCGTCACCTTCAGGATGACAAAATCATAAAATCTTCCGGGACGCCCTTCGGCCTTCACGGTTTTCAGGTCATTCATGCGCAGTCCCGCCGCTGTAATTTCCCCGGAGCAGTCCGTCGCTGTAGACCTGAAGCTCATCCCCCAGCCGGGAACGTGAACGACTCCGTTTCCGTCCGCGTTTGCCGGAGCAATGTTTTTGACTCCGGTTAGTCTCGCGCCGCAGACGGTACGGGGATTTTTAAACACCTCTTCGGTACTCCCCTCAATTTCGACCGTTCCCTCATGCATGACCGCCACCCGAGAGCTCAGTCTGTAGACCTCGTCCCTGTTATGGGATACCAGAAGAACGGTTTTGCCGAAGCCCTTCATGACTTCCGCGAGTTCGTTTTCCACGGCAAAGCGCAGATGTTCGTCCAAAGCCGAAAAAGGCTCGTCCAGCATGATTATTTCGGCATCGTTCACCAGAATTCTGGCAAGTGCCGTACGCTGCATCTCACCTCCGGATATGGCCGTTGCCGGACAGTCCCTCACGTCATTAAGATGCAGACGCGAAATAACGTCGTCAGCCTTTTTTTTCCTTTCCGCCGATGAGGCCGCATTTCTGACGGAACAGAGAACGTTCCCGAAAACCGTCATGTTCGGAAAGAGGGCATAATTCTGAAAAAGATACCCCACGTTCCTCTTTTGCGGAGGAAGATTTATGCCCTTTTCGGAATCAAAAAGCACGCGGCCGTTAAGCTCTATCCTGCCCATGTCCGGTGTCGCCACACCGGCTATGCACTTAAGCGTCATGGACTTTCCGCAGCCGGAAGCTCCGAGTATGGACATGATGCCGTTCCCCGCGGTAAATGAAACCTTAAGGGTGAAATTATCCAGTTTTTTTTCAATATCTACCGTCAGGGACATTAAATTTTTTTCCTGTGCTTTTCAATCAGGTTCATGAACATCAGTACCGCAAACGAAATCAGCAGATTAATGATGACCCACTTTACGGCCAGAGCATCGTTCTCGGTACGCCACAGCTGATACACGGTGGTGGATATGGTGGCCGTTTCCTTGGGAATGTACCCTGACACCATGCTGGTGGCACCGTACTCCCCCAGCGCTCTGGTAAATGAAAGCACCAGACCTGCCATGATTCCCGATTTGCATACGGGAAGCAGCAGACGCCAGAATATAAAGGTGTTGCCAAGTCCCAGGGTTTTGGCGGCATGAATGATATTCTCGTCAAATGACTCAAAAATGCCCCTGCACGTACGGTACATGAGCGGAAAGCAGACCACTGTGGTGGCAAACACCGTTGACCACCAGTTCATGGTAAGCCTTAGGTCAAAATAATCCATAAAAAAACCGCCGATGGCTCTGTTCGGTCCCAGAATGCGCAGCAGCAGATATCCTATGACCGTGGGAGGCAGAACCAGGGGAATCGTCAGAATAACGTCCAGAATTCCCTTCAGTACTCTCGGAAGTCTGGATATGTAATAAGCCGCCGCGGTTCCGACAAAGAAGATGATTGCCGTGGATATCAGGGCTATTCTTACCGAATTGTATAACGGATATAAATCCATGCCTAATTACTCCGTACCGCTTCCTTCACCTTTTCTTTTGGGACATCAGCCTCTCATTTTCCGTCTGACGGCGCTATGACCGTAAATCCCACGCTTTCAAATATCTTTCGGGACTCATCGTTTTTCAGATATTGAACAACGTCAGCGGCCTTTCCCGGATGTTTTGACTGTTTTAGGACGGCAACGGGATAAATGACCCTGCCGACGGCATCTTCAGGAGCCGTGTCAACGGCCGTAAGCTTTGCGGATTTGGCATCCGTGGCGTAGATAATCCCGGCATCGGCCACGCTCTCCTTCACCTGAGTGGTAATCTCCTTAACGTTGTTTCCGATGGTCAGAGTCCTGCTGCCGTACAGATCATCCGGATTCAGGCCGTAAGCCGAAAACAGTTTGGCCGTGTACTGCCCCACGGGAACATCGGAATTCCCCACCGCAAGAAGGATATCTCCTTCTCCGAGCCTTTTTATCAGATCGTCAAATCCCTTTATGTTCTTCGGATTACCGTCAGGCACGGCCAGAACAACCTTGTTCTGCAGCAGATCCGTTCTGGTTCCGCTCAGAAGATAACCGTCATTCTGCCCGTTTCCGGATTCCAGCTGATTCATCTGCTTAGGTGAGGCGGACATGAAAATGTCGCAGTAGGCACCCTCGATGATCTGGGTTTTAAGCGTTCCCGAAGAATCAAAGCTGAACACGATTTCCGTGTCGGGATGCTCCGACTCGTATCTTTCGGCTATGGCAGAAAGGGTTTCAGTCATTGAAGCTGCCGCAAAGAAGGTAATTCTCGTCCTTTCGGCCTTTGGGGCATCCGCCTTCACGTTATCCGCATCACCGCCTCCGCACCCTGCGCTCATCATGGAGGCAAAGCCCAGAGAGGCAATAAACCGGGCGACCTTTTTCATTTTTCTTCCGTGCTTTACGGCTGTTTCTGAATCATTTCTCATTCTCTTTACACTCTCAAAACGTTATTTGCGGCCGCATTCGCCATCCAGACCGAGCAGTATTTTTATGCCGTGCTCAAGCTGGGGAAGACAGACGTCAAGACATTCATCCACGGCTTTTCTGCTTCCCGGAAGATTGACTATGAGCGTACGGTTTCTGATGACCGAAGCGGCCCGCGACAGCATGGCGCGCCCGGTTACCTTAAGTGACTCTGCCCTTATGGCTTCGGCAATCCCCGGAGCATTGCGGGTGGCAACAGCCATTGTGGCCTCTGGAGTCACGTCACGCGGTGAAAAACCGGTTCCCCCGGTGGTAATAATGAGATTTATGTTTTTTTCATCGGCAAGACGGATTAATTCGTTTCTTATCCTATCCTCATCGTCAGGAAGAAGAACATAATCGGTCACCGCGTATCCTGCCGCAGTGAGGCGCTCCTTTACGAGCATTCCGCTCTCGTCCTCCCTGAGTCCGGAAGCCCCCCTGTCGCTTAAGGTTACAACCGCGGCCGTAAGCTTTGTTTTTTCAGTATTTTCCATAACCGTAACCTCATCCCCTTTTCTCAGGATTCCGCCTTTTATTACCTTCGCAAATATACCGTTACCCGGCATGATGCACTCACCCATTTTCCTGAATATGGCACAGTGTGAGTGACACTGCTTGCCAATCTGGGTTATTTCAAGAATGCATTCCCCGACAGACAGCCTGTCCCCCACGGAAATACCGCGGAAGTCCAGGCCTTCCACAATCAGGTTTTCCCCGAAATCACCGGGAGAAACTCCCGCCCCCTTCTGATTGAAGTCATTTATTTTATTCTGCGGAAGCAGACTTATCTGACGGTGCCAGTGGCCGGCATGGGCATCATTCTCAATGCCCCAGTCAGCCGTGAGCACGGCCTCTGGAACTTCCTTCTTTGCGGTGCCTCTTCTGAGGCTTATGCATATATTGCGGATTAATCCGGATTTGCTGTTCATTATTGTCCTGTCATCTCTTATTTATTCTTATTGTGTCCGGCACATCCCCTGCAGAAATTTCTGCAGGACTGAGGTCTCGGGAGCGCTGCCACCGGCAGACTTAATTCGGGTACCGTGCTTTCCGTCAGATCGGCCAGAGCCTCCAGCCCTTCATCAGACATGGCGTTAAATGCCGGCAGATCCAGACGTCCTTTCAGGGTTTCGGCCATGACTCCGGCAACGGCAAAGGTTCTTTCCGTACACCTTTCCGAAAATTCACCTTCATTCTTAAGACATACGATGCGCGGAAGATCGAATTCATAACCGCCCTCCACGATGCAGTAGTCAAGATCCGCCACGCTGAGGATTGACAGGGTCTGATTTATGTCCTGAGGAGCCGGATAAATGAAGTCCACTTCCCTTTTTCCGTAAGCCACAACCACGTCCGCACCTGCCTCCGCATGACGGGCGGTGTTCGAATGTCTGTCCGCGTCAATCGTAAAAACGGGACAGTTAATACACTTAACCGTTCCAACACTGAAACCTCTCTGCTTCAGCTTTTTTATCAGACATTCAACTGTAGTGGTTTTTCCGGATTTTCGAACTCCGACTATTTGAAAAACTTTCATGTCCAGATGCGCCTCAACAAAAACAAAACAGCTGAAAGCATGCAATTCAGCCTGAGTATGTCTTTGAGAGATATTAACGTAATTTCAGAGCGAGTGCATTATGCAGATCCGCTATTTTTGACCTTCACTTGCTTTTTGAAAGTTGTAAACGTCGAAACAGTCACCAATATGGTCTTTGCGTTGACACGAAATAAAAACCAGGAAACTCTATGATGCAGTGACAGCAGCAATTTTCGGATTTTCCTTTTATTCACCATTCTGTAAAAATGTCCTGTCACCATTACAGTAACAGGACATTTAATCTGTATTTACGCTTACTCACTGTATGCACGTCATAATCATGTGGATTACCGCAAAATCAGAGATAAAAAAAATAAAAGCCGGCTCCCTCCGGCTGATATTTACATGACGGAACGAATCGGGTCACATGTCACCAGGCAACCGGGTTCGAATCAGCGACGCCTACTATGAGTTTTCGGCCTCGTTCAAATCATACGGGCAGTCATTGGCAAACTGCATGCTCTTTAATGTGGTTGCATTGATCTGAGCCATCATTACCAGGAAAGCTTCCATCTGTCTTTCAGATACTGTCTCAAAATCCAGAGCGTTATGGAGACTTAATTCCAGAAGATTGCGATCATTTTCTTCATGATCACTGCCGATTCTAATTATTCCTTTCATAGCACATTCTCTAATTGTTTAACCTAAACCTGCTTACTCCCAATAGGCTTAGTTATGGTAACTGTCAAACAAATGTAATGATTCTTTGTAGTTGTTTATTATCAGTGCATCATTACCCATCTCTTGTATATCTCTAAAGATAACAGAAAAAACTTATCATTTCAGATAAATGAATAAAATATCGATAGCACCTCACAAATCTGAAATCATTTTCATGATGTCTATCATAATTTATTTTTTGGTTTTTAGAAAGATTAATGTCCTAATTTTGATTATTTTTTGTCAGTCATCCGTGCTAAAGTGGCAAAATTATACCATATTGTTCAAAAAATATACAATACTCTCTTTAACTGAAAAACGTTTTTTTGAAAAAATTTTCGTTTTGAGATTAAAAATTAATAAATTTTCTGTAATAATCTTCCGCATTCCTCAGAAAAAATACTTTTTTAAAGGACGGTATCTGCAGACATCAGGATTTTCATGCCGCTTACGGAAACTGTTTTATCAGGCACTGACGGTACGTTTTACTCTGATGACGTTCTGTTCCCTGTCGTTGTCCACGGTATAGAATTTTCTGTTGTCAGGATGCCTGAAGAGGAAGGCGGTCCCCGTCGGTCTGTTCTCCGGAATTCCGTAATACGGGGCAGACGCATAGTAGTTCACGGTATTTCTGACTCCGGCTTCGCGGTAAATGATGTAACTGCGGCATTTCAGCTTTCCGTGCTGCATTACGGCGTGTCCGCCGTAAATCTCCACCGCCACCCCAACAGGTTCAAGCATGACGGGGCATACGCGTCTTTTAAGATAACCGCGCATAAACGTGCAGAACAGATAGCATATAAGCAGATAGACAACGTAACAGGCGCATACGGCGGCTATAATCAGCAGCATGCAGGCGGCTCCGGTACTGATGAAATGAATAAAGGCCTTATTCACGTATACTACGGCCAGACAGAACAGAGTAACTCCCGAAAAAATGAAAAAAGTCTTTCCCAGCGCCCTTCTGCAGCACATGTCCACAACAGGTTTCTGAAAAACTATTCCCGCATGAGCGAGTTCCTCTACGGTTTTGCAGTAATCAGGTAAATTGATTTTGTCCATAATCTTCTGAAATATCCGGAAGCCACTCTCCTGAACTTTTCAGAAATTTTAGTTAACAGACAGGCTTTAGGCAACAGAAAAACACGAATAAAGGCCTGTTTGTTTGCAATCTTTTGACACAGGTTAATAATTTACCTCAGAAAACTGCCGTGATTACGGTGAAGCTTTTTCCGCACTTCCTCGCTGATAGCGTGTTTTTTGTTTTACGCTGCAGTATGAACCGTCCGGGATCCGCACAAAAAAAAACCGATGCATCCGCATGATGCACCGGTTTTCTTACAGACTCCGTGTCAGAGACCTTTACTTTGCCCTGGAGGTCTTTGACGTCTTTGCGGTTTTAGTCGCTTTGGCTGTTTTTGAAGCCTTTTCCACCGAAGCAACCTCCCAGGTCCTGCTCTCCTCGTTATAGAAGGCTGTAAATCCTGTTGACTTGCCCTCGGCGTTTTCAGCCATCACGTACTGCTTCTTGGTCTTGCGTGAGAAACGGATTACGGTAGGATTGCCGTCACCGTCAGCAACCGGAGCGGTTACAAAGTATCTGAACTTTTCAGGAAGGCTGTCCTGATGAGCCACGAGTTCACTTACCTTTGGAGCTCTGGTTTCACGCACCTTAGGGAAGGCGTTTGAAGCCAGGAAGATGCCTGACGCACCGTCACGCAGCACAAAGTGAGACTTGCCGTCCTTGCAGATAAGATCCTCAAAATCAACAGGATCTTCGCGTGGAGGTGCTATTTCACCGTTCTTTAAAATCTTGCGGGTGTTGCCGCATTCCTTGCTGGTACAAGCCATGTAACTTCCGAAACGGCCGTTCTTGAGTTCCATCGGCTGACCGCAGCGGTCACAGGTAATGGTAGGACCTTCAGCTCCCTTGAGCTTGAAATTGCCCTCTTCTATTTCATAACCCGGACAGTTAGGATTTGCCGAGCAGATATGAATCTTGCGGTGTTCATCTATCACGTAGCCGATCATTACCGAATTACAGATAGGACAGCGGCGCTTGGTTCTCAGGAATTCACTTTCAGAATCCTCGTTCACGAACATAGGCAGCTGATCCTCTGCAACCAGATTGATGGTCTTGCGGCAGGAGTTTTCAGACTTCTTTGACTTGCCGGAGTAATTTGAACAGGCCAGGAACACGCCGGTAGTGGCATTCTTGATAACCATGTTGCTGTGACATTCAGGACAGGCGATGGAGGTTACCACCGATATGTTGCTGTGCATGCCGCCTTCATCCTCAGACTTGCGGGCGGTATCCAGCTCTTCCTTGAAGCCCTTGTAGAAGTCGTTCAGACAGGTCAGCCAGTCCAGATGGTTTTCAGCTATGTCATCCAGCTTGTTTTCCATTTCACGGGTGAAGTCATAGTCCATCAGATCATTAAAGCTGCTCTTGAGACGGTCTGTAACGATTTCGCCCATCTTTTCCGCAAAGAAGCGGCGCTGTTCGATTTTAACGTAGCCTCTTTCCTGAATGGTGGAAATAATGGTTGCATAGGTTGACGGTCTGCCGATACCTCTCTTTTCCAGTTCCTTAACCAGAGTCGCTTCGGTATATCTTGCCTCAGGACGGGTAAAGTGACGATCCGCCAGAATGTCGCTGACGTCAAGCTGATCACCGACGCTCATGTCAGGGAGCAGAACATCCTTGCGGCTGCGGTCAATCTTCATCCAGCCGTCGAACTTGATGGTCTTGCCTGAAACCTTGAATCTGAAATTACCGGCGTCAGCCTGAATTTCACGGTTAAGGAGTACGGCGCTGCTCATCTGACAGGCCAGAGTACTGTTGCGGATCAGAGTGTACAGTTCGGCCGCATCCTTGCCGAGAGCCTTGGAGATAACCGCGCTTTCACGGGTGATATCAGTCGGTCTGATGGCTTCGTGCGCGTTCTGTGCATTGTCTGATGAACTGTAGTGACGTTCCTTCTCCGGAACATATTCGTCACCATAGGTTGCGGAAATGTATTTTCTGATGTCGGCCAGAGCTTCCCTGCTGAGATTCAGGGAGTCGGTTCTCATGTAGGTGATGAAACCCGCTTCATAGAGAGCCTGTGCCAGCATCATGGTCTTCTTTACGCCGAAGCCCAGCTTGTTTGATGAGGCCTGCTGCATTGAAGACGTATTGAGAGGAGGATACGGAGCGGTGTGAACTTCCTTTTCCTCATTCTTTGTCACCCTGAAGATCTGCTGTCTAAGCTCTTCAAGATATCTGTCAGTTTCTTCCTGTGAACCTGAATGGAAAGGCTTGTCCCTGTAATGAGTCAGAGCGAATTTCACTTCCTCGCCGTTTCTGCTAAGCAGTGCGTCGATATTCCAGTATTCTTCAGGAATGAATGAACGGATCTTCTCTTCCTTCTCCACTACGAGACGTACGGCAACTGACTGCACGCGTCCGGCACTCAGACCGCGCCCCACCTTCTCCCAGAGAAGAGGTGAAACCATGAAGCCCACCACACGGTCCAGAAATCTTCTGGTCTGCTGGGCGTTGACCATGTTCAGGTCAACTTCAGAAGGATGCTTGAATGCTTCGGTAATGGCGTTTTTGGTGATTTCGTTGAAAACCACGCGCTTGAACTTTTCTTTCGGTAAACCGATTACTTCCTGCAGATGCCAGGCGATTGCTTCCCCTTCGCGGTCCAAATCGGTTGCGAGATATACGTAGTCACTCTTCTTGGCTTCAGCCACCAGTTCGGCTACTACCTTTTCCTTGCCGGGAAGAATCTCATACTGTGGAGCCCAGCCCTTCTTCTCAGGGTTGATACCCATGCGGTTAAACAGTTTGGCGTCTTTTTCGGATGCGGTACGCGCTCTTTTAACGGGCTCTGCCGATGTTCCTTTGGCCTTTGCCTGTCCTGACGGGAGATCCCTGATGTGACCCACGCTGGACTTAACCACATAATTACTGCCTAAATATTTGTTTATAGTATGCGCCTTTGCCGGGGATTCCACTATAACCAATGACTTACCCATACCGCAATATACCTCAATGTTTTTCAGGGCCCGCGCCGGGAGGCGGGAGCCGGAATTCCGTTATTCAAATATAAATGTATATGATACAGAAAACAATGTCTATCTGTATCCCTTAAAACCTAGACGGTGTATCACATCCGTGATTACACCTGCCACTGCAGCCTTCGAAACGAAACGGCTTACGAATGAATTCTTTTTCTTTTCAGTGTAGCTGACATTGAATACCGCAGCGAAGTTATCCATGTTCCTGATAATGTATTCGTCTGAGGTCATCAGGCTGTCAACAAGACCGAGTTCAAGCGCTTCGGAAGCGAGCCATACTTCACCGGTGGCCAGCTTTTCAATATCCACGTTCTTTCTGAAACGGGCAACGTGAGCCTTGAAGATACGGTGAATCTGACGCAGCTCGTCACGGCACTTTTCCCTGGCTTCCTCAGTGTTTTCACCGAAAGTGGAGAGGGTTCTCTTGTATTCGCCGGCAGTAATCTGTTCATAATCCACATCATACTTCTTCATCAGTCTGTTGAAGTTAGGAAGTTCCATCACCACGCCGATTGAACCGATGTATGAGAACGGAGCCGCGATGAGATTGTCCGCCACGCAGGCCATAAGATAACCGCCGCTGGCCGCCACCTCGTCAACCGCAACCGTAAGTCTGGCTCCGGTTCTCCTGAGACGTTCGAGCTGGGAAGCAGCAAGGCCATAGCCGTTTACGGTACCGCCGGGTGAAGTGAGTCTGATTACCACTTCATCTCCTTCAGCCAGTTCATCGGCAAGAAGGTTTACGGCTCTTCTCAGATATTCAACCTCGTTGCAGTCGGTTGAACCGTCGAAATCAATCACGAACATCAGTCTGCCGGTTACGGACACGGTCATGTCCGAATTTACTGAAAGAGTGAAACCGTTGGATTCCTTGAGATTTACTGATTCGATTACTTCCTCTTCGGTTTCATCACTGTCTGCCTTCGCTGCTTCCTCAGTGTCTTCAGCTTTTGCTTCAGCCGGCTTTTCGGCTTTATCGGCCTTTCCGGCCTCAGAGGCGCTGTCCTTCGCTTCGGCTTCGGCAGCCTCGTGTTCCTTCTTTCTGAAGTTTATAAGGGCTTCAAAACCCTGCTGTACAAGCTTCTTGTTGGCGTCCTTGTCTTCGCCTTCCTTTAATTCGTCGCCCTTTTCCTTGATTTTGTTGAAAACCTCATAGGTATCGTCATCAAGAGCCTTGAGCATGCTCTTTTCCAGCTTTTCCTTTTCCTCGCTTAAACGATCACCGTAGTTCTCGATGGTGAAGATGATGTCATCATCCTTCTTTTTGTTTTTGGCGGATACCGCGGACACCACAGACTTGATAACGGCACCGCAGACAACAGCCAGGACAGCCAGCACAACCAGAATAATAACCACCTTGGAGGCGAAAAGTAACAGTTCTAACCAGAAATCGTACATAACAGGAATATTCCTTTTTCAAGACGGGGCTTGTTCCCCGCATCATGTGAGTTCCCGGGTACCGGTAAGACGCCGGAACGGCGTTTTTTCACAATAATAAGGTACGGGGCCTCAAAAATATTTGGTAAATTACAGATATAAAACGTATTTTGTCAAGATTTATGAATTATTTTTTATCTTTCTGACAAATATTGTCTATTTTACGAGCAATTTTTAACCAGAGATTCCTTCCTTTCATTAATTATCAGTCAAGCTTCAGAACATCACCCGGGACATCAGTCCTTTCTGCTGATTCCGACACCCGAAACCGCAAAAAGCAGAACCACGGCTATGGCGGTAAAAACAATTCCCGTCTCAAAAACCAGCACCGTTCCCCCGGCCGACATGGCTCTTGACACCAGATATCCGGAAATAATGCCTCCGGTGTGAACGCTGTTGTTGTAGAGCGTCGTGGCCTGTCCGGGGAATTTCGGCAGCAGTTCCTGCATGTATACCATGCCGAGGCTGGCGAGTATACCTATGAAGATGGCATTGAAAATCTGCATGAAAAGAAGAGAGACGGAGCTTATAGGTCCGAAGGAGAGACTTACATAGAACAGACAGCCGAAGCATCCGCAGAGGATAATCAGGGTTTTCAGGCCGATTTTACGGGCAAGTCCGCCGCAGTAAATCATTACCGGAATTTCCAGGAGAGCAGCAAGTCCCATCATGACGCCCGGAAGTCTGTTCGTGTCAATCAGCGTTCCGGCAACGGAAGCCTCCCTGGTAACAAAAACCGGCATGCTGATAAGATAGGCTGAATTGCAGCACCAGAGCAGCATGAATGCCAGAAACAGAAAGACAATGCTCATGACATTGCCCGACTTCAGCAGATTTTTAAAGCCGCGGGAAGAGTCTCCTTTCACGTCTTCCGCATGCGCCTCAGACTGAGAGTTCCTTCCGGTTTCATTCGAATTTTCGGAATCCATGAGATCACCGATGGATGAAGACGGCGTATCTTCAAAATCATGCTCGGAACCGGATTTGAACAGAGCCTTTGGCATCATGAAGAACGCCACCAGCGCTCCGGTCAGGAAAATCATGGTTGCCACCATAAAGGTGAACCGGCTGCCGTAGTCCACGAAAAGAACATAGGCTATCGGAGGTGTCATGACCCATGACAGAGAGAACACGGCACGCAGATATGAGGTAAACATCAGCGCATCACCGTATTTAAGCAGCGCATACTCGCGGGCCAGTGCAAACACCTGCGGTGTAGCCACCATGGAAATGCTTGAAAAAGCCACGCCCGCGGTCACGATAATGCCGTAATCGGGAAAGAATATATAGGTCAGTGTCGTGAGAGCGCCTGCGGAATAGCCCAGTATCATCAGATCGCGGCGGGACAGCTTTGAATCCGAAAATTTCGCTATTATCTGGGTTACGATGATTCCGCTTACGGCGGAGATGATGAAGAAGTTACCGAGCTGACTGCCGTCGGCATGAACCTCGTTCATCAGGTAGAGGCTCATTATCGGCAGGGTCATGGCCAGAGAAGAACCGGAACAGAATATTAATGTCAGAAATGAAAAGAATCTTTTATTAAGATATTCCTTAATCATACAAACCTGCCTGCCGAAATCATGTCTCGGCCTCAAAGGCATCCGCATCAGCGGAACCTGCGGGAATAACAACTGCAGATTCAGGCACGGATGCATACATGCTACGGCATGATTTCAGATCCCCGTCATGCCGGAATAACGCACGTGATTATTCTTCGTCTGCTTCGGCGCCCTCGTCGGCACCTTCGGCTCTTTCAATGATTCTGATGCCGTTTTCAAGAAGCTCGATACGGTGCATTCTGTAGAGACCGCCGATAACCTTCTTGAACTTGCCCTTGCTCATATGGAAACGCTGTTCGATTTCCTCCGGACTTGAAAAGTCCCCGAACGGCAGGAAGCCGTCCGCAAGAGCCAGCTCGCGCAACAGAAAATCGGTACTGCTGGCAACCCCGGTCATTCCGCTTCCGGAAAGAGAGAGATTAACCCTGTAGTCACGACGGATTGAATGAATGTATCCCTTCATTCTCCTGCCTTTGACAAGGTCCACACCCAGAGCGTCCTTTTCGGCAAGAAGACCGTAGAACAGATTGTTGACCAGCATCTTGTAGCCCAGCGGAGTATGGCTGATTACGGTAAGATCGACTCTGTCTCCTGACTTGAGACTGCAGCCTCTCGGGAGGGTATCACTTACGAAACGGTCAAACTTCTGGGTTCCGAAGAGGCGTCCGTCCCTGTCCTTTGCCACGTAAACCAGACATTCATCTCCAGGCTTCAAACGGCGGAGCTGTTCCCTGAACGGAATCATCAGATCCTTGCGGATGCCCCAGTCAAGATAAGCGGCCCCCGGAGTAACGTCCCTGACAGTCAGTCTGCCTGCTTCTCCGAGCAGAACCCTTGGACGGAGGGCGGTGACGGTCAGTCTGCCGTCATCCATGTAACAGAACACCTCAACCAGCAACCCCGGTGTCGGATTTTCAGGAAGCTGAGACAGGGGAAGAAAGACCTCGCCGTATTTTCCGGCGTCCAAAAAGCCACCCTTGTCATCCACTCTGACCAGAGCGAGTTCATTCATTTTTCCGATTTCAACTTCCATAATTACCAAACCTTAACGTTTACATGCCGGGAGGCGGTTCCGTTCAATAAATTCTCAATCAAATCATATAAAAAAGCGCCCTGAAATAAACATAATTTACTTTCAGGACGCTGTTTTTCAGATTATGTCGTAAACTGAATTACACACGCATAAAATCGATGTGAATTAAAGTACCGTTTACTGGGTGACGCTGAATAGCTACAGGCTTAACAGCGATTTCTTCACCGCCGGCTACAGCTAAAACGATGCTGTCTTCATAGAAAGACTTGTTCTGCTGAGCAGTGAAGAGCTTTGCGTTATCTAAAGATAAAGCAACTGGTTCCTTGTCACCACCATATACGATTACTGGAAGAAGGTTGTTACGACGAAGGCGGCGGCTCGCACCTTTCCCGAAGTCGTTACGAATCTGGGCATCAAACTTATAAGCCATTTTAAATTCTCTCTATATAGTAAATTTAAACAATCGGACTGACAATGCGACCGTCGTCAATCCATAAAAAAACCGGTCAACCGATTTATGCGAGCGAAGTTTACCATTAGGTCATTAATTTATCAAGGTTTTTTGTGGTAAAAATCACTCTGTCGGTTTTTCCGGTGTTTTTTCCTGTTTCTAAAGGTACTGTTTCAGTCTCTCTTCAAGAGAATTCAGCATGTCATCATCTTTATTCACGGATAATTCATCAAGATGTCTGACATATTCCGGATTACTCAGTCTGTTTCTGGAAGCCTCCATCAGCTTACTGAAGGTATTGAACCGCGGATACTCAGCATGCATTTCGTTTGATTCCCTTATCTTGTAAACCAGTGTAGCGATAAGCAGTACGGTCATCACCGCAAAGAACCAGCCTATTACATCGGCGAAAAATCCGATGTCCGTCCACACAAACATGATTAGCATTGCCACGTCGAATACGGTAATGAACGCTAGTGCCATCACCGTATCATCAACTGGCTGGACTCTGTTTTTAAAGACAGTCATTACCTGTTCATACTTTTCCTTCGGATTCCCGGTTGTTCTATACGCCAGTTCAACGGCATTTTCATCATAATTGTATTTATGACACTGCGGACATTCACGGATGGCGGGTCCTATGTGCATTTCTCTGTCCGGATTGATTTCATTACCGCAGTACCAGCAGACTCCTTCATGACATCTGTCAATGACTTTAGGGTTCTGAGATTCCTTTTCAGCAGACTCTGCTTCCGCGGAATCCCGGTCCCCCGCTTTTTCAGGTCTCTGTCCCTGTCTGAAAAGAAAGGAACTCCATCTGTTCAGAATGTCCCGATAGTATTCTGGAATAAACACTCCGGATTTATCAAGAATCTTGAGATGCGCCACGTTGTGCATTCTTCTGCCGGATTCCGCCAGAATCATTTTTCCGGGAAGCGCGTAGTAATTTCTGTACCTTCTGAGGCATCCCGCAAGATACGCGAACCCCGGCACAACAATCGCTATTGCCACCAGAATTCTGAAGTCACAGGAGTGAAATCTCACCACAATGTACACGACCATAAGGAACATGAACACCAGTGTAAAACCGACGCCCCAGATGGTTAATCCGGTCTTGCGTCTGATGCGGTCGTATTCCCTTACCCCGCCGTTCACGGCCTCGCGAACCCCGTCAGCGGCAAACACGGTACCGCATTTGCTGCAGGTAACCACGGGATTCCCCATGGGATTTTTATCTCCGAATATCTCAACGGTATTATCTTTCTTTGTCTGACATTTAGGACATGTTACTTCTATCAACATGATGAATTCTTCCGGAAAACAAAAGCATAATCCGCCGGTTTCCTTCATTCGGTCTCTTTTCAGAGACTCATCATGACGACCCTGCTGGCGGCAATACAAACATACATACCATGATATATGCTGCTACTGTAATTATAAACCGCGTCATTTAACATCTGCGAGAAAATTCAAGAGATCCCGGAAACATGTTTCCTTTCCGGGAATAAAAACGGAAATTATCTTACAGAAGCATAAAAAAGGATCGGCTCCTTTCAGAGCCGATCCTTTCAGGTACTGAAAATCATGGAACAGTCAGCGGGAAAAAATCATCCACACCGTCTTCCATGTTTTCCCGTAACGGAAACTCCCCCGCTTCAGATTCTGTGCTTAACGGTTCTGTAAACAATGGTAAGAGACAGAATAACCAGCAGAGCCGCCATGAAAATCAGGAAGATTGAAGAAACAGTAAGAACGGTATTGGTACTGATATTCTTCACGGCGATTTCCACAAGACCCCAGATACTCATTACAATCATCAGCACTGTAGGAATAAGGGCGATGATGTAATTAGCCTTTTTGGCGAACAGGTAAATGGTTACGGCCAGAAGAGTCAGTGAAGCCAGCAGCTGGTTGGATGCACCGAATACCGGCCAGATGGCGGTGGCACTTCCGGAAAATACCATGAAGCCTGCCAGAACAAGCACCAGCAGTGAAGCCACAAAAGCATTTGATGAAGTAGCCTTAAGCATACCAAACACCTTTCTAAGACCTCTGTCTGTCACAGGAGATTCACATGGAGCCCTGACATACTCAATCCTGTCGGAATCCCTGTGTTCCTTTACGTATGAAGGAGAGAAAAGTTCCTGCCATACGAAACGGCCGAGTCTGGTTGCGGTATCAAGTGATGTCAGCATGAATGCGGAAATTGACAGACTGATGAATACGGTACAGATTTCCACAGGCAGACCCAAAGCACCTACGAAGGTACCTATGCCTGAACTGAAGGCTGTAACCGGATTCTTTGCGGCTTCAGCAAAGTTCGCATCAGACAGCCAGATAACGGCAATTATACTCATTACGCCGAGAACACCTTCCACAATCATTCCGCCGTAACCGATTAACTGAATATCCTTTTCGGCACGGATCTGCTTTGAGGTGGTACCGGAAGATACCAGTGAATGGAAGCCTGAACATGCCCCGCAGGCAATCAGAATGAACAGCTCAGGGAACAGACTGCTTTCTCCGGAACCTACCTTGACGGAATAATCAACAAAGCCGGTCAGTTCGATTGACGGATTGTAAATCACGATACCCAGAACCCCGAAAATAATCATGGCATAAAGGAGGTATGAGCTGAGGTAATCTCTAGGCTGCAGAAGCCACTGTACCGGACATACTGAAGCAACCAGAGCATAAATACCGAGAAATGCCAGCCATACGTTTCGAACCTGTTCACTGTCAAGACCGAACAGCACGGTTAAATCCAGCGGACATCTGTATGCCAGATAAACAGAAGCGAATACCAGCGGAACAAAGATGACGGTGGCAAGTCTCAGGGACATTCCGCGTGAGGTGCAGAAGCCGAAAACAGGCGCCATGACAATGAAGATGATTGAGGCGGTGGCCACGGCAGGACTTGCCACAAAGGTATTGGCTACCAGCATGCCGAACACTGCCACTACCAGGATGAGACATGCCCAGCAGAAGAACAGGAACAGCTGACGTCCCCAGATACTCATTATCTTTTCAATAATGTAACCTATTGAACGTCCGTTATTGCGTACGGAAAGGAACAGTGCCGCGAAATCATGCACCGCGCCGATGAATACGCAGCCAATGAAAATCCACATCAGCGCCGGAATCCATCCGAAGCGGCATGCCACGATAGGTCCGATTATGGGACCTGCACCGGCAATGGAGGCGAAATGATGTCCGAACAGGACTGCAGGATGAGTTGGAACATAATCCACGCCGTCATTGTTTACAACGGCAGGAGTTGCGATACTGTTATCGACTTTAAACAGTCTGGCTATGAATCTTCCGTAGATTCTGTACCCGAAAGCGAAATACAGCAGAGCAATAACCAGTAGAATTAAACCATTCATAAAAGCTAAACTCAGATATTTTTTTAAGAGTTGACTACTTTAAATGCAAATAACCGTTCATTAAAAAGGTATCTGACAGTTCTCCAGTAACAAAATAAAAAAACAACCCCGCCACATAAAGTGACGGGAATAATCATCGACTGCAGATTATACCATGATCTTTACGTACATAATACAGTTGCCTGACATCTGCTTCGGATACCTGCCGAATCATCAGTTAACATCTGAATATTCACATATTTTGGTGTATCTCATAATTACCAAAAAACATACGGTCTGACCGCCTGAACGGTGTTACGCTTGTAATTTGAAGATGTATCTGTAAATTATCGACCTGACAACACGTCCGCTGCAGATACGGCTGTTTATGCCGCCACATCTTTAACCGCTTCAAAGATACTTCCTTTTTCAGCCGGAAATATCAAATGTGTAATGTCATACAGAGAGATACCGCAATGAAAAAAATACTGATTTTACTGGCAGGTCTGCTTTTGATTAATTTCTGCGCCGGCTGCGCGAAAGTAGCCGTTCAGGGCCGTCAGGCCGATACTTACGCAAAGGAATTCAATCCGCCGCCGTCAGGCTGGTCCGGATTATACATATACCGCACCAGAAACATCATGGGATCTGCGCTTAAAAAAAGTCTGTACGTAGACGGCCAGTTCATAGGAGAAACGGCACGCGGAGTATTTTTCTACAGACTTGTTGAACCGGGAATGCATATTCTGAAAACAGAATCTGAATTCAGTGAGAATGATCTGGAGATTCAATGCATTGAAGGGAAAAACCACTACGTTAATCAGGCTCTCAGGCCGGGACTGTTTGTGGGAGGAGCCTATCTGTCCGTCGTTGAAGAAACTGAAGCACAGAATGACATAAAAGGCTACCGGCTCGCCGAAAACAAAGACAATCCGGAAAAAAATCTGGAGGAATACACCGGCAGGCCCGGTACCGGCTCTATTCCGGGACCAAGAAACCGGAGTGATTTCGAGATATTAAATACCACTCAGGAATCCGACTGACCTTCCTTTTTCCATAATCATCAAACGGCAAATCCTCCGCACCGCCGTCATGCCGAGGCGGCACGGAGGACTGCATGAAGACTGAAATCAGTCACCTAATCAGATGCGTACGCCTGATTCGTATAAAGCCTGAACGCTTCCCGCCTCCTTGAGTCGTGCAGAGAAGTCCAGCAGTCTGTTAAGGGAAATCAGTGCCTTCCGTCTGATATCCTCATCGACATGAATTTCATGTCCTTCAGGATTGTCCAGAAGCTTTTCAATGAGAGGAAGAGTATTCTGTCTCATCCATGGACAGTGGGCACAGCTCTGACAGGTGGCGCCGGCACCGCCGTTAGGAGCAGGAATAAGCACCTTGTCAGGACAAGCCTGTGAAATCTTGTAGAAAATACCGATATCGGTGGCAATGATGAATTCCTTCGCATCCATTTCCTTAACCTTGTTAAGGATCTGAGAGGTTGAACCGGCAAAGTCCGCCAGTGCGGTAACGTCGGCGGGAGATTCAGGATGAACCAGAACCCTGGCATCAGGATGTTCAGCCATGAGAGCCTTCAGTGCGGCAGCCTTGAAATCATCATGCACTATGCAGTGTGCCTGCCATCTCAGCATTTCAGCACCGGTCTGGTTGCAGATGTATGAACCCAGATGACGATCCGGAGCCCAGATAATCTTCTTGTCGCAGAGTTTAAGATATTCAATCATTTCCAGGGCAATGGAGCTGGTAACGACATAGTCGGCTCTGGCTTTTACGGCAGCGGAGGTATTGGCATAAACAACCACGCAGTGATCAGGATGCTCGTCGCAGAACTTTCCGAATTCATCTGCCGGACAGCCCAGATCAAGTGAACATTCAGCCTTTAACTCAGGCATGAGGATGGTCTTTTCAGGTGACAGAATCTTGGCGGTTTCACCCATGAAACGCACACCTGCCACGATAATGGTTCTGGCAGGGTTGTTACGTCCCCATTTAGCCATTTCCAGCGAGTCACCGATAAAACCGCCGGTCTTTTCGGCAAGCTGCTGAATCTCGTTACCGGTATAGTAGTGAGCTATTACCACCGCATCCTTTTCCTTAAGCCTGGCTGCAATTCTGTCGGTATATTCTTCGATTTCCCTGCTGCTTAAAGGCTGAGGAATTTCTGGTAAACTGAGATTGGTTAAATCAGGAATGTACATTGCTCTATCTCCTGCATTCGGCTCTCTATTTCCGGTAACTGGATATATCCGTTTTTTCATCCGGCTGAACCGTTTCAATGCCTTCTTATACTTGTCTTAATATCTCTAAAAAAAACTGCAGACCGGGAGTATGCTGCAGTCCGCCAACTAGAAGTTATACTGTAAGTTAATCATGTAGGCCGCGTGCTGATGGGTTTCCTCTGCGGGATAATCCACTCTGCCGAGTCCGAATCTGCCTTCGGCATAGGCCATGAAAGCCGGGGTGAAATGATAGGCCACCTGACCGGTGATTTCAGAAACCTCTCTCCTGTTGTTTTCATAACCGTAGTAGCCGTAGCCCGCGGTAAAGCCCAGACCGTTTTCCATGGTATAGCCCAGCACGCCCTCATAGCCTGACATATGATGATCTTCTCTCTGATACTTGTCACGGCTGTAAACGAATGCAGTGTACAGACCGTCATTCAGATGACCGTAGCTTATGCCTGAACTGAAGCTGTGTCTGTCCCCTGCCGGACTCTGATGGAAGTCATACCAGTCATAGGCAAGAGAGAAAGCCAGACTTTCAGCCGGACCGTCCTGCCAGTTGTAGGCCAGGGCCACGGCATAACCGGCATTCACGTCAAGATCCTGCTTAACACGGGTATCATGATTGAGATGTTCAGCCATTCCGGATCTCGGAGTCTGATAGCTGAAACCTAAAGTGTAACCGCCTACGGCGTTTACATACATAATCTGCCCTTCCTGACGACCGCCAAGTTCCCAGTAGCTGTTGGAAGTGTTGCCGTAATGCTCAAAGACATCGGTCATGCCCACGGTAATGTATTTTGCGGTATCACCCTGCCCGAAAACAAGAGTGCCGTACTGACACAGATCAAAACCGGTGTAGGCATAACGGGTATTGAAATGACCGTTTTCGGAAGATTCGGAAGCGACCTCCCACTCACCGAAGGCAATGCCTTTGATATTGGTAACCAGGGTGGTGGAAGCGGAAACACCGATTCTCGCCTCTCCTTCCACGGAAGCACCGGACTTCTGATTGTGGTCTCTGGTTTCATTTGCGGCTCTGTTGTAGAAACCACCTTCAAAACGCCCGAAAATACTCAGATCGGTACCGTTGTCGCTGTATACATTCACGGCCTGGGCAGATCCTGACAGCAGTCCCAGAGTCACTGCCGTAACCAGTGGTAATCTCATATAAACACTCCGTTAAAATATTGTGTTGAGCAATATTATCACAAATACACCTAAAATTCCGATTTTATTGGCAGCGTATTTTCTCTTTCTGCGGATGAAAACGTTGCCTTGCCGGACTCACAAAAAAACCGGACTCCCGTGCGGGAATCCGGTTTATGCCAGTCTGTACTTTCCTAAACGGAAAGAGCTTCAGACATTATTAGAAGTTATACTGAACACCAGCGGTGAACCAGTTGTGGTTGCTGTCCTTGAATCTGGTCTTTTCAGGAAGTGTCTTGTTATCAGTATGCTTTGAAGTGGCGAATGATGCATCAGAGTAAACAAGGAACTGTTCGTTGAAGTTATACTTGATTTCAGCATTAATATCGTTAACAACGGTCATGCCGCCAATCTGACGGTTTTCATATCCCAGGAGGAACTGCCAGCCTGAAATACCGTAGCCTGCAACAACTTCATAGCTGTTGGTATTGCTGAGTCTGTAGTTGTCATGCTTTGCGTACTTGGAAAGCTGGTAAGCGGCAGCACCGTAGAAACCGTCATCAAGATCACCGAGTGAAAGACCGAATGCAAAAGAGTCCTTGCTTAAGTACTTTGTTAAAGAAGCTTCATCTTCTGCAGGGTTCTGGTCGATACCGTGAACGTAGTCCAGATCATAGGTATCGTAACCTGCTGACAGATATACAGGGAAAACTTCTTCGTTGAAAGTATAGCCTAAAGAAACCGCTGCACCTGATTCAACACCGTCGAGACCTGCACTCTGGAAAGAGGTAGCAAAGTTAAAGCCGTTCAGACCGTCGATTGCATAAATGATCTGACCTTCCTGACGACCGCCGTCTGCGTAATCACCGAAGGTGTTGGCGGCGAAGCCGACATCTTCAAACATATCGGTTACGGAAAGAGTGTTGTAGATAGCACTTTCAGTCTGACCGAACTTCACGGAACCGAAATGATCGGTTTCAATACCTACGGTTGCATAACGGGTATCAAACTTGCCGTTTTCAGAAGATTCTGAAGCAACTTCCCATTCACCGAAAGCAACGGCATTAACGCCGTCGTAGATTCTGGTCTTGGCATCAACATTAAGACGGGCTGTTCCCTGGAGCTTAACCTTGTGGCTTTCGGTTTCATCAAAATCCTTGTCAGCGAAAACGCTGTTTACGTTACCCTGTAAACGGCCGCCGAGACTGAGGCTGGTGCCTTCATTGTTATATACGGTTGCGGCATTTGCGGCAGAAACAGAAACAAGACTTGCGGCGAGAGCCAGTAATGATTTCTTTAACATGTTATATTCCTTCATATTTTATTCTAGCCCGGAGGCTTTTATCTTTTATTTTTTTAAGAACGTCACAATTATACATTTTTTGTTAGACTTTGCTAACAATTTTTGCATAAGTACCGTAACTACACTCTGAATACCATCAGGTATTCTCAATTATGACTGATGCATGTTCCAGGCCATAAGTACCATATTTTAAATACTTTCGCGAATTTCCCCCCCCTTGTTCCCGTAAAACTTCAAATTCCTAAATGAAAAAAAATATCATTTTCTTCAGGAGACACCTGCGGAAACAACGGTATCATCATATTTTACGGATAAAAGAAACCGGCATCTGAAAAGAACCCGGCGAACCTGTCTTTCTTTCCGGAAAACATATTTTCTTCCGTCCCGGTTCTTCCGGAATTACCGGGAAGGTAAAAACCGGACTGAACATACCGGCAGCCTGAAGCACCAAAACGATGCATAAGAACGGATAAGGATTGTCTCCCAGCGCATATACGGAACCATAAACAAGAAATAGAAGGAAACAAAACAATTCCGTAACGGCAGAGAGACAAAAAGAAAACCCACGGACGGCGTCATCTGTGAGTCAGAAAAAAAGGTCAGTAAGATTTTCAGTAGCAACCGACCGTAAGTGCAGTCCTGAATCAAACGTACTTACCGACCAAAAGAATATAATGTTAAGTAATCAATATGAAAATAACTTCAGCATGAGGCATTAGAAGTTGTACTGAGCTGCGATTGCAACCTTGTCGTCACTTCTCTTACCGGTAGACTGAATCTTTCTGCCGTATGCATCAACGGTATCGATATCGGTAACACCGAGTTCTGAATCGAGGAATACACGGAAGTTAGAGTTGAAGTTGTACTGAAGTTCGCCGATGAAGTTGCTCCTGAGGATTGCACTGCCCTGTCTTAAGTTCTGGTAACCCAGGTAGAGAACCCAGCCGTTTTCCCAGCCGTAAGATGCTAAAGCTTCCCAGCCGTTCTTGTTCTTTGATTCATCGTAGTCGGTGAACTGGTAGATTAAACCTGAGTAGAAACCGTCACCTTCAGTACCGAGAGATAAACCGGCAGCAACGGAATTTCTGTCATCGGTAGAGTTGCGGATATCGTAGTAGTCATAACCTACGGTTGCAACGAGAGGCAGGGAGAAATCGAAAGTGTAACCTACGGAAGTGGCCGCACCGTTGTTAACGGCATCGAGACCTGCTGACTGATAGGTTGCGTTGAATACAAAACCCTTGTTGGTATAGTTGTACTTGATCTGACCTTCCTGACGGCCGCCGAATTCCCAGTAGGTGTTACCGCGGGAACCGTATTCAGAGAACACGTCGGTTCTGTCGATTACATAGTAGATACCGGTATGATCCTGACCGAAGGTTAAGGTACCGTAGTTGTCAGTCTTGAAACCTGCGTATGCGAAACGGGTGTTCCACTTGCCGTTCTGTGAGGTTTCAGCACCGACCTGCCATTCAGCGAAGCCTAAAGCCTTAACGCCGTCAGCGATTTTGGTATTGGCGTCAACACGTAAACGTGCGCTGGTTTCCACTGCTGCCTTGTCGTGATTGGAGGTGGCTTCAACGCTGTTATAGTTTGCCTGAACACGGCCGCCGAGAATTAATGAAGAATCATCTGTCTTGTAAATTGAGGCAGCGTTTGCTGAACCGAATGCCAATACTGCAACTGATGCTGTGAGTAATTTTGTTCTGATAGTAGTCATAATATCTGTTCCTTCATAAAGTTGTTTTAAAAATTCTAATTATATTTATCAGTCCAAACCGAAAACCTACGAATGATATAGCAAATCTGTACAGTTTCCAAGCTCAAACACGATTTCATACAAAATTGATATGTTTTGTATGTTTTATAAAACATACTATATCCTATAGGTTTTTTGATGTCAATCAAAAATTTTAAAAAAATTATTTTCGGCTGTTAAACAGCCTGTTTATCAGGGTTTCTTATATACTTCATTGAAAAAATCATATAAACATATAGGAATTTACATAAAATAATTTCCGTTATATCATACTAACTCACAGGGAATTTTAGCATTGGCCAAAATTCAAACCTCGGGTTATAATGCAGAAACTTTCAGAATAAATACTTTCGGAAAATTATCTCCCCCGGTTCTGTGTCTGACGGGCGGGATTCGGAATTCTCCGGTAACACAAGACTAACAAAAGGAACAGTTAATGAAGAAGCATTTCATATTATCAGCAATTCTGGCGGCAGGAACACTTACCGCGGCAGTCGGTACTGAGGCTGCCACCTTCAAAACACCGAAGAACTACAACGTTATTATTGCCGACGGTGCCAAAACCAGCGGATTCTTCACCGACACCAGGGAACTGGAACTGTCAGAAGGCAGACACCAGATTGTGGTAATGTTCAAAGGCTCCTTCAAGAAGGGCCATGACAAGCTGATTGCTTCAGCCGTGAACCCGGTGGTAATCAACCTGCCGGACGTAAAGAAGGATGACACCTTCACATTCACCTACCCTCGCATCAGCGGCTATGATGAAGCCATTGATTATGCGGACAGACAGGTCATCACCATTACAAGAAACGGTGCCAGAGCAACCGAAGATGAAGCATCATACATTATTTTAAAGTCTGACAAGGGCTTCCAGCTCGACCGTGATTTCATAGGCGAACTCAAGAGCCTTGATCTGCTTTATGTTTCCGAGGAAAACAGGGAACAGAAGAAGGACACCGTTCAGGAACTCACTAAATGCAGGGACTCCTTTACCGACTGCCCTACCGAAGTGGTGGTAAGCTCTGAAAACGTGGTTGCCGTTTCTGAAAAGACGGCTTCAGCCGCCGGAAACGCCGGAGCCTCAGCTGCAAAGGCTGTAGAAGTCACTTCCGGAAAATCATCAGCAAACGTAAACACCCAGATGCTTGAAGGTCTCAAGTCAATTTACAACAGTGCCGATCCTGATACCCGGAAAGCCTTCAGGGAATGGATTAAGAACAACTGATGATTTTCAGAGTTTCTGAAATTACGCGGGCTCACGTCTCTGACATGCCGGAAACGCCGGATATGATTCAGAAGACGTGAGCTTTTTCTTTCGGTCATAAGGTCTCAGAGACTCCGGAACGTGTCACGGCTCCGGATTTTTACGGCAGCAGGATGAAGACTTTCAGTTTTCTTCTTTTCCGTTTTCCGAAATTCCGCTTTCTGATTCTGCAAGCGGCTCAGTCCAGATATGGATATATCTTCCCAGATGGGCAAAGTCCTCGCTTCTGCTGTATTCAAGCTCGAAGGAAAGCAGATCATCAAACTTGCTTACCTGCTCGGTCTTGTCTCTCATGTAGTCATGAATGATGCGTACCCCGCTCATTCCGGAAACGGTAAAGCCGTTTTCGGCAAGCCAGCGTCTGACTTCGCTGATATACAGGGGGGTTATCGGCGTAAGCTTCTGACGGCGCTTTTTAACAAGCCCCTGCCTTATGTAGTCGAAGTTCCCCACCACAAGGCTCTGGAACAGCAGCGCGGTACGATTGTAGAACATCAGGGAAAGCATGCCGTCAGGGGCCAGCATGGATTTAAGGATTCCTATCACCGGTTTCGGATCCACCAGCCATTCAAGCACGGCGTGACATATCACCAGATCGAATTTCTGATCGGTAAGGATTTCATTAAGCTTCTGAACCTCGCCTCTGATGAAGGTTATGCTTCCGGAAACGGGATGCTCCTCCAGTTCTCTTTTACCGAGATCAAGCATATCCTGAGATATGTCAACCAGAGTCACGTCATGGCCTAAGGCGGCGAGCTTCATGGCGATATACCCGAAACCGCCTCCGGCATCGAGAATTCTCAGATGACGGGACATCTCGGGACGGGCAAGAATTTCCTCCAGATCACGCCAGACCACGGCACCGCGGATTTTACCCTTGCTGGTTCCGTATATCTGCTTTTTAAAAAATTCAGCCCTGTTATCGAAGCTCTGATCGTGAGGTGGCGCTTTCTGTTTCAACATCGGATATCCTAAATTCAATATCAGTTTTTATTAAGACCTCTTTTTCCCGCATCGGCGTTTCTGATGTCTGCAGTCAGTTAAAAGCTGAATCAGATGATGCGTTTCAGACCAGATTTATTTTTCTGAACAGAAGGTCTTCTTATAAAAAAACTGATTCATTAATAAAACACAAAAATTTCCCGGTGCAATTATAGGAGATTTTTACGCATCCAAGAATACTAATTAACTTACCGTGAAAAATTTATCCGGTACGGCAGGGCATGGACAGTGAGTACTGAATGTTCCCGCCGGTTATTTTTTTCACACGGAATCATGTAAGAACATGCTATGAGTGAAACAAACCGGAATCCGGGGCAAAAAGGATAAATGAGCAAATTAATAACCCGATTCTCTGAATCGCAGTTCATCTCGTGTGGACAGCTCACAAAAAAAAAACCGGGCACGCCCGGTTTTTAACTGGAATTATGATTAGGTTACCTTAAAGGGTACAGTCAAGTTTAACATCATCAGGATCCGTTATCGTAATGCTGACTGATTTTGATATGGATTCTGTCGCGTCTCTAACAGTCAGAACCACTGTATATGTCCCGAATTCAGTATAGGTGTGAGAAGGATTCTTTTCAGTAGATGTAGCTCCGTCTCCGAAGTTCCACATATATAAAATACCATCATCATCGTAATCTGACTTAACGGTAAACTGTACTGTTCCGTTATCCTTAATTTCATATGAGAAATCCACGGAAGGAAAAGGTCCCGGCCCAGGACCGACGATGACGCGAATGATCTCAGTTACCGCATCTGAACATTCCTTACCGTCACATGCTGTCAGAGAAACCCTGTAATAACCGGATACCTCATACTGATGGCGTGGTGATAATTCCACTGATTCCGCCCCGTCTCCAAAATTCCACTTGTAGTTGAGTACATCTCCGACATCCGGATCAGTTGACTCATTTTTAAATTCTACCAGACCGCCTGATAAATCATTGACGGTGAATTTGGCGACTGGAGGATTGTTCGGTTCCGGAGGCAGAGGTCCCGTTATAAAAATATTCATAATCTTTACATCCTCATACTCCTTATCCTTTACCGTCAGTTTAACGGTAAAGGTACTGTCGGATTCGTAGGTATGAACAGGATCCTGCTCCTGAGATGTTTTTCCGTCACCGAAATCCCACAAATAGCTGAGAACGTCTCCGTCAGGATCAGATGAGGCATTGATGAATGAAACTTTCAGCCCGTCAGTACTCACAATGAATTCGGCAACAGGCGGATGATTGCCGGGCTGAGGATTATCCTCACAGCTTACGGCAACATTTCTGGAAGTCTCATTCTTAAGAACAGAGTCGGTAACTACAAGTGTAACTCCATATGTCCCCGACTTCGTGTAATCATGAACCGGATTCTTCTCGGTAGATGTCTGACCGTCACCGAACTTCCAGACATAACTTAAAGTCTTTCCTTCAGCTGCAGTGGATTTATTGGTAAAGGTTACTGAACACTTATCCGTAACATAATCAAAACCGGCTACAGGATACGGGCCGGGCGCAGGTTCCGGAATCAAATCATGGAACGGACTGGAAGTATCGTCGGCTCTGTAATTCTCAAGAACCTTCTCTACTATGGCATCATAATCACCAGACTGATTCACTGCTTCGGCAAGAACCTTATAGGCATTACGGATCAGCGTTCTGAGCAGAACTCTGTCAAGATTATCAGTATCCTTTGAACCGAAACCCAGTCCTGAAAATGAATTCAGCAGGACTTTAAGCACGGCGGAACCGTTTGGATCAAGTGCTGCGAAGTCAGTGTTTTCAGGAGCACCGATGGTATCTGCAAAATCGCTCTGTCCCAGAATTCTCTGAATATTGGAAACGGCATTAAGTTCCAGTGGAGTATACACAACCTTTCCGTTATTTTCAGACTTTGTTTTCTGTCTGTTAAGCTGATACTTCAGTACTTCCTCAGTTGATCCGTCAGTCGGATAGGCAAGCACGATACCGCCCTGCGCGGTCTCCCTGCTGACCGTACCGGTATTCCATTCAATAAGGGCGGAACCTCCGGCATCCGTCTGACGTTCAGTAGCCTCACCTGCACATGAATTATCGAGATCTGTATCCAGACAAACCGTATATACGGATGAACCGGCAGACTGTAATGCCTTTGCGGAAGTCTGGTTCAACTGGCCGTTTACATGAACCTCCAGTGAATATTCGGTAACGTCACCGGGTTCCTGAGATGATGAACCGCCGCCGCAGGCAGTAACTGCTGCTGATGTCAGAAGTGCGACGGTTAACTTGTTAAGATTAAACATTTTTTACCTCTTTAAAAAGCCGGAGGATATTCCCCCGACTGTTTTTGTGTATTACTGTCTGTACCAGATGGTTACAGCTGAGCCTTCAGCAACACTGGTTCCCTGAGTACCGTCTCCATTGACCGTTACTCCGTGAACCTTCTTTGACCATCCGTCAACACCGGATATTTCAATGTTGTTACCGCTGTTGATAACCATCTTGATGGTGTTCCATGAATCACCTACGGCTCCGCCGTTGATGGTAACAACAACCGCACCGTTAACATCCTCACCGGTTATGTTCTGCTCAATCTGCTCCCTGGTGGTCATACGGAATGCAGGATGAGCCCTGCGCATGGCAATCATATCCCTGTAGTAATTGAAGGTACTCATGTTCTTAGATTTAAGATTCCAGTCTATATCATTGGATCCGTCCGTACTGTTATATGAATTTTCATTCATATTCTTGGTACGGCCGAATTCATCACCTTCATGAAGGAACGGAATACCCTGACTGACTAAAACCACCCCGTTACCATATGACTGCAGACGTTTGGCGTAGTCACCGGAAATTCCCATTTTGGTAATCTTATCAGCCCAGATTAAATTATCGTGAGCGGTAATGTACTGAACAGCCTGTTCAGGATCTGCCGCAAACAGCGGAGTCCAGGTATTGGTGCTGTTGCCTACACCTCCCTTAATACCGGCCATTACACAACCAAAGTTTCCATCAACATCACCAACGTCAGAATAAGTTTGGTTGAAGAGGAAGCCGCCTGCCGCACTGTCACTGCTGCCCTTGAGACATTCACGGTATTTACCGTTAAACACGCCCACGTGACCGCTTGCGGCATTTCTGATTGTTCCAAGTCTCACACGGGTGCTTTCTGAAGGATCGGTGGCATAACCGTTCCACGGTTCACCGTAAATCAGGAAATTACGGCCGGGATACTTGTTGTTCAGGTATTCACCCCATTCTTTGAAATTATCGACATCAAAAATACCGACCAGGTCAAAACGGAAGCCGTCGATATTGTATTCGGAAGCCCAGTACTCAAGTGAATCACGGATGAAACGGCTTACCATGGCATTCTTCGGATCGGTGGAGTTACTGCAGCCTGACAGGTCAATTGCAGTATAGTACTTACCGGTAATTCTGCCGAATACGTCCTTGCTGTAGGTATGGTTATATACCACATCCATAATTACACGAATGCCGTTTTTGTGGAATTCATTAACCATGGTCTTGAATTCCTTAACCTTCTGCTTGTAGTTTTCAGAACCGAATACGGAAGTGTAGCGATCTTCAGGAACGTTGAAGTTTACGGGATCATAACCCCAGTTGTAGCATGATGAATCCTGTGAATCCACCTCTGAACAGGTTCCGAAATCATATACAGGCATAAGCTGAACATGAGTTATTCCGAGTTCCTTAAGGTGATCAATACCTGTTTTCTGCCCCCCGGCATTTGTTGTTCCGGTTTCAACCATGCCTAAATAACGGCCACGGTTTTCATCGGAAACTCCGGAACTTCTGTCGATGGTAAAGTCACGTACATGAACTTCATAAAGTACGGCATCCTCTCTGTTCCTGAATTCAGGACGCGGAGCCCAGCCGTCTTTCAGATCGGTATCACGCATGTTCATAACAATATTCTTATTGCTGCCTGCGGCAAAACCTTCTCCCTTATAGTCGGTTTTAGGCACCATTTTGCCGTACGGATCGCGGACATCACTGCCGTTTACCTTAAACTGATATTCCTTTCCGTCAAGATCACCGTCAACAGTTACTTCATAAACATCGGTATATCCGCTGATATTGGTCCTGCTCATCGCATATGTCTGACCGTCAACGGTTACGCTTACGTTGGCTGAATCAGGAGACCAGATTCTGAAAACAGTGGCTGATTTGGTATATTCGGCACCGAGGAACGGATATGCATAGTCACTGTTCTGACAGTTACCGGTTGTTCCGTCGGTATCACAGTACTTCTTGGTATCGGATGCACACTGTGAAGGATCCTTTTCACAGGGATCCGCCTCGCACAGTGAAGGATTTTCAGCACACGGATCCGGCACGCAGCCGTCGGAATCCGAATCACAGTCCGGGTGCGCATCAGTTACACTGAGAACCCTGGTCTCTTCATTGAAACTGATAATATAATTTCCGGCCGGAAGGGTTATAAAGCCGCCGGAAGCAGTCAGAGCCTCACCTGCACTGCCACCGAGGAAAATACACTGATCTCTGGATAACGGCAGTGCTTCAAGCTTGAATTTGGTGGTATCGCTGAATTCAAATGTTCCCTCCCATTCTGAAGCTCTGCCGCTTTTTGCAAGTAAATCAGTCCCGTAATTATTGTGGGAACCTCTCAGGGCAACCTTTGCGTATTTACCAGGAACAGTCACTGTTACGTCCTGAGTATGAGTATCGGTATTACCGGCTGAATCCGTAACCTTTAAGGTAACCGTATATTTACCTGCAGCCTCATAAGTCACGCCAGGAGATTTTTCAGCAGAGGTCATGCCGTTACCGAAATTCCAGCTGTAGGTCAGCTCATCATCTTCAGGATCGGTTGAAGTATTGTCAAAGGAAACAGAGAGACCGTTAACCGTCGAAGTAAAGGATGCGACAGGAGGCTGATTGCCGCCGGCCTGAGTGAAGGAGTACTCCATGGTCCTGTCATTGATGGAAAGAATATAATTTCCCACCAGTGAAACCGGTTCATCTCCGGTGGCTGATGTATTTACGGCAAGTCTGCCGGCAACTCCGGATGAACCGTAAACGGTACCGTCCCATGAACAGCCGTCGGTAACCTTAAAGCGCTGAGCGCCGTCGGTATCCCCCTTGCCGTCAAGAGTAAGGCCAAGGGTCCAGAAACCTGTTTTACGGTTATAGGTCAGAGGTTCCTGAGTCCACTTGTTTGAAGTGCCTACGTAACAGAGTTTACCCTTTGTCTGCTCAATATCAGCCTGACAGCCGGCATCATTCGGATTCAGGACACAGGCGCATTCTTCATTTGATGAATGAGAATTACACCAGCTTACGCACACCCCGTTAACCGTAGTTTCATCCTTACATACGCAGGCTGCTCCTGTCGGATCGCTTTCGCACGGAGAAACGCCCTTTCCGCACCACTGTTCATCGGTACAGATAGCCACGGCCGTTTTGGCCGGTATGGTAAAGGTAACCTTTCCGCCGCTTACGGTAACATCAGAGCCGCATGGATTGTTCTTAGGATCCGGTGCTCCCAGGATATCGCAGTACTCTCCGTCAGGTACTTCAACCGTGAAGGTATGGGTTACGGCATTACCGGTGGTATTCTGAGCGTAGAACCCCCTGCTTCCTCTGTTAAACCATAAAGCTCCGTCATCAAAACCCTTGGATGTAACTCCGGTACCTCTGGTGGCTCTGGCAAATCTCGGAGAATTGAGAACAAACGGTACACGGTGCTGACACAGCCAGCCGCCTTCACAGCGGGGCGCCCCCTGCGGACCCGCCTGGTCATGGGTATCATCGCTTATACGGAAACCGTTGTCGTCTTTTACCGGGAACTGATATCCGGAATAAATCTGTCTTACCTTGCCTAAAGGCCATACGACGAGCCATGACTGGGCCAGATGATAATCAGGATTGTTCTGAGACTTGATTGAATAACTGCCCGCAGATGCACGGCCCCATTCATCATCATGATTATTAATAAATACTTCCGCGTCTTCGGCATCAACATGAGACAGTCCGAAAGTAAGCGCCTTGGCATAACCGCTGCCGTTGAATGTTTCCTTGATTCTGTCAACATAACTGAAATCAGTTACTACGGCATTATCAATCCAGGCATACTTGTCCGGCTGAATGTCATCAGCCTCATTGCCGGGATTGCCGATAACCTCCATGTAAATCGGAGGTCTCTTTCCGGCTTTGGCCGCGGTTTTTTCCATAATGGCATTGATGTCATCGTATTTGATGTGTTTTGCGGCGTCTATACGGAAGCCGTATATTCCCATGTCCAGAAGACTGACGAAGTAATCAGCTATCTTATCCTGAGTACTGCTGTTATCCGTTGCATGATCCGGCATACCGCTCAGATCGCAGTTTCTGACTATCCATGCATTGTCATAACGGTTTCCGATGGAGCAGTTGTTGTGATGGAAGTCCTCACTTGTAAATCCGTCCGGATAGTTATAGGCACTGAAGGAGGAACCGCCGGTACTGACGCCGTCACTTGCTCTCTGATTGATTACGGCATCGGCAAACACCCTGACACCTGCATCGTTACAGGTCTTTATCAGGGCTTTAAGCTGCTGTTCACTGCCTGCGGTGGTATTAAAATTCTTGAAATTTACCGGCTGGTATATTCCCCACCATTTACCGTCAACCTTCTTATGCTCCGCCGCCTGGGAAATCTGCACACCGTCGAATCCGGCAGGTCCGAGATACTCAGTACATTCTTTTGCTATATTTTCATAAGTCCACTGAAACGGCTGAATTATAACCATTTCACCTTCATAATTCCTGGCATGGGCCACGTTTGCGGCCAGTGCCAGTACAGCAGAAGACACGGCAAAACTGAGAAGTTTTACCTTAAAATTATTTAAGATCATTAATAATTACTCCGTCTATCCTTAAACAAAAAGAAAAATTGATGAATATCAAACAAAATCTCCATTTTTTTACATCAATTTAACTTTTTACGTTTTTTAAGATAGCATAAAACGTTTTCATGAATATTGATCTGTATCGCATTAATTTTAGACAAATCAAAAGATTTTAGTACATTTTCAGCCGTAATATACTAATTTAGCATATTTTTGAAGGCTTATTGATATAAATAATATATAATCACTGATATGATTTCACTTTATTTTTACACGCGTTAAATCATGTGTTTCAGATCATGATTCTACAGTGAAAAATATTATCAGAATGGATAAAAATTCAGCAGACCGCACAAAAACTCTTCAAAAAAAAAGCTGTTTCACCTATTGATTATTAAAAATAATTAAACTCGAAAAAATAAAAAATATTCGTCATAATTCCGTCTGCGTACCTTTGAACATAAAAACTTTTTCTGTACAGATTTTGAACAGTGCAGACATGCGGCATGATGCTGATGTCATGAAAACGCTTTTATCAAAATTATTATTTTTATATATTTATTTCATATTTAAAAATATATAATCGTGATGATTCAATTTTTTCTGATGAAAATCCCCTGCTTCCCGCGGTTTCTGCTGGAGTACCGGAGCTGTTTCGGCATAACGGCGTATCAGGTATGTTTTTCCATGCTTACGTATCATGTCAGGTATAAGTTTCAATCCCGGTGACCGGGAAGGTGAATAATGAGAAGGGTGAAAAAGCCTTTATTTTCAGGGGATTGAGAGTATTTTCCTCAGCGTCCCGTTCTCCGCCGGGAGATGAGGTTCCGCCACTCCGGCATTCAGCAGACCGGACTGTGCGGAAGAACCATACGTTTGTGTTTTTACGTATCCGGCAGGGACAGAGATTATTTCTGTCGGAAACATGTTTCGGAATTCTGCGGATACGGTACTGCCGTTTTTTTTTCAAAAGCAGTGCCGTTTTTCTGATTTTTTTTCGGGAAAGCTCGTAAACCGGATGTGAAAACGCCTGTTTCAGGCAGCGTTCGAGAGGTTTACGGGGACTGCATAAAAGAATAAATTTTATCAATATCGATTTTTAAAATTCGTGCTCCGGATTCGTAAAAAATCGTATTTTTATCAATATTTTTTGAGATGTATCAAGGTTTTAGGCTTATTCACACTTTTGGGGTATAAAGTTGTGAATTAAAATAAATCAAGCTTTTTTATTATTTTTTCGTTCAAAAATACACCAATCAGACATTTTTTTAGCTAACTTTTTCATCACTGTCTGAAACCGGCTGTGGTTAACTTTTTACGTACCTGTAACTCCGGAGGCCGGTTCAGGCAGTGATTTATAACATTATCATAAATGTGATTAAACTGTGTAAAGCCCTTCCGGGCCTTGATTTAAGCTCGTTTACAGAAGAAGGAACGGACCGAGATTGGTGTTTTTCGGCATACCGAAATCCTCGGGATAAGTCACATCCACAAGATAAAGTCCGTCCGGCTGGGCGGTAGGCCCCGCCTTGGTTCTGTCCAGACCGGCAAACACTTCAGCCATCCATTCCACCGGCTGTCTTTCATACCCCACCTCAAGCAGGGAGCCCACGATGTTTCTGACCATGTGGAGCAGAAACGCGTTGGCGGTTATGTCGACAATCACGTAGTCCCCGATGCGGCTTACCTCAACTCTGTGAACATTGCGCCAGGGAGTTCTGCTTTCGCATCCTGCCGCCCTGAAGCTGGTAAAGTCATGTTCGCCGACAAGACACTGAGCCGCCTCGTGCATGGCCTTTTCATTAAGAATGCCGTGATAGTAGTGGGACACCTTTCCGGAAAGAATTCCGGGACGGCTGCGGTTGTTGAGAATGACGTAACGATAGCGTCTCGCCGTTGCCGAAAATCTTGCATGAAAATCATCGGTGGTCTGCTTCACCCATTTGACGCTGATATCCTCAGGCAGAAAAACGTTGGTTCCCAGCATCCAGGCATGTTCCGGCCTTACCGCGTCCGTCATGAAGTTTACCACCTGTCCGGTAGCGTGAACACCGGCATCGGTACGCCCGGCGCAGAAGGTTTCAATTTCGGTTCCGGCCACTCTGCTTAAGGCCTTCTCAATTCTTTCCTGAACGCTGTCAAAGTTTTTCTGACGCTGAAACCCCTTATATGCCTGTCCGTTGTACTCTATTCCCAGAGCTATGTTCATTACAGAAATCCTTTTGATGATTATCATGTTAGCCGAAAAAGGCTGAAATTACCGGCTAAATATACCACAAAAACCGGCAACAACAAACCGGCAGAAACATTATGACGGGAACATGACAGCCTGATATCAGGCCGGCTGATAAAAATGTTCCGTCATCACATTAAAAAACAGGGGCTTTTCAGAACATCTGAAAAGCCCCCTGTCAGATCAATAACACCTGAAAGTCCGTCTGCAGATTAAATCACGAAGAACTTGTAGTGTCCCCACGCCATGGCAAAGAACACGCTGAACAGGGCAAACACCACCGGCAGAAGACATCTTGCCGTACTGCTGTTTCTGGCAATGAGCGTAAAGGTCAGCAGACACGGAAGCATGCAGAACATGTATCTCGGGAAGGCGTTAACCCCGGTCATTATCGGAATCAGAATGCTGATGGCGAAATAAAGAGCCTCGGCATAGTACTTTTTCCTGAACAGGTACCATACGAGCGGCAGACTCAGGATAATCACGATACTGAAGTATTCCTTGTAGCCGCCGGTCATCAGCCCGTCTATCACGTATTTTACCGGATTTCCCATGGAACGTCCCCACGCCCACTGGATGTGCATGAAGGCAAAGCTGTCACCGGTAAGGTTATACAGATAGTTCTGATAAATGAACATAGGCAGAGGCACGCACATGATACCCAGTATCAGCTTCAGATTGTTTCTGTTGAAGGTAAAGAGATTTCTGAATCCGTATTCCATGATTCCTGCAAGAAGCAGCGGGAACACGAACATCACGCCCACGTTTCTGGTGGCCGTCATGCCCATGGCCACAAGCCCAGCCATCAGAAAGTTCTTTCTGCTGAGGAAGGTAAACGCCAGAATGGAGAATACCAGGAAAAGACTCTCGGAGTAAGGAGCCATGAAGTAGATTGAATACGGCAGGAAACAGAGCAGCACGGTGGAAATGTCACGTGCCGGACGTGAAAAACCGAGCACCTTCAGATAGTTGTTCCAGAGGAACAGCGCCAGAAGGAAAGCCAGATTGCTCACGGCAAGCAGCCCCGCCAGATAATTCTCGCCGAATACCATGGCAGCCAGACGGCCGGTCATCGGATACCCCGGCAGGAAAGCCCAGTTGGCGGCGTGTCCCGTAGTAAGATTCTGCGGAACCGGAGCGTAGCCGTCGCGGGCCACGGTTTCAAACCAGCCGCAGTCGAACTGACACATGATGTTCATGGTGTCGGTCACCATACTGCTGAATACCGGTTCGTGGATATAATTGATTTCCGGAGGATAATGCACGTTCCCCAGATAGATAATGGAAAACAGCACCAGTCTGGACAGTAAAAAGAGCAGAATAATCCATAAGGACTCGCTTACACTTCTGTTCAGAATGTCTGTTCTGAAAAATCTTCCCCAGCTGAATCCCCTGTTGAGATTATCCGGGGATGAAGTCTGATCCTTTCCGGAAAACACACCGGAATAACTGTTTTTTGTATAAGAACAATCCCATGTTCTGTTCCACCCGTACACGGGAGTGGAAACCGCCCTGGAATTACTTCTGTATGTTTTTTCATTATTTATATTATTATGCATGTCAATGAGCCGGTTTTACACTTCTACCACTTCAAGTCTAATATCACGCCCGGAACATGCCGGAACGCTACAGGTTTATCTTATTCATTATGTATGTATAACGTTTTTATGAATACCGATAAACAATGTTCTCTTGTCTTTATTGTTATTTGTTATTATCCGAAACTTTATTTTTATCTAATCTTTTATTGCCGTTATCTGCAGATACTCTTCCGCGGTTCTTTACGGATAAGGGTTTTATATGTCCGTCCGACACGGATTCGGACACATTCGCAGTTTTTTATCTGTCTTTCACGCCGCTTAATCCGTCGCCGTTCCGACTCTTTTCCGGGAGATCATCCTCCCCGATGTCCCTGGCCTTGCTGAAAACCCAGAACTTTGAACCAGCATATGTCGATGCTGTAACAATCACCATGGCGGTGATTACCGGAACGTATCCGTACAGACCGAGGCCGTTCTTCATCAGATTTATCAGCAGAGCCCTTAAGAACAGAGTGGCCACCGACAGAATCATCAGTCTGATGAAAACTGAAGCCGAGCCCTTCTTTCTGAAGGTTACCCTGGTGTGACCGAAGAAGGACACCAGGAAGGCAGTGGAAAAACTTACTGCCGATACAATCTCTTCAAAATAGGTGCCTACGCTCCCGCAGAGACCTGCCGCATCATATGAGATGCCGGCAAATCCCGCCAGCATTCCCAGAAAAGAGCCGACGCCTTCAGGCTTTACCACCTGAAACATCAGAACGGTCACGGCCAGATCCACCAGAGTCGCGAGACCGCCGATAAACGCGAATCTGACGATTCTCCAGAATTCCCCGCTTCTCAGAATGGCGGCTATTCCGCCGTTACTCATGGTTAAGCTCATTGCCTGTCTCCGAAATAATGCGGCTACTGTCTGCTTTCGTTGATGTCCGCAGCTTCTTCCGACAGTTCAACTTCCTTTGTCTCGCCGTGGCTTACGGAAGATTTGGAGTTGCGGTAGATATTTTCCAGAATATATACCGGTCTGTTCTTGACCTCGATAAATATACGGGATACGTATTCACCGAGAATACCGATGGAAATCAGCTGTACGGAGCCCAGGAACAGGATGGCGCACATGGTTGAAGCATAGCCCGGAACGTTATTACCGAGAATCAGGGTCTTGCTGATGATGTATACCATGTAGCAGGAAGCGATTACCGCCAGCACCCCGCCGATATAGCTCCATATTCTGAGAGGCATGCTGGAGAAGCTCACGATACCGTCGAGAGCGAAATTCCACAGCTTCCAGTAATTGAACTTGGAGGACCCCTCATGTCTTTCCGGTCTTTCATAAGGAATGCCGTAGGATGAGAAACCGGCCCAGGCGAAGATGCCCTTCATAAATCTGTTTCTTTCAGGGAGCTGATTGATGGCATCGATAACCCTGCGGTCAATCAGACGGAAGTCCCCCGCATTCACCGGAATGTGCACCTTGTTGGTCATCACGTTGAACACTCTGTAGAAGGCGCCTGCGGTGAGTCTCTTTAAAGGAGTATCCTGAGAACGGTCAACCCTGATGCCGTATACCATGTCGTATCCCTTGTCCAGCCAGGCCTTCACGAATTCGATAATCAGTTCCGGAGGGTCCTGAAGATCCACGTCGATAGGAATCACCGCGTCGCCTGAGGCATGCCTGAGACCTGCGGTCATGGCAGCTTCCTTGCCGAAGTTGCGTGAAAGGTTAACCAGAGCCACGCGGGAATCCCTGGCGATCAGCTTTTTGATAATCTGTACGGTATCATCCTTGCTGCCGTCATTCACGAACAGGATTTCGTAGTGACCTTCAATTTCATGAAGAGTTCTGGTAACTTCATCGTAGAAACTGTTTATTGATTCATGTTCGTTGTAAACAGGAACCAGCAGAGTTATAAAATAATTATTTCTGTCCATTTTTTTATGCCAAAAAAACAAAAAACACCGAATCAGTGACTTACCGTCGCCTCCGGCTTAAATCCGAACCTTAAAAATCCGGATTTTCCAAAAACATCATCCGTTACCGGACTTCAGGTTCCGGATAATCTTCAACAGTTATTCTGCTCAGGCTGTACTGTCCGTAGTATTCCGGAACTGATTTTTTTGCGGTTATGGCCAGAGCGTAGATGCTTACAGGCAGAGAGGTGCTTACGGGCACGCGGTTTACCGTTCCCGGATTGTCGTCTATGAACTCCGGTTCAACGGGAATGTAAATCTCATAGCTGCCGGGTTCATCCAGATAGGCGGTTGAATGACTTCCGACCGTAATCATGGTATGCCCCATTTCCGACTTCAGACGGAAATACACGTAAAGTCTGTCCGGGTTCTTGTACATCTTGAAGATAAGAGCCGTACTGTCGCTGAAGTTCATGCCTGAACCGTCACTTTCCGGAGCTGAAACACCGCTCTTTTCCAGAAAGTACGGACGTTCAATGGTAGTGTCATATACATGACCGGGAATAACATACATGCTCTGATACTTGTTCCAGAATCTCAGCTTCTTGTCCAGATAATAGTACCTGTAGGAATCGGATACCTTTCTGTGACGGTTCAGATCAAGTACATACACGTAATACAGCCCCATGGCCAGTATCACGATGAGCATCCCGGCCGCATAAAGGAAACCGGTCTTTTTATTTTTCATACACGTAAATCCAAATGTTCCGCCTGCACCATGTTCCGTTTTTTCTTATAAACACCCGTCGGAACTCTCATGCAGGTTTTTCTTCTTATAAACTATCGTAAATAGCCACAGACCTCTCGGGGCTGTGGCGGTTCATAGTCTTTATTATTCTTTAATTTATTGTTTTTATGATTATTTCGTCTTCGCCGGATTCATGACCTGACATCAGTCGGTCAGGAATTCATGACGGGAAGCCTGATTAAATTTAAAGTAACCGCCCAGTGCAGTTGTGGTGGTTTCGCTTGTGGCATCCTGCACCCCGCGTGATTTGACACAGTAGTGAGTTGCGGTAATGGTAACGGCCACATTCTGAGTATCAAGCAGGGTCTGAAGCGCAACAAGAATCTGCTGGGTCAGACGTTCCTGAACCTGCGGTCTGCGGGCAAAGAACTGTACAATACGATTGATTTTGGAAAGACCGATAATTTTTCTTGAAGGCAGATAAGCCACCTTGGCCTTACCGTCAATGGTTACAAAATGATGTTCGCAGGTACTGGTAAGGGTGATATTGCTTACCTTTACCATTTCATCGACCTTCATCTTGTTGTCGATAACGGTGATTGAAGGAAAGTTGGCATAATCAAGACCGGAAAAAATTTCATTCACGTACATTTTGGCTATACGGTATGGAGTGCGGTTTAAGCTGTCGTCAGAACGATCGAGACCAAGGATGTCCATTACGGCACCCATGTGCTTTTCAATTTCGGCTCTCTGTTCGTCATGAGACATTTCAACTGGGATACGCGGAGTTTCAAGCCCCTGTGCTATAAGGGCATCACGTACCATTGCAGCTTCTTTGCTTATTTCACTCATCTCAGTCTCCGAAGTTATCGTTTTAAAACTGCTGTTATTGTACTCCAAAACAGGAAGCATTTCACAATTTTTTATAGAACCTGAAAGATAACAAATAAATCATCTTCAAGTGTTGTAAAACAAGGAAAAATCAATATGAATCTTTTAAATATTCAGCAGCCGTTTTCACGACATGCGGTACTTCTTTATCCATCAGCGGACATCAGTGATTACGAGGGAATTCCATTTCCGCGTCACAGAGACAGAACACCGCCGTACCGCAGGCATTGGTCCGAAACGCGGTTCAGCCTGTCAGAGCCTCAATGACTGATTTCTGACAGGAAAAAGAACAAGCGATTCTCAGTGCGGTTCCGAAAAAATCATTTAAGGCCGAGGAAACCGTCGGTCTGCTTCTGCCAGAGACGGGCATAAACCCCCTTCTTCTCCAGAAGTTCCCTGTGTGTCCCCTGCTCGATGATTTCCCCGCCTGACAGAACGATAAGACGATCCATGGAGGCAATTGTTGAAAGTCTGTGGGCTATGGCGATAACGGTTCTGTTTTCCATAAGTCCTTCCAGATTGTCTTTAATGGCGGCCTCCACTTCAGAATCAAGAGCGGATGTGGCCTCATCCAGAATCAGAATAGGCGCGTTTTTAAGAATCACGCGGGCAATGGCTATTCTCTGGCGCTGTCCGCCCGAAAGTCTTACGCCGCGTTCGCCCACCTGAGTGTCAAAACCGCTGTTGCCCTGAGAGTCGCTCAGAAGCTCGATAAAATCCGTGGCTCTGGCCTGATCGGCGGCGGCTCTGACCAGTACCTCAAGCTCCTCGCCCTTGGTATCGGCCGATCTGCCGTAGGAAATGTTGTCCCTGACGGAACGGTGAAGCAGAGAGGTATCCTGAGTCACCATGGCTACCGACTGGTGAAGCTCGTCCTGAGACATGTTTCTGATATCAACACCGTCAATGGTTATGGAGCCAGAATTAACCTCGTAAAGCCTCAAGAGCAGGTTCACCAGAGTTGATTTACCGCTGCCTGAAGGTCCGACGATACCGATGCGCTCACCTTTTCTGATGTGCAGATTGAGACCGTTGAACACCCTGACCTTCGGATTGTAGGCAAACACCACGTCCTTAAAACAGATGTCGCCGTTAAGATTGTTTGATTTCACAGGTGTTTCCGGATCATTTATGTCTATAGGACGGGAAAGAGCCTCGATACCGTTGAGAACATTACCGACATTTTCAAAAAGCATGCCCACTTCCCACATCACCCACTGGGAAAGATTGGCTGTCCTTATGGCAAGTCCCAGAGACACGGCAACGGCTCCGACCGGCACGACACCCTGAGACCAGAGTCTTACGGAAGCCAGAACCAGGGCAGAGATCAGCAGATAGTTGATAATCTGCACACTGACATTGAATCTTGTAACCATACGCATCATGCCGTATTCGGAATCGACGCATGCCTGCATGTTTCCGCGGGCATAGGATTCCTCGCGGGAATACTGGGAAAAGAGCTTCACGGTCTGGATGTTGGCATAGCTGTCCACGATACCTCCCACCATCAGGGATCTCTTTTCGGCATTGTCATTGCTTAAACGGCTGAGGCGGGGAATGAAGTAATACATCAGGAAGAGATAAACGGCGAACCAAACCAGCATTATCAGCATGAGATAAAGGTCGGTTTCGGCCAGAACCGCCATCATTGTGACAAAATACACCAGAATATGCACGATGACGTTGGCAAACTTGAGTACGGTGTCCCTCAGACTGAGTGCGGTCTGCATCAGTTTCTGGGATACCCTTCCGGAAAACTCCTCCGCAAAATACGAAAGACTCTGTCTCAGGAGATAACGGTGCATCCTGTAGCGCATGCGCATCGGGAAATTGACTCGTACGGTCTGATTAAGAAGGAGAGCATGCAGGGTAATGCAGGCCGGAAGCAGAATCAGGGTCATGGTACCGAACAGAATGAACACGCCCCGGTGTTCGGCAAAGACGGCTCCGGGTTCAGTTTCTGAAAGGATATCCACGAAAAGACCGATGAAATAGAAGAGAAAGGCCTCCCCCGCTCCGATGACGGCAGCCAGTACGGAGATTACCAGAAGGAACCATCTGATGTCTCTGGCAAAAAACCAGACAAACCTGAAAAAACCTCTTGGCGGTTTTTCCACCGGATCTTCTGAAAACGGAGATATTAACTTCTCAAAAAAATTAAACACTTCTCAGCCTTCCATAATCATTTCATCAGCCTGCCGTCTCCGGCAGTTCATCTCAAATCCGCAGCCGTCAGCTTTCCGTCTGCGGCATGGATTTTCAGAATCTGATTTCCTCAACAACGTTATTGTTCAGATCCCTTAACGAAATTCCGTTATCGTCAATCACCGCCATGCTCCTGTCGCTGCCCCCGCGCGGAAAGGTTATGGATCCGGGATTGAGAATGTAAATGCCTCCGCGACTCTTTTTGAGTACCGGACAGTGCGTATGACCGCTCATGAAGATGTCTCCTTCTCCAAGACCGATGTACTCGGCATCGGTTTCGTCATAGCGGTGTCCGTGAGTCATGAAAGCCTTGCGTCCGTTGATGACCAGGGTATTGTAGGTGGCGTCTATCGGAAATTCCAGCAGATTGGAGTCCACCTCGCTGTCACAGTTGCCTCTCACGGCAATAATCTTTTCCTTTACCGAATTCAGCAGTTTTACGATATACATCGGATCATAATCTGACGGCAGTCCGTTGCGGGGACCGTGGTTCAGAAAATCCCCCAGAAAAATCAGAAAATCGGCATTATTGGCCTCAGCCACCTTCAGCGCCTTTTCCAGGTTGTCGGCATTACCGTGAACGTCGGATATCACTGCGTATGTAGTCATCTTGTAAATCTCCTCATATCGTCCGGTTAATTATAGCTTATTTGTAAAAATTTGCCGTCTGAATATGCTGATTTTATCAAAGAAAAAAAATTAAAAGAAATTCCTTAATTCAAAAGGAAACTGTCTGAAAACAGAGATTGCTCTACCGGACAGCCGGATTCATTTTACGCAACTCCGGCAGGTGCCACACCTGTCATATCATCTGAAACACCTGCAAATTTAACCTTATTTCAGCTTCTTTCCTGCAGCAACACATTCATGGATGCACCTCCGGCCAATAACCCCGGACAATTTATCCCAAAGATGTTACAGCTGTCATAACAGGTTTAACATATTCCCGGAAAGCTCATCGTGATTTCAGTGTAAACTTCCGGAGGTCCCGCCGCTGTAAGGAAGATGCCTGCCATTCTGTACACATCATGTTCAGATTGCTCAAATATAAGGCGTTTAAGCACCGGAACGGACTTTTTTTTCTAAATGGGTTGCAATTAGGATTTTTTGTGTTAACATTATGCCTGTCTCGTTTGACGCGGGGTGGAGCAGTCTGGTAGCTCGTCGGGCTCATAACCCGAAGGTCGTTGGTTCAAATCCGGCCCCCGCAACCATCTGTCTCAGTGACAGTCCGGCTTATCAACAGAATCTCACTTTTAGTATCAGGTTATTCACAATATTACTGACAGCTGTCATTTATCATTTTCCGTCCCAGTGCATAACGTTTTTTCATGTGTCCCTGCATCTCTTTCCGGAAATCTTCTCAGACTGAGAATCTGCCCAGTCCTGTAAATAAGTATGGTGTCTGGGGATGAACTTCAACTGAGTATAAAAACACATTCTGAATCTTTGACGATCCTGATTGATTATTTCTGTTTTCCCGTTTCACCAAAGCCTTGAATACCAGTGTTTTCGTATAAAAAATCGGCAAAAATACATAAATTCGGATTTTTTTTTATAATTTCTTGCAAATACAGAAAAAAGTGTTATTATAAGCACACTTCCGTTTGACGCGGGGTGGAGCAGTCTGGTAGCTCGTCGGGCTCATAACCCGAAGGTCGTTGGTTCAAATCCGGCCCCCGCAACCATCTTTATTAAATCCCCTTTTAATCCTTTGAAAATTCCCATGCGGGAACAACTGTTTTTTTTTCATGACTGTCCCGATGTTCATCAGACCCGGAACATTAAATACTGAAAAATACTTCTCGGAAAAATAACCGGATTTAATTCCGGCATAAATACGGATGCCGCACCGGCTCTTAATGTTATGAAGTTTTCAGGCGACTGACTGAATACGGGATTTTAAGTGAAATGACCGCAAACCTCCGGCACATTAATCGTTAACCGCAGCTTACGCAAATCCGTTCCGTAAAAATGTGAACGGCAGGATTCTCTCGAATAAGCACCGGAACATCAGTTTTACCATGTCCGGTGTTACATTGACTTTAACAGGTAACGTGATTTGCTGTATCTGAAACCACGATTGCCTTCAATTACTGCATCTGCTGAAGACGTTCCAACAAATTCATTATTTCCGAACCTGCGAACAGGAAGAAAATTACCATGCTGATAACTGCCGTAATCAGCGATACACGGCTGTATGCGATCAGACTTGGTTTCTTGTAACTGTTCGGATCCTGAATAGCCCAGTAGGTTAAAACAATTAAATTAACCAGAGGAATCATTGTGATTAAAGAGACAACATACCAGTCCTTTATCGTCATTACTCTGGGATCCTGTCCTGCTGAAAGATAATTCATTCTTAAGTTTTCCTAAATATATAATATCTATTAAAATCCTGCAGATTGGATTGTTACTGGTGAGAAGCCACAGCGATTATAGCTACTGCCACCATTACAACCACAACAATCCCAACTACCGTTACTCCCGCCAGTAAAGATCCGAATAACATGTTTGACAGGCATGGAGTAGTTCTTCTTACGTTACCACTCGCGCACCAGTAAATCATGAATCCCAGAACGATAAAAGGCCCGACATTGGGAATTACGCCCAGAAACAGAGGCCAGAAATCAGAAAATCTGGCATATCTGTATGTTGGCGGATTGAATCTGGCACCACCTGATGCGTTCTGACGGGGAAATCTGCTTTCCTGATCTGCACCGGATACCTTTAAGTCATTATTAAACTGCTGATTGTCCATATAAAAAAATGTCACA
>JAEEGL017025781.1_pt1 | contig 46740 bp, 29 predicted proteins | sample 9134231 | NCBI WGS metagenome assembly JAEEGL01 (sample SAMN16246548, study PRJNA631951) | gut metagenome | biome: gut microbiome; feature: rumen; material: fiber-attached | host: Bos | place: Iran: Karaj | collected 2018-10
ATGGGTGGGAGTGCTGCCTTTGACGGCAATACTTTTGCTTTTTCATCAGATGCAGAAGTCCTTAATGGACACATGCGCCCTTCACTTTTAGCGAAATTTGATACGACAGGAAATATGCAGTGGTATAAGGTTGTAAAGTGCAGTCATAGTGAAGCTATTCCACTATGGATGGAAGTAGTGGATGATAAAGTGTTTGTTTCGGGTGATTGTTCAATTTATGGGAGTGATGTCAATGCGTGGTTATATTATATGGATACCTTGATTACGAAGTATCAAATTAGTTCGATTCCACAGAATATACAGAAACCGCCTTTCGCATTCGGTCATTGGACATGGTTCGCACAATTTGATTTGAATGGAAATCTTTTGGACAATCATTTTGCACAAACTTTTTCAAGAGAATCATTATATGGCAATAGATTAGTTGGGTCTTTGACCAATAGCGTTTTACCAACGCCATGCCATACTGACAATGACGGAAATTATTACATATTCACTCCTATCCAATACTATGGCGTTGAGAGTGCCCCCTATACCATAGTGGTGGATGGTGATTCTGACAAGACGTATGATATATATTTGCCGGGCAATGCGGATCCGTCGTGTACCCAATCGTGTTTGAATAATGCAATGTTGTACAAATTCTCACCTGATGGGGACTTGCTGTTTGCCAAAACTCTTGTGGACAGCACTGATGGAATTGCACCGTCATACAATATATGTGATACCATAAACCGGTATTTTTATACCTATTTCAAAGGTATGTCATTTGATGAGGATGACAATATGTATGTATCGGGTTATGTGCGCTTGGCACAGTATTTGAATGGTCATGGGGGAGAATTACACGAATACCCCGTGCATATATGGTGGGACAGCACGCATTGTCTGACCATAAACGACATCTCTTCTGCAGCATATTGCAACTTCATCATCAAATACGACACGAGTGGCAATGTCGTCTGGTGCAACCAAGCATACACTCGAGTCACATCTTCGGATATTTTTGCTCAGACTCACTTCTATGGTAGTTCTGTACACGATAATTCAGTATTTGTTTGTGGGGATGCAGAAGACCTTTTCAATGCAGGTTCCGTGATCTATTTCAATAACGATACTGACGATTTCATAGACCGATTTGCGCCAGAGCAACAGACACGGGGTTTTTATGTTGAATTTGACAGAAATAATGGTTCATATGTACGTCATTCAATTATTCCAAACAACACATTGTCTGTATTAGGACAAAACTCATTTGCGAAGCCTGCCGTCAGTAACAACCAAATAGTCATTTCTGCAAGTGTAGATTTCTCCGACAAAAAATTTGGATTGGCAAGATGGTGTACCAGTGGGGATTTTATAGACTATACACCGATAACTTCGTTTCCGGATCAAATGATAGGTACAGGACCTACCATTTTGAATGACAATGGTTTTGTTATAGTCTCTCCTCAAATAAAAGGAAGTATTGCATTCAGTGAAGATGTTGTTGTTAATGGAGATGCGGAGCACTCCAATGCTGTCTTTGCTCTTTACCAAAATCCTGAATATTGTCATCCATACACTGATATACCGTCATACGAAGAAAGTACATCAACGTTGCGGATATGGCCTAATCCGGCACAAAATTATCTGAATTTAAGAAGCGAAAGCAGTATTATTGATTGTTGTGAAATTATAGATGTAAACGGAAAAATAGTTGTGAGAAAACAAGTCGGGGACAGCCAGACTGCCATAAATGTCTCAACCTTGCCTGCGGGGGTGTATTTTCTCAAGGCTGTATGTGGCACGGAAATCCAGACTTTAAAATTTGTCAAAACCTATTATTAACCATAAAATTCCAAGATTACGAAAAAAATCCTTGCAATGTTAATCATGCCGTTCATGCTTTGCGGCATGTCGGTGGTGCAGGCGCAGTCGGGATGCGCCTTGTACATCAACACCGATTTTGATTCCGAGTGCATGCTGACGGAATTCTTCAAAAACGACTCCACCCTGTGGGAGCAAGGTATGGAGGATTGCCTTCTCGCCTGCAAAGGCAACACGGTACATTATACTGCAGTCTGTCCAAACGGTGGCCAGTATACATGGACCATTTCCGGTGAGGCTTCGTATTCTTTGAACGACCAAGGCCGTACCGCTGTGGTTACGTGGGGTACGTTTGATGTTGGGCACATTTCCGTGAGTGTGGTGACAACCGACAGCAACACTTGCACAGCCGAGGCTTGTGTGCTGCTGATGGATCCGCCTCAGGCTGCATCCACCACAATTCCGGCCTACTACATTGACCAGAACAACAACAAAGTGATTGAAGTCTGTATGAATGCGACCGTTGAACTGATGGATGTCAGTGTGGCGGGAACCACACCTATTGTGGGCTGCTATTGGGATACCCCGTTTGGGGATGCCACAACCCCTCACCACAGCTTTACCGCAACCCAAAGCGGCACCTACACCATACAGCATCGCGTGATGAACGAATGTGGCTGTGAGGACATTGAAACGTACACGCTCAAGGTGTTAGCCCCCCTTGCCCTTGATCTGTCGTGTTACGGGACGGCGTGCGGAGGAGACACGGCAACTTACACATTGGTGAACCCCACATGTACCCAATACATGTGGAGTGTGGAAGGAGGAAGCTACACAGTCGATGCAACCGACCCTGCCAGCATACATGTCCAATGGGGGATGCCTTCATCCGGCTACGGTGTGATTTCCATTGATGCCTCGCATTGTAATTCTCCCTGTCCGGCATTGACATCAGTCAGGATTCCTGTCATATCAGACAACACTGTGATTGCTGGCCCTGATGTGGTATGCGTGGGTGATGTGCAGTTGTATGAACTTCCTCTGTGGGGCTCTACCAGTTATAACTGGCAGATAACGCCATCGTCGCCGAATCCAAACATCCCCACCACTGATGATCCTAATCAGGTTCTGATTGAGTTTCCGTCTGTAGGTGTTTATACTCTGAAAGTCACCTACTCTTGTGGTTTTCTTCCCTGCGGTCCTTTTTCTTTGACGAAAATAATCAAAGTCAAGGACACTTTCAACATCAAGTCCACGGACAACATTCTTTGTGTGGGCGCGACTGGCCACTACACGACATACTCAGGACAGAGCATGGCTTGGCGGGTGTACAATTCCGTCAATCAGCAGATTTATCAGACAACTTCCGATACTCCGGACTTGTACTATAGTTTTACGCAGTCCGGACGGTACAGGGTGGTGGCCTCCAATGGCAATTATTGCCGTGATGCCGAATACTGGGTGACAGTACTGGACGGACCTCCTGCCTTGACCTCAACTTCCGGTCCCCACGAAGCATGTCCATACAGTTCCATCGAATTGAGTGCCACCCCAACTCACCCTAACTATTATCTGGAGTGGCAGCCCGTATGCGGTAATGTGCTGCAGGAGGGCGACGAAGTCACTATCGGATATGGCGCTGCAGTGTGTGATGTGAAGGTATTTCAGATAGACGCCGAAACAGGGTGCCGTTCGGCGGAATACCTCCATGCTGTTGGTGTCTTCCAATTGGAACCTTCTGGCCTCCCTGCGACCATAGTTACCTGTGCGGGCAGCACGGTGCATCTTTCGGTGCTTGACCAGAGTGAAAATGTCACTTATGAGTGGACCGTCAGCCCTGCCAATGCGGCATCAGTGATTGACGACCATCTTCTGCCTTCAGTTGACATTCTCACCAACCATCTTACGAATGCCACAACACCCTATCCTGTGTATGTGACATTGGAAAGAACCTATTGTACCAATCTCACCCAGCAGACAACAGTGGTGATTATGGTACACGATGTTACAGCACCCACATTGGTCTATGATGACACTGTATGTGAAAATGTTCTGGTTCCGTTCACAGCCATAGGCGGTACAGCGGTGAGCAGCCATTATACATGGCGGTTTTCCGACACCACCTTGGTCTTTCATGGGGCAAGTTTCAGCAGGAAGTTTCATGAAGATGGCCATGTAAATTTCACATTGACATACCAGCCTGATGCCACATGTGATTCTGTGGTGGTACACGGCAGTCTCTATGTAAGGGAGCGGATACCTGCCAATATCTTCTACTCCAACGATACGTTGAGGACATTTTCCATACAAGGACTCACCTATCAATGGACACATAATGGGATACCTGTATGCACAACCTCATATTGCGAAGTTGCTGACATTACGGGTGAATACTGCTGTACAATAAGTTACGCTGACAATCCCACCTGTCCGGTGACATCATGTTACACCATTGAGCCAAGCCCCATTGACACATGCTTAGTCGCATCTCTGGATACTAGTAAGACATGCAATGTGGTTCGGGTATGGGTGAGCAATCCATCCCATCCACAGTGTTCGTGGGGTATTTCAACTGGTGCAAGAGGCTCGCATATAACACCCATTCAGCCTGGCTCTGACACTGCCATTGCCTACTTTTATGTACCTGGAACGTATTATATATCCGTTTCCGCAGAGATAGGCACCCAATGTTATCACGGCAGTATGCCTGTGACAATTGACTGTGTGCCAGAATTTGAACTTTCGTACGACTGCCATGGAAATATTGTGGTGGAGGACAAATCTTTGTACAGAACAGGCTATGCAATTCCAGTCAGGACATACTCTATAGCAGGGGTGGGAAATGTATCTCTGACACCCCCTGCCATGTCTGGGTCAATATATATAGGAAATCCCTCTGCCAGCACCACCTATACGGTTACTTTGTCGATGTCCGGAAGTGGCTGCACATACACTGATTCTATCACCGTGGAACCGTCACCAACCATCACCAGCATAGATATCCACAACAACATGTGTGAAAATACCCCGTTCCTCTTTTCTGCCACCACTACGGGAAGCAATCTTCAATACCATTGGGATTTTGGGGATGAATCGTATAATTATGGAAATGGGATATATCATACATATGAACTGTTCGGGAATAATAGATATGGCATTTCCCTGATTGTTGAAAACCTGTTTGGATGTGCTGCGTTTTTGACTGATACTATAACGGTTTTTCCTCAAACCTTAAACGGGTATCTGGATATTACAAATACTACTCCTGTATGCCATGGTGATACATTAACTATCTATTATACACAAAACCTCTCAGATAATTCCTATATCTGGTCATATGGGAATATCAGCACCCCACCTACTTCCAGCAATTTGTTTGCCACATACGAAACCGGGGACTACAGGGTGCTTGTGACGGACAGTCTGCAGGGCTGTCGACTTGAACTGATGCGCAATGTCGGCTTCCTCAATGCTCCCACGGCACGCATCACGGGCAAGACATCTTATTGCTTGGGTGATGAAGTGAAGCTGAATGGCAACACGGGTGCGCATAACCAGTACCTGTGGAATATAGTGGGACCGAGCAATCACTCATTCTCCACAGCCAATATCGCATTCACACCCACGCAGGCAGGCACCTATTACGATACACTGACCGTTACCAGTCAGGATGGATGCACTGCCACAGCCATTGATTCTGTTGTTGTGCATGCCCAACCCGCTGCTCCGAACATCGCCTTCTTTGGCAACGAGTGCATCCACCAGCCGCCTGTAGTGGTGCATTCCACAACCAACATGTCTTTGTTGTGGAACAACGGCTATTGTGGAGCCGTCGCCAATTATTATGTCTCAGGTTATCTGCATGCCTATTATATTGATACGATCACAGGGTGCCCCTCCTCAAAGGCCCAGCTTTTCATACCGCCAGCGCCCAATTACGACGCCTTGCTGACGGGGTGCTACAAGAAATGTCCTAACGAACTTCCGGATTCGCTGCACACGTATCTTTACCCCTATAATTCTGGTGCCTGCCACTGGAATTGGTACGGCAACACGACAGGCACTGTGAGCGGGATTTCCCATGAGGCGTACTTGCCTGTCCGCAATTACGGAAACTACTACATGGACATGCAGTATGGAAACGGTTGTGTCGCCACTTCGCCGACTCTTTCCATTACCACTGATCCTCATTGCCCATGCGAAGATGTCACAGCTGGAGTGATTTCTAAAAAATGTTTTACACGAGGTTGTATTCTGATGTATGGTATGACCATTGAAATTTGTAATGATGGCGACAATCCCGTGACATTTAACCAGATAACGGCAAATGGGAACAGCAGCATTGCATCTGTCGCGACATTGCCTGTGACTGTTCCGGCTCACGACTGCAGGACAATATATGTTGAAGTCAAATTCATGGATTTTGCTACAGGGTATGTATCTTTTACTTTATATGATTTGCAACAAGGCTGTGAGGTCAGTTTTTCGGAGTATTTTGATTGGAGTCAGTGCATTAAAGACTGTAGTGGCTCTCCCAATAAATTATATTTCTTGCAAAATTTAAGCACCCCGCATCAGACGGCATATTTCCATTTCAACATTGCATTGCCGACATCCACGTCAAGTGTGGTTTACTTGTGGAGCACCCCTCCGCAGGTTATCAACTATAGTTTCATGAATCCTCCCGCAGATGTTGACGGGATTCTCATGCTCAACTATGGGCAATTGACTCAGCTTGCGGCAGCAGGACAGACCATTTGCATTGATGTGATCATCTGTCAGAATACAGGCGGACTCTGTCACGTACAGGTCTGCTTCAAGGCGTCGTATGTCCTTTCTCTGATTCCAAGCACTTACCGTCAGTTGGGAGATTCGCCCGATGATGAGTCCACGAAGGGGCTTCAGTCTGCCTCCAGTGAGGTTCCGACCGACGGTCCCTATCTCGTTCCCAATCCTGCCCGTGACGAAGTGACGGTGATGGGTCTTGCTCCCGAGAGTGTTGCGGAGATAACAGTGCTGACCATGGACGGCCGGCAGACTGCCGTGTTCCGCAATGACTGCCGCTTCGATGTCAGCCATATCACCAAGGCCATATATATCGTCCGTGTGGTCACCACCGACAGGAAGGTCTATTACCTCAAACTGGTGAAGCAGTAGCTTTCAGATTGTGCCACGTAAAAAAGAGGGCTGTAAAAGGTCCTCTTTTTCATGCTGGGAAAAGTGAAGTCGGTGGCACCTCGCAGAATGCAGTTGGGTACAACCTTGTTGGGTCGTCAGCAGTTTGTATCGCTACGGTTTTCCAAGTCCTTGAAGTACATCTTCAGCCCCGCTCTGCACTGGCTGGCGAATGTGATTCCCTTTTCATCTTTAAGGCGCTGCATCTTTGCGACCATCTCATCGTTGTAAATCTCAATCATGAAAACTTTCATAGTGCTAAATTTTGCTGCGAAGATACGAATATTTTTGCATTTTACAGTCGAAAAAAGTGCTGCTTATGTAAAAAAAGACTATTTTTGCACTCTACTTTGTCCAGTGTGGCTTGCTTGCAGATGGGGTTATGTGGAGAGACAATAGGTACACGTCGCTAACGACGCCACAGAGCGACACTATGTAGCTGAAATTTTGTCTGGGATAGACAGGAGAATGATATGGAGGAGAAGATGTGGAGCAGTATGAGAAGATGAAGAAGAGGTTGATAAGTAGCAAAAACTAAAAATATAGAAATATGCAGGCAGTTACAACATTATTAAATCAAGTCTCAAAAGTCTTGTCTGATTTATGTAAACAAACCATCGCATTAGTTCCTACGGGGAATCAATGTCTTAACGAAAACGGAAAAGTTTCAATTGAAATACATGAAGTGAATATTCCAGATTCCATTATTTCACAACCAAACCCTTCTTGTCCACAGAATCCCGATGGCATTTACAAAGTGAATAGAATTCGATTGGGAAAAGGTATTTTGGATGATATGGCAAAAGGCTGTCCTTTTTCGGATGATGAAATTAAAGTTGTGATAAAAGGAATAGATACTTGGACTTATTATGCGTCAAATAAATAATTGAATATGAAAGTTACCCGATACGAAATAGACATGCTTGATGTTAAAAACGCGGATGCATTTTTGATTCATTTTTGGGATGATGACACTAATTACGATTATGTTGTTTTGATAGATGGCGGTAATTATCAAGATGGAACTAGAATTGCCAATTTCATTCGTAAACATTATGGCAGAAATAAAAACATTGATCTTGTTATTTGTTCCCATTGCGATAAAGATCATTTTGGGGGAATTACATATTTGTTAGAACAACAAAAGGATGACGGGCAAGACAATATGAATATTGACCAAATATGGATAAATGATCCCGCCAAACATGTTAAGAGTAAGGAGAAAGAGATTAAATGGAGCAGTTTAATGAATTCTCAAACAAAAATGGTAAAAGCTCGGTCTGTTTACGATATAGATGGTCATAGTAATTTGTTTGATATCATTGATAATCTAAAAGAAAATAAAAGAATAATAATGTTTGAACCTTTCTCAGATGCGTCAGAAACTGATGAAATAGGTGTTTGCGCTAATGGCTTATTTCAAATAATTGGACCGACAAAGGAATATTATGAATCTTTAGTTCTTGATTTCAGAAATGATTTACAACGAAAAAAGGGTGGTTATGATTCTGTCGAATCGCGAGAACAAGAATCTGTATTATGCGAGAATATTTTTTTTAGTAATACATTAGATGATGCAGATGATGATCCTTCCTCGCATAATAAAAGTAGTGTGATTCTATTGTTCCAACCATCAGATGACAATAAATTTTTATTTATGGGAGATGCCTGTAGGGATTCAATAAATAACATTCCAAAAAATCTAAAACCAGAAATTCAATCCGTTTATTGGCTAAAAGTTCCTCATCATGGAAGTAAACATAATCTTGATAGTGATATTATAAATTATATACATCCTAAAATAGCTTTTATTTCAACAGAAAAATACGGACATTATTTAAGCAAAGCAGTGGTTAATGCACTAAATAAAATAGGCACTAAGGTTTATTCAACAAATAATAACAGTAGCATGAGCCATCATAAGAACACTCCCGCTCATAGTGGATATTCACCAGCAAACCCAATAAAATAAGAAAATATGGAAACAATAATTTCTAAAATCTCTGAAAAAATTTCTCGGTATGAAATTTTAAACAATCTTATACCAGGTACAGCTCTTTGTTTTATTCTCAGTTATATCGGTTATCCTATTTTGGATTATAGCACGGGAGTTTGTATTATGATATGTTATTTGGTTGGGTTAATAAACAGCCGTTTTTCTTCTTTGGTAATAGAATGGCTTTGCAGGAAAACAAAACTTATCGAATGGAGAGATTATAGTTTATACAATTCGGCAAAGAAAGAACGACCTTTCGTTGGAGCATTACAGGAGAATGCAAATGTGTATCGGGCGTTTGTTTCTGTATTTTTTGTTTCACTTATTGCCTATGGGATTCAAAAACTTATTCTTTATTGTACTTTCTTGCAAGATTATGGATTGTGGATACTGTTGTCACTAATGTTTTTGCTTTTCCTCTTATCATACAGAAAACAAGTAAATGAGTATGTTGTAAAGAACATAGATGAAGTTGAGTCACTCAAAAAACAAGCAAACAATAAGTAATTAGAAATATGGCAAGATTGGCAACTATGACGGTGTGGAATGTTCAATTGGGATTGGCAGTCCATGTGAAAGCCCCAAATGGGAAATATATTGTAATTGACCTCGGTACAGGTTCAGACGAAAATGAATCACCTTTAAGCAAACTAAAAAACAAAAATGTTACCTATATGGTGATAACACACCCACATCTCGACCATATTGATGACATATTGCATTTTGATGACAATCCTCCGAAAATTCTTCATAGAGTAAAAGCTATATCTAATAAGGAAGTGATGGCTGGTGCTCGTGATTGTGATAGGGAAAAATTTGCCAAGTATTGTAACATAAACGATAGGTATAATCCCCCTGTAGAACCAGATGATGAAGATAACACTAAATATGCTAGCAATTATGGGGGATTAGAAATCCAAACTTTTTCATCATCAGATTTCGACCATTCCAACTTTAACAATTTCAGCATAATAACGGTTTTTATTTTTTCAGGAATAAAAGTGGTTGTGTGCGGAGACAATGAAGCTGAATCCTTGAGGGTATTGATGCAACACAAGGATTTCAAATCTGCAGTTGGTGATGCAGATGTTTTAGTTGCACCACATCACGGGAGAGAATCTGCATATCTTTATGATTTTGTTTCTTGTGTAAATCCAAGATTGACAATCGTTTCTGATACTCATAAAACAGAAGCGAGTGCTGTAAATAAATACACAAAGATGAGCCGCGGTTGGAAAGTAACTAATTCTAACGGTGAAGTTGTAGATCGATTTTGTCTTACCACGAGAAAAGACGGGAATATACAAGTGGTATTTGGAGAAAGTAATGATGATAGATATTATGGGGCTTTGTCTGTTAGAACCTTCTGAATTAAATAATTGAAAATTATTAATTGTACATTGTTAATTGATTATGTCCGAAAACACCAACATTGAAGACCCCTCTCGCGAAAAGGTTCGGGAGGACTGTTAGAGGAAGGAATATAAAGGCGATGAAGGTATTGAAAGAAATACGAGAATGTGAAGAGAGCGTTGGTGGGGAAGTAGTTGAATGAGAAAATAATTACTTATTGAGGGAGTGAATATGCGAAAAAAAGATAAGCGACGAATAGCACAGCAAATACGAATGCGAGCAGCATTGCGGGCTATACGTCGTCATATTCCCAAAGGAAGTAATAGCCCTCGATTAAAAGCAAAAAGGATTCAAGAAAGTATTGCTAATGTGCCGAGAGTTCCGCGAAGGATTCAGAGGAACTTTAACAAAACTACTATAAAGAAAATCAACAAACAAATTATTATTGCGCCTTGTGATTTCAGATTGATTTCTAACAGGGAAAAATGTTTGGACTTTTTTGAAAAAATAAGAAATTTTGAATTTGCGAACATCCCCCAGAGAAGGAAGTTTGTGAGAATTTCTCTAAAGAGAGTTCAGCAAATAGATTATGCTGCCATCAGCATATTAACGGCTATAAGTGAAGATCTAAAGAGTAAAAATATCTTTATATCTGGAGATTTTCCAGAAAATGCTACTTGTAAACAATTTCTTTTCGATTCCGGTTTTTTAAATAAAATGTTTGATAAGCATAACAGACCCTTTCCGAGGTCAGAGAAATCGGATGTGATTTTCTTTGAAACAGGGTGTGGTACTTTATCAGAAAGTGACAATATGAAAATCAGCAGTTTGGTAAGGAATGTTGTCGGACATTTGACAGGGATACCTAAACACAATCCATCTATCAAGACAATTATACTTGAAATATGTGGTAATTCAATTGAATGGAGCGGTACTAATAATAAACAATGGTTACTTGGAGTTATGTATGAAGAAAAAAAGGTAATATTCACTGTTGTTGATATCGGAAAGGGGATATTAGAAACTTTATATAGAAAATTTGGTAAGCGTGCAGCTGATTTTATTACTTCGAAAACAGAGGCAGACGTTTTAATGGGTGCATATAATAAAAAGTATGGTTCAAATACACAACAAGTTAATAGGAACAAAGGTCTTCCATCCGTAAAAGCTAGTTTTCAGGATGGCAAAATAAATAATTTGATAGTGATGACAAATAATGTGATTTTGCATTTTGCAGATCAAGAAAAAACAACTACTTTTGCAGAAAACTCGCCCCGTTTTAAAGGGACTTTTTATCAATGGGAAATGAATGTTAATTGTGTGAAATTATTAAATAGCTAAATGTATGAATATAAGTATTTTAAAAGATTTTTCTGAATTTCCAGGTCTTCGACATTGCAATATTAGCGACAAGTCAGGAGAAGAATTTTATCATTCTGTTCTAAATAAAGCATTTAAAGAGGCCCTTGAAAAAAAAGAACAGTTAATCGTCACATTGGATGATACTGCAGGTTATGCCTCGTCTTTTCTAGATGAGGCATTTGGTAATTTAGTATATGATTTTACATTGGAAGTGGTTTCTCAAAATATTGAAATCATTTCTGAACAGGAGCCGCATTGGAAGGAGTTGATTGAGAAACAAACATTTAAGGAGTGGGAACAGCGAAGAAAAGAGAACAAACAGCCTAAAATAACCAAGGAACACAATAGTTGGTATAGACTAATTAATAATCAAATACAAGAAAAGATATGGTTACATGTTGTACAATAACTATTTCAAATTGGATAGATGTAGGAGGCATTGTAATCAATGCTTTTTTAGCTTTTTGGATTGTTAGGACTATTCAGAATAAACTAACAAACAAAAGAGTTCTGAAAGACCACTTTATATGCGAGGTTAAGGAAATTAGATTAGAATACAAAAATTTCTTGTCAGACTTATACGCAAACAAGACGATCCCAAGTGACATAATACCGTGGTTTAAGTTGATGAATATAAAGGTGTCAAATCTGATGGAATTACTGAATCAAATATATGGCATCAACAAAGAAAAACTATATCCATATCAAAATGATTTGCGAGAGCTAATCACTGAAAACGAGGATTTTATTAGGTGTTTTAATGCTGACAAGTTAGAACTTTCCGATGTTTCGCGCAAACAATTTATTCAATTTCAGCAAAATAATTATCATCTGTTTAATGAGGTGATTATTGCTATAAATGATAAAGATTGATAAACGTATTGCTAAATGAAAGAATTTAATAATCAAAATTTACTATGTCCGAACACACCAATATCGTGCGCCCCTTTCTCGAAAAAAAACATAGCAAAATGTTAAAGTTCAATTTGTTGAAAAGTGTTTTTTGCAGAATAAGAATAGACAGCTATGGCGTTACCCATTAACATAGAAGACCTGTTGAACAAAAACAGAATAGAATCCGACAGAATCGAGTTCAAGAAAGGATGGAATCCGACCACTATCTACCATTCTGTGTGTGCTTTTGCTAACGACATTGACAATATTGGAGGCGGATACATCCTCATCGGTGTGGAAGAAGAAAACGGCATCGCGAAACGTCCCGTATGCGGCATCCCGGATAATTCCTTGGACAAAATACAACGGGAAATTCATCAGTTCAATCAACTTATTGAGCCATTGTACGCTCCCCGTTTGTCGGTGGAAGATGTTGACGGGAAGAAGATTTTGGTGATGTGGGTGACGGCTGGCAACAACCGCCCCTATACCGCCCCGGCTGATGTTACCGCCAAACTGAAAAAGCCGGTCTTCTATATCAGGTACGGATCATCTTCCATTGAGGCTAAAGGTGAATTCCTCGACCAATTACGGGATATGGCTAACCGTGTGCCCTACGATGACCGGGGAAATGAAATCATGTCGTTGAGCGATATTTCACCATTGTTGCTAAAAGATTATCTCGAGAAAGTAGGGAGTAAACTTGCTACAGCTGACTTTACTTCCAATCTTGCCAACATCTTGGAACAAATGGATTTGCTTGAAGGACCCGTTGAAAAACGGCAGATTAAAAACGTGGCCGCCATGATGTTTTCCGAGAACCCTGCCAAGTTCTTCAAAGAAACGCAGGTCGATATTGTGCTGTTCCCTGAAGGTCGTGAAAACAACCCCGACAACATCATTGAAGTTCCGCCAATAAAAGGACCTGTTCCGAAAATGATTGCGGATGCGCTGAGTTATCTACGTACCAATGTGATCAAGGAACGCATAACCAAGCTCATAGACAGCGAAAAGTCAAAAAAAAGGTTCAACTATCCTTTTCAAGCCTTGGAAGAAGCTGTCGTGAATGCCCTTTATCATCGGGATTACCGAGAAAGGGAACCCGTGGAAATCACCATTGAGCCGGACAGGATAAGCATTTTGAGCTATTCGGGGCCGGACAGGTCGATAAGCATGCACGCAATCCGAGAAGCCAAATCCCTTCGGTCTCGACGATATAGGAACCGCCGATTAGGCGAATTCCTTAAGGAACTGGATTTGACTGAAGGTAGAGCAACTGGAATCCCGACCATTCAAAAATCTTTAGCCGAAAACGGCTCGCCCAAGGCAACCATTGAAACTGATGAGGGGAGAACCTTTTTCCTGATAGACATTCCTTGCCACCCCGATTTCGTCGGAGATGTCCAAGTTGATGTCAAAGTGGAACTTACTGGTATAGATATGGTTATTGAAAGAATGTCAGAGCTGTGTCATAGTCATGTCATAGTTATGCCAAAGTCCTTACTTGAAAAATTGGCTACGTGTCTTTTGCTGTGTAAAACCGAGATTTCAGGCCACGACATGCTCAAAGACATTGACGTTACAACATATCGACATAAAAAAAGGAGATATCTTGATAAATTAGTGGAAATGGGGCTTATTACGATGACCAAGCCCGATAAGCCGACAGCCCATGACCAACGATATGTCTGCACGGATTTGGGCAAGCGAATCATTGAACAATAGGACTATGACACACGACAGGGAAACATTGATGAAGGCCATACGTGAACGCCATTCCGTCCGGGCGTACGAGAACCGGCCGATTGCCGATGAGATTATCAGCCAGTTGCGGGAGGAGATTGCCGCGTGCAACAGCGAAGGGAACCTGCACCTGCAGCTCATCACCGACGAGCACGCCGCCTTCGGCACGGCCATCGCCCGCTACGGCCACTTCTCGAATGTCTCGAACTATGTCGCGCTTGTAGGCCAAAAGGCGGACGACCTTGACGAAAGGCTGGGCTATTACGGTGAGCGCATCGTGCTGCTCGCGCAGATCCTCGGGCTTAACACCTGCTGGGTGGGCGTATCTTTCAGCAAGCGTAAAGGGAGGTTCGACATTGCGGACGGTGAGAAACTGCGCGGTGTCATCTCCATCGGCTACGGAAGCACGTCCGGCTCACGCCACAGGGTGAAGGGGCTTCACGACGTGACCGACTGCGTGGAGCCGTACCCGACATGGTTTGCCGCAGGTATGGAAGCCGTAATGCTCGCACCCACGGCCATGAACCAGCAGAAGTTCCGTTTCTCTATCACTCCTGCAGGAGTGGAGGCCAAGGCGGGTTTAGGTTTCTACACGAGGATGGATCTCGGCATTGTGAAGCTGCACTTCGAGATAGGAGCGGGAAAGGAGAATTTCAAATGGGCGCGGTGAAAAGGAAGAGGAACCAGCAGATAAAGGACATCCTGAAGGCTGTGAAGGCGAAGCAGCGGCAGGAAGAGATTGACACTTTCGGCAAGCCAATCAGCCACAGCAACGTGGTGAAAAGCAAGAAGGTGTATTCGAGAAAGATGAAGCACAAGAACAGGGAGGAGTAGCAGTCTCATTTCGGTCTATACCGAAGTTCTTGAACTGCGCATATTTCCGCATGGGTAAGAGTACCTTTGCGGAAATTTTTTTTGCGTACGGATGAGGATACCGCTACCAGGAGGAAAGGAACTCTATATCGGCGGTCGGCGTGAGCCGCTGGCCAAGACCGCAGTGGTCGCGCGCGACAACCAAGGGAAGGTGGTCGGCGCCGTTCCGTCGTACAGTCTGGACGGCATAGACCGATACCTTGACTGCTTCTCGCCCTACACGTACCTTGACAACTTCGTGTACATGTACCAGAACATCGCGGAGATATATTTCCCGATACACTATATCACCAGTCGCATCCGCAACGCCAATTTCGTGGTGAAGCGGTGGAAGGACGACACGGTGGTGTGGTCGGACGGCGGCGGGAGCGAGACCGACCGTCTCGTCGGCCAGCGGATGGAGGGTTTCCTGTCGAGACCGAACGTGCTGCAGTCATTCAAGGAGTTCATAGAGCAGGTGTTCGTGTACCGCTACCTGACGGGCGACAGCTACATCTATGCGGCCACGCTGCCGACACCGACCATCTGCCGCAACCTGTGGAAGTACTGCAGGCAGTACTGGGTCCTGCCGAGCCAGAACATCACGGTGGACACCGGCACACGTGTGCCTCTGTTCACCGATACGGACATAGGCAGCCTGATACGCAGGTACAGGCTGTTCTCGCCATACGGGAACCGCGACTACGACCCGTCGCTGGTGCTGCACCTGCGGGACAACTTCGACCTCGCGCTGGGCGAGGACTACTTCACGGGGCGCAGCCGTCTGCTTGCGCTGAAGTACCCCATAAGCAACCTGTGCGCGGTATATGAGGCGCGTAACGCCATCTACGTGAAGCGCGGGGCGCTGGGGGCGCTCATCAACCAGAAGAAGGACGCGGACACGTACCTTACGCTCTCGCCTGACGAGAAGAGGAACATCCGCAGCGAGTTCCACGACACCTACGGCGTCACCGGCAACCGTGATCCGCTGGCCATCATCGATGTGCCGGTGCAGTACGTGCAGTTCGGACTGAGCATACAGGACCTGCAGCCCTTCGAGGAGGCCCTGACGGACTCCGCGACGATAGCGGGGATATTCAACATCGACAGCGTGCTTATACCGAGGAAGGACAACGCCACATTCTCCAACCTGCGTGAGGCGGAGTGCAAGGTATACACCAGCACCGTGATCCCGGACGTGAAGGCGTTCTGCGAGGAGATGTCCGAGTTCATGGGTCTGAATGCCGTGGGCTACTACCTTGACGCCCTGTGGGACGACGTGGAAGTGCTACAGGAGGCGAGGACCAAGCGGGAGGCGGCCAACAGGAGCATCAGCGACCGCTGCCGGACGGAGTTCCTCGCAGGGCTGATAACGCTGAACGAGTGGCGGTGCGCCATCGGCAAGGAGCGCATACAGTCGGAGCTGTACGAGAAGACCGTGCTGCAGATGACCGAGTCGGAATATGCTGACATCAGCGCGAAAATCAGATGACAAACCAAATAAAGGAGGAATGATGATATGAACGAGATGAGACTGATAACCAAATCGAACAAGGTGGACGAGGCCGGCATAGTGACCGTGGCGGTGGCCGCCTTCGGGAACACGGACAGCCAGAACGACATTTCCGAGAAGGGGTCGTTCACCAGAACGCTCAAGGAGAACAGGCGGCGTTTCAAGCACTTCCTGAACCACAACCAGGACTGGCTGGTGGGCTGCCCGATAGACGCATACGAGGACTCGCAGCACCTTGTGTTCGTGTCGGAGATAAACCTCGACACGCAGCTTGGGCGCGACGTTTACAGCAACTACAAGCTGTACCAGAAGAACGGCCTGACACTGGAGCACTCCGTCGGGGTGGAGGACGTGAAGCGCGACCCGTTCGACCGGCGCAAGGTGCTGGAGTGGATGCTCTGGGAGTTCAGCACGCTCTACTCTTGGGGCGCCAACGAGCGGACGCCGTTGCTGGACCTGAAACAGCTCGGTTTCGGGCGCAACCCGTCGGCGGCCATCCATTTCGTCAGGGACGCGCTCAGACTCAAGTTCTCGGACAAGACGCTGGCCCAGTACGAGGGCTACCTGAACCTGATAGAGAAGGCGATGGCGGGCGAGAGCCGCATGGCCGCCTGCGAGTGCGGCCTGAAGTTCGACTACGACAGTATTCCCGAGGAAACCCTTGAAAAGCAGGTGCTTGAGGCGGCGCGCAACATGTTGCAGTGGCGCACGCAGGGGATTGTGGAGCAGGAGATAGCCAAGCTGGACACGGATCTCCGCATGCAGGTGACTGAGATACTGGAAAAGGGAAGGGACCTGTCGCACCTCACAGGCTACGTCCACTGCCCGCGCTGCGGAAGGCGCATCTACCGCTCCGACATCATCGCCGTGGAGGGGGCCAGGAAACAGTCCGTCGTCGTGCCGGCAGCGAAGTCCGCAGGCCTGAGCCTGAAGGCCATCGGAGGGCTTATCAACGTGAAATGAGGGAATACCCGAGAACAACCATTTTTATTAACCATCAAAACCAAAAAGAGATGAAAAGACTGAAGAGATTTGTAAGGGAGGCCCGCAGCAACTCGATGCTGGGCTTCAAGAGAAGAAAGCAGCTCGCTGCAGCCCTGTTCGCCATTCCGCTGCTGCTGTTCATGTTCGCGATGCCCTTCGTGGCAGGCGGCAGCGGCACACGTTACGCGACGTTGTGCACCGTCCCCATCGCCGGGTTCTCGCTCATCAGCAAGGCCAAGAAGGAGGATGAGCTGACCGAGGAGGAGAAGGAGACGTTGGGGACGATACAGGCGGCGCTCGCAGAGGGAATCGAGAAGTACCGCAAGGGCACCATCTCCGCCGAAGAGCTGAACGAGGCGCTCGAGAAGATGAAGAAGGAGATCAGCGAGGAGGAGGAACGCAAGGCCAAGCGACGGAAGGAGCAGGAGGACGCGGAACGTGAGGAACGGAAGAAGAAGCGCAAGAAGGAGAGCGAGGAGCTGGAGGAGGAGAACCAGAAGCGCGACAAGCGCATCAAGGAGGCCATCGACCTGATAGAGGAGGTCCGCAAGGTCGTGAGCGAGCTCGCCGGCGAGGTCGAGGAGGAGAAGAAGAAGCGCAAGAGCGCCGGGTTCAACCTCGGCCGCGACACCGAGTTCGGCAAGTCCATGCGAGAGGCCTTCGCCAGCGAGAAGTTCAAGAGCTTCGCCAACAACAACACGAGCACCAAGTCGGGCGAGTTCGAGCTGAAGCAGTTCAACAAGGGCCTGATACGCAAAGGCCCCGTCTCGTTCGACAACAACTACACGGGGAACGTGCTTCCTGCCTACCAGTCGGACGTTACCGTGACCGAGGTGAACCTGCAGCGGCTGAACCTGCGCGACTTCATGACGGTCATCGACGCGAGCGAGGAGGAGTTCACCTCATACGCGTTCGCCAGAATCTACGACATCGACCGTGCGGCCGCTGCCGTCTCGGAGAACGGGGAGCTGCCCGAAGGCTCGTTCAAGGTCAAGGAGGTGGTCTGTGAGACACACCGTATCGGCTGGCACCTTCCCGTGTCGAAGCGCATGCTCAAGAAGCTGCGCATCCTTGAGAACCGCATCATGACGATGCTCCCGTCGGGCATGTTCCGCCAGGAGAACTTCCAGATCATCTACGGCGACGCCAACGACCCGAACTTCGTGGGCATCGAGCAGCTCTGTCCGAACGAGGCCGCGCTGAACTCCGTCATCTATGACGAGCAGGTGCCGGGCAAGGTCAGAAGCATCGAGTCTTATGCCGGAGGCGCCAAGACGAAGGTCAACTTCACAAAGGGGTTCGCGAAGATTGAGACGGGCATGAAGATCACCTTCGCCGGTTTCGGCACCGCCCTCGACGCAGGCTGGATCGCCAACGTCTATAATGACGAGAGCGTGGTGGTGGACTGCGCGTATGCCGCCGTCCCCGCCGCAACCGTCCTTGCGCAGGCCAAGTTCAAGGTCGAAAACGTGTGGGGCCAGTTTGTGACCGACCCGAACATGGGTGACGCGATGCAGACTGTGGCCTCTCACCTGAGTTTCCTCCAGTATATGCCGAACCTCATCGTCCTCAACCCCATCGACTACTGCGCGCTGACCACGATGAAGGACAACATCGGGCGCAAGCTCTTCGGGGACTACGTGAAGGTTGAGAACGGGGTGCCGCTCTTCGGCGGCATCATCCCGATCGCCCAGCTGGACTGCATCAAGAAGGGTCACTGCCTCATCGGCGACTTCAAGAACGGCTGCGAGCTGATTGACACGCAGCGCGGCTTCATGGAGTTCGCGGAGGATGTGAAGACCAAGCTGACCAACCAGGTGGAGAGCATCATCAGCGAGGAGGTCATCTTCGCGGTGACGGTGCCTGACGCGTTCATGTACTTCGACATCAAGAACGTCATCAATATCATCCACGTCTAACAAACGGCGGACATCGGCGGGGGCGGGTGCCTCCGCCCGGTGCCGGCCCATAGGAGGTACACGATATGGAAGAGAAGAAGGAAAAGCCTGCCGCACCGCAAACGGAGGAGGCCAGACCGCCAAGACCGCAGAAACAGCAGAAGTCACGGACTCGGAAAGTCCTCATCCTGAAAAGGTGCGAATGCGAAGGCAGAGCCCTGCGGGTGCTGTGCAAGTATGACCTGCCAGAGAAAGCGGCCATGAAACTTGTCTCCGCCGGCAATGCGAAAGTCCTGAAATGACAAAAACGAAAGGATATGATACTCACCATCAATGATTTCAAGGTGGAGGCGCAGATCCCCGGGATGTTCCCTGCCGCCGGAACAGCGTCACCGAACAACCTTGTCGTGCAGGAGCGCGTGCAGGGCTTCATAGCCAAGTACGAGCCTGATTTCCTGCTGAAGTTCTTCAACATGGACAGGGGGCGTGCGGAAGCGCTGGAGGAGTACAGCGGAAGGCCGGAGGCCGAACGGACTGACGACCTGATGAACCGGCTTGTGGAGGCCCTGAAAGCCCCGCTGTCGCACTATGTCGCGTTCCACTATCTCCGTCACCAGACCGTCACACCCACCCGCATAGGCGGTGTCGTCATGCAGGGGGAGAACGGCAGGGTGGCCAGCAACTCCTCGCTGTGCGTGCTGCTGTGGAACCAGATGCGAGAAATGAACATCGGGATATACGAGGGTATATTGGGCGGGGCTGTGCCCTCGACGGAGCTGTTCAGGATGGTGACGGACACAAACCTGTAGGAAGATGAGGACGGCAACAGACATCATCAGGGAGTGTGTGGAGAGGGCGGATGTCAACCTGCGGCCACTCTTCGGCGTGAGGCATCCGTTCATCCATTTTGAGAGCGGCTACACGCCCACCATCATCAACTCGCTGACCAATCTGGAGGCAGGAAGTCTGTATGAGCCCTATCCGCTCGTGGCTGTGTTCACCGAGGGGATGACGGAGGTGAGGGGAGTTTATGACCTCGGTTTCAGTGTGCCGAAGATGATCATCGCCGTCCGCGCCACCGAGAACCTGACCGAGCAGCAGCGGATAGAGGTGAGTTTCCGCAAGGTGCTGCACCCGATCTTCGAGGAGCTGGAGCGCCAGCTGCGGCTGGCCGACTTCTCCTACGGGTTCTCGCTTGAAAGGAGCGATGTGCCCTACTATACGGAGAGTGGGGGGATGCATCCACGTTCAACGACATGCTCGACGGCATCATCATACGCAACCTGAGGATGAGGGTGCTGCTCGACCCGCAATGCTGATTATCAATCAAAAACAGACAATCTATGAATGAGACCAAGAAACAGGAAACGGGAAAGGTGGACGCCACGCCCGAGCAGCCGTCCGTAAGGAAGCTGCGTGCGCTCGATGCCGATGTGTCAGGGCGCAAGCTGAAGGTGGTGTTTACTGAATACAGCGGCCGGGCCGGCGAGAGATGCCTGCTCGACCGCGGCCTTGCCAGACTGTACGAGAGACAGGGCAAGGTCAGAATCGTCAACGACAATAAACAAGAACAGAGAAAGGAGGAATAAGCAATGAATATCGACAAATGCGAACCCAAGACAAGGAACACTGCCTCAAGCCGCTGCAAGTACGAGTGGGGGATGTTCCGCAGAATAGTCGTCACGCCGCTGAAGAAGGTCTATACGGGGCTTGACGAGAACAACCAGCCCGTCACCTTCGACGAGTGGCTGCTGAGGGGCATCCACGCGGCAAGGACGGCGGACCGCTTCTACCCGATGCCGTACTTCTCGGACTCGGTGAGCACCAGCGAGGACAAGACCACGTGGAGCAACGGCTACGGCCAGACTTTCGTCATCAAGGAGGGCAACAAGGGCCTCACGCAGTCCTACAACCAGGACTTCTGCCTGTCCAACCGCCTTGCGAGCTTCAATGACGGCATCACGCGCCGTGCGTTCATCTTCGACAACAAGGGCAAGGTGTGGGGGTGCAGCCGCAACGGAGGCAAGGCCGGTTTCGAGAGCGACCTGTTCTGCACCACCGCCGACATCACGCAGGCGAGCGAGATCTCCGAGCCGAAGGTGGACTACACTTTCAAGGTTCCGGAGGAGTTCGCAAGGAAGGAGCCCATCGACACTGATCTGAGCCCTATCGAGCTGGAGGGTCTGGAGGATGTGGAGATGGTCATCCAGCGTTTCAACACGGTCACGGAAATCCGCTTCTACAGCTTGTGCGGCGGTCAGGACATCACCAGTGAGATGGCGGTCATATCCGGTGCCGCTGACTGCTGGCTGATGGACGGAGTGCCGATGACCAACCCACCAGACTACACTGACGGAGTGTTCAAGGTGTTCAACACGGCGCTGACCGGCGACGAACTCAAACTCGCCACCCCAGACGTGCTGTACGACCACGGTCTGGCATTCAAGGAGTGCCAGACGATAGTGTCGCTGAGCTGACGCAGGAGGACAGCTGTGTCTTTGTCTTCATAGGGGAGGGGCGGACTGAAGGTCGCCCCTTTTCTGCTTTTTGTATGAAGTGACAAACTGTCACATTAGCAGAAACTCTGCCGTGGTCTTTGGCAGCGTTTCTGTCTTCCTTGGTGTCCGCGACAACGATTTCGGTTATGAGCACAGACCGCGAAATTTGGGAGGAAATCGTGCATGGTTGGTTGCCCTAATTAATAACATATTTCCCTCAATCCTATAATTCCTCCTGCTTTTATACTTAAGTTTATGTATTTAAATACCACCCCTATTGGAATTATTATAATAAATGATTCTTCCACGTGTGCTCTTTGAAGTACGCCTATACATTTTTGGTTCTCATTAAAAACTGGCCCACCACTAAGCCCTTTCCAGTCCACTTCCCTCATGTGTTCATTAAAATAAATTTTGAAATACTTGTCGGAACTATTTTCTCCTTCTATCTCTTCACAACTAGTTATAGTTATTTTATGATTTGTTTCTTCCCCAGCTAATATACACTCATTTTTAACTTTTCTATCTGTTATGCCCGAAATAAACAGAGTTTGCCCGATGTTAGATTTTTCCTTTGTGAAATCATTTATATTAAGAAAAGATCTGAAGTGATTTTCTTTTAAACAAGAAAATTTTTCTACATCCTCACCTTGTATAACTTGGTATGATATCTCAATTAAATCTTGGTCTCTAAACTCATCAAATTCTTGCTCGGCAGAAATTTTATAGTTGGTAAAATTAAAGAAAGGTCCTGTAGATATAATTCTGGAATTCGGAATTTCTATATATACTACATCCTCAGGGCCGGTTCTTGTTGCAGTTAATTCGTGGTCGGTATAATGTGTGACATGGTCAACGGTAATGAAAATAATATTGTCTTCTATTTCCAGGACTAATCCGCTGCCGAAAGAAGGGTTTGTAAAAGATTCATCATTTGAATCATAAACCAACATTTGAATGGTGTGTTGGAATGCGTAATCACTATTGTTATTTTTCATATACAGTGAATTTAGTCGGCAATAATACAAAAAATATCATTTCCCGACTCGCGCGGTGATAAAATTTCCGCTCTTCTCTTTCAGTCCGACGCCGAATTTTGTCCAGATGATTTTGTCAGCAGAGTTCAAGAAATTGGTGACTTCCTCCGGCAATGACAAGAGTTGTTTTATGTAAATTACAAATTTATATTTTAGTATCTGCATAAATAATTTTCAAATTTATGTAAATTATAAAATATTTTTTGTATTTTTGCACGATTAAAAAAATAGGATATGATAGAAAGGACAATCAGAGAAAAGATCCTGTCACAGGCGGGTGTGTTCCCTGTGGTGACCCTCACTGGCGTGCGGCAGAGCGGGAAGTCAACACTGCTGAGAAACTGTTTCCCGGACCACAAGTATGTGTCTTTGGAAGACCCCGACATCAGGATGATGGCCGAGACGGATCCCCGCGGATTCCTGCTCAACTTCGGATTCCCGCTCATCATCGACGAGGCGCAGTATGTTCCGGCATTGTTCTCATACATACAGACAGCCGTGGACGAACGCAACATGAGCGGCATGTACATCCTCTCCGGCTCGCAGAACTTCCTGCTGATGGAGGGCATTTCGCAGAGCCTTGCCGGCAGAGCCGCCGTGCTCAGGATGTGCCCTCTTTCTGTTGCTGAACTGAAGGCGGCAGGACTGCTGGACGGCAACCTGAACCGGATGATGTTCACCGGCGGCTACCCCCGCATCTACGACAAGGACATCCCGCCTGCCGACTACTTTCCGAGCTACCTGCAGACCTATGTCGAACGCGACGTGATGCTCCTGAAGAATATCGGGAAGAGGGCGCAGTTCCAGAAATTCCTCCGCCTGTGCGCGGCAAGGGCGGGACAGCTGCTGAACGTGACGGCGCTGGCCAACGAAGCCGACGTGTCGATGCCGACCGTGCAGTCGTGGCTCTCCATACTTGAGACGTGCGACGTGGTTTTCCTCCTGCAGCCGTACCATAAGAACTTCAACAAGAGGTTGGTCAAAGCCCCGAAGCTTTACTTCTACGATACCGGGCTGCTGTCGTCCCTGCTCGGCATAAAGTCCGTCGAACAGATGGAGACGCATTTCATGCGTGGCGAGATATTTGAGAACCTCGTTGTTTCCGAATGCTTGAAATCCGGACTTGCGGCCGGAGAGGAGCCGGTGCTCTATTTCTGGCGCGACAGCAACGGCAACGAGGTGGACCTTCTTGTGGAGGACGGCAATGGACTTAAGGCATACGAGGTGAAGTCGTCAGCGACATTGAAGCCCGAGTTTTTCAAGGGACTGAAGTTGTTCGAGCGCATTGCCGGAGGTCTGGTGGAGGAAAGCGCCGTTGTATATGGCGGGAATTCCGACTACAACACCGGCGACGGCAGGTTCATATCATGGACGAACTGGTGCTGAACCACAGCACTCTTTGGTCAATACCAAACATTCACGAGGCCACCGACCGTCTGACCATCCGCGCTACCTTTGCACCCGGACAAAGGACAGGGATGTATGACCATTTCAGAGCTTGCAAGACGTGCAAAGGCGGCTGTTGACAGTTACCCGCAGATGAAGCGCGAGGTGGCGGCGGAGCTGTCGCCCGAGGTCACTCTGCTCAACCGAGAGCAGATGATGGCCGGTCTGGATGCGCAGGAAAAGCCCATAGCGCCTGCATACTCACCATATACAAAGCGGTTGAAGCAGCTGGCCGGACAGCCCGCCGACAGGGTGACGCTGTTCAGCACCGGCGCATTCCAGGAGGCCATGTTCACCCGTGTGGAAGGAGACCGGCTTGTCACGGACAGTACGGATCCCAAGACGGAAGATCTGACTGCCAAGTACGGAGATTCCATTTTCGGACTGACGGATGACAACGCCGGCAAACTGAGAAACAGGTCTTTGCATCTGCTCCTTGTCCGCATCAGGGAGATTCTAAAGGTGTGACTATGTTAGGTTGCGAGGATGAGCAGAAGACAAGGCAGACATACGGGAACCAGAGGCGGCTGGCGGTCATCAGCGCGCAGCTCACGGGGCAGAGGTATGTCGTCTACCGTGACGGCAGGGGGCTGTTCCACATCTGCGCGTATGACAAGTGGCGCGACGACAGGGGCGAACCCGTCGAGGTGGTACCGTAACATCGACGAGATGCCGCTCGCGGCATTCGTGGACGTGCTGTGCGACGGCGACCTGTCGGCTCTGTACAAGGGTGAGCCTCCGGCTGTCCGCGACGGTCAGGCGGAAAAGGAGCGTTTCAGGGAACTGTATGCAGAGTATTCGTGCAGAATGCTGGACGACGACCTGTCGGTCTATGAGAACCTGAAAAGGATGGCTATGGCGCTGTCCTCGATCCGCATACTGGAGGCGGCATTGGTGTTGGCTGGCAACGGCGAAATCACCGACGACGGGATTCTCCGGATATTGCGTTCCAACGGGGTGCGGCTGACGGCGGACAAGGAAAGGAATGTGCTGATGCTGTCATCTGCGCTCGGCAAGGCCATTCGCAAGTACAGGGAGGCCAAGGAGAAATACGAGGCTCAGGTTGAAAAGGGTGGAAGGCAGGACCGGGAGCACTTCATGTCGATGCTTGCAGGACTGTCGAGCCACTTCAAGTTCGCCATTCCGTTCCTCACCACCACCGCCGGCGAATTCTGCGCCCTGTACCGCAGGATGAAGGCCGAGGTGAAGGAAATGAGAGGCAGGCAGGCGCAGCAGCGCAAACAGAACGACCTGAGAAGACAAAGGAGATAGAGAACCATGGCAGAGAGCATAGACACCATCATTGCGGAAGAGGCGTTCGGGCAGCTGAAACGCCTTCTTGAAGGTCTCGAGGAATGCGACGCAAAGATGCGCGAGTTCATCAAGACCGTTGACACGCTGAAGAAGTCGCTGGAAAGCTCCAAAGGGCTGAAGGAGGTCGGCGAGGAATACGAGCGGCTCGTAGACGCCACCGAGCGGCTCAACAAGGCGACGGAGGAGCGGATGAAGACCGGGGCGAAAGCCGCCAAGGAGAGCAAGGCGGTCGCCGAATATGTGGCCAAGGAGCGCGAGGAATACCGGCGTGCCAACGAGGCGATGGACGAAAGGCAGAGGAAGATGCAGTCGGTGGCAGAGGCGATGATAGACCAGCAGCGCAAACTCCAGTCGGTGACAGAGCAGCTGAAGGCGGCGAAGGCCGAGTATGCGGAGGGAGGCAGGAGCAGCGAGGAACTGAAGACCCGCATAGCGGAACTGATGGTGGAGGAGGCCAAGCTGAAGGAGAGCATCGCAGAGGGCAGCAAGGAGTTCAAGAACAGGGTCTCGGAGAGTCAGAACGAGGAAGGGAGCATCAAGTCGAAGGCCGCCCTGCTGGCGCAGCTGAAACAGCAGTACGAGTCGCTGTCCGAAAGCGAGCGCAACAACAGCGCCATAGGCGGCGAGCTGAAAGCCCAGATGGACGGGCTGGCGCAGGAACTGAAGGAGGCGAAGGAGGGCGGCGGCGGCATCACGCGGACGTTCGGCGACACCACCATCAGCGTGGGCAAACTGAAGGTGGAACTTCGGGAAATGATGGAAAGCCTCCAGTCGGAGACATTCGTGTTCCACGAGTTGAAGAAGGCCATCGACGACCAGAACCGGAAAGTTGCGGAGGCGGCCCAGCTGCACGGCGAGGGAAGCCGCGAGTACCAGAACGAGGTGGCCAAACTGCAGGAACTCCAGAGGGCGCACGGAGAGGCCGGCGCCAAGATTGAGGAGATGCGGCAGAAGGCCGGTTCCCTGAAGGACATCATCGCCGACACGAACGACGCGATACAGGCGTGGTCCAGCGACACGGCCAACGTGGACGCGGTGGTGACCGGTCTTGACACGATGGTGCAGGGCTACACCGTCGCCAAGGGCGCGATGGCCGCGCTCGGCATCGAGAGCGAGGAACTGGTGAACGCCTTCGCCAAGGTGAAGCTGATGCAGGAATCGGTGAACGCCATACAGAAGATAGCGAACAACCTGACGAAGGAGAGCGTCTTCAAGGCGAAGATGATGGCCGTTTGGAACAAGATGCGCACGGCGTACATAGAGGCGCAGACCAGTGCCCAGTTGAAGAAAAATGCCGCAGAAAAGGCCAATAATACGGAAGTAATCCGCAATACTGCCGCAGAAACCGCCAATATCGCTGTGAAAAAGAAGGATGTTGTCGCCACCAACACCGCCACAGCCTCGACAGGAGGTCTGGTCGTCGCCGAAAAGACGGCCACCGTCGCATCGTTCTCGCTCACCGCCGCGCTGAAGGCCGTCAGCCTCGCCATCAAGTCCATCCCGGTCATCGGGTGGATACTGGCCGCAGTCGCCGCCCTCGGCACGCTCATCGCCCTCATCGTGTCGGCCAACAGGGAGGAGTCGGAGGGCGAGCGGCTCCAGAAGGAGAAGGAGGCGCGCCAGCAGGCCATCAACGACTGCTACGCCAAGGCACGGGAATCCGTCGCAAAGGAGACGCTTGAACTTGACCGCTCCCTGAAAAAGCTGCACGAGTGCAAGGAAGGTACGGCGGAATACAGCAAAGCAGTGGAGGACACGGCCAAGATGCTCGGCGTGAGCGCAGACTGGGTGAAGAAGAACAAGGACAAGGTGGACGCGCTGGCGGAGGCATGGAAGCGTGTGAAGCTGGCGCAGGCGCAGCAGGACGCCTTCATGTCGGCAGCCGCCGATGCAGACGTGAAACTTGCGCAGCTCGACCTCGCCCGAGCCGAAATGCTCGGCGCGCACTACAAGAACCGGAGGGCGACGGTCGAGAAATGGGCGGAAGTGTTCGGATGGGGCGAGGACACCGTCGACGACCTCGTACAGTCGGTCAACGACACAAGGACCACCAACGAGAGTGACTACCGCAAAGCCGTCAACGAGATAGACGATGTCCTGAACCGGACACGCAGCAACTACAAGGCTACAAAGGACGCCATGATGAAGAAGGCAGAGGAGGCGGCAACGTCCATCGCCGCCGACGAGAAACTGGTGGCGGATGCGCAGAAAGAGAGCACAGAGGAGGCGGAGAAGGCGAAAAAGGCCGTGGAGGAGACCAAGAAAAGCCAGAGCGATGCCACGAAAAAAACAGCGGAGCAGGCGAAGAAGATTTTGGAGATAAGGCAGCAGGTCGCCGAACTGGAGGCGAGGAACGACAGGGAGCGCCACGAGCTGAAGATGAAAAGGCTCGAGGAGGACTACAAAAAGGAACTCGCCGCCTACGGGAAGACAGAGGCCGACAAGCAGCTCATAGGGAGGAAGTACGAGCTGCAGCGGGAGAAGGCGGAGAAGGAGTATTCCCAAAAACAGCTGGAGCGCATCAACACCGCCAACAGGGAGGCCGTCAACGCGCTCGACTCGCTGAACGAGCTGCGGCTGAAGAACAGCCGTGTCTCCGCGGAGCAGCTGACCGGGCAGCTGGTGCTGATGGAGCGGATGCGCTGCGAAAGGGTTCTGGCGGAGAACCGGGCCGCTTTTGAGAAGGAGGTGGAGAACCTTGACGTTGGCAGTGCTGAGTATCTGGCCATAAAGAGGAAGTGGGACGCGAAGAACGAGAAGCAGGCATACGACAGCACGCAGCGGGAGGTCGCCATCCGCAAGCAAGGTTTCGACCAGATACTCAAGGACATAAAGCAGAGGACGAAGGACAGCGAGAACCAGCTGGCCATAGATGCGTACTCAACGGGGATGGCCGATGCTGATGCGAAGGCCAAGCAGCAGAAACTGAAAATCGAGGGCATCAACGCAGAGATAGCGGCATGGCAAGAAAAGAAGGACAAACTTGAGGAACTCGGCATAACAGAGGCCGAGTACAACTCCAAGATGCTGGAGCTCGGGGCGCAGCTCGCATCCGCCCGCAAGGAGCAGCACAATGAGGAGATGTCGCGGCTGGAGGCGCAGAAGAAGGCGCGTATGGAACTTGCCATGACTGTCAGCGACAGCGTGTTCGCCATAGGCAACGCGCTGGCAGAAGGGATAGAGGACGAGCGTAGGAAGGTGTTCGTACAGCAGTCTCTGGCGATGGCGCAGGTGCTTCTGGAACAGGCCGTTGCCATAGCGGAGGCCACCAGCAGCGCGACGAAGGGCGACCCGTACACGATAGCCGTCCGCATAGCTGCCGCGGTCGGGGCTGTGGTCACCTCGTTCATATCGGCCAAGAACGCCATCAGCCAGGCCAAGCAGTCGGTGGCTGCGGCTTATGCGGAGGGCACGCAGTACCACCACGGCGGCGCGGCAGTCGTCGGCGAGGGCGGGAAACCCGAACTCGTGCTTGCCGGCGGCAGGCGCTTCGTCGTTGACCAGCCCACGTTTTTCGAGAGCCTTCCTGTAGGGGCCAAGGTCATCCCGTTGGAGAGGGGGGAGGTTGCCGACAGCCAGCAGGTGGATCTTGGCGGGGTCCTCAGCGAGTTGGCTGCCATCCGCAACCGCTCGCTGGTCAGGATAGATGTCGGTGAGAACGTCTATTCCCACATAGTCAAGGGCGCGTCACAGAGCAGGATACTGAACAGCCAGTTCTCGCACTGACATACAACGATATGATGTGCCAAAAATGTTGAAAGACAACCAACCAAAATAAACGACACGATATGGGCAGCATAGTACCGAAATACCTTTTCTATTTTCAGGACATCGACTCCGACAACCATTCTCTCACCCGTCTGAAATACGACGTGGACGGTTGGAAGAGTTACGGCGTGACCTTCGGACGTGAGACCGGCATAAGCAACGTGGTCAAGTCGTACACGCAGGGCTGGGTGTTCATCAAGGAGGATGCCAGATACCTGAAGGAAAAGCTTCTGAACTACGGGCCGAACCGCAGGATCCGCCTCATCGTGAAGAGGCTTGTGGACGCGCTCGCCGGCACGTATGAGGTGGAGTACACCGGCTATGTCGATCTGACGCAGATGTCGTGGAATGCTGACACCGCGACCGCCCCCGTCTCCGAGGGGGGCTTCTTCAAGGCGCTGGAGAACTCGTGGGACCGGGAGTACACCATCCCTAACGAGGCGGTATGCGACTTCACTGGCAGTGTGCTCGATGTTGACTGCGAGACCACCACCACCGACGAATGCTCGGCCGGAGTCCCCGTTAGCTCGACCATCGGCTATTTTGTGGTGGGCGGCTCTTTGCAGAACACGGACAACGGACAGGACAACATCTTCCAGAATGTGCAGCCGCGGTTTCTCAGCGCCACCTTCAATATGCTCTCGCAGAATCCGATGCCGACGGACACGTTCCAGTCGGAACTCGACAAGTCGGATGCCGTGCTGGTGATGGGCAACGGCGGTGTGATAGAGAATCTGCGCATCAGGGCCAGCCTGTCTCTTGACATACGTGGCAACCAGTTCCATTTCCTTGTCGGCAACACCACCTATCAGGGGCGCTGGACATTGTACCTTGTGTCTGCGCCGGAGAGCAGCTACGCCAATGACCGTTTCACGCCCGTCCCGCACACGAACTGCGACTTCATACAGCTGGCCAGCCAGGCGTTCTACTACACAGTCCCGGCTATGGGCAACGGCCAGAGCTACCTGAACATGAGCATCCCGCTCTCTGCCGGTGCGGACTACACCCTGTCCGGCTATGACTGCGGCACTGAGGCGAGGTATTTCTACCTGCTGCTGCGTGTCTATTGGGGCGACCCGTATTATCAGGGCAGTTACGACTACCGTTATGCGGCGGCCACCTACTACCTGAACGCCACCGAGTACACCGACATCTCCACCGAGAATGTGCAGGTGTCTGTCATTTACGGCATACAGGCGCAGGTCAATGCGAGCAAGTACATATCAGGAATCTCAGTGAGGCGTACGTTCCGGAAGCTGATAGGCAGGATATCCGATGGCCGGTACGCCGTGGACGTCAGCCATCAGGAGCTGGATGACATCGGTAAGGACGACATCCTTGTGAGCGGCAGCGGGATGAGGGGGATAATAGAGGCTCCAGTGCTGGGGGACAGGAAGTACCCGAAAGGAAGTCTCACCACGTCCCTGCAGGACTTCCTGAAGTTCGTATACGCCTGCTATGCGCTGTACCTGTGCGTGGACTACGACAGGGAGAACGATATGTACAAGTGCCGACTTGACACGCTCCAGAACACCTATTCTCCCGTGAGGATAGCAAGACTTGAAGGGATTTCCGACGTGAACATGGCTGTGGACAGGACAATGCTTTACACTTCCATAGCCGTCGGCTACGACACCGACGACGATGTGTTGAGCGGCCAGTCGGAGTTCAACTGCCGCAACACCTACGGCACGCCGAACACGGAGCTGGAGAGCAACGAGCTGTCGTTGGAGAGTCCCTATTCGGCGGCTGGATATTCCATAGACACCTACATACTGAAGAACTACGGCAACGACGACGATGCCACGGATGATGACGGGAAGATATACGTCATTGGCGGCAAACTGAGGGAGTCGCACACGATGTCGTCATTCTACGAGTTCCTGTTCCATACGGAGTTGTATGAAATCTATGAAGTTGACAGAAGCATACCTGTTGACAGCGGCGTGAGTTTTCCCGAAACGGTCTTCAACGTGAAGTTCAGCCCGGCCAGAGTCCTCCGCAGGCATCAGCTGGAACTGCAGTCATGCTTCCATTTCAACGCCGGTGAAAGTGTCTTGCTGAACACGTGCGAGTACAACAGCCGCCTTGTCGCCGACGGCATAGCGGAATCCGACCCGCTGTTGCTGAACAATGTGCATCTGTTCGTGCCTGTCACCATCACCCTAAAGGCGGCGGCGAGGGATTCGCTCATATCCGCAATCGAGGCGCGGCGTACCGGCTACTTTGAGTTCGAGTATGACGGGGTGATGTTCAGGGGCTTCATAGCGCAGAACAGCGGAGCCGTGACCGTCAATCCGATGAACGAGAAAGCCAACGAGTTCACGCTGCTGGCGGCGGATGTGACTTTGTGATTTTTTCTCAAAAGCAGCAGTTGTTCAGATAATAGCAGTAGTTTCATACGCAAAAGTTTGTTGTTTTCAGCCCGCAAAGATACGACAAGTTTGTTAAATTGAAAGTTGAAAAATGAAAATTGAAAGCTTAGAGTTAAGAAGTTAATGAACGAAGAAGTTAAGTGGGAGGTAATTAATGCCGTCATAGTATGGCGGATAATCGGTTGGATTACTCGGGAAGTATCGTGTTAGTTAGTTTTTTTTTTATTCACTCCCGTCAAAGGAATAAAAATCAATGAGGAAGAGGCGCAATCTGCCGTTCTTTTTATGGAAGTGGAAAATCCTTGTTTCCCCTCCAATAGTGGATGACTTATTTTCGGTTATCACAATCCGTAGAGAGTTCTTTTCCATCTTTTTATAAAAGTGAAGATCTTTTTTCAGTTTTTTCAGGTAGCTCGCATCCGCATCCTCCTTACCCCGTGTTTGGATGAGGTTCTTAATGGCATTGCTCATCACAGTTTTGTCCTCACTTTGGTCGATGAACACGCCCTCCCTGAAAATGGTTTCCAGCTGGAAGACAGGAGTGTATGTGTATTGGAAATGATTGATTTTTAAATTTTTGAAATCAATAGATTGAAAGAGCAATTCCGAAACCCAAAAAGGAAGAGTGTATTGATAGGCATTTCTGTTAGGGTCAAGACTATCCAATTGGGAATATTCGGGATAGCAGCCATTTGCGTAAAGAATAGTTAGTCCAATTTCAGGGTCGATGAACCGATTGATTTCTTTTATGGAGGAGCATGAAAAGAAAAGACGCAGCTGTTGAGCGAGATTTTCCGGAAGGGTGTCGTCCTCAATATTGTCATGGGGCATTTCTTCCATTGTGGCCAAATTCCGTTCCACGGCAGTAATTATAGCACTCGTGTCGGGAACGGGAGATCCCGTTCCGTTCAATTCCTTAGCTGCCGATTGTCCGCAGGCGGCGCACAGCAGGAGGGCGAGGAGTAACAATGTGAATGTTAGCGGTTTTATGCTCATTCTTGGGACTTTTTCATGTTTTCAATCACCACCTCATCGAAAACGCCGTTGGGAGTGTGAATTTTAAGCCAATAGGCCTGGCAGGTGACGGGCGTGTTTTCAGGGAAACTACAGGCATTTTCCACCCCTTTCAATGTGTTGAGATAGAATTCCTCTCCTCCCTGCGATAGCAGGACAGCGGTGGGCTCTTCGCACAAATTCTCTTCACCATTCCGAATGACATAGTAGTAGGCAATCTCTTCCCGCAACGTTTTGTCCTTGATGAATTTCAAATCTTGTTTATGAAAATCGAAATGCCCTTTGCCGCAGTGGTGGTAGGTGGCGCCAAACGATTTTTTGGAGACGCTGATAGAGTCAATGTTATTGTAATTCAGGTATTTATTAATGATTGTGGCCGATTCTCCATCGGAAAAATGGAGAGAGGGAATTGTTGTTGTTAGTAATTGTTGGAAGTTTTTGTAAGATAAGACTACCTGTATTTTCCCCGATATCGATGAGACATTCATCACAATATCGGTGACATTGTCGCGATAGGAGTTTAAGATGGAAAAGCCCACTTTGGGCGGGTATTCGGTTTCATACAAAGGTATGTCCAGTGGCAAATTTGGAAAGTAAAAGTTGGAATCAATGCTGCTCAGAACAATCAGTGGGCAGTATTGCAGATGGGCTCCCCCATTTCCAACGAAAAAAAATTTGTCGGCGATAGCGTCACCATCAAAATCCCAATTACCAGAATAATCGTGTGTTTGGCTGTTTTCGCTATAGGAATAAAGAATTTTATTTAACTTGTATTGTTTTGAATACAAACCGTTGATGGGTGTGCACCGACATAATAGAAGACAGACAGAGATTATTAAAAGAACATGAGATTTCATATTAAAAAAAGGTTTTTCGATGGTGAATAGGGGTGCTTCCCCGTTTGATATAAAGACCAAACGAGATTTGCTTTTTTCATACCCTCATTGGAAACACCTTTATATGCAACTATTGCATTATACCAAGGTGTTTCTTTTTTGAAATATGGACTTGTGATTTTTTTGCTGTATTCTAATTTTTGAATTAGAGCTCCAGCCGCAAGCATTATATCATTTCGGTTACCAAGAGCAAGGTAATTAGTCTTCGAATTAATAGGTATATTATACTCTTTTACCACAGAATTATAAACATCGGCATGGGTAACCCTACCAATGTTCAATTGATATATCCATTCGGGGTGTTTTTGGGGGATGTTTTTTACCAACTCCAGATACTCTGCATTAGTTCCCATCTCTGTTTCAGAAAAAATAAGAGCCTTTAATAGATTGGGATCAAGCCTTTCTGATGCGGAAAGTTTTTTCATATCACTAAAAGAAACGGATATTTCAGCAATATCATTATCAAATTTATTCCATTTTGATTCTATTAATACAGCATTGTCGTAAAGGGATTGATTCTTGTCTATGAGTTCATTAAGCCGTTGAAGTTCGGCTTTATTTGCGGGCGAAAAACATCTATATATATCTTCTTCTGAAGAAGAATCAGATATTTTCCCAATGCGCTTATAGTAAGTAGTGTATTCATCGTATGTTTTTTTGTACTGTTCTTTTGCTTTATTCTTTTGGATGTCAAATTGTTTTTTGTCAGGATGAGTATAATACTGAACTTTCCCACTAAAAGCACTTGCATTTTTTGAAGCGAGATTCACCTGTCTCTCTTTCTCCTTTTCGTCCCATTTTGGATGAAAGATGCTGTTCTCCCCGAAGGGGCTGCTTTTCCAATACTCGGTATCCATGGCTATTCCTCCCCTGTGGGTTGTGTTTCAGGATCCGTGTTGGTGCCTTCTCCGTCGCCCTCTCCATTTTCGTCACCATTTCCTCCACCTTCACCGCTGCTTTCGCCGTTCTCTCCACCGTTTACTGTATCATCACCATTGTCGCTACCATTTCCAGAGTTGTCTTCTTCTTCGGTAGGGGATGGCAATCCCTGATTGTCCAGCCCCTGTAGTACTTGAGTGCCAGAAGAAAAGAAGGGAACCCCACAGTCGCAAGGAAGTCCGTCCTCGTCTTCCAAATAGGAAGAGCGAGCTTGGATGATGGTGAGTGTGGAAGGAATCTGAGTGGTCCATTCGTCCTCCACCACTCCGTCTTCCGGATGTTGCATCTCGTCGATGAGCGAAAGGTTGTGGTCGTCCTCCGTTTCGGAGGTGATGTCTCCTTCGAGGTAAATTTCGCCGGAATCGAGATACCAGAGTACAGCACTTTCGAACTGCGGGCGTACGGGCACGAGCACTTTTGCCATGCCGCTTTGCAGAAATGCCTCAAATATGGGATCGTCGCTTTTGATTTGCATCAACTCATACCAGATGCATTTGGGATTGTAGTAATACGGATAGAAGGTGTAGCTCATGAGTTCCCATTGGAAGGCCGTTTCGAAGAACCGCACCATTTCGGCATATCGTTCCAGCCCCTCGTTTGGACTGATTTCGGGGACGTTGGCCTCCACGGTCTCTTTTTCGCAAGTGTTGCAGCTGTAGCTTTTGCAGGTGTGGAAACTCTTTCCCAGTTCATGGCAGTAAGGACGGCCAAGCATCTCTATGCAGGAACGTTTCAATTCGCGCTCCTCAATGAGACGGTTGGCGGCTTCGTTGCTGTAATTTTCACTTTCGGCTTGGGCTGCTTCGGCAGCTGCCGCAGCCTGCTGGATGGCTAACAAGTCATTGTATTCATCCAATTTCTGTTGGTAGGCTTCAACAAGGGAATTGTATGTGTTGTCTTGCCAGTCACGGAAAAGCATTGGGTCGGACACGCATTTTACATTTAATGAAGCGCTATAGTTATTGGTCTGTCTGTATTTAACCACCACGGAAATAGATCCTCCCAGGTTGGGATTAAAATTAAAATCAAAATTAAAGGTGGAAGTTCCATTATTATCGAAAAGATTAGATTCTGCACAATATCCACCGAAGAAGAGTTGAATGTATGCTTTGTTGCTTTGAGAACCGTTAAAGTTAAAGGAGGCTGCTCCAGATATTTTCTCCGCAACGAAACCACTTGGGATATTGATGCTGTTCAGAGCTTGACTTTGTGAGAAGGTTTTGCGTTCGACATTGGTTACAGGAATATCCAGATTTACATATTGTGTTTCAGTTTCGTAATTTTGGATGGTCGTTCCATACGCAAGCGCAGCCTGATTAGCAATGTCTGCATTGATATCCCCCGAAGAATGGATCCCGAACTCTGCGAGTGTTTTTGGCGGGATGGGTGTGTTTTGGGCTGTCTCCTTGTTCTTGTTTTTCCACTGCAAGGCTTTTTTGTATAGCATGGCGGGATGAGGCACCTCCACTTCCATCACCATTCGTTTACCATAGTTTTTTAGCTGGTTCTTGTAAATTTTGTCCACCCAGCGGTAAACACCCGTCACGTGCTGAGAACCGAGCCGGTTGTCATAGCCGTGCTTGTCGATTTCCTCATACTCCTTGATGATTTTGTAGGTGCGTTTTTCGGAGATTTTCTGCTCGATGCGCTCTTGTGCGCGCTCTGTAACCTCTTTGGCATAGTTTTTGGCTTCCGTATTGGAAAGGGAGGAGGAGGAGTTGCTGCTATAGCCGGTGTTGACATTGGAGGAGAAACTTCCGAAAATCTTGGAGTCTTTTGACACCGTGACGGAACCGCTGACATCGAAAGCCTTGTCTTTCTGGAGGATTTTGGCGATTTCCGAACTCATCTCATTCCGTTCGGCTGTCGTTGTGTCGTTGATGTTTTCAATAGTACTTTCAGTAGTGGTTTCGGAACTCTGCTCCGTTTTCAGGGTGTTGCGGGTGCTTTTTTCCTTGAACTCACGGGCCATGATGTTTTCAATGTGGGACACTTCTCCCGGTACATAGCAGCACAAGGTCTGTTCCACTCGGCGATAGTCTTGAACGCCGAGGTTATATACACCAAATAGCTGTTTGGTGCAGCTCTTGCCGTACAGCTCGGAGAGAATGTCGATGATTTTGGCTGGAATAACAATGACCAGTTTTGAGATGTCTTTGGGCTGTAGTTCGTTAGCATGGGTGAGGTAATGTTGTGTGATGATCATCTGTTCGCAAGCATGTCGCACGGTATTCGATTCTTGTGTGACAATTTGGGTAAGGAGTTCTTCCCAAAGGTCGATATAATCTTGGTTGGAAAGAGGTTGTGGCAAAGTGTCTGGGAGGGCGGCTTTTTTGCCTGCATTGCGTTTCTGGAGCATCAGTGTACAAGAGAATTTGTAGAATTCGGGATAGGTTTCCAAGAAAATTCTATAGGAGGATGCGGGGTGCAATGAGGCGACTACTCCATCAGAAGTGACTTTGCTGCCATCTGCTGCAATAGTACCTATTAGGCTGAACGCACTTGCTGCAAAATTCGGATGGTTGATAAAGTATTTGTCTTTCTGGTTCTCGTCAATGCGGTCGGGCGAACGGAAGGTTTTGAAATTGAAAAGGGTGGTTTGTCTTTGTTCCATGGTGTGATTGTTTTTATGTTATGATTTTTATATTTAATGTATTTTGTATGTTTTGGAAATTCCGATTTGGGAAGTTGGTATAAGTGAGATGCACTGTAAGTATCGGTCATTCATAGTAGCATGCTTAGCTAGACGGAAAAGTAAGAGTTGTAGTGCCGCGCCGCAGGGGAAGGTGAAAATTGAAAACTGAAAATTGAAAATTGGAAATTGAAAGGTGGTGGGGCATGGGGCTGTGGATAGACTGTTTGTTAATTATTTGATTTATAATTGTTTAATTCGATGCTTTAATAAAACAAATCAGCAATTTTTAATTATTTGAAATGTGAAATTTTTGAGTGTAATTTTGGAGTTGTTTTCAGTGATATCTAATAGTGTTTCAAGTTATTATAATTAGAAATCACTATCAATTCTATAATAAAAAATGCTATCAGGGAAATAAGTGTTTACCACAGTCCCATTTTCAATTGTTTTATTATTTACTAATTTTAGACGGTTGCCTTGATAAACGTACGTGTAGATGTGTGTGTTTGCAATGGCATCTTCGTTGGGAGAATCGGAGGCCAAATCATATTCGTACAAAATGATAGAGTCCGTTGATATTTCGTAAATTCCTTTTAAAAGCAATCCCCATTCACAATTTTCTTCCTCGTAGCTAAAATCCTGTTGAAAAGTAATGTAGTTGACACAATCTGGTCCAACATCGAAGTACCATTTGTTTTCTATGAGTTTGTATACATCAACACTATCAGATGCGGCTTTTTCTGCATAATCACAGCTTTTGTGCTGATTGTTTTGATGCGTGGTAGTATCATGAAAGCCGCACGATACCAATGAAATGAAGACAACAAATATCGCAATAAATTTATCCATGGTTACCATCGTTTTAAAACACTTCTTCCTGGAAGAGAACTATCAATTGGAGGGAATTCAGGCGGAGCTGGCTGTGGCTGCCCTCTAAGGTACAAATATCCATTAAATCCTATTAATTGCTGTCCGAAAGCAGTCCATTCGGTAGAAGAATTTGGTCTGCAGGGACCTGTCAAACAACCTTTAGAATAGGCATTTCCTTTTGAATCAAATAGAGATGTCTGATAATTATTACCTGCATGAAAAAATATTCCTGTCATTGATGCTTTGGGGCTCCCGTCGGCTGTCGGGACACTACACCCCTCATTGATAATTAAGGCCAAATCAGTTTTTCCCTTTTGTATATACTTTGCCCTTCCTTGAAAGCGAGCAGGGTATAATCCTTCTGCTAAGGTTCCCGATACTGCTCCATTTGAAGGAACGGTATTTCCTTCAATGCTTGCTGAAGGACCTTCTTTATTACTCTCCAGATATAAATCAAAGGTGGCACTATTAATAGGCTCATTCAAGTCGGCGTCTCGATTATGGGTCGCTACTAGAACATTTTTGCCTAAGTATTTTTCACCATTTTTTGCCGTTTCTTGAGATGTGGCATTATCATCCCAATAAATAGTACCATCAGTTTTTTCTACCCAATCGTATTCCCTCCCGTCCGGATCCTTCAGCTTCACCGGATTGTTGGCGCAATAGGTGTACGGAGAGGTCGAAGGATACTTGTCGGCCAGCGGATCCACGGAGAGCCAGATGGAGAGGCTGCTGCTGTAATACCGCGCCCCAAAGTAGGAGTAGCCGGTCTCCTCGTCACGCTCCTTGCCAGAGAAGGTGTAGCGGGTCTCATAACCATTGGCTGTTGAGTTTTGTTCAATGAACGGCTCGCCCCACGCCCTGTATTGGAAGTGCTGGTAGCCCAATCCATTCGTGTCGGTCACCCACGAGGCGCTGCCGAGGTGGTCGCTGTGCTGCCAGTAGGTGGTGTGGTGCGCACTTAAATGATTGGGCATCGAGCGCAGGAATGTGAAATTGTCAGGCCTGATGCTGTCGGGTGCATAGAAATCCACATCTGCCTGTTTGGCGGCAAGCGCCGCACTGCTGGCGGCATGGGAGTTGATGCCGGATATGCTGCCGTCGCCAATACGGCTGGCAAAGCGCTCGGCCTCGACAAAATAGTGCTTGGTATAGCCATCACGCGTAACCACCACGTAGGGGGAAGTGTAGAGTACGGGAGAGTCATAGAAGGGAATGTTCATATAATATGAGCCGTTCACCAGCATCATCTGCTTCTGGCCGGAGTTCTTGTAAAAACGCTCCCCTGAGGCGTCATAGAAGAAACACACTCCTTGAGCGGGTTTGGAAACGCTCTTCAGGCGGTTCTCCTCATCCCATTGGAGGTATATGTTGCTTCCCTGCTTGGTCATGTTGCCGTTGGCGTCCCAAGTGTAATAGGTGGGGTTGTTGATGCCGTTGCCCGTGGAGGTCAGCGTGTGTGGCTGGTCTGAGTTTCCGTAGGTGTATGTGTTTGAAATAAACGGGAATGTGGATGTGTTTGTCCATGTCTCATCCTGCTTGTACTGGATGCGCCCGTCGGGGAAGTATGATGTTCGCTGCTCATACCTGCCTGCGAGCTTAAACCCTCTGTAGGAGGTGTCGGTCGCCTGCACCAACCTGTACAGGCTGTCGTAGGTGTACCTGCAATTGTATTGGCCGCCCATCGACGACACCATGCCGGCCGTGTTCTGGATCCGGGTGATGTTGCCCACCCTGTCGTAAGTGTAGGTGATGTCCTGCAGCTGGCTGTTGGCCGAGTTGTAAAGTCTGAGTCGGCTGAGCCTCTGCAACAGGTCGTAGGTGTATTGCGAACGGGTGTTGTTCCCGTACCACTGCGCAGATTTCAGCTCAAACTCGTTGTAAGTGGTGTGCGTGATGTACCGGTAGGTGTATGTGGTTGATGGTGTGGGCCCCACAGGTGCCACTTCATCGCCTCCTTTGGGGTTCACCATGTTGGAGACTGTAACCTTGCCCACCACACTGTCCAGCATGCCGCCTGTGTTGTACCAGTAGTTCACCTTCTCACCATCAGGGTAGGTGATGTTCTGTATTCTGTTCCAGCTGTCGTAGGCGTATTTCATCTTGAACGAATATGGGTAGCTCTCATTTGGAAGCACAAAAGTACGATTATTTTCCGTTACTTCGCCCATCCTGCCGTAAAAAAATGTCTGATACCCCGAAGCGTCCTCCAGAAGGGCAATCCTGCCGCGCTGGTTGTGGGTTGCGGTGGGGCCTCCATACGTGTAACGCACGTTGTTTCGCGTGTTGTCGGGATAGACGATGGAATCCAGACGGTTGTAAGTGTAATAGTAGTTGACGGTCTTGTTTGCATTGGCCAGCACCTGTGTGGCGTGCTTGGTAATGTTACCCGCACCGTCGTAGATGTAGGTGTCTGTGCCTGCATCAGGATGAACACGCTCAACAATACGCCCCAGCATGTCATAGGTGTAGGTGGTGGAGTATCCGCATGGGTCGGTGCTTTGCAGAAGCTGTCCCAGTGCGTCGTATTCGAATGCGGTCACCGCGCCCATCGGGGCGATGGTCTTCACCTGCTGTTTGCGCGTGCCGGTCAGCGTGGAGACGGCGATGCCGTTGGGATCGGTGTTGGTGGTCATGAAATAGGTCTTGCCGTCATCTGCACCGAAAGCGTATGCTGTCATGGCACTGTCCAAGGTGGGCAGTTTCACCTTCAATGGACGGTCAAGGATGTCGTATGTAGTGGCGGTGAGGGTGTTGGCGGCAAAATAATTGTTATATGCCGTGTCATTGAGATTGCTGGCAAAAGGATAGTATTGTTTCACAGTACGACCGAAACAGTCATACTCCACGCGCCCGCTGTTGAGCAGTTTGGCCACGCCCGCCACCTCGGCATCCTTCTTGGTCTGGAGCAGCCGTCCCAGACCGTCACAATACAGGATGGTCTGTATGGGGTCGCTGGGATGCTGCGGGTCGTAGTGGGAGGTGACGGCGCGTGAGGTGCCATTCCCTCCATGCAGATTGGGGTGGTATGACATCGCAATCGTGTAGGGCTTGTTCGCGGAAAGCTCATTGGGGCCAACCAGCGTGTCCAGCCGCCCCCACTCGTCATAATGGTAGCGTATGGTGTTGCCGTTCAAGTCGGTGGTGGTAAGGAGCTTGCCGATGCGGTAGTCGTAGGTGGCAGTGGAAGAGTACTCAAATGCATCCTTGGTGCGAACGGGATAGGCGTGTACGACATTGTCGTATTCGTATGAATAGCCCATCCGTTGCCCCCTATAGTTGCTTGGCATCCGCAAAGAGTCCACACTTCCGTAAATGTTGTGGTAGAAATCGTAGCGGGATATGGAATCCCCCCAGAACTGCTCTATGGCAGTGAGATTTCCGAGAGGATCATAATGGGCAACACGCTTCTGCAACAGCCGGTTCTGCTTGTCCTTCACCACGATGGTGTCGGGCAGGGAGATGAGGTTGTGCCCGAGTCCGTGACAGTAGGATATATCCGCAGAGAGGTACTCGTCGGTGCGGGAAGTGTCTCCCTTGTTCTCGTAATGGATGACGTTATGGTAGCGGTCGTATTGGCGCACAATCTCGGTGACGATCTGGGGTGTGGTTTCCTGTTCGTAATAGCGGGTGATTTCCGCCTCGTAAGAAGTGTAGGCGATGGAGGGGCAGTCGCCGGCCACTATGGTGTCGCCATTCTCCCAGTCTATCTGTTGGGTAGTGTACAGCGTCTCAATATACAGATGCCCGTCGCCGCCATACACACTCTCGTTCATCTTCCGCCCGCGCTTCTGGAAGTCATGGTTGAAGAAACCCTGCACGGTGTAGCGGTAAACGGGTTTCCCCGAGACCTGCGTGTTGTGCTGGCGGGTTATGACAGTGTCATAGCCGTAATCCATACGCTCGTAACGGTTGTAGTTGGGGTTGCGGTACTCGAAAGTGGTGATGGATTCGGGATATATGTCTGAATATGCGGGCGTAGAGACCGTAGTGGAGACCATGTTCCACTGGCGCTGCGGCTGCTCGTAGCAGGGAGTGGAAAGGGTGTAGTCCATCGCCACGCTTCCTCCACAGAAATTGGTGACCCTTTTCAAAAGGTTGGTCTTGCCGGCCCTGTTGAATTTGATTGTCATGTCGCTCTCACTGTTGGAGGATACGATGTCAGGATAGCCGTCTCCGTTGACATCTGTCAGCTGCGCCTTGTCTTTGCTGAAGGTGCGGTTGAAGGGCGAGATCTGCACGCCCACACCGACCTTGATGATGGACATGAAGGTAAAACCGACTGTCACCCCCAGATTGACAGATTCGGAGAATGAGGTGCTTTTGCTCACATGTCCCGTTCCGAAAGCCTCAAGACCTGTCCAGCTTCCATCTCCTTTGTTGTACTGGACTTCAATGGAAGAGCCGTTCGAGCTGACCCTGTCGGGTATGCCATCCCCATTCACATCCATCAGCACCCCGGTGCTGCTGTTCTCAGAACTGTTCACGCCCAATCCGCCGCTGATGCTGGCCTGTGCGATGTTGAAGCACGCTCCAACATTTACTCCATCGCTTATGCTGCTTCCTGAGCGGATCTCGCCCATACATTCCCCATATTCGTGGAAGCCATAGCCCATATTCAAATATGATTTGCCGTTTCTTGACACCCTGTCAGGAAGCCCGTCCCCGTTGATGTCAATGTAGGAAAACTCCGTGTGGTCAGTTCCTGTGCCGTGTGAGCCACCGATCCCCGTCCCTTCAGCAGAGAATTTGGATTTTTTTGTATCCATGCCCAGCATTCTCTTGGGGTTGCTGTAAGTGGCTCCATAAGTGTTCCCGTTGTTGATCACTCCAGATAAGCAGATTCCCGGTTCGTTGTCCTGTATTGAGAAGACACTGTCGCCTATTCCTCCCCATGGGGTAGTGTACTGGATGCGTGCTTCGTTCAGATAGTCAGGATATCGGTCTCCGTTCAGGTCCATGTAGTCGGACACCATCCAGTTCTCCCCATAGGAGGAAGACGCTCCTATCGAGGCGATGAATCCGATGTTTTCGCCGAAATTCTGTAACTTTGACTTGTTCTGTTTGCGTATGGTGGTGACTCTTTCTCCATGTATGGAAACAGGTACCACATTGTCATAGACGGTTATCTCGTAAGAATATGAATACTCATCGGATATTTCGGTGGAATCAATTGGGGTTAGAATAATGAGCCGTGTGTTGGCCATCCTGTCAGCTGAAACGTATGCCACATTACCGTATGCGAGCCATGCACCATATTCCGTGTTCGGGGACATCTGCACCCAGCTTGAATTGTCGGAAAGCGGCTGGTAGGAATTGGCCGTCGCTGTTGAAAGTTCGGTGGCATTGTCTATGTTGTGGACATCAATCTGTGTGAATGAAGTGTCAATATTGTTTGGTGAAGCTGCGGAGAGATGCTGCGGGAGAATGAGCCTGTGGGGTCTGATGATGCTGTCGAAGGCATTGTAGTTGTTGTTATAACCGAACTGCCCCCAGCCCCTGAAAAGCGGGCCGAAGAGTTTGCGGTAGCGGTCGTGAAGTGGCTGCTCATACGCAGTCACATTCCTGCCAATGCTGTAACTGACAGGCAGGTGGAAAACGAGAGAATCAGTGCCGGCGCCTATGCTGTCGGAGAAGACCGCGTAGTGCTTCAAAACGGGGTCGAAAGAGATGTTGCTCCAATCAGGATGCCCTGATGGGGAGTGCGCCTCAATGAAAATCTCATCCGCATTGTTGACATTGAACAGCGTGTCCACTGTTATGATTGTGTCGTGAACAGAAGCTGAGAGGTTATAAGAAAGGTATGCAGTGTCATGCAACAGAACGGTGACAATTGCAGAGTCTCCGATATCGTGTGCGGAAAGGACGCCCCGGAAACGCACCTGTCCTTGTCGAACTGCCTTGAAACCTTCACCGCCACTGAGCAGAAAATCGCTGTCAGAACGATATTCAGTCCGTCTCTCGCAGTTGATGTCAGGGACGGTGGCCGTATCACGGTATGTGATCTCCTGTGTCCACATTGTCTTGTCAAACAGATGGTTGTCGTTTGATCTGAGACGGAAAAAGAGGATGTCCATCGTATTAACATATACAGAGACCATCGTGTCGTGCGAAGAATAGTCGGTCTCCACAATGCGGCCTGTTGCCAACAGCCTGTCTTGGGTGCTCTGAAGCGCAGAACCACTGATTCCGACGCCGGAACTGTGCTGTATGGCAAAGGAGATACCGTCCACATAGCGTGACTGGCGGCGGCTTTCTGTGGTGTCTTCTTCCAGCTGAAGGTGTGACTGTATATCAACCCAGCCGGAACGCGGAGCAACCCAAACCTTAACGGCGTCCATATCAGGATCCCCCGACACATATCCGCAGACAATCCGTTCGCGTACGCCGCGCAATGTCTTGCCATACTCCACAGTGTCGCATACATATCCCTGTTGTGTCCATGATGCGATGGAGTCAGCCCATGCATTCTCGTCCTGACTATAGATGACATCACGTACAAGAGTGCATGCGAGGCTGTCGCTCACCTCCCCGTCATTAATGATGCCTTCATCGCACGGGTCGTCACTTGTTTTAATCACACATTGTCCTGCATTACTGCCGTCAAGCGTGGTTGCAATCGAATTGTAGGGTGTGAAATAGGGATGACCTTGTTCATTCAGTCGGTTGAACATGGCTCCGTGAGGGGTGACAAGGTCTGGCAGTCCGTCACCGTTGATGTCTGCGAAATAGGTGTCTGTCGTGGACTTTGAGGTCGGAAAACTTCCGTTCACGGAAGCGATGGCGACAGAGAGCTGCAGACCCCATGAGATGTTGTCCCCGCTCTCCGAAAGGAAGTCCGTGACACCTCCAAGCCGCACACTGTCACCGAAGTTGAATGTGGTGTCTGTCAGGCGGATTTGTGGACGATAATACACTTTCCCGTTTTTCTTGAACACCTTGTCAACAAGTCCGTCTCCGTTCAGGTCAATCAAGGCAAGTGTCCCTGAAGTCTGCGACTGGCTGTAATCGAAGTTCCCTCCGAGACTGACCGTTGTCAGCGGAATGTCCGGGCCGACCCCAAATGAGGCCGTTCCACCCAAACTCCAGCTCCGGCCTTTTGTCGCGCCCAGTGCCGTGGCCTGGAACGCACCAGAGCTGATGAAAGAGGACTGCACATTGTCATTGTATGTAAATGACTGTGTCACTGGCGAAGAGAATAGACTGTCTGGTGACGGATAGTCAAAATACTCAAAGTCGTAGTGCACTATATCTTTATCAGAAATGTGTGTGGTGTAATATTGCTTGTCTATGCAAAACAACTCCTCCTCACTGCCTTGTATCAGTTTCAGTGTCGCCTTGTCGTCCACACGAATCAGATGTTCAAGACGAGTCTTATTGTTGCTTGCACGGCTGTTATCGGTCACAAAAATGAAAGTGCGGATGATTTCATCATTGAATTTGACTTGTGCATAACATAGTTTGGCGGCAGTAACTTCCTTGAATCCACACCGTGCATTAGTTACCACATCCGTGCGGGGCGAATCACGGTGAAACTTCACCGTATAGACTCCGGGTACAGCAGAGGCGTCGTTGTGGGAGTAGTAGCCCGTGTAGTTGATGCTGTCCAGATAGAGCTGTTTGCCCGCTTCTCCACCTGCCCCTGCATGATAGTCTATGCTGTAATAATACCGCACCATATTGCCGTTGGGGTCCACTGTGGCGGCCAATGCCCATCGTGCGATGCCGTCAGGCCCGCCAATGTGTGTCGGTCCGTGGGTGGTGTCGCCAGGAGGATAGGCACCGTAGTAGGAGGTCACGCCGTTGCGGTCAACGACCTCCCACCAGTAATTCTTTGGTGACGTCTTGTGGCGAACAATGCTGTCGTGGGCCTCGCCAGCACGTGTATAGAACCTTTCACCGTCAGGCAGACGCCCTGTCTGTCCATTTGCATTGGTGCGGTGCGGCATCTTGCGCACCTCTCCTGAAGGTTTTATGGTCACCAGCTGCTCACCGCCGTAAAGATAGACCTCGCTTTCCCAATCGGATTCGTATCTCGGCACGCCCCAGCGGGTCTCAACGGTGATGGAGGGGACGGAGATGTCCCAGCCCACGCCGAGCCAGCCGTTGCCGCCGCTGCTGCTGTAGGTCAGGGCGAGGTTCGGCTGCATGCCCTGCCGCCCCGCCGGAATCTCCAGCTGGTAGCTCAAGTTGGCAGTGCCGTTGTTGTTGGCGGTTGGGGCCTGTATCAGTTGCAATCCCTCCAGCGGATTGGCCGCCTCCAGCTCCTTGATGCTGGTCGGCGTGAAGGCCGAGGTCTCAGGCATCTCAGGCGTCTTGATGACCGCATTGATGAAGTCGGTGAAGTGGTTCACCTTGGAATAGACCAG
>JAEEGL014783382.1_pt1 | contig 46728 bp, 50 predicted proteins | sample 9134231 | NCBI WGS metagenome assembly JAEEGL01 (sample SAMN16246548, study PRJNA631951) | gut metagenome | biome: gut microbiome; feature: rumen; material: fiber-attached | host: Bos | place: Iran: Karaj | collected 2018-10
GAGGAAGCAGACCCGTTTACGGGTAGCAAGTAACAGTCTCCTCGCAAGTGCCAGACCGTATATGCGCCTTCAGGCGCAGCTAGTAAAAAAGGGCTATGCCCGAAAATGAAAAGCCCCCGGCTTAGCCGGGGGATAATTACTGTAATGATGTGCGCCCGCGTCTCCAAACCTTCACCTGTATTTGCCTGTCCTCGCTGTCTGTTCTTGTCTGCCGATTTTCATTGACAAGGGAGATGCCGCGTGCTATAATGCCACGGGAAAGGAGGTGGAAACGATGAAGAAAGCGATGTCTGTTATTTCCCTGATTCTGGTTCTTGTGATTGCTCTGAGCGTTTTCACTGCTTGCGACAGCGGCCCGAAGGACGCGGTTGCCGGTACCTGGAAGCAGACCGACAAGGTCGACGGCAACTGGACCTGGACCTTCGACGGCAAGGGCAAGTGCACCCTGGAAGGCGAAACTACCGGCTTCAAGGGCGAAGGCACCTATAAGCTGGACGAGACCGCCAAGACGCTGACCGTCAACATTGAAGGCTGGAGCGCGGAAAAGGTGTTCAACTACACCCTGACCGACACCAACCTGGATATGGAAGAGACCTATGCCAGCTACCACCTGGTCAAGCAGTAATCTGAACATACACAGCAAAAGGCACCCGGATTTTTCGGGTGCCTTTTGTCGTGAGGACAGAGCGGGCGGGGAACCGTCCCTTGTCCTTCTTCATTACCTCCAAATGGATCCCCACGAACAATATGTGACCCCGGGCATATCCGGAAACTCCACGGACAGGACATATGCACTATCACGATGTGCATAGGCAATAAAAGCCTCTTTGATGACCTCACAAATCTCCTCTTCGGGAACACAAATCAATTCCTGAGGGGCGAGGATACACGCAATATCAAATACCTCTCTTATGCCAACCGTATTGTTTCCAGAAACAAAGCAATCGGGGGACGGTTCTCTGATTGGAACTGATGTCTGTTTTGTCAATCAGAGAACCGTCCCCCTGATTGACGAATACGATACTGCGTAGGGGCGCACATTGTGCGCCCGCGTCCCCGTAGCGCGGGCTATTAGCCCGCCGCACCGCTGGCGGTGCGATTTGCCCCAGGCAAATCCACCACCGCTGCCCGCACCGCAAAACGAAACGCCGGCGGGCTGAATCCAGCCCACCGGTTGCGCTTATTTGGCTTGTTCCCCGGGAGGGCGATGGCCCTCCCGGGTGCTGTTTTTGCAGAGAAATTGACGGATTCTGCCGGAAAATCATCGGAGAGTCAGTCTACAGGGGTTAATACAGAGAACCCTCCCCTGTCCTCGCTCGTCCTCAAAGATTTGCTGACAGTTTATTCCCCGGAGCATGACATGATAGATTCCACTCTCCGCACGTGTCCGCGCTTTCCTTGGCATTTGTCATCACCTCACGAGCAGAATACCATGTGGAATCCTTTTTGTCAATCAGAGAACCGTCCCCTGATTGGACGGTCCTCATTTCGGGTATATCTTCTTTATCGCTTTCTGCGCCGCCATTCGAAGATTTTGATCGTCAGAAACAAGATATTTCTGAACATTCGCTATATTCTCTCTCGACGGGTAGTAGACAGAAGCGGCTATGGCAAAAAACAGCAGTTCCTTTCTCATAGATGACACTGGAGGAAAGAAATCTGCTGAATCCTCCGGAAGCCCAAATTCTTGCGCAGTAATTTTCGTCGGATTAAAATATCGACCTAATTGTGCTTCCACGGCAGAAGATTTCCAGGAAGCAAGCATCCTCATGGTGAAAGGAAGATAGATGACGTCCCTTGGATACGCAACGAATGATTCCAACTCCGTTTTTAACTTTTTGGGCTTTAGTTTTTTCAGCGCATTGTCATATCTTACGTAAATATATGCTGACGAAGGTTTATCTTTCCCGGAAATATATTCCGGAGAATTCTTAAAGCGGAGATATCCATTGAGGATGATTCTCGCGTCAGGGAAGTTTTTGTCATATAGTAATTGCGGAAGAAGAAACGCTCGCACGCCCTCTGAATGAAATCGGTCAAAGTATTCCAAAACAATCTTGCTTGCGTTGGGAGTCAAACGATTCGCTATTTCACAAAGATAATGATAGCTTGAACCACATTGATCGTTTATCTTTTCAAACATTTCTCGCAGCAGGCTTCCATCTATTTCATCATAAACATAATCAATTTTTGCGAGTTCTTTGTTGATTCGATCCTGAACCATTTTTGTGTACATATCTGCACCTCTACCAAACAATCAGGGGACGGTTCTCTGATTGACTGATTGTTCTCAGCTATTCGGCGTTCTGTATAACATAAAACGTCATTCCTGTTAGTCGACTGATCGGCCTTACCGACAAGCCAGATTTTTTTAGTTTGTGGACAGCAATCGGGGGACGGTTCTCTGATTGGAACTGATGTCTGTTTTGTCAATCACAGAACCGTCCCCCTGATTGACAAGAAACCGTTCCCAATCCTCATGTGCTTGATTCCGCGATAATTTCGACGGTTCACTGCCCCAAGTTTTCCATTTGCTGTTCATCGTAGAAGATTCTCAGCTCACAAAGTGTCATCAGCCAATTAATCTTATCGAGCGCATTTGCTTCCCGAATTTTTTCTTTCAAAAAGAGATGCAACTTGCTATCCGCTCTATATTCTTTCAAGCGTTCGAGAATTATCTCTGCCCCCGGCCAATTCATATCTTCTACCCACGAGAGTAAAAATGGAAGGTATGGTTGAAGTTCCCGATCAGACCGTTTTTCCAAAATCCTTGCACAGTTATCCCAAACATTTTTATTAAAATGTTCGCTTAACGGCTGAAGGAACACATTAATGCACTCGACATCTTTTGCAAGATCGCGTCCCTTTTCCTGCTCGGATTGAGGATTGTTCCAATCCAAAAGACGCATAATAGAATCGATATCTGCCATATTGCACCTCATTTCTATTTATACTTTATACATAACTTGATAAGTGCTTGCGTCCAAGGAGAATTAACGCCTTGACTAGCCCATGTATACGTATCTGTGCCGATTGGGTAGACACTAACGTGATTGGGCCCATCTATTTCGGCGTAAAACATTCCAGAACTGTTAAAGCAATCGGGGGACGGTTCTCAGATTGGAACTGATGTCTGTTTTGTCAATCACAGAACCGTCCCCTGATTGTGCCCTGATTGTGGTCAATCACAGAACCGTCCCCTGATTGTCTCCCTGATTGTCTGCCCAATTCCTGTAAAAATCATTCTCTGTTTCTCTCAAGTGCCTCTTGACTATTATTTTTCAGACTGTGTTTTTTCAGACTCAGTTCAGAGAATTGGATGATGATGTAGCTGTTCATAATCTTGCTTGAACGCTAAAAGCCAGTGAACCCATGACTTGTCATTTAATGCTTGCGATTGATTCAAGCTCACTTGAAAAGAATATGCGATCCTTTCTAATGGCATTTCTAACAAGCGGTTGTAGATAACCTCTGCACCAGGGTGATTCATGTCCTGAAGCCATTCAAACATTTTCAAAACATAACGCTCCAGAGTCTCGTCACTTTTGCTCGCAATTACTTTTGCGCAATTTTCCCAGACTGATTTACACTCCATTGGTTGAATTGGAATTGGTTGAAATAAAACAGACAGATATTTGATTTGTTGGGCTTCCATAATCCCTTCTTGTTGCGTTTTATCATCTCGATCCCATGATAACATCCAAAAAATTTGATCAATACTTGTCATTTTTTTATTCCCCAAACAATCAGGGGACGGTTCTCTGATTGACTGATTGTTCTCAGCTATTCGGCGTTCTGTATAACATAAAACGTCATTCCTGTTAGTCGACTGATCGGCCTTACCGACAAGCCAGATTTTTTTAGTTTGTGGATGTGGAACACAGGGGACGGTCCCCTGTGTTCCACATAGTCCCGGAATTTATTCCGGGGACGCTCCGGCAAGAAAGGCGCTCAGCCTTTCCCCGTGGTTCTGGCTGTGGATCAGTCTGCCGGCGTTGTGGGTCCGGAGATAGGAGACGGCGGGGCAGCGCATGACGGCCATCCGGCACAGGGGCTTTTGGGCCAACTGTTCCTCGCTCATCCAGATGATCTCCCGGTGGGGGCCCATGGCCTCCATGGCCAGCTCCAGGCGGAAGGTGAAGACCGGCTGGGCTTCCTCATAGCGGTAGAGGTAGGTGGCAGCGGCGTCGCCGGTTTCCAGTTCCACGGCGCAGCGCCCGGGGGCAAAGGCGGCGTTCCAGGACAGCTCCCGCTGGGTGGTTCGGAACAGGCCGGGGTGGGGGAAGTCCGGCTTGGAGCCGACGCAGGAAAGCAGGGCAGAACGCTCTTTTTTGGTTCTGCCCATGCACTGTATGGCCCGTTCCGCGAAGGGCTTGGTGTCATAGCCCATCCGGCCCACGGTGTAGACCGTGCCGTCGAAGAGGCTCAAGCGGATCAAATACCCGTCCAACAGGATTTGATCGGTAAAGCAGAGGGGAATCCGGACGGCAAAGCAGTTGGGGGGCAGGATTACCACCGCGTCGGGGTACAGCTCGATCTTTCCCCGCCCGCTGTCCCCGGGAAGCTGATATTCCCCCTCGCAGGACATCAGGGGAGCGCCCTCCACAAACAGGGCTTCCAGGCTTCGGGCGGCAAAGGCGCCGGAGAGCTCCTCCCAAAAGCCGTCATAGGAAAAGCCCAGCATGGAAATCTCGATCCGCTCGCCGGAGAGCAGGTCCGCAAGAACCCGATGATTCAGGGGAACCAGGGCCCGGAACTCTGCGTAGTCGATGAAGCGGCTGCCGATCCGCAGGCCCTCCCGTTCTACGGAGAGCTGGGTCTCGCCTCCCAGGGCGCAGCCTCGGTAGTTCATAGCTTCGTGCCGCACTGGCCGCAGAATTTCATTCCGGGCTCGTTTTCATAGCCGCAGCCGGGGCACTTGCCGCTCTTCTGCATGGGAGAGCCGCACTCGCCGCAGAATTTCAGCCCCAGGGCCACCTCTGCGCCGCAGTTGGGGCAGCGGTTGGTGCCGATGGGGGAGCCGCAGTAGTTGCAGAACTTTCCGCTGCCCGCGGGCTTGCCGCACTTGGGGCAGACGGTGGTGCGGGTCTCGATCTTGCCCTGCCAGACCGTGGCGGTCTCCGCCGCCTCGTCGATGTTCCGCTGCATGGCCTTGTTCCGGGCCTGGGCCACGTAGCTGGCCTCCCGGGGCGCGCAGTCGATGCACAGGCCGTCCTCCTCGTTCCAGCAGCTGGGGCAGACCCACTTGTTGCAGGAGGGGCAGCGGGTAAACTGGGAGCGGACCTCCGCCTGGGCCGCGTCGAAGGAGGTCTCATACTCCTTGCGCCATTCCGGGGACTGGCCGCTGAAGCGGTCGCCCACCAGGTCGCTGCCCCGCTCTACGGCCCAGCCCAATTCGCTGGCCTTTCCCCCCAGCAAATTGCCGAAGGTGGAGGCAAAACGGCCCAGACGCTGGGACTTCTGCCGCTGGTCGTAGGTGGAGGAGGGACGGAAGGTGCTGAGGAAGCCGTTGCCGCAGCAGTCGCAGTAGAACTCAAACTGGAAGCCTGCGTCCGTGGAGCGGTCGTTGTAGTTTCTGGTAAATGAATGAAGCATAATTATTTCCTCCCAATTTATTTGAATGGTTTGCGATTTCTTCTGAATATTATACAAAAGAACGGCGTTTTTGTCAATTCAATCTCTTCCAAACAAGCCGTTTTTATCTGCGATGTCAATTGATGTGAACCACGACTCAAAAAATGATAAGCGTCGGGGGAGGCTCCGGATGGGGTGTTCAAACCAGGCGGCGTTATGGTCGAAGCCCAGGTAGGGTGGGGCGAATGGGTTTCCGGATACGGAAAGGAAGAATCCCCGCTCGAAAAACGAGCGGGGGTTCTTCTTCTTTTCGGATATTGACCGCCACCCCTTCCCGGAGGGAAGGGGTGGCGGGAAGTGTGGGTTATGCCCACGCTGTTTTAGCTATATAATTGGGAATTATGTAATCAGCCCCAAGAAAGGGTGGTGGCGTTGGTGGACTGATCGTACACGATGGTGCAGGTGCCACCGCCAATGACGGTGCCGATAGCGGGAACATTGATGCCGCCGATGTCCTGAGCGCCGGACTGCCAGTCGTTCTGGGTCTGCTTCATCAGGACAACAGCCTGATACTTTCTGAAACCCTCGGACTCGCTGGGAACAGTGAAGGTGGTGGTGCTGTTGTTGTTCTTGGCAATGGTGGTCAGGTCGTCCTGCATCAGAGCAGCGGACTGGATGACAGCATAAGCGGAACGGATGTTGGCGGCGTCGGTAGCCTCCAATCTTTCTTCGAGCGCCTTCTCCGTTTCTTCACTCTTTTTCTCGTCCTCTATCTTTTTCAATTCACCTATTTCATTTTTCAGCTCACCAATATCATTTTTCATTTCCACAATCTCATTTTTGATTTCCAATAGCTCCTGTTGCAGTTCCTTGCTTGAATCGCAGGCGGTGAACAGGAGCGCGGAAAGGGAAACGGCAGCCGTCAGGGCAATCAGCCTGCGCTTTCGTGAAAGAGACCCGGAACGGCTTTGCTTTGCGGATCGATACATATAATGGGACAACTCCTTTTTGGTAGGTTTTTCAACAATACAATTATAGAAAATTCAAGTCTGCTTGTCAATGCTCAATTTTGGCAGAACTACGATAGCTTGTGTTTTTTTGCATTGTTGTTGGTAAAAACCGCAAAATGTTGATTTATAGCTTGCTTTTCCGCGAAAAATGCGATATGATAACACGAAAGCGTCCGGGCGTTTCCGGACGACTCCAATCCAAGCTGACCCTGCGCGGCAGGGAGGAAAGAAATAGATGAAGCAAGGAAAATTTGAAGCCAAGCGGGTCAAGCCGACCAACCCCGGCGAGGCCGCCGAGCCCCAGGCGGGGCAGGGGAGATTTGAGGCAAAGGCTCCCAGGTCTGCCGCTCCCGAACAGGCGGAATCGACGGAGCAGGGGAGATTTGAAGCAAAGGCCCCCAAGGCTGCCGCGTCTGGGCAGACGGAATCAGCAGGGCGCGGGAAATTTGAGGCCAAGGCGGCAAAGGCTGCGGAGCCGGTTCAGGGGGAGCGGCAGGCCAAGGGCCGGAAGCTGTCCCGCCGGCTGCTGATTACCCTGCTGGCCCTGCTGGTGCTCGGCCTGGGCGGGACGCAGCTGTATTGGTTTCTCCAGCCCGCCCCCGCGGACGAGTATCCCGGGGCTCTGACCAAGGAAGAGACCTTGGCACAGTACCGGAGCCTGGCCCAGGTTTTGGAAAATGAGGACATGAACCTGACCCTTTTTCCCAATGACCCCGCCTCCCAGGACGTGCCCATTCTGCTCACCCTGAGCCCTGCCCGGAGCCGGGTCCAGGTGGATCTGACAGGCCTGGAGCAGGATCTCAACGAGGGCGTGGGCAAGGTGGGCAGAGGCCGCTATCGAATGGATCCCGCCCGGTATATCTCCCTGGACCGTTCCGTCCTGCGGGAGCTGGCGGAACGGACGGAGCGGGAGTGGAATCAGGCCTATCTTCCGTCCTTTGCCTCGGTCTCCTCTTACAGGGAGGGCCAGAAGGAGGGGTACGTCCTGACGGTGAACATCGGCAGGCGCGGACGGGACATCTCCGCCGACGTGATCTTTGACGCCCTCCTGGCGGCCTATTTGACGGGCGACGTCGTCCCTACGCTGAGCTATGAGACCTACATTCCCAAGCCGCTGAACGTGGAGGAAATCTGCGACCGCTTCCGGACAGATCCGGTGGACGCGGTGTTGGATGAGACCACCTTTGAAATCACCCCGGAGGTCCCGGGGCTGGGGGTCAATTCCCAGGAGCTGACCCGGGTGCTGGACTACGCCCACGAGGGCATCGGCTACACGATTCCCCTGCGGACCCTGACGCCCAAGGTCACAACAGCGAAGATCGAAGCCAAGCTCTATGAGCACATCCTGGGAGAGGCTCATACCCCTCACACCCGGATCGACGACCGCACCACAAACCTGATCCTGGCCTGCGAGCAGATCGACGGCACCGTGGTCATGCCCGGGGAGATTTTCTCCTTCAACGAGACTGTGGGCGAGCGGACGGAGGAAAAGGGCTATCGGGAGGCTACCGCCTATATCGCCGGCAACTCCGTGCCGGAGATCGGCGGCGGCGTGTGTCAGGTCGCTTCCTCCATCTACTACGCCACGTTGCAGGCGGATCTGCCTTCCGTGGAACGCCACGCCCACACCTATCTGGTGACCTATGTGCCTCAGGGCATGGACGCGGCAATCTACTGGGAGCAGTTGGACTTCAAATTTGAGAACACCAGTCCCTATCCTATCAAGATCCGGGCCAGCGTCTCCGACGGCGAGGTCCATATTCTCCTGCGGGGCAGGGAATGGAAGGACTATACCGTGGAGCTCAGCTACAAGGTCCTGGACGAGACCCCCTGGGAGACCAAGGAGCAGGCGGTCTACGACGACAGCTACAAAACCGGAGATGTGATCGTTTCTCCCTATACGGGCTACCTGATTTCCACCTACAAGAGCCTCTATGATTTGGAGGGGAACCTGATCGAGACCGTGCAGATCGCCTACAGCCGCTACGCCAAGCGAGATAAGGTCGTGGCCGTGCGGATCTGGTCCCAGCCCCCCGCGGAGGATTAAGGAAAGGGCTGTTTCCGCGCCTGGAAGGGGAGGCCCGAAGGGTGGTTTATCCGGATTCCGCGCCGCGTCTCTGCGTAATCCGGAGGGCGCGGCGGCAGTGGCAGCCCCTATCCGCGGCTTCGGCAATCCCGCCCGGGGCGTAATCCCATTGCGCTTCCCCGGATGCACCGGACGCCGGGCACCCGGGACTGCGGCGCTGTCAATCTTCCGGCCCATCCTACACGAAAAGTCTCCGTCGACCGACCGGCCGACGGAGACTTTTTCCTAAGACGTAATTTGAAGTATTTCGATTAACTGGGGTAGCTCGCGTCCAGAATCACCCAGTTTTTGTTCTCGCCGCGAACCAGATAGAAGAATTGAATTACGTCGATTTTTGACCGAGGTGGATCTGACGATCTGAAATCCAGACTCAGTTCTATGCGGACTACGGCGGTGTTTTCCGGGTCTTCTTCCAAGCGCCTCAGGATTTCCGCGTTTAGTCCCCGCTGCGTCTGCACCGTCTTTGTGGTTTCAATTGCCGAGGCAAAGCGGCCGTCCGAATTGTCAATATAATACCCGGCCTCCAGCCTTTCGCTGCAGGATGCTTGAGCAGAGACATTCTTTTTTCCCCAGGCGGAAAGCATGTCGTGAATGGCGTTGGTGGGGTCCCGGCGGGGCGTAAAGGAAAGCAGCTCGTCATCCAGCAGGATCGCGTAATCTGTCGGTGTTTCAGTTTTTTCGGCAATGGCCAGCTCCCGGGGTTCGGAGACATCGAGAATTGTCCAGAATCCATCCTGACCGCGGGTCAGAAAATAATACTGCCCCATCAGGACGTCGGTTCCTTCCGCATTTGTTATCCAGTATTCCACGTTGACGGCAGCAACGTCCTGAGAACCCTGCTCCAGCAATTCCGCGATTTCAGCGCCGAAGCCCTCCCGCAAGACAGTGCCGCCGCGCAAATCCAGGGCCGATTGCGCCAGTACGCCCGGATCGTCCAGGGGCTCTGTGCCGAATAAGTCTGACACATGCAGGTCCGTAGCGCTCGGAGCTTTGTGCAATTGCCGCGCTGTCCCGTTCCAGGTACAAAGCGACGATTTTTCTGTCTTCCATCGTTTCAACTCCTCTGTGAAGGCCCTTCACCCTGATACACGACGTTTCACCGGCCTTCTTGCAGAAAACGGATTGCTTTTTTGATTATAGCACGCCCAACAGAAAATAGCCATGCCGTCAGCGGGTTTTTCCGCTGACGGCATGGCGGCGTTCGGCGCAAGAATGGGCCTATGGGGAAGGGCGGTCTGATACCGGGCTGCCGGTCTCCCTGAAGTTGACCCCGGTGATGAGAATGCAGGGGTGCTTTTCCGGGTCCAGCCATTGCAGGACGGCGCGCATGTCCTCCGGGAGCAGTCCTACGCAGCCGCCGGTGCCTCGTTCGCTGCAGTGCAGGAAGATGGCGCAGCCCCGGTCCGGGATCACGTCGGGGGGCCGGTTGTACTCGATCACGCAGGCCCAGGCGTACAGGGTGGGATAGTCCTCCAGGTGCTCCACGTCGTCGCCCCAGGGGATCAAGCCGGGATCGTCCCGCTCCTGCCAGGTGTTGAAGTAGGGGGAGGCTTCGTCGCAGACCCAATCGGAATTTGGGGTCACCTGCCGCCAGGGAAGCTTCAAGTTTTCGGGCGGCGCCTCGTTCCCAAAGGCCATACCAATGGCCCAGAGCCCGGCGGGGGAGGTGTAGGTGTTCCGCCGCCGGTTGTGCATGACGCCCCTTTTTCCCACAAAGCCGTGGAGCCGATCCAGCCCCGGAACCGGGACGTATTCACCTTCGTCGGATCGCGCATAACAGACGGTAATGGCTGCTACCCCGTCTGTGGGCTGGGCTGCGGTCAGAATCAGCTGGCGGCAGTTCCGCGCTTCCAGATCGGCGGGGGTCAGCCCTTCCACGGCCATCCATTTTTCCAGCAGCAGGGCCCCGTCACAGGCTTCGTCCGCCGGGTAGTCCTCCGCCAGTTCCGGCCTCCAGGTGGGGGTTGTGTCGCCGGGCTGCCAGGGGATGATCGAATCCGTCGGCGCCACCGGCTCCGTGGGCTTGTCCGTAACAGGAGATGAAGCTGCTGTCTCGGATTCGGCTTCTGTGGAGATGGCCTGCTCCGCCGGAATCGAAGGCAGCGTCGTCCCGGTCGGTATTGTAATCACCGGGGGCGGAACCGGCTCCGTCTTCGGCGGGGCGGCGTGGGAGGCACTGCATCCGCAGAGGCACAACAGCAGGGCCAGGAGCTGCAGCAGACGTTTCATAGTGTTTTTCCTCCCGCGGCTTTCCTACTGAATGACTTTGGCGGTTTCTGAGGAACCGTCGTAGAGCAGAATGCTTGTTACCACGCCTCCCTCTGTCTGCATAACGGCGATGTAGCCGCCGCTGGCAATATAGCAGGGGCAGGACACACCGTTTACGTCCGTCTCAAAGGCGGGCGCTCCATAGGCGGCGCGGATCTGGTTGAGATCCATTTTCATCAATTTCTCCGGCGTGGGGTCAATCAGCGGGAAGCCTACAGTGCTGTCATACAGCGTATGGTCCTCAAAGAATCTGCCATAGGACGTAATCTTTTCCTCCCCTGCGAAGACGCCCGCAATTACGTAGTGGCCCTTCTCCCGGAACATGGTGACCGTTCCGTCGGAGGAGGTGAAAATCTCCGCGTCCTTTGCCCGGACCGCCTCGATCAGCTTCTCCATCAGCGCGCCCACGGAATAGTTGAAATTCCAATCTGCGGCCAGGGCATAGGGGTTCGTCGCCGCGGGCAGAACGTCGGGGCCGAGACAGCCGTATTCCCAGAGCTCCAGGCCACGGCCCGGGTCTCCCGCGGCCAGGCCCTGCTCAAAGGCGGCCCGGTCGGTCAGGTGATAGATGCCTGCGTGGCCCGTTTCGTCGTAGAGCTGGACCACGGCGTCCGTGTGGAAGTCCAGCACCGCGATGGGGTCGGAGCCGTCGTAGTCCCAGGGCTCCGGCAGGGAGATCGCAAAGGCCATTTCCAGCGCCTTGGCCTCCGCGTCCCGGAAGGTCTTCCCCTGCCAGCCGCCGTCCTCCGGCAGCCAGACGGTGATTTCCCCGCTCTCAAAGCGGCGCTGTCTGGCCTGCTCCTCTGGGTCCGGCGTCTCGTACGGCGGCACCGGGTACAGAGTGCCCAGAGAAATGCAGTTTACATAATGCGGCCCATTCTCGGCTTGGTCGTCATAGTTCACGTCCAGCCGCAAGTGGCCGGGCTGACCGGTGTGGACGTCGGTGACCACTGCGCTGAGGCTGCCCTGCATGCTGCCTGTGCCGACGTTCATCCTGTTGCAGTCCTCTCGACGCTTGACGGCGTTCAGGATCGGGCTTTGGGCGAAGGCCGCCTCCGCCTCGTCGAAGGGCATCCCGATCTGAATGCCCAGGGGCATTTCTCCCTCCAGCCTTGCGGAGCAGATGATCTCGTCGACCACGAAGCCGTCCACCCCCGCGTCCACGAAGTCGACCAACAGGCATTCCCCGTCCCCGAAGTGATAAGTCCAGCGCTCCCACTTTGTCCCGTCGCTTCGCACAAAGTCGCTCGCGCCCCTGGTCTTTGGCTCTCCGTAGAGCGCTAGGACCTCCGCCTGGGGCTGGCCCAGGCAGAGCCCGCCGATTTTCAGATTCAACAGCGCCTGTTCCAATTCCGGGTCCGGGGTGATCTCCGCGTCGGTCGCGTCGTCCGGCGCCAAGGTCTCGGAGGGCCATACGAACTCGGTGTCGGTGGGCGTCACGTCGGATTCCGCTGTGGCGCTCTCCGGCCCGTGGCGAGGTGCGGAAAGCTGTTCGGTTCCGCCGGGCGTCGGGCCCGGTTTACGGATTGGAGCATGGAGCAGCAGAGCCCAGGCTGCCCCGCAGGCCAGCGCCAGAAGCAGAACCGCCGCCGCAGCGGCCCATGGGCGGCGCCGCCGCTGGCCGGAAAGGAGAATGGGTTCGGCGCTTCCTTCCGGCGCCGCCCCGTCCTGACCGCCTTTCTTCTCTGAGGCGGAATCCCGGAAATGTCCTCCGGCTATCCCTGCCTCCAGAATGTAGTTTTCGTCCGCCGATTCCAGGGCGGATACGATGTCTTTCTTTTTCACAGGAATCCCTCCTTTTGCAAATGCAGACGCAGTTTTTTCCTGGTACGGTGGAGCATGGATTTGACCTTGCTTTTGCTGAACCCGAAGCTGCGGCTGATCCAGGCGATGTCGTCAAAATACCAGTAGCGGCAGAGAAATACGTTTCGTTCCTCGGCGGGAAGACCTCCCAGGAAAGCGTTGATTCCCCGCTCCAGTTCCCGGCTCATGAGCTCCTCCTCCGGGCCGCCGCTGCTGTCGGCCCAGTCCGTCAGCTCCTCCAGCGTGGTTTCCACCCGGTCGCCCCGGCGCATTCCCGCGTGTTCGGCCCGCCATCGGTCAATGGCCTTGCCCCGAACGATTTTCGCCAGAAAAGCGGGGAGATTCCGGGGACGGTTTGGGGGAATGCTGTTCCATGCTGCCAGCCAGACGTCAGAGAGGCATTCCTCAGCGTCCTCCTCACTGTGCAGAATGTTTCTGGCAATAGAGCCGCAATAGCCGCCGTATTTCCGCTCCGCCTGGACAATAGCCGCTTCGTCCCTTGCCCAAAACAGGTCAACGATTTCATTGTCGTCCATCGTATCAACTCCTTTGTGAAGGCCCTTCACCCTGATAGACGGATTTTTTCGGCCCCGGTCGCAAAAAGAGAGATTTTTTTGAAAGATTTTTATAAATTTTGGGGCGGTTCCCAGGCCTTGCTTTGCAAGACAGGGAACCGCCCCGGGTTCAATTATTCCCAGCGGTAGACAGTTTCTATGGTTGTTTCATCCCGCATTTTGATGACGAAATTGCCCGGGAGCATGGTTTCCCCGGCCTCGGTCCGATACAGGAGGAAAAAGGTGGAGGTCAGAAAGCCGTTCCGGCAGCGGGCGTTGTAGACGTTCACATAGCCCAGCTCTGTGGGCCCTTCCAGGAGGATTTCATTCCGTTTCAGGGCGGTTTGGATGATGGCCTCGGTTTCGCCGTGGAAGGCGGCGATCGCCCGGGCTGCAGCTTCCGTCAGGGCTTCCTGTCCCGGGAAGCCTTCGGCGGCGGGCGGGACGTCCTGCAAAACCGTGAGAAGCGCAGGGCGTTGAGCAGGGGAGAAGTCGTAGACACCCGCGCTTTGCAGAGCGTGGATCATCAGCGCCCCGGTGTAGTAGCAGGAAATCCGGATGGGGAAGAGCCGCTCCGGCGCGGTCATTACGCCGCGCATTTGGGCTGTCAGCGCCTCCGCCTTTTCCGGGGCCAACTGCCGCAGCACCTGCCACTCCACGAAGTTGGCGGAGCCTTCGATCTCCTCGGTCTGAGTCTCATAGCCGAACTGGTAAGGAAAGCGTTCGCGCCGCAGCTTCCGCAGGGACAGCAGCTCCCGGAAGGCGTCGGCGTCAAAGCGGTCCAGCAGAGACAGCAGCAGCTGGTTTTCCCGGAGCTTACAAGACAGGTTTTCGGCGTCGTATTCGTACCGGAACAGGGCTTCGATTTCGTTGGGCCAGCAGGTCCAGCCCTGCTGGTGCTGGAAGCCGTGGAACATCTCGTGGACCAGCTTGGAGGCGAAAATGGGAGTTTCCAGCGCCTCCGCCGCCTTCCAGGTGGCGATCTGCTTCCCTTCGTAGACGATGGAGGTGTTGGCGCAGAAGGCGTCGGATTTTTCGACGTATTTGCCGTCGAAAAAGCATTTCTCGTCGTCAAACAAGGCAAAGGGCAGGGGGGAGAAGTCCGGCCAAATGGCCGCGAAATCCAGCTTCGATACGGCTTCAGAAATCTCTCGGTGCAGGGTCTCCAGGTCTTTCACAGTACAGCCCTCCTAAATCTTAAAACAGACGGCAGATCAGGTTGACGCAGTCCGGGGCGTCCTCGTCCAGGTAGCCGGAGTTCACGAACCCGTGCTTCTCATAGAGTCGGATCGCCGCCTCGTCCGCTTGCTTCACGCAGACTTCCACGTGCTCGTAACGGGCCTCCTTCCGCAGTTCCGCCAGAATCAGGTCCAGAGCGGCGGAGCCGTAGCCGCGCCCTTGATACCGCCCGTCAATCATAAACTGCTGTAAATCATAGCCCAGGGGCTCGTCGGTAAACTCCCGGACCAGGGCCAGGCCCACCGCGACGCCGTCGCTTTCCACGACAAAAACCCTGGCCCCGCAGTTGCGGTAGACGTAGCCCCGGGCCAGAATGCCGATGGCCGGGGCAAGAAACCCCTTCTGGCTGTCCTTCACCGTCAGAGCCGCTGCCTGCATCCAGTTTTCTTCCGTAAGGTCCGTCAGCTTTACCATGTTGTTCTCCTCCCGGGCTTATTCCGCCTCGGGCCGCAGCCGGGCGACGCCGCTTTCGATGGCGGCCCGCTTTACCGCCTCGGCCACCGCGGTACCCACCCGGGGGTCAAAGGCGGCGGGGATGATATAGTCCGGGCGCAGCTCCGCGTCGGAAATCAGCCCCGCAATGGCAAAGGAGGCGGCCCGCTTCATTTCTTCGTTGATGCGGCTTGCCCGCACGTCCAGGGCCCCCCGGAAGAGGCCGGGGAAGACCAGCACGTTGTTGATCTGGTTGGGCTGGTCGCTGCGGCCGGTGCCCACTACCGCCGCTCCGGCGGCACGGGCCTTCTCCGGGGCAATCTCGGGGACGGGATTTGCCATGGGGAAAACAATGGGGTTCTTTGCCATGGAGCGGATCATATCCTCCGAGACTACGTTGGGCGCGCTGACGCCCACGAACACGTCCGCCTCCCGCAGGGCGTCCGCCAGAGTGCCGCCCATGTGCTCCGGGTTGGTCCGCTCCGCCATTTCCCGCTGCGCGGGGTTCATATCCGCGCCATCGCAGAGGATGCCGCAGCGGTCCACCATTTTCAGGTGCCGGACGCCCAGGTTCAGCAGGTGCTTGCCGATGGCGATGCCCGCGGAGCCCGCGCCGTTGATGACGACCCTCACGTCCTCCATCTTCTTGCCCACGACTTTCAAAGCGTTCAGCAGGGCGGCCCCCACCACCACGGCGGTGCCGTGCTGGTCGTCGTGGAAGATGGGAATGTCGCAGAGTGCCTGGAGCTTCCGCTCGATCTCAAAGCAGCGGGGGGCGGCGATGTCCTCCAGGTTCACCCCGCCGAAGGAGCCGGAGAGCAGATAGACGGTGCGGACGATCTCATCCACGTCCTTGCTGCGAACGCAGAGGGGAATGGCGTCCACGCCGCCGAAGGCCTTGAACAGCACGCACTTTCCCTCCATGACCGGCATGCCGGCCTCCGGGCCGATGTCCCCCAGGCCCAGAATGGCGGTGCCGTCGGTGACCACGGCCACGGTGTTCCATCTTCTGGTGAGTTCAAAGCTCTTTTCGGGATGCCGCTGGATCTCCAGGCAGGGTTCCGCCACACCGGGGGTGTAGGCCAGGCTGAGGGCCTCTTTGGAATCGACCTTTGCCCGGGGCTGAATCTCCAGCTTGCCCCGCAGGGCGTAGTGCAGCTTCAGGGATTCTTTTGCATAGTCCATGAACGAGTCTCCTTCTTTACCGAATGTATCGTTGCCTTTTTTCGGCGTCACCCTATGGTATCACAGGCCGGGGAGATTTGCAAGAAAAAGTCCCGGAAAGAAAGACGCCTTTCCCGGAACGGAAAACCGAAAGAGGGAAAGGCGTCAGGCATTCAGGAAATCCAGCACGGCCCGGTTAAATGCCTCGGGGTGCTTGTTGGCGATGAAGTGGCTGCCGGGCAGGAATACGAGGCGTCTGTCCGGGATGGATTCGGCAATCAGCCGGGTGTGGTCTTCCCGGATCATGTCCTTCGTTCCGGCAATCACCAGGGTCTTCGCGGTGATTGCCGCCAGAGCCTCGGGCTCCAGGTTGGGCTCGTTCACCATCAGCCCCAGCATTTCCGCATTCGCCCTGGCGGAATCACTCTTGCCGGAGAAGCGCTTTGCCATCCGATACCCGATCTCTATGGGAATCTGGGCAGAGCGCTTGACGCCCGCGGCGTTCAGGTTCGCCCCGTTCAGGATCAGCCGATCCACCCGTTCGGGATGGGCCAGAGCAAAGACCAGGGCAATATTGCCCCCGTCGGAGAAGCCCAGCAGATGCGCCTTTTCAATTTGGTGGGCGTCCATAAATCCCAACAGATCGTCGGCAAACTGACGGATCGTAAAGGGCGCGTCGCCCCGGGGCGTCTTCCCATGGCCCCGGGTGTCCAGGGCGTAGACGTGGTACCGTTCGGCGAACACGTCAAGCTGTCCCCGGAAATATTCGCAGTTTTCCCCGTTCCCGTGGAGAAGAATCAACGGCGTCCCCCGGCCTTTTTCGAGAAAGAAATGTTCAATATCCATTTTTTGCCCCTTCGAGGCGCCTTATGGCGCAAGTGATGCTGCGCCTGCGGCACAGTGATGTTTTGCGGCTCTGCCGCAGAGTGACGTGACCTGTTCCGCTTTTGACGCACAAAGCGCACATCGCTTGGCGCAGCCAAACATCACGCCTGAAAGACGCTTCACGTCCCGCAAAACCGGGACACATCGTTGAAAAAGGTCTTATTTGTCGGGTGGACAAATAAGACCTTATCTGGCAGGGGCACAAGGACTTGAACCCTGAGCCTACGGTTTTGGAGACCGCCGCTCTACCAATTGAGCTATACCCCTATGTGGTGGGCCTTCGGGGACTCGAACCCAGGACCGACCGGTTATGAGCCGGTTGCTCTGACCGACTGAGCTAAAGGCCCGCAGACCGTTCCGAAGCGGAACATGGGTATTATATACGATGCATCGAAAAAAATCAACTGTTTTTTTTCAAAACCGGAAAGTTTTTGAAAGAAGCTGTGTGCTTTTTCCGTTGACGAAAGCTGAAATCTGTGGTATATTATACACACTATAAGGAGGAGAGGGGGAATTTGAGATGCTTCGCAGGGACAGCAAGTACTTCCGGTTGGGCCGGACGCTGCTTACCGTCATCGTGCTCAGCGCACTGTTTATCGTGACGCTGATTAACGTGGGCACGGTCTTTGCCTCCATCAAGAAGATTATCTCGGTTTTCTCCTTCGTCTTCTACGGCATCGCCTTTGCCTACCTGATGAACCCCATGCTGAAGCGGGTGGAGAAGTTGATGCTGCGGGTCCTCGGCAGAAGTAATCTCACCGAGCGGGGCGCCCGCAAGCTGAGCCGGATCGTGGGCGTGCTGGTTTCCCTGCTGGTATTCCTGGCCCTGATCTACGGCCTGTTTGCCCTGGTGATCCCCCAGTTGGTGGAGTCCGTCAAGGACACCTTCAGCCAGGAGAACCTGCAAAGCTATTACGACAAAATCACCACCTGGCTGAACGACGTGCTCAAGGGCACCCCGTTGGAGAGCTGGATCCACGACAACGATCCCGTCAAGGCTCTCCAGGACTGGGTCACCAAGGGACTGGATATTTTTGCCACGCTGGAAAGCGCCTTTACCGGGGTCTACGGCATTGTGAAGGTCATCTTCAACATGCTTATCGGCGTGGTGGTGGCAGTCTATCTGCTGATCTCCAAGGAGCGCTTTATCTCCCAGAGCAAGAAAATTGTTGTTGCCACTTTCAGCCCGCGCATTGCGGACCGGATTTTTGAGATCGGCCGGTTGACCAATAAGAGCTTCGGCGGCTTTATGGTGGGCAAGCTGATCGACTCGCTGATTATCGGCCTGATTTCGTACGTGGGCATGCTGATCTTCGGTCTGCCCTACGCCCTGTTCTCCTCGGTCATGGTGGGTGTGTTCAACATCATTCCCTTCTTTGGCCCCTTTATCGGCATCGCTATCGGCGCCCTGCTGATTATCCTGCAAAGCCCCATCCAATGCCTCTACTTCCTGATTTTCGAGATCATTCTCCAGCAGGTGGACGGCAACATCATCGGGCCCAAGATCCTGGGCGGCAGGCTGGGTATCTCCGACTTCTGGATTCTGGTCTCCATTACGGTGTTCGGCAACTTATTTGGCTTCGGCGGTATGATTCTGGGTGTCCCGGTCTTCACCGTGATCTACACCCTGGTCTCCCAGGCAGTCAACAACGCCCTGCGGAAGAAAAAGCGGACCCAAGCTACAGAGAATTACTACTCCATCCTCACGGTGGAGGACCTGAATCAATACGATCAGGACTTCGGGGAGCCCACTGTATTCTACAGCGGCGACACCTTTGAGACCGAGTACGACCCGGACGACGATTTCGAGTTCGACGATTCGGAATCCTGATTCGGACAAGCCGGCGGCCGTTCGGCCGCCGGTTTTGCCGTATTACGTACAGGAGTAAACTATGGATATTTTTCTTGATTTTTTCCGAGGCGCGGAGGGCTTTACCGCGCTTTCCATCTACCAAGGCGCTCTGCGGCTGAGCCTGCCCATTCTGGCCCTGCTGATCGTGATTCGCAGCGCTAGGTCTCTGCTGGGCTTCCGCCGGGAGCCGGAGGTATGGGCCTGGCTGCGGCTGGCCACCGGCGAGCTGCTGCCCGTGACCCACTGGGAGAACCTTCTGGGCCGTAAAAAGAGCGCGGACATCGTCCTGGACTTTGCCACCGTCTCCAAGAACCACGCGGTTCTGACCCGTCAGGACGACGGCGCCTGGACGGTCACCGACATCGGCGCCAGGGGCAGGGTGGAGGTAAACGGCACCCAGGTCATATCCGGCCGGGTAGAGTACGGGGACACCGTCAGCCTGGGGGGCCTGGAAATGGTTCTGGAGCCGGTCTCCAAGGAGGAGGCCCGCCTGCAGGCCAGCTCCCGCACCAAGGCGGGCAAGGGCCACAGCCCCGGTTTGACCCTGCTGCTGCTCACGGTCTTCCAGCTTTTGGAGCTCATGCAGTTTTTCTTCAACCGGCCCGAGGACCGGATGCAGATTCTTACCGCCTTCGGCATCCTGCTGGGGGTGGAGTGGGCCATGTTCATCGGGCAGAAGCTGATCAAACGCTCCGGCTTTGAGGTGGAGACCATCGCGTTCTTTCTGATGAGCATCGGCCTGGGGGTCTGTGCCTCCGCCGACCCGGGAGAGCTGATGAAGCAGCTCATCGCCATGGGCATCGGCATCGTCATCTTCCTGTTTCTGGGCCTCTTCCTGCGGGACCTGGAGAAAGCCAAGAAGCTGCGCTACGTGGCCGCCGCCGCAGGTATTCTCCTCTTCCTGGCCAACTTTGCCCTGGGCAGGGAAATCAACGGCTCCCGGAGCTGGATCTCTCTGGGAAGCTTCTCCTTTCAGCCCTCGGAGATGGTGAAGATCTGCTTCATTTTGGCGGGCACCTCCACCATGAATCGAATCGTCACCCGGCGAAACCTCTGGGGCTTTGTAATCTACGCAGCCTTTTGCGTCGGCTGCCTGGTTGTGCTAAAAGACTTCGGCGTGGCGGCCATCTTCTTTATGGGCTTCCTGGCGATCGCCCTGCTCCGTTCCAGTTCCTATCCCAACATTATTCTGATCCTGGTGGGCGTAGGGCTGCTGGCTGTCATTCTTGTGGCGGCTGCCTGGGCAATGAAACACTTTCCCCATGTGGCAAGGCGCTTTTCCAGCTATGGCCATATCTGGGAGGACCCCTTTGACAAAGGCTATCAGCAGACCCGATCCCTGATGTGCATCGCCTCGGGCGGACTGTTCGGCCTTGGGCTGGGCAACGGCTGGATGCAGTATATGGCAGGGGAGGGTGCCTCCGATACGGACCTGGTTTTCGCTTACGTCAGCGAGGAGTGGGGATTGCTGATGGCGGTGATGATGATCTTCGCCCTGGCCATGCTGGGCCTGTTTGTGGTCCGCTCTGCCAAGGTGGCCCGTTCCAGCTTTTACACCATCGGAGCCTCGGCAGCCATGTCCATCTTTATGACCCAGGCGATCCTGAACGTGTTTGGTACCGTGGATTTCCTGCCGCTGACCGGCGTGACCTTCCCCTTCGTCTCCAACGGCGGTTCCAGCATGATGGCCTGCTGGGGGCTGCTGGCCTTCCTGAAGGCCTGCGATACCCGCCAGAATGCCAGCTTTGCCGTACGGCTTACGGAGAAAGGAGGCAGGCAGTCATGAAGAGTATTGCGAAACGTACCGGCTTTGCCCTGATTTTGGCCTGTGTCCTCCTCTTTGGCGTGCTGGCCTTCGCCATCCGCTATTTTCTCTTCGCCGACCGTTGGGTTTCCTTCACCGGCAATCCCCACGTCTATACCAACGGCAAGCTGAATACCGGCGAGATTCTGGACCGGAGCGGGGAGGTGCTCTACACCTCTGCTTCCGATCAGACCTATTCGAACAGCACTTCTCTGCGAAAAGCTACCCTCCACCTGATCGGGGACAAGGCGGGAAATATCCCGCCCCGGATTCTCCGGGCCTATGCCTCCAAGCTCTTTGGCTATGATAAGCTCAACGGCACCGCCGCCATGGAGACCGGCGGGGGAGAACTGCGGCTCACGATTTCCGCCCAGGCCCAGGCAGTCGCCATGCAGGCCATGAATGGCCGCAAGGGGGCCGTGGGCGTGTACAACTACCGCACCGGCGAGATCCTCTGCGCCGTTTCCAGCCCCAGCTTCGACCCCCTGGACCCGCCGAATCTGGAGAAAGACAACCGGGACGGCCGCTATGACGGCGTGTATATCTACCGGTTCTTCCACGCCTCCTACACCCCGGGTTCCATCTTCAAGCTCACCACCCTGGCCGCCGCCCTGGACGCGGTTCCGGGCCTTGCGGACGAGAGCTTCACCTGTACGGGCGAACGAATCGTCAACGGCGAGAAAATCACCTGCCCCAAGGCCCACGGCCAGTTGACCCTCCGAGACGCCCTGGCCCAGTCCTGCAACTGCACCTTTGCGGAGATTGCCCTCCGTACGGGCAAGAGCGCCCTGAAGGGCCAGGCAGAGGCGGAACGGCTGACGGAGAACATCGAAATCGACGGCATTACCACGATCCGGGGCCATTTTGACCTCTCCGACGCCTCGGACAACGACCTGGCCTGGGCCGGCATCGGCCAGTACACCGACCTGGTGAATCCATGCCAGTACATGGTTTACATGGGAGCCATCGCCGGGGGCGGCACCGCCGCGGAGCCCTGTCTGGTGGCCTCCGCCCGCAGCGGGGGCCGGGAGACCTACGCCGCCCGGACGGAGCAGACGCCCCGGATGCTTTCAGAGTCCGCCGCCAGGACCCTGCGGGAATTCATGCGCTACAACGTCACCAAGATGTACAGCGGGGTGGATATTCCCGGCGTGGAGGTCTGCGCCAAATCCGGCACCGCCGAGGTGGGCTCCGATTACAACACGGCTACCTTTGCGGGCTTCATCGCGGATTCCGACTACCCCCTGGCCTTCATCGTGGTGGTGGAGGAGGGCGGAGCCGGCAGCTCCACCTGCGCTCCCATCGCCAAGACGGTGCTGCAGGCCTGCATGAACGTGCTGGACGGGGAGAGGTAATTGAGAGTTGAGAATTGAGAATTCTGCATCCCTTCGTTGGGGGCGGCAGTCTGCCGTTCCGACCGTCCCGCTGCCGAGAATGTGACGATTAAAAACTCAGCCCACAGAGTTGTACAATCAGGAGTTTGTTATGCTGCATCGATTTGACCGCTTTTCCCAGCTTGACGCCGGAAAGCTCATGGGCGTCTACGCGGAGAGCAACCTTGAAAACACCGACTATTTCTTTCCGGATATTCAGGACAAGGACGAGGCGGTGCGGAAGGTGGAGGAAGGCTTTCTAAGCTACCTGGAGCTGGATTTTTTCCAAAGCATCAACCCCTCCTATTGGATTTTGGAGGAGTCCGGCCAATGGGTCAGCGCCCTGCGGCTGAACGAATTGAAGCCCGGCTTTTACTATCTGGAGGCCCTGGAGACCCGACCGGATGCCCGCCGGAAGGGCTGCGGCGCAAGGCTGCTGACGGAGGTTCTGGAAGCCCTGAAGGCGAAGGGCCCATTTATCCTCTGCGACTGCGTGGGCAAGCGGAACGAAGCATCCCTTCGCACCCACATGAAATGCGGCTTTGAAATCGTCTCCGAAGAGGGCTATGACTACTTGAACGATGAGGCGGACAGCCGGGTCTACGGGCTGCGGTATCAGTTCATGAAATAACCAAAGCAAAGGGGAATCGGATACAAAACCGATTCCCCTTTGCTTTATTCTCCCAGCAGCCATTCCGTCTGGGGCTCCGCCAGGAAGGCGGCAAGCGCGGCGGCGAAATCCGCGTCAATGGCCGAAACCCGTCCAAGTCCCTCCACCAGTGGGTCGATCCGCCGCTTTTTCGCGGGGATTTGACGCCAGGGCCGTTCGTCGGGCGGCGTTTCGGCCCGCCGGACCCGGTGCAATTCCCGGAAGCGCCGCCAGTCCGCGGCCAGAGGGGAGGCCTCCAGCTTTGCGATCAGTTCCGGCTCCGTGCCGTCCAGATCGGCGGGGGAGAGGACGTTTGCCTGCAAAGCCAGGGCCAGCAGCTCGCTCAAGATCTGCATGGCGTACCGATCCGCGTCGGAGACGTAGACCCTGGAGCAGGCAAGGGCTGCCCGGGCAAAGCGGGAGGCCGGAGCGGGGGAGCCGAAAAGCAGCTCCGGGGCGTTTTCCTCATTGACGCCTACTCGCAGATCGCTGTAGATTTCGCCGATTTCCTTCCGGGTCAGAAAGCCCCAGCGCAGGGCGTTGCCCAGGCTGTATTCCAGCCGGTCCGCCGAGAGGCGGGGGCTGTCGTTGTCCGCAATGGGATAGCGGTGGTAGTCCGCCGTATCCTCCGTGCTCAGGCCGTGCCCGGTCAGAATCGCCTGAATTGCCGGACTGCCCGCAATCCGCTCCCGGGTGCCGTCCTCCGTGGCCTCCTGGGTCAGATAGTCTCCCCGCAGGAAGTCTACCACGTGGGCAAAGGTGGGGGTGGCCACGTCGTGCAGCAGACCGGCTGCCGCCTGGGCCGAATCTTGGGTAAAGTGCCAGACGATGAGGCCCACGCCCAGACTGTGCTCCAGCCGGGAATAGGAACGGCCCTTGGCAAAGAGCGGGAAGGCCGTGTATTCACAGCCGCAGTTCATCCCCACCCGGCCCAGCCGCAGCATCGACTGCGTCCCCGCCAGCTCCCGCAGAAGCGGCGGAACGTCGGCATGATAGATTCCTGTCAAATGAAACGAATTCCTCATTTTGTACGGTTCACTCGCTGCTCAGCATCTTTCGGACTTCCTGTAAAAAGGCCACGTCTTCGGCGGTGAGCTTGGCGTTGCCGTGGAGGGACTTCCCCTCGGCATTGGTGACAGTCACGTCCATGACGGTGCCCTCGGCAATGTAGTTGTCGGTGATGTAGGCCAGATACCGCATGAATTTCGGGTGCCTGGCAGTGAACGCCGCAAATTGTTTTTTCAGCTGATACAGCTTTGCGGGATTTCTCATCTGTCTTCCTCCTCCGGGGCGTTTTCACGCGCCGTAATGCTCAATCCGCACTTGCCCATTGCGCCCAGACCTCCGGGGCGCAGCCCACGGTGGCCTTTTTCCCGTTGCGGACCACGGGCAGCCGGATCAGATTCTGGTTTTCGTAGACCTTGTCCTCCTTGGCGGTCTCGCTGCCGAGATAACGGAGCAGATCCAGATCCGGGTCCTTGCTCTCCCAGTCCACAAGCTTGTCCACGCCGCCCACGGCCCGGAGGACGGAATCAAATTCCTTGCCGGACAGGCCGTAGCGCTTCATGTCAATGAATTGATAGTTGATCCGCCGTTCCTTGAACCAGCGTTCGGCTTTTTTGGTGTCAAAGCTCTTGTTTGTGCCAAAGATTTGTATGTTCATAGCAGTTTGACCTTTTCATTTTTGGCCGACAGCTTGCCGGCGCTGCGTGATTGGCCGGCGAATTGCCGGTCCGCAGGGGACGATGCCCACATCGTCCCTTTTTCGTTGCCGGAAACCAAGGGCGGATGTGGGCATCCGAACCTACTGTCAGTTTCCAAATACCGCACCTCCATCAGGCACAGACCCCTGGCGGGGACGGTGAAGCCCGCGGCGGCCCGGTCCCCCGCCTCCAGCAGGGCGGCAGCCTCTGCGGGGGAGCGCTCGCCCCGGCCCACCTCCAGCAGAGTTCCCGTGAGAATGCGGACCATGTGATGCAAAAAGCCGTCGGCGGTGAGGTCGAATCGCAGCTCATTTCCCACCTGCCGAATTTCAATCCGGGAGAGGGTGCGGCGGGTGGATTTCTTCGTCTTTACCGCCGAAAACGCGCGAAAATCGTGGGTTCCCTCCAGCAGCCGCGCCGCCGCCTCCATGGCCGGGATCGAATAGGTCCCCGGCAGCACGTAGACGAAGCGGCGTTCAAAGACGCAGGGAGCCTCCGTGGTCCAGACCCGGTAGCGGTAGGTTTTTTCCACCGCGGAGAGCCGGGCATGAAAGCGGGGCGGGGCGTATTCCACGGACACCGCGCCGACGTCCTCCGGCAGATATTGCCGCAGGGCGGCCAGAAGCTCCCCGGGGGGAAGATCCCGCAGCGTGTGAAAAGAGGCGACCTGCCCCAGCGCGTGAACCCCCGCGTCCGTGCGCCCGCTGCCCTGAACCTCCACAGGCTCGCCAAAAACCCGGGACAGGACGGTTTCCGTCTTGCCCTGGATGGTCATATCCGTGTCAGACAGCCGCTGCCATCCCCGGTAGCGGCTGCCGTCGTATTGTAAGATCAGCTTGTAGTTTGGCATTTTCTCACGTTTGGTTCAGAGTTCAGAGCACGGCGCTCATTTTGCATCCTGCATTTTGCATTCCGTATTCCGCAGGCCCTGCGCGCTGCCGTTTGCTTACGCCGCCAGCTCTTCCAGCGCCTCGGTCCTGGTGTCCGCGGAGCAGACGAAATTGCCGTCGGCGTCGTAAACCTCGTAGTGTCCCCGAACGGGGATGATGTCATAGCTCGTGTACATGGGCGCAGATCCTTTCTGTTTCGTTTCTGAGCCCATGATACAGATTAAATTATCCCATAAGCGGGACGATTTTAATTTGCGCTTCAGGTTTTTTCAGTTTCCGATCATTTCATCCAGGAAGGCCAGCACGTCCCGGTGCAGCTCCTCCCGGTTCAGCTCGTTGTGCATTTCATGGCGGCAGTCCGGGTAGAGCTTCAGGCGCACATCCTTCATCCCGGCGGCCCGGAAGGCCTCGTAGGTCTGCCGCACGCCCTTGCCGTTGCCGCCCACCGGGTCCTTGTCGCCGCTGACAAAGAGCACCGGCAGGTCCTTGGGCATCTTTTCCAGATTCTTCCTGTCTTCGTTCATCAGCATGCCGCCCAGCATTTCCCGGGCCAGCCCGATGGAGGCGGAGAAGCCCAGCAGAGGATCGGCGATGTATTTGTCCACCTCGGCTTCGTCCCGGGTCAGCCAGTCCAGGGGGGTCCGGGGATTCTCATAGCCCTTGGTGTAGGAGCCGAACATCAGCTTATCCACGGTGGCGGAGCTGGCGTTCATGCCCTTGCGTTTCCCCTCCAGCAGACAGACGACCCGGCCGGAGCGCAGCACCGGCTTGGGCATCCAACCTGTGCCGCTGAGCACGGCGGCGGCCAGGCCGGCGTCCGGGTGGGTGTAGAGCAGGGTTCTGGTCATAAAGGAGCCCATGCTGTGGCCGTAGACGACGTAGGGCAGATCGGGATATTCCTCTTTCGTCATCTGCAGCAGCCGGTAGCTGTCAGAGACGGCGGTGAGCCAGCCGTCTGCAAAGCAGCCCTGGGGAATCTCCTGGGAGATGGAGCCGCCGTGGCCCATGTGGTCCTCGCCCACCACCACAAAGCCGTGATCGGTAAACACCTGGGCCAGCCCGTCGTACCGGGCGGCGTATTCCGCGATGCCGTGGACGATCTGGATCACGCCCCGGGGTTTGCCCTCCGGGATCCACTGGCAGCAGTGTATTTTGGTATTCTTTCGGACCGGGAAGTAGAATTCTTTCATAGAATACTCCTTTCTGTCCCGATTAAAGGACCGATAAAGATGTAGAATACAAGCGTAAAATCAAAAAACGGAGGGTAAAACTATGACAAACGCAATGATGAATCCAATGGGGAGAGCCACGATGATCCGCGTTCTGCCCCAGCTCAGCCGGGCGGAGCAGGCGGCCCGCAGGCGGGCCAGAAGAAGAAAGGCGCTGTGGAATACGATTCTGGAGGCGCTGACCACCATGGGCTTGGGAGTCTGCATCATTCTCTGTGCCGTGGCGGTGGTCTGCGTCGTTTAGCCTTTCGTATTCCTGCGATACAAAATCTCCAGGCCCCGCAGCAGCAGGTTTTCGTCAATCACCATCTCCCGCTTGCAGAGGGGGACGATGAATTTGGCCAGGCCGCCGGTGGCGACTACCTTGGTGGGATAGCCCAGCTCGGCCTCAATGCGCTCCACCATCCCGTCCAGCATGGCGGCGGAGCCCAGCAGCAGACCGCTGCGCATGGAATCCACGGTGTTGGTGCCGATGACCTTCCTCGGCTGCTCCAGGCTGATGCCGGGGAGCTGGGCCGTGCCGCTGGAAAGAGCGTTCAGGGAGAGCATCACGCCCGGGGCAATGGTGCCGCCCAGGAAGGCCCCGTCTTTGCCGATGACGGCAATGGTGGTGGCAGTCCCCAGATCGATGACGCACAGACCGGTGCCGTAGGCCTCGATGGCCGCCACGGCGCCCACGATCAGATCGCTGCCGGCCTGGGCGGGGTTGTCGATTTTGATGTGGAGGCCGGTTTTCAGACCCGGGCCCACGGTGAGACAGGGCTTGCCTGTCAGCTGCTCCGCCGCGCCCACCAGGGACTGCTGGACCTGGGGCACCACGGAGGAGACAATGCAGCCGGAAATCTGTTCCGGGGAGACCCGGAACAGCTCCAGCATGGCTTTCAGCTCCGCACAGTACTGATCCCGGGTTTTGATCCGGTCCGTGGCCATCCGGGCCTCGAACAGAATCTCGCTGTCCCGGATGCAGCCCAGGACAATGTTGGTGTTGCCAACGTCAATGGCTAATATCATTTCTCATGCCTCGTTTCTTGTACGTGTTAGTTGCAATTTAAGGACCTGGTTGAAAGAATATGCTTGATGCGTTGATTATACCGGGCAATAGGAACCAGGCATCAGGCACCAGGCACCGCCAGAAAACCTATGCTGACAAAAACTGCGTTCCCCGTAAGAAAACAATTCGACTTCCCGGAAAAGGCTGTCATTCTGTAATCCGAAACGGAATCGAACGGGGTACGAGGTCAAAAATCGAAGTGATTTGGAGCGTTGTCTGATGCCTAGTCACTGATGCCTAGTCACTATTCCCGCAGGGGCATATCGTGCGTCCGCTGCTCCGGGCGTCCGTCAGCAGCGTCGCAGACCCCAATCGGTGATGGCGCCGTTTTCAATCAGAAAAAAGCCGTAGCTTGGCTGCGATCCGCAGCCGCAGGAGCCGGGATTCAGTATCATAAGCCCGTTGACCTCGTCCTGCTCCGCAAAATGCGTGTGACCATATAACAGGACGTCTGCTTCCTGCTCCATGGCAGCGTAGACCGCGGTGGAGATGCCGCGTTTCACCCCATAGGTATGTCCGTGGCAGAGGAAAAAGCGTACCCCGTCCAGCACGGGCGTCAGCGTTTCGGGCGTGTCGCTCCAACGGTCGCAGTTCCCGCGGACCATGGCGACGGGAAGCGTCTGGAACTCATGACTGATGATCTCAGCGTCGGCGTCATGGTCGCCCAGGTGGAAGACGTAGTCCGGCTTTTCCCGTTCAATCACGTCCCGCATGTGGTCCAGCTCCCGGTGGGAGTCGGAGAAAACAATCAGCTTCATATCCGCACCATTTCCTTTCCTCTCGCATATTCTATTATACCAGATATTTTCATAGGAGGCAAGGAAATGCTTGGACGGTCACAAAAAATTTCCAATTCTTCCCCGGAGTGTTCTTCCACCGCTGATCCCGAACAGATCAAAAAGCTTCTCACCAGCCCGGAGGGGCAGGCCCTGATTAAGCTGCTCCAGGCCGACGGAGGAGCAGGGCTTCGGGCTGCCTCCGCCGCCATTCAAGGCGGGGATATGGATGGGGCAAAAGCCGCCCTCTCGCCGCTTTTGGCGGGGACCGAGGCGGAAACACTGACCAGAAAGCTGGAGGAGCAGCTTTGATATGGAGGATCTGCAAAGCACCCTGCAAAGCATTCTCTCCGACCCGGAGCAGATGCGCCGGATCACGGCCATGGCGGAGTCCCTGGGCCTGAAGCCCCCGGGGGACGGAATGCGTAATGCGGAATCGGGGAGCAAGGATCAGGGAGCAGAGGCCGCAGGGGGCGGCGCCCCGGTGCCCCGCAGGGTCCCGATGAGGGAGGGGACCGAAAACGGAGAACAGGCAAACTTTTCTCTGGAAAACCTGGACCTGTCAGCTATCCTGGGCAGTCTCTCGGCTATGAACGGCGCCGAGGATCGGGTCTTTGCCGCCCTTCGGCCCTCCCTGTCTCCGGCGGGGCAGGGGAAGGCGGACCGGGCGCTCCGGGCGGCAAAGCTCTCCCGGCTGGCCGGCCGTTTTCTGACCCGGCAGAGGGACGGCCATGTATAGCCGCTATACGCCCAACGCCAGCGGCGGCTTCGACCGGCAGCAGCTCCCGGACGAAGCCGACCTTCGTGCCGCCCAGGGCAGAGCCCCGCCGGGGATCGGGGGTCAAGGCTTAGAGCCCGGGAATCAGACATCGGCGGAGCGCGGGGAAAGCGCTCTGCCGCCCGCCGGGACCAGGTTCCGGGTTCAGCGTCCCGCGGGGGGGCGCAGTGTGCGCCCGCCTGTCCCGCGGACGCCCGGCATACATCCGCCCCCGCCGCCCCCGCCACCCCCGCCGCCTGTGTTTGGCAGCCTGCTGGGCCCGGAGGGCCTTTTGCGTCAACTTCTGCCCCACGGGCTGGACACGGAGGACCTGCTGGTCCTGGCAGTCCTCCTGCTGTCCATGAAACAGGACGGCGCTTCGCCCACAGAGCTGCTGATCGCTGCAGGGCTCTACTTCTGGCTGTAAAAAAGGCAACGCCCATCTGACGGTGGGTGTTGCCTTTCAATTTATTCCTTCGGAGCTTCCTCGCCGGGCTTCGGCGATTCCGGGGAATGGGGTTCTTCCGGCTTGGATTGGGGAGAGGGGGGGATGCCGTGCTTCACGTGGTGCCAGAATTTGGCGTGAGGCTTGTCTCCCAAAATGACCCGCATGCCGATGGCGCCCACCATGACGATGGAGCCCAGCATAATCATGGCCTTCATGGCGCCGGAAACCGTCAGCAGCACGGCGGCCAGACCCAGAATGCCCGTGAGGACGTAGGCGATGGCTACGGACTGCTTCTGGCTGAAGCCCATGTCGATGAGCCGGTGGTGGAAGTGGCCCCGGTCGGCCTCCATGGGGCTCTTGCCGTGGGAGACCCGGCGGATCACTGCAAAGCAGATGTCAAAAATGGGCAGGCCCAGCAGCAGGAAAGGAACGATGAAGGAGATGGCTGCGTAGGCCTTGAACAGTCCCTGAATGGACACCGTGGCCAGCATAAAGCCCAGGAAGGTGGAGCCGGTATCTCCCATGAAGATTTTGGCGGGGTTGAAGTTGTATGGGACAAAGCCCAGGCAGGCTCCGGTCAGGGCCGCCATGATGATGGAGACCTGGGCGTCGGAGACCAGCAGGGCGATCACCAGCAGATTGAGGGAGGAAATGCAGCTCACGCCGCAGGCCAGACCGTCCAGACCGTCGATGAAGTTGACAGCGTTGGTGATGGCCACGATCCAGATGATGGTGATGGGGTAGGAGAAGAGGCCGAAGTCCCAATAGGAGTAGAGGCTGTCGCCGAAGGGATTGGTCAGCCGGTCGATCCGCAGCCCGCCGTAGAAGACCACGATGCAGGCAGCCATAAGCTGGAAAAAGAGCTTGAGCTTGGCGCCCAGGGCGTATTTGTCGTCAAACACCCCCAGGATAATCAGCACAATGGACCCCAGCAAAATGGACTGCAGCTCCCGGTCCATATTTTTGGAAAAGATCAGCACCGACAGCAGGAAGCCCACAAAGATGGCAAGCCCGCCCATCCGGGGGATGGGGACCGTGTGCATCCGGCGGTTGTCCTTTGGAACGTCGATGGCGCCCACCCGGTTCGCCAGAGACTTGACCAGGGGGGTTGCCAGGAAGGAGATCACCCCGGCTGCCACCAGGGCCGCGCCAACGCGGAGCAGAAAGTGTACGTCTAATATCATGTCTTTGCTCTTTTCTGTTCAGGGTTCAGGGTTCTGCAGGGGCCGAACTCGAAGCGTCACGCGGTATGCCCGCATCGGCCCGCCGGTCCCGGGTTTTGCAGGGCCGTGCGGCGGACCGCATCGGGTGTGCCGCGGTTCAGGGCTTCGCCACGAATCCGACCTTCTTATACACCTTCCGCAGGGTCTTATTGGCGATATAGGCGGCTTTTTCCGCGCCTTCCTTGCAGACGGTTTCCAGATAGGCCTTGTCCTTCATCAGCCGGGCGGATTCCTCCCGGATGGGGGTGAGAAGGCTGACCACCGCTTCACCCACGGCGGCCTTGAAGTCGCCGTAGCCCTTGCCGTCGAATTCCTTTTCGATCTCCGGGAAGCTCTTGCCGGTGCAGGCGGAATAGATGGTCATCAGATTGGCGATGCCCTTTTTGTTCTCCGGGTCATAGCGGACGCAGGCGTCGCAGTCGGTGATGGCCCGCTTGAACTGGCGCATAATCACGTCGGGGGGGTCCATCAGAGTAACCCGGCCGGGGTCGTCGTTTTCGGACTTGGACATCTTGGCCTCGGGGTTGGCAAGACTCATAATCCGTGCGCCCACCTTGGGGATGTAGGGCTCGGGAATCTTGAAGGTGTCGCCGTAGGCGTGGTTGAAGCGGACGGCGATGTCCCGGGTCAGCTCCACATGCTGCTTCTGATCCTCCCCCACGGGCACGAAGTCGGGCTGATAGAGCAGAATATCCGCCGCCATCAGGGCGGGGTAGGTGAACAGGCCGCCGTTGATGTTGTCGGCGTTCTTGGCGCTCTTGTCCTTGAATTGGGTCATCCGGGAGAGCTCGCCGAACATGGCGTAGCAGTTGAGCACCCAGCCCAGCTCCGCGTGCTGGTGCACGTGGCTCTGGATGAAGAGGGTGTTTTGCGCCGGGTCCAGGCCGCAGGCGATGTACTGCGCCAGCTGCTCCATGGTCCGGCGGCGGAGATCGGCGGGGTTCTGCCGCACGGTGATGGCGTGCAGATCCGCCATGAAATAGTAGCAGTCAAATTCCGCGGCCCGCTCCTTCCAGTTGCGAATCGCCCCCAGATAACTGCCCAGGGTCAGATCCCCGCTGGGCTTGATGCCGGAGAGCATGACTTTTTTCGGTTCCATAGAAAACACCTCCATGAATGGGATGAATGGAATATTTGAGACATTATAGCATAGGATTTTCAAAATAGCAAGGTCTTTTGAACGTGAAACGCAGGATTTGTATATAATGAAAGGAAGGAGTGTGATCGGCTTGACGGATACTTACTTTCTCGGGGCCAATACCCCGGAGGGCTTTCGGTCGGAGTACGGGACCCTGCAGCGGGACCCGCGGATCCAGCGGCTGCTGATCGTCAAGGGGGGCTCCGGCTGCGGGAAGTCCACCCTGATGAAGACCCTGGCAGCCCGGGCGGAGGAATACGGCTGGGCCGTGGAGCGGATTCTCTGCTCCTCGGACCCGGACTCCCTGGACGGGCTGGTGATTCCCGGGGCCGGCATGGCCCTGGTGGACGGCACGGCCCCCCACGTGGTGGAGCCTGCCCTCTGCGGCTGCGGAGCAAATTATGTTAACCTTGGAAAATACTATCGGGAGTCGGAGCTCCGGCCCCTGACCCCGGCGATCCGGGCGGCTAAGGCCGCCAACGCCGCCTGCTACGGTCCGGCCTACGGCTGTCTCCGGGCGGCTGCCGCCCTTTCCAGGGCCCGGCGGCAGCTTCTGGGTCGGGACCGAATCCGGGCTGTGACGGAGGAAGCTTTGGGACAGCTTTCGGATCGGAAGCTGCCCCGGGCCGAGACCCCCGGCAGGGAACGACGAGTCTATTTGAGCGGGGTGACGCCGGAGGGCCTCCTGTCTCTGCCTCTGGGGGAGGGCCGGGTCTGGGCCATCCAGGACGGCCACGGTGCCGGGGGCGGCCTGATCCGGGCTTTGGCCGACCGCTGGCGGGAGGCGGGGGAGGACGTGGTTCTGGCGATGGATCCGCTGGATCCGGACGCGCCTGCGGGGGTAGTCCTTCCGAACCGGGGCCAGGGCTGGCTTCGGGTGCACCCGGCCTTCCCGGGACCGCGACAGGCCATGCTGCGGCTGGATCTGGACGCCGCTTTGGAGGAAAGTCTCTCTGACCGGGTATCCGCCGGGATGGAGGAGCTTTCCGCCCTGGAACACCGTCTGCTGCGGGAGGCCGTGGGCTGGCTCCGGCAGGCCAAGGCCCACCACGACCTGATCGAGGAGCTCTACCGTCCCGCCGTGGACTTTGCCGGCGTCACCCGGGAAACGGAGCTGCTGTGCCGGGAGCTGTTCTCCGAGGTAACAGGGGAGAAGTAAGAGGGGAGAAGTAAAAAGTAAGAGGTAAGAAGGAAGAAGTAAGAGGTAAGAGGTGACAATCAGTCTGCAGCACCGGCAATCTGCCCGCCATGCTCCCCACACGAACTTGTCGCCGTAGCGGCGCAAACCGGTGCGCCGCGGTTCAGCGCCGGAGGCAATAGGCATACTTCGTGACTCTTCGAGTTCAGGTACCAGGCAATCGGGGACGCGATTGTAGGGGGCGGCGCCCTCGACGCCCCGAACCCCGCAGTTCAAAAACGCGAAACAAAAAAACCCGCTTGTCAATTGTCAACTTTCACCTCTCACCTTTCAATCCTGAATTCCGCCGGAAATGTCGCTTCCCAGGCGACCATTTTGATCGCTCCGTGTGGTTTAATACGGGTGTAAACAAAAACACCAACCAAATCAATCACATGGAGGGTATTACAATGAAAAACGAAATGAACAACAACATCACCGAGCTGGTCTTCATCCTGGACCGCAGCGGTTCTATGGCGGGGCTGGAGAGCGACACCATCGGGGGCTTCAACGCCATGATCGAAAAGCAGAAGAAGCAGGAGGGCCTGTGCTGGGTCTCCACGGTGCTCTTTGCCAACGAATCCAAGGTGGTACACGACCGGGTCCGGCTGGAGGAAGTCCGGCCCATGACCGAGGAGGACTACAGCGTGGGAGGCTGCACCGCCCTGATCGACGCCATCGGCGACGCCATGCACCACATCGCCAACGTCCACAAGTATGCCCGGCCCGAGGACGTTCCCGCCCATACCGTCTTCGTCATCACCACCGACGGCATGGAGAATGCCAGCCGGAGGTACAGCGCCAGGGAGGTCCGGAAGCAGATCAAGCGCGTGCAGGAGGAAAAGGGCTGGGAGTTTCTCTTCATCGGTGCCAACATCGACGCCGTGGAGACCGCCCGCCATTTCGGCATTGCCGAGGACCGGGCTGTCAACTACCACGCGGACAAAAAGGGCACCCGTGTGGTCTATGAATGCGTGGGCAAGGCCCTGGGCAGCCTCCGGGCCAACGCCCCCATGTCCGCCAAGTGGTCGGAGGAAATCGCGGAGGACTTTGCGTCCAGGTAATCCCAGGCACTCCGCAAACAAGACTTGAAAAATCGGAAAATGTTTCGTAAAATGTCAGAAACATTTTCCGATTTTTTGCGACTATATGGGTGAAAAGAGAAACAGGAGGAACAGAAATGGAGGATGCGACCATTATTGACCTCTATTTTCAGCGGAACCAGCAGGCCATCACGGAGACCGCCGCCAAATATGGCGGCTACTGCTCCGTTGTGGCTTCGAATTTGCTGAGCTGCCCGGAGGACACGGAGGAGATCGTCAACGACACCTGGCTGGCGGCCTGGAACGACATTCCCCCCAGCCAGCCCAACTGCCTGCGGGCCTACTTAGGGCGCCTGACCCGAAACCTGGCCGTCAGCCGCTTCCGGCTTTTTCACACCAAGAAGCGGTACGCGGGCATGGAGGCCCTGCTTTCGGAGCTGGAGGACGTAGTCCCCGGCGGCAAGACCCCCGAGGAGGAGTTAGAGAACAAAGAGCTGGCCCGGATCCTGCGGGATTGGGTGGACAGCCTGGGGGCCGAGGAAGGACAGCTCTTCGTTCGACGCTACTGGCACGGGGTGCCGGTCAAGGAGCTGGCCCGGGAGGCCGGCATCACCCAAAACGGCATGACCCAGCGGCTCCTGCGTCTGCGCGGGAATCTGCGGGCAAGACTGGAACAGGAAGGAGTAGAATTATGAAAGCGGAAGATATTTACAACGCTGTCACGGAGCTTCGGGACGATCAGATTGAAGCAGGGGAGCGGAAGCTGCCCCGGGCGGTTCGCCCGGCTCGCTTCCGTCGGCTGAGCGCCATTGCCGCCATCCTGGCGGTGGTGATTCTGGTGGGCGTGCTGGCCTGGCCCAGACTCGGAGGCGGAGCGCCCGATCTGGCCAAATACAGTTTGGCCCGGGCAAGCTATCCCAAAATGGAGCCCTATCCCCAGAAATACAGCCGGGAAAAGTGGGAGGCCTGGAAGGAGAGCTACGAGGCTCTGCATTCTGGTTCCTATTGCACCGAAGAACTGTCTGACTACCTTAAGACGGCGCTTCCCGCAATCCTGTCCGGCGCGGGGGACGAAAACCGGGTGGTTTCGCCCCTGAACCTCTATATGGGTCTGGCCATGCTGGCGGAGTGCTCGGCGGGGGAGACCCGGGATGAGATATTGTCCCTGCTGAACGCACCGAACCTGGAGACTCTGCGGGCGCAGACCAATACCCTCTGGAAATCCAACTACTGTGACGACGGGAGGTTGACGGAGCTGCTGGCGGCTTCTATCTGGCTCCGAAACGGTTGGGATTACAACATGGATACCATCAATACCCTGGCGTCCAACTACTATGCCTCCGTGTTCTCCGGTGAAATGGGCAGCGCGGACTACGACACCGCCCTGCAGGCCTGGATCAACGAGCAGACCCAAAACCTGATGGAAGAACAGGTCGGGAACGTGGAGCTGGACGCGGAGACCGTGCTGGCTCTGGTCACGACTGCCTATTATAAGGCGGAATGGACGTCGAGCTTTAGCCCGGCTGAATCCGGAACCTTCCACAGCCCCCAGGGAGACGTGACCTGCCAGTTCATGAAAGGCTCGGAATTTGGCGTGAATGTCATTGAGGGCGACGGGTTTCTTGCCGGGGAGAAATGGGTGAAGAGTGGAGGATGGTTCGGCGAGGGCGGGTCTATGTACTTTGTGCTGCCCGACGAGGGCCTGCGTCCGGAGGACCTGCTGGGCAGAGATGATTTCCTGCATTTCCTCGCCGGACAGGCAGGGGAGAACGGACCCGAGCAAAAGGAAGCAATGCTGTACCTGACGGTGCCCAAGTTTGACGTCAGCTCCCAGCTTCCCCTGCAGGAAAAGCTGGAGGAGTTGGGCATTCGGGAGGCGTTTGACGCGGGCAAGGCGGATTTTTCCCCGGTTTCCCCGGAGGCTGAGGGAATCTTCCTGAGCGATGTTCAGCATGGGGCCCGGCTCTCCATCGACGAAATCGGCATCACGGGAGCCGCCTATACGGAGAGTGCATTGGCCTGCGCCGCCGCGGAGGAGCTGCACCTGACCCTGGACCGACCCTTCCTCTTCGTGGTCACCAATGCGGAGAACCTGCCCATTTTTGTGGGAATCGTCAACCAGCCCTGACGCGGGCGCAGTGCATTTGCGCCGGCCTGCGCAAGCGTGAATGGTATGCCGCGCAGCTCAAAAATTGGAAAATCAATAAACGAAAAAACGCTTGCAAAATTATGTTAACTGTGGTATGGTAGGAATGCATATCCGCACGATCTACTGACACAGGAGGGAATCCCATGTGCAAGCGTTTTTTCGTGCTTTTATTGGCCCTTTCTATGCTGGCCTCCGTCCTGCCCCCGGCTGCGGCGGCAGGCGACACGGCAGCCAAGGCCCCGGCGGAGGCGATTGACTCCGCCGGTCTGGTCCGCAACAGCGACAGCGAGGCGCCCTTTGACGGCGTCTGCTGGTATGTGGACACCATGGGGGAGGGCTGTTTGTTGGCGGCTCGGGTGGATTCGGAAATCCGCTGCTGCGACAGCCGGACCGACGCCGACCCGGTGATTGCGCCGGTGACCGATTGGCCCGTGGACCAGGTGCTGTACTGGGAAGGGCGACTGCTGGTCAGCGCCGGAAACCGGCTCCTGACCCTGGAGCCGGACACCGGGGCGATTTTGGACACGCGGGAATTTGCGGGAACTGTGGATCGTTTTGCCCGCAGCCCCCAAGGACTGTATGTTCTTACCGGCGGTGAGATCCGCTTTCTGGGCGCGGGGGAGCGGACCGTTGTTTCCGGCGGTGTGACCCGTTTCTGGCTGGAGGCCCCGGACCGGCTCTGCTTCATGCGGGATGAATCCGTGATCCACACGCTGATCCTTTCTACCGGGGCTGTGAGCGACGCGCCCAATCGGAGCTCGGAGCTGGGAAACGTACCGGTGCCCGTCTCGGAGACCAGGGGCATGGGCTTGATCGGCGTCCGGCAGAAGTTCCCCCACGGAAAATACTGGAACCACATGCCGGAGCTGGGCGCCGGCATGGAATACAACAACCAGGACGGCTGGACGGAGATTCCCTGCCCCAAGCACAACGGCTACTGCGGCACCCCAAAACAGTCCTGCAACGGCTATGCCCCGGAGGGGGAGGAGCTGTCCTATCAGTGCTGGGGCTACGCCGATAAGCTGGGCCACGACGTGTCCGGCTGCGACCCGCAGAAGTTGTCCGAGGGCGACGACTGGAAAAAACTCTACTACAAAGCCAGCCTGAACGATCTCAAGGCGGGGGACATCATCCGCTTCAACCGCTACGGCAATTCCAAATACGCCCATACCCTCTACGTTACCGCCGTCAGCGGCGATACCATCACCTATACCGACTGCAACTACGACGGCACCTGCGTGATCCGCTGGGATCAGACCATCGCTCTGTCTACGATCCGCTCCTGGTTTGTCTTCCTGCTGAAAGCCCCATCGGAGGCGGAAACGGAGGCGACCTTCCAACTGCGGGTCAGCGCCCTGCTGGACGGGACCCCCGCGGCCAGCGCCATTCACTGGGCCAGCTTCGACGTGATGCTGGACGGAGAGCCGGCTGCCCTGGGCGTTTCCACCTATCATCGAAACCTGCTGCCCGGCACCGTTTATGAGATCTGCAATATCACCCCGGTTTCCGGCGTCCTCTTTGACGAGGCCAAGGCGGGAGCGCTGAGCGGAACGGTGGGGGAGGAGCCCGTGGAGCTTGTCCTGCCCCTGGACCACTACTATCTGAACGAGGCGGGAGAGCCGGTCAAAACCACCCTGACCGATCTGCCGAAGCGGGGCCACTGGTCTTACTGGCCCATCTGCTGGGCGCTGGAGCGGGAAATTGCCGGCGGCGTCTCCGCCACCCGGTTCGGCCCCGGGGAGGTCTGCACCCGGGCCCAGATCGTGACCTTCCTCTGGGCCTTTGCGGGCCGGCCTGAGCCGGAGTGCGATACCATGCCGTTTTTGGACGTGAAGCAATCCAGCTACTATTATAAGCCGGTTCTATGGGCGCTGGAGGCGGGAATCACCGCCGGTCAGAGCGAGACCGCTTTCGCGCCGGACGCGCCCTGCTCCCGGGGCGAGGTGGTGACCTTCCTCTGGAATCTGGCCGGGCGGCCGGAATTGGCCTCTGTGTCCGAACCGGATCCGGACCTTGAACCGGAACCGGCGGAAGCCCCCAGTCCCTTCAAGGATGTGAAGCCCGGTGATTTCTATTTTTATCCCGTCCTGTGGGCAGTGGACGCGGGAATCACCGGCGGTACCGGCCCGGAGAGCTTCTCCCCCGGGAAGACCTGTAGCCGGGCGGAGATTTTGACCTTCCTATGGGCGTTTTCCGCAGAACGGGCGCCCGATGAACCGATAGAAGCATAACGGCATGCCACGGCAGCCGCGGAGACAGGAACGCTCCGCGGCTGCTTTTGCGTTTTGCGGTCCGGGTGAAAAAAGCGTCCCGTTTTTATACTTTACCCTTGCAATTTGTGCTTGAAAACTGTATAATACACAAGATAGGTTATGATGGGGCAGAAGGTTTTCCCATTTACGGAGGCTGCCATGAGCGGATATGTGAAAGCGCTGCGGTATCTGGTTTGGCTCACCCAACTGGGCCTTTCCGTGGCGGTACCCCTGGCGGGCTTTATCCTCTTGGGGGTCTGGCTGCACAACAGCAGGGGCTGGGGCGGCTGGACCGTGGCGGTGGGGATTCTTTTGGGGATTCTCGGCGCCGCCGGAGGACTTTACAACAGCTTCAAAACCCTCAACCAAATGCTGAAACAGGATGAGGATAAGCCCCCCAAGGGCTATAACCACCATGAATAATATGAATGACAAACAACAAACCTACCGGGAACTGCTGGTATTCACCCTGGGAGAGTTGATCGGCCTGGGACTGCTCTACGGAGCCTTTGCCCTGCTGGGCAAGCTGGACTCCAAGGCCCTTCTGGGCGGGGCCGTTGGGGCCCTGACGGCGGTTTTGAATTACTTTCTCATGGCCGTGGGCGTCTACGCCGCGGCGGCCAGGGCCGAGGCCGGAGATCCGGCCCGGGGCAGGAAGATTATCGGCCTCTCCATGGCGGGCCGATTTCTGCTGATGATTGCGATTCTGGTGGTCGGCGCCAAGAGCGGATCCTGCAACGTCATCGCCATGTTAATCCCCCTGCTCCTGTTCCGGGTGCTGATTTTCGTGGGCGAATTCTTCAGAAGAAAGGACGGCTGATTCCATGACGATCAATGGACCGAAAATATATTTCACCATTCCGATCTTCGGCGGCATTCCCATCACCCAGACGCTGGTGACTTCCTTCGTTGTCACGCTCATCCTCTGCGTGACCGGCGTGCTGATGGGCCGTAATCTCACCAAGCGCCCCGGCAAACGGCAGGTTTTGGCGGAAAAGGCCGTCAGCGTGATCACCGGCATGGTCAAGGAAGCCATGGGCGACCATAACGCCCATTGGACGCCCTTCATTGCCACGGTATTTCTGTCCTCTCTGCTGGGCACCTTCCTGGGAATGACCGGCATTCTCCGTTCTTCCACTGCCGACATCAGCACCACGATGACCTGGGCTGTCCTGGTCAGCTTCATCTGCTGGTATCAGTCCATCAAGAATAACGGCTTCCTGGCCTGGCTGAAGGGCTTCACCGAGCCCATCGCCGTCATGACGCCCATGAATATCGTCTCTGAAATCGCCCAGCCCGTGTCCCTGGCCTTCCGTCATTTCGGCAACATTGCAGGCGGCGGCGTCATCACGGCGCTGATCTACTGGGCTCTGTCCGGTGCCTCCGCCGGAGTTTTGAAGCTGATTGCTTCCAGCTCTGTGGCGGTCCCCCTGGTGCTGCTGGCGGCGGGGGTTGGCCTGCTGTTCCTGTCCCGGCCCAAGGCGGGCGGCAAGCGGAAAAAGCTGCCCTTCCTGGCAGGACTGCTCTGCACGGCGCTGGCGGGGCTTCGGCTGGTGGACTGGCTCTGGAGCCTGACCGGCCGGGCTTACCCGGAACTGAGCGGCCTGGGCTGCGGCCTGGCCTGGTTCTGCGCCCTTGGAATGCTGCTGGCGGGCATCGTCCTGCTGATCGGCCGGAAGAGCAAGAACGGAACCGTTTTGGGTATTGTGCTCACTGCCTTGGGCTTCCTGGCGATTTGCTTCGTCTCTGAGGGTCCCATGGGGGTGCCGGTCCTGACCCTGGGTCTGCCCGCGGTGCTTTCTCTGTATTTTGACGTCTTCTCCGGCGTGATCCAGGCCTTTGTGTTCAGCCTGCTCACCATGATCTATATTTCCGGCAACTGTCCCGCGCCGGAGGAAAAATCCAATCCGTGATCCATTAGGATGAAACCCTATCCACATACACATTCATTTTAGGAGGAAACAAATTATGGGTATTGAAGCTGCGATCGTCAAGGCTGCCTGCGCCCTGGGCGCCGGTCTTTGCATGGGCATCGGCGCCATCGGTCCCGCCATCGGCGAAGGCAACGCCGTGGGCAAGGCGCTGGAGGGCATGGCCCGTCAGCCCGAATCCACCAGCAACCTGCGTACCAACATGCTTGTCGGCTGTGCCGTCGCGGAGACCACTGGCATCTACTCCCTGGTTATTGCCCTTCTGCTGCTCTTCGTGTTCTGAGCGAAGCATTTGAAAACTCAAAAAAAGGAGGGATGGCCAAGTGACGGAATTTGAGAATTTTATCGGCTTTAATCCCTGGACCGCCCTGTTCACCCTGCTGAACATGGTGCTCACGTTTCTCATTTTGAAAAAATTCCTCTTTAAGCCTGTCACCAAGATGATCGACGACAGGCAGAAGGAGATTGACAAGCTCTACGCCGACGCCAACGTCGCCAAGCAGGACGCCGAGTCCATGCGGGACGACTATACCCGCAAGCTCTCCGAGGCCAAGGAGACCTCCGCCCAGATCGTGGCGGAGGCAACCCAGGAGGCCAACCGCCGCAGCGACGAGATTATCCGCCAGGCCCGCCAGGACGCCGACGCCCTGCGGCAGAAGGCCGGGGCGGACATCGACCTGGAGAAAAAGAAGGCCCTGAACGAGGTCAAGGGAGACATTTCCCGCATTGCCCTGGACATCGCCGGAAAGGTCGTGGAGCGGGAGCTGGACGAGAAGGATCAGGAACGTCTGATTGAGGGCTTTCTGCGCCAGATGGGAGAGACGGTATGACCCAGACCGCCAAGAACTACGCCGACGCCCTCTATGAGTTGGCGCGGGACGAGGGTGTGGAGCAGCAGATCTATGAGCAGCTTCGGGAGGTCAAGGACATCCTGGAGGCCAACGGCGAGTACGTCGTGCTGCTCTGTGCGCCCAACCTGCACATCACCGAGCGTCTGGCTGTACTGGACGAGGCCTTTTCTGGCCGCGCCCATCCCTATCTGCTGAACTGGCTGAAGATTCTCTGCGAGCGGGGACATATCCGGGAGCTGAGGGATTGCGCCGTGCAGTATCGCCGCCGCCGAAACGCCGACCTGGGCATTCTGGACGCGGTGGCCGTTACCGCCGTTCCCCTGGGGGAGCCCCTGCGGGAGAAGCTGCGCCAGAGGCTGCAGGGCATCACCGGCAAACAGGTGGATCTGCAATACCGGATCGATCCCGGGGTCCTGGGCGGCATTCGCCTGGAATACGACGGCAAGGCCCTGGACGGCACCGTTCAGACCCGCCTGGCCGGCATCGAAAAAACGCTTTCCGAAACTGTAATCTGACTCCGTAGGGCGGCCGGACCCTTGGCCGCCGCGACACGCAAAATGCCTCCGCAGGGCGGTCGCCCGCCTGCGAATTCACGTTAGAAAGAGGTAAACCATGGAATTCAGACCGGACGAAATAACGAAGATTATTCGTTATCAAATTAAAAACTACGAAACGAAAATCGAGCAGAGCGAGACCGGCACCATCATTTCCCTGGGCGACGGCATTGCCCGGGCTGCGGGATTGGAAAAGTGCATGGTCAACGAGCTGGTGGAATTTCCCAACGGCACCTACGGCATGGCGCAGAATTTGGAGGAGCACTCCGTTTCTCTGGTTATCCTGGGCTCCGATGAGGGCATCCGCGAGGGCGATACCGTCAAGCGCACCGGCAAGGTGGTCTCCGTCCCCGTGGGCGAGCAGCTCATCGGCCGGGTAGTCAACGCTCTGGGTGAGCCCATCGACGGCAAGGGCAGGCTGTCCATCCAGCAGTACCGGCCCATTGAAGTGCCGGCTCCCGGCGTCATCGAGCGGAAGTCCGTTGCGGTCCCCCTGCAAACCGGCATCAAGGCCATCGACGCCATGATCCCCATCGGCCGGGGTCAGCGTGAGCTGATTATCGGCGACCGCCAGACCGGCAAGACCACTATTGCGCTGGACACCATCCTGAACCAGAAGGGGAAGGACGTAATCTGCATTTACGTGGCCATCGGCCAGAAGCGATCTACCGTGGCCCAAATTGTCAACACCCTTACCATGGGCGGGGCTATGGACTACACCATCGTGGTCTCCGCCACCGCCTCGGAGCTGGCCCCAATGCAGTACATCGCCCCCTATGCGGGCTGCACCATGGGCGAGTATTTCATGGCCCAGGGCAAGGACGTGCTGGTGGTCTACGACGATCTGTCCAAGCACGCGGTGGCCTACCGCGCCATCTCCCTGCTGATCCGCCGTCCTCCCGGACGGGAGGCCTACCCCGGCGACGTCTTCTACCTGCACTCCCGCCTGCTGGAGCGGGCGGCCCGGATGGCTCCGGAATTCGGCGGCGGCTCTCTGACGGCCCTGCCTATTATTGAAACCCAGGCGGGCGACGTTTCCGCATATATTCCCACCAACGTTATTTCCATCACCGACGGCCAGATTTTCCTGGAAACCGAGCTCTTCCACGCCGGCGTCATGCCCGCCATCAACCCGGGCATTTCCGTCTCCCGCGTGGGCGGCGCCGCCCAGATCAAGGCGCTGAAAAAGGTGGCCGGTTCCCTGAAGCTGCTCTACTCCCAGTACCGGGAGCTCCAGAGCTTTGCCCAGTTCGGCTCCGACTTGGACAAGGACACCAAAGACCGTCTGGCCCAGGGCGCCCGCATCGTGGAAGTGCTGAAGCAGCCCAACAACGCGCCGGTGCCTGTGGAGCTCCAGGTCTGCATTATCTACGCCGTGGTCAACGGCTATCTGAAGGACATCGAGGTCAATCAGGTCCATGAGTTTGAGCAGGGCCTGTTCCGTTATCTCGATACCCACGCCCACAAGCTCCTGCGTTCCATCGTGGAGACCAAGGTTCTCTCCGAGGAGAGCGAGGAGGAGCTGAAGCAGGCGCTCACAGCCTATATCGGAGAATTCAAAAAGACCCACTGAGGAAGGAGGCATGACACATGGCTGGCGTTTCCATGAAGGACATCAAGCTTCGCATCAAGAGCATGGAAAGCACCAAGCAGATCACCAAGGCCATGGAAATGGTCGCCGCCTCCAAGCTGCGCCGCGCCCAGGAACGGGTGGCCAGCTCCCGTCCCTACTTTGAGATTTTATATGATACCCTGAACACCATCGCCAACAACACCGAGGATTTTTCCTCTCCCTACCTGGAAAAACGGGAGATCAGGAAAACCTGTTTCGTGGTCATCGGCGGCGACCGGGGCCTGGCCGGCGGCTATAACAGCAACGTGTTCAAGCTGGCCTACGGTCGGATGGAGGGAAAGAACGTCTGCGTGGTTCCCATCGGCAGGAAGTGCCTGGATTTCTTCCTGGCCAGAAAGCTGGAGATTCTTACCGACGCCTATGCCGTGGCGGCAGACGTCCATGTGGGCGATTGTTTCACACTGGCGAAGATGCTGAGCAGGGGCTTCCTGGAAGGGGAGTTTGACGCAGTCTGCGTGGTCTACACCAACTTCGTCTCCATGCTCTCCCAGTCTCCCGCCGTGCTGGATCTGCTGCCCCTGGCCTACCACCCCCGCCCCGGCGACACGAATTCCGAATGTCTGACCCTCTATGAGCCGGACAGCATTTCCGTGTTCGACGCCATCATTCCCGAGTATCTGGGCGGCCTGATTTACGGTGCCCTCTGCGAGTCCGTGACCTCCGAGCAGGGCGCCCGGCGCACGGCCATGGACGCCGCCACCAAGAACGCCGAGGAGATGATTTCCGGCCTGAGCCTGCGGTACAATCGGGCCCGCCAGGGCGCCATTACCCAGGAGATCACCGAGATCGTCGCCGGCGCCGAGCAATAATCAATTCTTCCTTATAGGCCTTCCCCTTGAGGGGAAGGTGTCATCCGGCGTCTCACGGAAGCCGGATGACGGATGAGGTGGTCTTACGACAACGCAACACACCTGAACTCTGAACAAGGAGTAACGAATATGTCTAACAAGAACAAAGGCACCGTGGTCCAGATCATGGGCCCTGTCATGGACGTCCGCTTTGAAGACGGCAATCTGCCGGCGCTGCTGAACGCCATCGAGGTCTATAACGGCGACACCAAGCTGACCGCTGAGGTGGCCCAGCATATCGGCGACGACGTGGTCCGCTGCGTGGCCATGTCCTCTACCGACGGTCTCCAGCGGGGCATCGAGGCCATCGACACCGGCAAGCCCATTACCGTCCCCGTGGGGGAGGAGTGCCTTGGCCGGATGTTCAACCTCCTGGGCCGTCCCATCGACAACATGCCCGCCCCGGTCACAGTGGAGCGCTGGCCCATTCACCGGGCGGCGCCCAGCTATGACGAGCAAGAGAGCACCACCGAGATTCTGGAGACCGGCATCAAGGTCGTGGACCTGATTTGCCCCTATGCCAAGGGCGGCAAGATCGGCCTCTTTGGCGGCGCGGGCGTTGGCAAGACCGTCCTGATCCAGGAGCTGATCTACAACATTGCCACCGAGCACAACGGCTACTCCGTCTTCACCGGCGTGGGCGAGCGGACCCGCGAGGGCAACGACCTCTATTATGAAATGAAGGAATCCGGCGTTCTGTCCAAGACCGCCCTGGTCTACGGCCAGATGAACGAGCCTCCCGGAGCCCGTATGCGGGTGGGCCTGGCCGGCCTGACGATGGCAGAGTATTTCCGGGACGTGAAAAACCAGGACGTGCTGCTGTTCATTGACAACATTTTCCGCTTTACCCAGGCGGGCTCCGAGGTTTCGGCTCTGCTGGGCCGTATGCCCTCTGCCGTGGGCTACCAGCCCACCTTGGCCACCGAGATGGGCGCCCTCCAGGAGCGCATCACCTCCACCAACAAGGGCTCCATCACCTCCGTCCAGGCGGTCTACGTGCCAGCCGACGACCTGACGGACCCGGCCCCCGCCACGACCTTTGCCCACCTGGACGCCACCACGGTTCTGGACCGCGGCATCGCCTCCCTGGGTATCTATCCCGCCGTGGATCCTTTGGATTCCACCTCCCGCATCCTGACCCCCGAGGTGGTAGGCCGGGAGCACTACGAAGTGGCCCGGGGCGTGCAGCGGATTCTCCAGCGCTATAAGGAGCTCCAGGACATCATCGCCATTATGGGCATGGATGAGCTCTCCGAGGAGGACACCCTGACGGTCAACCGTGCCCGGAAGGTTCAGCGTTTCCTGTCTCAGCCCTTCCACGTGGCCGAACAGTTCACCGGCTACGACGGCAAGTACGTCCCCCTGAAGGAGACGGTCCGGGGCTTCAAGGAGATCATCGAGGGCAAGCACGACGAGATCCCCGAGTCCTACTTCCTCTTCGCCGGTTCCATCGACGAGGTGGTGGAGAAGTACAAGAAGGGGCGTGAAGGGAAATGACCTTCCATCTGCAAGTGGTAACCCCCGACGGCCTGGCCTTTGAGGGCGAGGCGGAGAAGCTCTCCGTCCGCACCCAGGACGGCATCATCGGCATCCTGCCCCGGCATATCGACTACGTGGCCCCCCTGGGCATGGGGGAGGCTGTGATCACCGAGCCCGAGGGCAAGGTTCGCCGGGCTGCCTGTATCGGCGGCATGGTGGCTGTTCACAGCGGTGCCGTCCGTCTGGTGGCCACCACCTTTGAATGGGCGGACCAGATTGATCTGGAGCGGGCCAAGGCCGCCGAGGAGAAGGCCCGGGCCATGATGGCCCGGGAGGGCCTCTCCCAGCGGGACCTGAAGCTGGCGGAAGCCAAGCTCCACCGCGCCCTGGTCCGCCAATCCGTCCACCGCGGCTTATAGAGCGATATTCTTATCCCCTGCCCGCAGCGCGGGCAATCTGCCCGTCAAAACCTACCTTTAGGATGTAGGGGCGCACATTGTGCGCCAGCCTCTCACACGATAGCGCTATAGAGGAATATAGGACGGAGGCGAGGAATCCCGCCTCCGTTTTCCTTCTTCGGTCAGAATTCACAAAGCAGCAGGAAAAACTGCCTGTATTTAGCCGTTTGGAGCCGGGCAAAGCACCACATATTGACGTCGAAAAAAACTAAGAAAAAAGAGAAAAAAGTGCTTGACTTTTAGTTTAGGGCGTGCTATTATATCGAAGCGCTCGCGAGAAGGGGCTGCGAGGTTCCGGAAAGCAGCGCGGTTGTACCTTGAAAATTAAACAACGAGAAACATGAACAAACACCATGGACAAAGCCAGATGGAAACATCTGGGAGTTGTTCTGGAATGTCAATTGTAAGGATTGAGATTGCAAGAACAGCCAACGAAAATTCTTGA
>JAEEGL012007728.1_pt1 | contig 46726 bp, 39 predicted proteins | sample 9134231 | NCBI WGS metagenome assembly JAEEGL01 (sample SAMN16246548, study PRJNA631951) | gut metagenome | biome: gut microbiome; feature: rumen; material: fiber-attached | host: Bos | place: Iran: Karaj | collected 2018-10
CGGTCTTAACCGCATCCTGTGCCTGCTTCTTGGTACCTACAAATAAAACGATACCACCCTGTGCTACGATATCGGAAATTGCGTTGTAGGCTTCGTCTACCTTACCGACAGATTTCTGAAGATCGATGATGTGGATACCGTTTCTCTCGGTGAAGATGTAAGGAGCCATCTTAGGGTTCCATCTTCTGGTCTGATGTCCGAAATGAACACCTGCTTCAAGTAACTGCTTCATAGAAATAACGCTCATTTTTGTACCTCCGTAAGTTGTTCTTCCGCGAAACTTCTTGATCCGACAACCCCAAGCGTTAAGGGCACCTGCGGGAAGACATTCGCGTGATTGATAGTTACATGCGCATTTTCGCGCGCTTGGTTATTTTATCATTGTTTGTCACGGTATGCAAGTAAAATTTACATGCATTGTGCAAAGTTTTGCATAAGGCCCCGGTTTAGCCGTGTCATAGTATTTATGCCATCAGTTGCTCTTTATCTCATGCTTAAGATAAATGATGCAGCCCGCGACCGTCAAGATGATGCTTAAAGCGATGTAGATCATCGGAGCGGCCTGGTATTCTGTAAGATACCGGCCGAGTTTTATGAGCCTGAAGTCATAAAGGATATTTGACGATACTATCGAAGGCGACAATATGCTTATCGTCTGGGATAAAATCCGCATTTTAAGCGGGACGGATGTTGACAGTGCAAAGATACCGAAACATGCTCCTATCACGATGCCCATCGACGCCAGACTGTTACGTGTAACATTCGACACAAAGAGAGCAAAAGCAGACAACATGAAAGTGAACGTAAACAACATTATGAGTATGATACCTTCAAGCTGCCACATAGTCATATCTTCTGCCGCCAGAGGCAAGTATATCTGAACGGCGGCCTGCATTCCGGTAAATCCCCATGCAAGCCCGACATATGTCAAAAACCCTGCAACGATGATCAGAAGACCTGTTAACGAATATGTCATACCGGCAAGTATCTTTGCAAAATACAGCTCCGTCCTTCCGTTTATGGATGATCTTATCATCGGATCCGTGCGGCGCTGCGTCTCGATCGCAAATATGGCCGCAAGACTTATCCCGACTATCATTATCATATATATGATAAAGTTTGTCGTTCCCTCCAGCACTCCGCTTATAATCGCAGTGTCATATATCGCAAAAGGCTTTTCAAGCTTCTGCTCCCGTTCCTGCCAGTATGCGATCTCACCTTCCGACAGTTTAAGATCTTCATATGTTTCCGCAATGGATTCTTCTCTTTTATGATATACGGTGCTTTCGTTTATCCCCGTAAGGGCCGTCCTGTAACCCCATATGTCCCGAACCCACGATCTGACCCCGTCATATTCAAGTTCATCGGGGTCAATGGGTTCTCCCATCTCATCGGTTGCCGCTAACATTTCGGATATGAATCCGTCGTCTATCACGCGCCCGTCCATAGCCTGATATCTCGGAAGATCCTCAGGGTCGAGGTTTCCGCGTACTTCAAATTCTCCCTGGATAAAAGAAAACACAAAGAATATCAGAAATGTCGCGAAAGCGACTTTGTTTTTGAATATTTTAAAAATTTCATATTTATACAGTGTAAAAAAACAATTTCTCTTTTTCATATCTCTCCGTTCCATGCCTGCCTATAAATGTTTCTGCACATTCCGTGCCGTTAAGATATATTACTCAAATTCCTTAAGATAAAACTCTTCAAGGCTTCCCTGTTCCTCTTTCCATGAACCCTGCCATATGATATGCCCGCTCTTCATCATGATGATGCGGTCGGCGATATGCTCGATATCGGACACGATATGGGTGGACAATACAACGACCGACACCTTGCCGAGTTCTTCGATAAGGCTTCTGAAACGCACACGCTCTTTGGGATCGAGGCCCGCCGTCGGTTCATCAAGGATAAGTACTTCCGGGCGGTTGATGATAGCCTGGGCTATCCCGAGACGCTGCTTCATGCCTCCCGAATACTTTTTAACCTTAACTTTTCCCATATCCTTTAAGCCGACAAGTTCAAGCAGTTCTTCGCACCTTGTATTTGCGGCCTTTTTGTCGATACCCTTGAGGGCGCAGAAATATTTAAGAAAATCCATCCCCGTAAATTCCGGATAATAGCCGAAATCCTGGGGAAGATATCCGAGAATGTTCCTGTACTCTTCGCTCTCAACCCTGTACCCGTCATATTCGATCTCACCGCTCGTGGGGGTAAGTATCCCGCACATCATTCGAATGAGTGTAGTCTTGCCCGCTCCGTTGGCGCCCAGCAAGCCCGTCACTCCTTTACCGATCTCAAAACTCATGTTGTCAACGGCCGTTTTGCTGCCGTATTGTTTGGTCAGTCCCGATGCTTTTAATTCCATTCGACTTCTCCTGTTCCTACTGTTCTCACTGTTTTATAAAATTCAAAGATCTGAACGATGATGAGCACTGCTGCCGCGATCGTAAGTGTTAAACTTCCCGGATCATAGCGGGCGAACGAGACGAGTGACTGTCTTATCGCAAAGACCGCTCCCGCAACCGCAAGGCATACCAAAACGTTTTCTCTTCCGAATCTCGTCCGCTCGACGATCAGGCATATGATAGCCGTAATACAATATGGAAGAACAAGCTTTACGCAATGATCGATAACGCTGCCGGTATCCGCGAATGCCATCAGCACTGCAGAAACGGGAATCAGTGCAAACTGCACGACACCTATCAGTATCATCCTTGCGTAAAAAACACCTTTTCCCGACAAAAGAGTGACCGATTCAAGTTCCGTCATATCATACATCCTGGCACGCATCGCCTCTATTATACCGACACCCGCCACAAAGGGCATAAGATCGGCCACGACGTCAAGTATCGCAAATCTGAACATATCGGCTCCGAAAAGGGGAAGACATGCGACGGCGATCGAGATCAGCCATACATATACTCTTATGTATCCTGCCTGAACGGCGATCATTTTAAATGTACTTACGTGTTCTTTGCCCGCGTCTTTTGTAACACTTCGTATAAATGTGTCTTTTTTAAGGTGACCGGGGTTTCCCGCGTATTCAGTCAGTATTATCTTTAAGTCTTTGTCTTTCATCATCAGTTCCCCCCTTCCAACAGTTTTTTAAGCCTGTTTCCGGCTTCTTTTATCCTTCTGTATACCGCAAACCTCGACATATCATAAAACCGTGCTATGTCCTGGATCGGTTCGCTGTTTACATACCTAAGTATCAGCATATCCCTGTCATCCGGATTAAGACTTTCAAGTGCCTTTCGCACCGTAAGGCTGTTTACAAGAGTGTTTTCAAACTCACACGAAACAGCCAAAGCCTCCTCATCCTCGGTACTTAACGGCTTAATGCGCCTGTATTCATCAATGCAAAGGTTCCTCGCGATCGTATAAAGAAACCGCTCGGGCTGTTCGCACTCGGCTCCCAAAAATCTTAAGAACGTTTCCTGTGTCAGATCTTCGGCGAGGGTTCTGTTATTGACTTTAAAAAAGATATACCTGTATATCTTGTCATAGTACAGTTCTATATCCATGGATTACCTCGTTCATAATGTTAGACGGATTAAGTATATAAGATGTGCGCGGATTTTTAAAATTTTTTCAAAAAAAATCCGGAGCATCTGCCCCGGATCGCCGTTTATCATCATTTTCCAAGTATTTTGTTCAGAGTCTTTAATATCTTATCTTTAATATATTCGCGTTCTCCCGGAAGCACCAGATAATACAGATATGATTCGATCACCATATCACGCGGAAGTCCTCTTCCCACTAACTTAAAGTTTACGAATCCACGGTCTGCATATGACGCCACCTCATCGGCACTTATAAAGTGAGGTCTTTTCATGCAATCGGAAAAAGAAGGCTTTCCTTTCTTGTTTGGACAGTCAAAGAACGTTCCGTTCTCGAAAGTAAGCTGCATGAGCGACTCGTCTTTGTAATGATCGGCGCGCTTTTTACAGTGCGGGAAACATACTTCATCTACTAAGATCTCTATCCTGCCGGCCTTTGGTTCAATTGCTTTAAGCACTTCCTCGTCACGATTAAGATCGTAGTCAAGAACTACCAGATAATAGTCCTTTTCAAGCTCAGCCATAAGTTCGGCCGGATCGACGATCCTCTTGGTGGTGCTTGAAAGATACTTAAAATCCGGATAGGTCTTTTTAAGGTAATCCTCAAGGACGGGACTGTTTACAAGCACCTGATTCATACCGTTATTCGCGATATCCATTATGAGATTGCAGTATGTATCGTTTAAATGCTTCTCGGTGAGTAAGGAATTGGTCCAGGTAAATCTCACGGGAACGTTCAGCTTATTATAAGTGGAAACGATCTTCTCCATGTCACCTTTTGAAGTAATGCCGAAAACCGCTCTTCCGCCGTTCCATATCGCACCCGGAAAAGTACCGTAGACGCTTGCGACTTTATACCCGTCGTTAAACTTCTCGGGATACTCTTCCATAAGGTTTATGATTATCTGATTTAAGTAAAAGAAATAATAAAATCCCGGAAGATGCCAGTATACTTCTTTTGCCATAACTACTCCTTACTTCCACGGTGCGGGCTTCGGCCTTGCGACATTGATGATATGCGAAGCCTGAAGATTCTTAAGAAGGAAAAGCCTTGCTTCACCGAAAAATTCGGGTTTTATCATAAAATAACAGTAGGTATCCACAAGTGAAAACAGGTTTGCGGTACGGCCTTCGATCTTAAAATTGTTGATACCCGCGGGAATATACTTATCCCAGATATCCTCGGGTTTTATGAATGTAGGATAATCCTTTATGGTCCATACGCAGTTATAATCGCCGTATTTGCATACCCATTCCTTGATGGGAACCTGCTGCTCTTTGGGAAGCGTACGATTTGAAAGGACCGTTCTCTGGTCTCTTGCTATCTGGCGGTAATGCTCGCCGCGTCTCGGGCAGTTGGGCTCACAAAGGGTATTGACGAGCACCTCAAGCTTTTCGGGATGAGTGAGCTTTCCCAAAAATTCCCAATGATTGTTTAAGTTATAGTCAAGGACCACATATTTATAGCCCTTTTCAAATTCCGCATTGATATCGTCAGCGCTTTTAAGTTCCTTACATGTGGAACTGTTATATGCAAAATCGGGATATTTTTCACGAAGGTATTTTTCAAGTATCGGTGACATTACCATGACCTCGTTCATACCGTTATCCGCTACCTGCATGCAGTAGTTGCAATACGGATCGTCAAGATCTTCTTCGGTAATGAGCGGATTTGTAAAAGTGTATCTTACGGGTATACCCTGCTCGTTTATGTTCTTGACCACATTCTCGATAAATTCGCGGTCACACTGATCATGCTGGATAAGCCTTCCGCCGTTCCAGAGCGCAACGGGAAAGCATCCGAAGAAAGAGCCTATTTCCACTCCCTCTCTGAACCATTCGGGTTTATTGTCAAGAAGACTCACCCACATCATATTGAGCGGGTAATTAAATCTGAGTCCCGGTAAATGAAATCTCGCCTTAACCATATTATCCTCCCAAAGCTTTAAGCCGCTTTCCGGCATGTGCCGGTTTTCGATCGGCACCGTTGTATCCTATAATTTTACGCCTCTTCGTCGGGCTTTGGCAACAATCTTTCATACGAGAAAGATTTAAAGTCAGCATATACAGGTTCTTCCCTGTCTTCACCGTCAGTCGCGAAGATCCCGACGGTACAGCCCACAAAGCCCCCCGCAACTTCCGTTGACAGTTCGGGAATGTTGTAATTTCTCACTAAAGGCTCAACGCCCTTATCGCTCATGATAAATAACGACGCCTTCGTACCCACGACTTTAAGTATAAGGGTAACAGGGCTTAAATCTGCGGGTGACGCCGTAAGGACTTCTTCCGTTCCGCCCTTTACAAGCACAACTCTTGCACGGTTTTCGTATACTTCAAATCTTAACTGATAGTCATTGCTCTGCATGTAGCAGATACCTGCGCGGGCACCGAGATATAAATTGTCAGGCACAAATGTTGCCCTTGCTTCAAACATATGGCTGTCCTGTCTTATAGCTATAAAAGAAGGATGGCCCGTTTCGGTCAGGTTATCGGTACCGCATTTAAGAAGCAGGCCGTCTTGTGTAAAAGAAACAAAATCCTTGTACGACTTTCTCAGTGAAAGCCACTCGGGCCCGAGTTCCTTCATGCGTGTAAAATCATATTTTTTGGATACATTCGGAAGACTTGTCTCGATCACTTCGGGTATGAACTCATCAAGTTTTACGATGAGCTCATCGGATAAAACACCGAGTCCCGGATTAACGAGCGGCCAGCCGTCTTCGAAAGTCACCTTCGCAAGGAAGGTCTCGCGTCCCATTGTCGTATAGCCCTTTGTGGGGCGCACTGCCAGCATTACCATATACCATTCGCCGTTTGCCGCAAGGAAAAGATCGCCGTGGCCCACATACTGTATCGGATAACGCTTTCCTAAATGTCTGTGCGTAAATATGGGATTATTGAAGTTATTCTCATAAGGTCCGAACACGGTCTTTGATCGTGCGCAGCATATGGCGTGATGGGGGCCCGTGCCTCCTTCCGCATGGATGATATAGTAATAGTCGTCTATCTTATAAAGATGCGGTCCCTCGGGCCAGTGAACACCTTTCACCGCTCCGTTCCATACATCGTGCTTTTCACCGATAAGCTTAAAATTCTCAATATCGATCTCCTGAATGTATATATACCAGTCGCCGTCATACTTACAGCCTTCGGGATTCGGATGTGTGCCGATATAATAACACTTTCCGTCATCATCAAAGAAAAGACTGGGATCTATACCTTCCGCTCCGTCGATATAATGAGGCTCCGACCAGGGACCTTCGGGTTCTTCGGCCGTTACTATGAAATTTCCTCCATGGGATACGTTTGTGCATATTACATAAAAGATTCCGTCGTTGTATCTTATGGTCGGTGCGAAAAGTCCCTGTGAATGGCCCGCATTTTCAAGCGGGAGCTGGGACTCTCTGTCAAGTACGTTTCCTATCTGCTCCCAATGTGCAAGATCCGTACTGTGCATGATCGGAAGACCCGGAAAATATGAAAATGACGAATTGACAATGTAATAATCCTCTCCGACGCTTATGGCCGAAGGATCCGGGTAAAATCCCTGTAATATCGGGTTTACGGCTTTTACTGACATTTAAAATCTCCCTTTTATTGTTCTTTTACCTGTTCTTTTACCTGTTCTTTTTCTTCTTTATCGGGGTTTCTTATTATGATCTCCCCGTCCTTAATGGTGATCGTAACCTTATTATCCTTAAGCTTTAAACTGTCTATAAGCTCGTGAGGTATCTGCACACGGTTCGCACGGTCCAAAACGGCATATTCTTCCTGAGTATCTTCGTTTCTCCAGTCGATTCCGCTTTCCTTAAGCCGGTCTGCATAGGCTTCCTTAAGTACACGCTCGGAACTTATCTTGCCGTCTCTTATCGCAACGACTCGCTTAACCTTCTTGGAAAGTGCCATATCATGCGTAACTATAAGGATGGTCTGTCCGTTTCTGTTAAGTTCGGTAAATACATCAAAGATATAATCTGCTGTGGCATGATCGACACTTCCCGTAGGCTCATCGGCCAAAAGAAGCTTCGGTGAATTGGCAAGTGCTATCGCTATCGCGATCCTCTGCTGTTCACCGCCGGAAAGCATGTTCATGCGGCTGTGCTTCTTATGAGCCATACCTACCATTTCAAGAAGCTCCATCGCCTTGTCATGCTTTTTGCCTGTGTTAGATAAGCTCATGGGGAGCATTACGTTTTCCAGAGCAGAAAGGTAGGGAAGTAAGTTTCTTCCGTTATTCTGCCACACAAATCCTACCGTGTCACGCTTATATCCTATAAGCTCGTGTTCGGACATCGTAAAAAGATTCTTTCCGTCCACCAAAAGGGCACCGGCGCTGGGCTTGTCAAGACCGCCTATCATGTTTAAAAAGGTGGATTTTCCGCTTCCGGAATTTCCGATGATCGCGGTAAGTTCTCCCTTGTTGACGATAAGATCAAGACCCTGAAGTGCAAGTACTTCGGTTTCTTTTGTCTTATAAATTTTCACAAGGCCGTCGGCCTTAATCATTATATCATTCTCAGCCATTTATTCTCTCCCCGTTCTCGAGTTCGATTATCATGTCTGCGGCATCCATAAGACCGACATCGTGTGTGGTCATAAGTACGGTGATGCCCTCTTTTCTGGTCATTTCTTTAAATATCTCTGTTACCTTTGCTGCCATGGCCGAGTCAAGCTCCGCCGTGGGCTCATCGGCAAGGATAAGCTTCGGGCCGTGTGCAAGAGACCTTGCTATCGCAACTCTCTGCTGCTCACCACCCGACATCTCTGCGGGCATGTGGTTCATTCGATTATGAAGTCCCACGAGATTTAGGCATTCCTCAACTCTCTTATCGCGTTCTTTTGACGGACGTATACCCGCCATGCGCATGGAAAATTCCACATTCTGAAAGGCATTTAAAGAGGGGATCAAAGAAACCGACTGGAACACAAAGCCCATTTCCTTACGTCTTAACTCTTCACGCTCATTCGCGTTCATGCCCTCTATCGCTTTTCCGTTAAGATAAACAACGCCTTTCGTGGGATCGTCGAGCGTACCTATAATGTTCATAAGCGTGGTCTTTCCCGAACCCGAACGACCTTTAAGTATGGCGAACGTCCCTTTCGGAACCTCCGCATTTATACCGTTAAGAGCGGTAAATTCACCGCCCGGCACAGGGAATATCCTTGTGATCCCTTCAGCCTTTATTACCAATTCATCTGCCATTATTCTTCACCCAACTTAAGTGCCTTGGTTACATTCATCTTGGAAAGTATAGCTATGAGTACCGCTATGGCCGTAAGCATTACGAATGCGATCACACCGTAAAGCTTATACATATCCGCCGCAACGGTATATAACTTCATGGGCAAAGCCTGATTTTCCGAAGCATATGCCCTTTGAAGGATCGGAACAAAGAGGATCGATGTGATCTTTCCTATTCCAATGCCCGCAAGTACCGAGAAAAGTCCGGAGAATATCTGCTCGTTTATGAGCATATGGAAGATCTCTCCCTTGTGAAGACCCGTTGCACGAAGTACACCGAAGATCAGCTCTCTTTCTCTTATGGACATTACCCAATAGATAAGGTATCCGACCGCACAGAGGATGATCGTGACCACGAATCCCATCGTAAGCACACCGTTTGTACCCTGAAGCAAAGGATCCGATAAGGTTGCATCCATCTTGGCCTCTCTGTTTACATACTTGCTCAATTGGATATGGTTGTCATCGATCCATTGATATACATCTTCCGAATCGTAACCGTCTTTAAGTTCTATCCACACTTCGTAGGGTGTCGTGCCCCACTTATTGATAAGATAATCATAGTGCGCGACCACAAGATAATTATCCTCGGAGTATGCGGTACCGTCGGGATTAAGTCCGTTAGCTACCGGAGAAAAACCGGGGAAGTAATCTATGAATCCGATGATGGTACCCGTAGTATACTTCTTCTGTGAATTGTAAAAGCTTACGGTATCACCGACCTTATAACCCAGTTTCGATCCGAAAGCCGACGATACGAGCACTCCGTTTTCCACGACCGCAAGGTCATTTAGATATTCGTAGTAATGCTTCTTTAAAAAGCCCTTATCCACCATGGTCATCGTACCGAATTCTTTGGTATTGATACCCATAGCGGTAACCTTGAAATTTTCATTGGAAAGATTGCTTCTTACATGAGCACCGGTATCGCATATAACTTTTGTGAAGCTTTTAGCCGCTTCCATGGAATTGTATTTTGCATAATCCGGCATAATATAATCACCCGTGGGGGTGCCGTATCTGTCTGTCATCTGCGTCCAGATCTCTTTAATGATGACATCCGTACCCGAAAGATATTTCGTATTCTCGATCGCATTCTGCAGAATGGTACGGGCTACGGTCGCATGATACATACCGAGTGATATCGTCATGATAAGGAACAGCATGATAAGCTGCTGTTTACGTCCGTTCTTTATGTTCTCCATAAAGGATACAAAGCTCGCGGGACCCCATTTGCTCTTTCCTATCGTATATATAAGCTTCACAATGTACGGCTGGATACGTAAAAAGAAAAGTCCGGCACCGAGAATGAAAAGCGATGAACTTATATAAAGAAGGGGATCCAGACTTTCACCGGCCATAACGGCGTTTGAAAGGTCTCCGCCGTTTTTGTTGAAACTGTAGAAACCGTAAAGCGAAGCTCCGAGAAGTATGACATCAAGAAACAGTTTCTCCCACCATGCCTTCTTTTTTAGTGCCTTGGACTGTTTTAGTTTTACGATCGTAACACTGCTGTGTTTGATCGAAGGGATCGTAATACTTAAAAGAGATACAAGAATTGCGCCGGCAAGATATATAAAGGTCTCTTTTGTATATGAAACATCCAAAGCCCTGTTAAAATCAAACTGAAGGAAATTCCGCGTCGATCCGAGAAGCCTTGCTATCATTGCACCGAGCGGAAGTCCTATTATCCCGCCCGTAACGGTAATGAAAAGTCCCTGATAAAAGTAAAGTCTTATGATCTGTGCACGCGAACTTCCTCGGCTCTTTATGACCGAGATCTCATTTTTCTCCATCTCGTACATCTGGCTTGAGATCATCAAAAGGAAGGTTGCCAGCATCGCAAGGACCGGAACCTGTAAGATCAAAAGAGTTGCCGATATTCTTTTAACACGGATATCGTAATCGTCGAGAACGGATGTATACACAGGCTTTCTCAAAACGCTCTTATAGCCGCTTTCTTCGAGAAGATATTCCGTAGCCTTTTCAATACGTTCGACATCAAAAGAAGTAAGATTATTGTAATCAAACATTGCTGTGCTTGAAGCATTCAAAGAAAACTTTACGGCATTGTCGCCTGTAAAACATTCTCTGAAGGTCTTCGGATTACAAAGCAACGAATCGTTTAATCTCTCGGGTTTTATGTACCAGAAATAGCCCGAATCGTCGGATGCATCAAAAACACCCTTTATATATACCCTTAAAGGTGTTCCGTCCGCAAAACGAAGATTATCAAAAGTGAAATATTCATTCACAAGAAGTCTTCTGTCAACAAGACATGACTGGCTCACCACGCATTCGATCGCACCGTCTTCGGTCATGCCGGATTCGGAATACATTTCGCCGGTCAAAAGTTTGCTGTTCTTATCAAGATCGTCTATAGCAGAAAGCTTAACAGAAAGCTCTTTGGCATCGCTTCTTTTTGTATCCGAACTCATTGTTGCGGCGGTAAGATTCAAATAATTAAATGTACTGAACTCATCAACATCAAGAGTTTCATATATATATGCCGCAAACTCATCCATCTTTTTGATCGTGGCGCCGCCTCTTTCCTTTTTGACGGATGCCGCACCCATGACAAGAGTCGGCCAGCGCCCCTCCGACACGGTATAATCATCAAATTGATCGATCAACATTCTGTCATAAGCCGCGGTACGGTAAATGGGAAAACTCACCACCGTCGCGGTAAGGAGAATACAGCCCAGCAAAAGGCATATATTCATCCATTTCTTATGCCACATTTTTTGTAACATTATTCCAAACATATCGTCATTCCTTCGGTAAGACCTTCAGCCACCCAATAATTATTATTATCCGATCCTCCCGCTATAAAGCTTAAGTAATCGGGATTTCCATTCTCATCCAAAACCTTTACGTACGTTACTCCGCCCTCGAATTTAACTGCACTCCTGGGTATCAGGATCACATTGTCCATCGAGCGTACTTCCGCGCTCACGCCAAACTGGGTTCTGGACCACCAACCGTCCGCACCTCTGTTGGTCTCTGCCATGGCGGCCATATCATCGGGCGAACACTGTATCAATGAATAATTCGTTGTAAGATTTTTTGACAGTGCACACGGTGCGACCGTAACAACTTCTCCGACAACCTGAACCTTCCGGTTATCGGCATCCGTGTAAGCAATGTCGGCTTTATTCCCGCATGAAAGCTGTCCGCTCGTATCTTCGACTACCACAAAGCAGTCTGTTTCGGAAGATATCTGGGCAACACGTCCGTCCTTCTGAAGAATATCGCCTTCCTCGAAAGTAATGATATCCGTGATGATACCGCTGTAAGGTGCCACGACGGTAGTCCTTACCTTATCTTTCTTCATATCGGACAGTTTCTCTTCAAGTTCCTTTATATACTCATTCTGATTCTTTATCTGCTTTTTGTTCCTGTCGTTCTCATTGTTCTTTTCAAGTTCGGCAAGATCTTCTTTAGCTCTTTGAAGCGTTCTTTCATTACGCCTTATATCGACATCATTGGCCTTAACTCTTATGACAGCTATTTCCTGGCCTTTTTCAACACGCTCGTAGCGGTGTACTTTAAGCTCATCTATATAAGTCGTACCGTATTCAACGGGGTTTTTGATCCACTCAACCTTGGAATAATAAAGATAACCGTTACCCTTGTAATTGGATGTGATCTTTCCTCTTGAAAGTGTCGAAGTTTTTGATGATTTTTCAACCTTAAACTCCGAGACGACCTTGTCTCCCTCATTTAAGCCGGATACTATCTCGGTATACAGACCGGAATTAAGTCCGATCTTTACGGGAGTATAATTTGTCTTTTCTCCGTCAAATACATATACGAATGCCCCGTCGGCATCGGTATTTATTGCATCTTTCGGAACTGATAACACATCATCCCGTTTATCCGTCACAAGAACGATCGCGGCATAATCACCTGCTTTGACCGTCTTTTCGGGATCCGAGATAAGAAACGTCGAAAAACTCTCCGTCTGTTCTGCTGCCGCTTCTTTTTCTTCAACGGTCAGTTCCTTATACATGGTATCGTATCTTACTCCGTTGACTATGGCATATACATCTACAGCCTTTTTGACCTCGCTTTGATATATCATCTCGGTCTTCACTTCCAGATTATTGAAATCACCGACCGCCGCAACGGAAATGTCTTTGCTTATATAGGAAGTCTCGTCAAAATAATTGATCGCGACAACCTTCCCGCTTATGGGCGCGGATGCTATTACATCGTTTCTCTTTGCACGAAGTCTTTTTAGCGTCTTTTTGTCAAAATCCGAGTCAAGTTCATAGAGTTCGGTTTTCTCTTTGATATCCTGTTCGCATCTTTCTTTTCTGGCTACAGCATTCTGATATCTTCCGGTATACTTCGCATACTCGGCATCATAGCCCATTCCGCCGTAGCTCGCCTTTTCCGCATCAGTCATTTTTTCAAAGTTTTGCACGATCTGACCGTAATAATCAACATCAAACTTTGCCTCCGCAAGGGTCTTGTTGTAATCGGCTATGGCTTCACTGTAATTCTCAAGCGCTTCGGAAATATGCTTTTCCATGTCTTCTATCTGCTTATCGATAGCTTCCGTGGAGGCATACATGACCGCATCACCGGCTTTAACCTCGGCACCCGGTAATTTTGCAAAAGATTTAAACTGCTGATTTGTGGGAAAGTGTGTTTCGACCGTCTTCGGCACCACTTTTCCTGAAAGGACCTTTGACTTTACAAGGTCGCGTCTTGTGACTACGGCATAATCAGCCGTAACTCCGACAGGTTCCACGAGTTCAACTTCCGTTTCGGACTCATCACTTGAACCGCATGCGGCAAATGATCCCATAATAAGCACGGATGCAATTGTCAAACATAATAATCTTTTTATTCTCATTTCTTAACTACCTTTTCACCCTCAGAAAGTCCGCTCAATATTTCGACTCTCTCATCACCCTTTAATCCGACCTCAACGTATCTGATCTCACGGTTATTATCGGCCGAAAGTGTATAAACATATGCCTTATCGCCTGCAATATGCAGAACATCGTTGGGGATTGAAAGAACCTGCGATCTCGATTCAACGGGAACGTTTATCGTACCCATCGTGCCCACCTCGGGCGATGCGTTATCGGGACCCGTAAATACTTCAAAAAGCATATTTTCTTCCCATTTGTCCATTTCGTAAGGAAGAAGAATGTAATCTCCCGAAGCGGAAGAATAACTTACTTTCATATTCACCTGCTGACCTTCTTTAAAAAGATCCTTGTACTCGGTGCCTTCCACCGTGAAAAGACAGTTTGAGTTATCGACTATAGTCATGATAACGGTACCTTCTTTGGTAGTGGAACCTTCAAGGTTTGTCTTGAGCTTATAGACTTTTCCGTCCATCTTGGCATAAAGACGGCTTCCCGCAAGTTCCTTCTTCTTAATGGCAAGCTCTTCCCTGTCAAACTCAAGGCTGTCATTTAAAAGAACTCTCTGTCTTGCGTATCTGTCCTGAATTCCCTTAACGGTGTCCGCATCGCCAAAACCCGATACCCAGACATCCTGGATATCCAGTGCCTCATCCATTTCAGTATAGCTTAATAAGAGCTCATTTCTTTTGATCTGATAAGTAAGTCTTTCGATCTCTTCCTCAAGCGAAGCGGAGGAAAGTTCGCACAAAAGATCTCCCTTTTTGACATCATCGCCCTCGTGAACGTATACCTTATCAACATACTTTCCGGTAACGTCAAAAGAAACCTCCTGGTCGTTGGTCTGTTTGTATCTGCAATCGATATTCTGTGTAAGAATGACATCATCGATCTGCGCGGTAACGAGACTGTAAGATATTACAGCCTCCTCGGAATCCACAACCACGGTATGATCTTCATCGACTTTTCCGCAGGAAGATACGCATGTAGCAAAAAGCGATATGACCATTAACCCACATAAAACTTTAGATTTCATATATATTCTCCTAAACACTATAAAGAATATTATATCGTAACCGTCAATCTTTCCTATTATATCTTGCTTTTTTTAAAGGCAATACTTGCCATTAAACAGGTAATTTCGAAGAAATTTCCTGTTAAGTAAAAAAAACAGGCAGTGCCCGGAAAACACTGCCTGTCTTTATCAATTATTCAGTTAATGTCGAAACTTAGTTTCCAGCGTTAGCTTCGTCAATGTAATTCTTAGCAATATCTCTAACACCATCAAGGATCTCGGAGATCGTCTGTGTGGTATCAGGACCGATAGCCCAAAGGAAAGGACCATTCATGAAATCGCCGTTGTTAGGAATTAAGTTCTGTAATTCGATAGTGGAGTTTGCACCCATAAGCGGAACTGTCTCGGTACATGCTCTCTCGTCGAAGTTACCGGTACGTGTTGTGTTAACGAAAGGATTGTAATCTTCGTAACCGGGAACAAGTTCATTCCAGGTATCGAATGCGAATGCGCACTTCCAAGCCTTATCTGCATCATAGCAGCCGGGGATTACATAAACGTTATCCTGAGCTGTCTGGATGAGGCTGCCCTTAGGTCCCTTCGGGAACATAGCGAAACCAAGTTCGTCTTCCATATCTGCGAAGAGGTTGCCGGGTGTAGCGCAGTACTGCTGATCGATACAGAATGCAGCACCACCGTTCTGGAACTGTCCCTGATAGTAATCCCATGAAGGAGCTGTGCCGTCTTCAGCTACAGGACCATTCCAGTCATACTTCTGGTAGATACCAAGAATCCACTCAAGAGCTTCAACTGTCTCGGGAGATTCGATTTCATATGTGTACTTGCCGTCAGCATCCTGACCAACATACTTACCACCGTTTGAGAATACAGCTGCAGATGTACCAACACCTTCGTTAACAGCTATACCCCAGATATCGATAGTACCGTCGTTATCTGTATCACGCTGAACCTGTGCAAGGATCTTTTCAAACTCTTCCCATGTCCAAGTGTCATTAGCCTGCATATCATAAATGCTGTCGGGATCAACACCTGCTTCGGTAAGAAGTCTCTTGTTAAAGTAAATACCGGTTCTGGGTTCTGCAGGACCTGCATGCATACCGAAGATACCGCCGTTAATGGAATATAACTTATGACATCCGTTTGCTACATACTTAGCATCGTTGAAGTCAAGACAATCAAGTGTAGAAAGGTCATAGCAAAGACCTGTCTGTGCTGCGGAAAGAAGTGTAGCATCGCCTGAATGGATTGTCCAAACGTAGTTCTCATCATCTCCGCCTGCGTTAACGTAATCAACGAAATCCTGAGCACCTGAACCCCAGTCACCCATTGTTACTGTGTGTACCTTGAAGTTGTAGGTCTCCTGGATCCATTCACGATACTCGTCACGAGCTTCCTCGTAATCTGTCTGAGGATCTGAAGGATTCTCAAAGTTATCGGGTGTAAACCAGTCACGGATCGTAACCGTAACACCGCCAAGGTCATAAGCTTCACCTGTTGCGGGATCGGTTAATACTGTGTACTTGCTTACTTCATCCTCTACTGAGGGCTCGGTGCTCTCAACAACAGAAGTCTCATCTGATGCGGAAGCGGCAGGCTCGGTAGAAGTAGAAGCTGCGGGCTGATCACCACAAGCTGCGATGCTCATGGTCATTGCTACTGCCATAGAAGCTGCAAGAACCTTCTTTGTCATAGCTCTTCTCATAATAATATTTCCTCCTTTTTAGCCGGCATAATCGCCATATTTATAAATCACACGCATTTTGAATTAATGCTTTCCGGGCTTCAAAACACTATGCGCTTTACAAACTATTAACATAATATCTCAAAAATTGTTACAAAACTTCTCATTTATTGCGATTACTGTACCCAAATAGTGGCAAAAAGTATCACATCTTGATACCGGTACTCGCAATACTCTCGACAAATGCCTTCTGAGCGAACAGATAAACCAGAAGAATAGGCATGATTATGAGTAATGTACCTGTTGAAAGGATACAGTTTGATAACTGGGTCGATACGCTTACCTGCTCATTTACCGCACCCTGCTGACGGGCAACATAAACACCGAGGGCATCGACTACGTTTGCAAGGGATGTACTTACAAGCACTTTTCCGCCAAGGAAAAGCTTTGAATAAAATCCGTCCGTCCACTGCCATACAAGAGCAAACAGGAAACATGAGGTAATGATCGGTTTCGACTGCGGAAGCATGATACGCGTAAATGTTTTGAACATACCGCATCCGTCCACATATGCAGCCTCTTCGAGGTCGACGGGGATGTTTCTGAAGAACTGTCTTACAAGATATATATAAAGTCCGTTCTTAAGGCCCATACAACCTGCACTCATAAGGTAATAAGGAAGAACACTTCCTCGAAGGTTCAATCCCTCTCCTTTGATCGCTCTTACGATCCCAAGGAAATCCCAGTATCTGAAGTGAAGATAGAGAGAACTTGAAAATGCCTGAGGCGGAATAATGATAAGTGCAAGCACAAATGCAAACCACATTTTCTTAAGCGGGAACTTAAATCTCGCGAACCCATAACCTACTATGGTACACATAGCGGTCTGAAGGATCGCTATCGTAAGAGAAATGATGGTTGAATTCTTAAGTCCTTTGCCGTATTGCATGATGTTTGCGGCCATAATGTAATTCTCTGCCGTAAATTTTGTAGGTATGGATACGACTATTGGATTGTAAAGATCCGATTCTTCCATAAAACTTACGGATATCTTATTGAGTATGGGCTGAAGTATCAGGAAACACATACCGAACAGAAGCACGAATCTGCACACCTTCACAAAGAAGTTCATGACATCTTTCTTAAAAAGATAACCGCCCGAAGCTCTGTTTCTTTCCCAATAGGAACCATACTTTTGAGTCTTAAGCAGTTCTTTTGCTTTAGCCTTAGTCATTGTAGTATACCCCCTTGGAGATAAAGAATGAAGTAATACCGATAAATGCGGTCACGATCAAGAAGTATGCCCACGACATCGCCGAAGCGGGGCCATAATCAAGCATTACGACCATAACTGTCTGTATCTTATCCATAACGTCGTTATCGGATCTCATACAGAAATCAACAACCGTATAAATCCAGTTTACAAGGAAGATTGAACTGATCATCGGGAAAGTGATCTTCCATAAACTTTCCCAGCTTGTACATCCTTCGATATCGGCTGCTTCATACATACTCTTCGGTATGGTCTGAAGACCCGATAAGAATATGATGATCTGAATACCGGATGCAACAGCGATATCGTAAATATTGTCTATGATCTCGAATACCCATTCGTATGCCCTTGTACCTACACCGGCAGTACGAAGTATCGTCTGCAATGCTCCCGTGACACTTATATTCTGTGTTGTGGTCTCAACCGTCTGCGAGATCATTGCCATAAGGTAGTTGTTCTCTTCAAGACCGAGCATAACACCTGACGATAATATAACGGGGAGGAAGAATATGGCTCTTACAAGACCTCTTCCTTTAAAGTCCTGATTAAGTATCAGTGCCACAAAGAAACTGAATACTATGATACCGATCGAATAAAGTATCATTCTGGACAATTCGTTAACCAGATTCTGCGAATAGTCGGGATCCACACGGAATGCGACACGGTAGTTCTCAATTCCGATCCACTGTTTTGCAACGGAACCCGGGCTTAATGTTACCAGACTGAAACTCATCTGAAGCGAATCCAGCATGGGCTTGACCATAAAAAGCAGGAAGCCTAATATGAACGGCAATATGAACAGATATCCCGCTATCGCTTTTCTTTTCTGAAGACCCGCCAATTTGTTTTTTTGTTTCTTCATATCAACTGACCTTTCAAATCAATTCTTTGTTATCTGACTACAAGATAATCTCTTGCAGGAACTTTTACTCCACCGTCGGAATATTCTCCGAAACCGTAATTAACGTATACCTTTGTACCGTCTTCATATGTTGTGACCGAAACATCATCGGTGATGATCCGGTGATCTTCTATAGTCTGATTGAATGTATGTCCGAGTTCCGAATCATATCTTTGATAAATTGCAAAGAGTTCGTCTGACCATGCACTGTAATCCGAAGCGTAATATTCCGTATACAGTGTCTTCTGAAGAGTAAACGGCGACTCCTTCATAAGCGAGAACGAAAGACCGGCACCGTACTCGGCTGCGTAAAGCACTGCCTCTTCCTCATTACCGCAGGTATTGATCGGGAAACCTGTGTAATCCACATAACCGTGAACAGCTATCTGGTAGAAAGGAACACAATAATCAATGATCGTGTATTCGCTTCCGCGAAGATCCATATTTGTGATCATATCGGCATAAGGAAGTGCATATGCATTGCCGTCGTTGATCATTATCTTCTGGCCGCTGTCTTTGACTCTTTTAAGAAGATCGACCTGCATATTCATGGCTTCGTCGCGGCTGGTGTAATCTTTTCTGTAAAAATCCGACGAAAGATCGTGTCCTATATCCTGGAAGGAAACTCCGGTGTTATAATCTTTGGTCTCTTCCACGAGGTTCTCGGCCATCTTTATTATGGTGTCCCCGTGTAAAAGGAAGTAGCTGTCAAGACCCTCTCTTGCCGAATATGTTACGGCACTGTATTCATAAAGTTCCGCACGTTTCCTTGAAAGGAACTTTGCCGCATCCCTGTAAGAGAAGAAACCGTGGAAAATATTGCTTTCAAACTCATACTCGGTAATACCGTCAAGATATAAGTCCACGCCGAGGTTTGCAGCCAGAGCCGACAGATCTTTTAGATCTCTCTTGCTTCCGAGTGCTCCGATCGTATGTATGTGTTTTAAATATTTCTGTCTCACACCGCCGTTGCACCAGCCCGTATATTTAACGGAAAGATTGTCGATACCGCCATCGGTCAGCTCCGTAATAAGCTCTGAAGCTTCATCGTATGTGGTAAGTGCAAGCGGTCTTGAAACGGGAATACCCATTATCTGCTTAACCTTATCGACCGCGCCTACGACTTCTACCGCAACCGGTGTTGAAGCATCGTCATTCTCGGTAAAATATCCGGGATACTTATCGATAAGATAGGACCTGTAGTCTTTTGCCATATCCACATAACTTCCCGAATCGATAAAACTGTATCTCTTTACGATACTTTCATCGGGCAGTTCCGGAAGATATACATACATATCCGTATTTGCTGCGGAACCGAGATCGTATTTTTCACGCGGCTTGATGGAATATACAGCCGTTACATAGTTGTAACTTGAAGTCTTTCCGCTTATATCGGCCTGAATGGAAGCATATGACGAACCATCTTCAAGAATACAGATAAATGAATCTTTATAGTCCGATATACCGTATACATTCATACTTGCAAGTGTGTTATGTACCACAGCTTCCCTCTCAAGCGCCATATCCCAGCCGTAAAGGTTTGCGTAATAAACACTCTGTGATGTACGACCGTTGTTAAAGTTTATGATCGAACCTCCGCCTTCGGGCACAAGCATGTAACCCTCATCCGATGTACTGCCGGATCCGAAGTAAGGAAGTATATTGATCGTATATATGGGATACTCTTCTTTGCCTTCAAGCGATGACATGGGAACTTCAACCAGAAGATCGTCTCCGTCAAGCTTGTATATGACCGAAGCCTTGAAAACGGGATTATCGTTTGACGCTTCCTTCATGTTAAGTTCTTTGTCGGCAAGATACTCCTCATAAGTGTAACCTGCTGCTTCAAACTGCTTTTCAAGTGACTTCTTTGCCGTATCCTTAAGACCGTCACGAAGTATATACATGGGCTGTGTCTCAAGAATAGGATAATTGGCAATAAGCTCATCCTTGTTCTTGGCATCTTTTTTACTTAAGTTGTTGATATCATATTTTTTATAGAACTGTTTAACGTTTTCGGAATCCGTAACGGACATCGTGCTTGTAAGTTCCGTAAGTCTTTCCACACTTATTACCGGAGGGATCACAAACTCTTTGGCCACTTTACCGAGCGAATAATCAACTCGTACGGAATCGCCTTCGGTCACTATGTTGAATATCTGATTTAAAGAACTGAAATAATATGAATCATATGATGTATCAAGACCCGCATCGGTTCCGTAAGTCAGTATGAACGAAGAATTAAGTTTGTTCTTTTCCTCATTGATCGCTGCGGAATCGTCAATGCCGCCTACCGCATAGGAACTCCAGACCTTTCCCGAACTCTTGACCGTGACCGTAAAGTTTGTGGTCGCGGGATCCAAAACAAATTTAAGACTGTCATTTTCAAGAACGACTTCCTTGCCGTCACCGTCATATGCCTCGGGCTGTATAGGCTCTTCTTCGACCTTGATCTTTTGATATGTCATAACAAAAAATACGACACCGGCTATCAATAGAAGGACTATGGTAGGAAATATAAGAGATTTAAGCTCTTTTATGACCGCGTTCTTTATTTCCCTTTTTCTCTCTTCACTTATAGGATTTAATCTGCTCATAATTGCTCCCGTTTATTTTACTTAAGGATAAAAACTACATTCGGTACAGCATTTCCTTGCCGAGGGATATGAAATATGCAACACCCTGGGAAACCATACTGAAGAAAAGCATTAATATGAATATCATGACAAGCATGGCGAAAACCGTTGCCACCATGAAAAGAATATTTTTACCGAATGAATATTCGTGAACCTGACTCATACCGAAGATACCGATAAAAGCTATCCAGATAAGAGCTATCATGGCCATTGTCGAATAAAACTCGGCTTCATCCACCGTGATAAAATTACTGAATATCATAAGCGGGAAGTGGATGAGCGGATAAGGAGTAAGTGCATAGCAGGTTGCAATATATACCTGCCCGAGACGACCTTTACCGTCAAACAATGTCGTAAGCGCCCAGTTACCGATCACAAAAAGTGCAAGAGGAAACAGGATACTCAAAATATACGTGAGAATATTCAGTTCTTCCCAATAAACCTGTATGAATATAAAGCTTGTGTAACGAAGCGATAATATTCTCGCAAGGATCGTTAAAAATAAAATTGTATTGGCAGCCGCATAAGAACCGCGCCTTTCATGCGTAAGATCCCAGAAACCGTCAATGGGATGTGTGATTACATACAGCGAATATTTAAGGCTTTTTAAATAACGCTGCCAATTTTCTTTACTGGTCAAGGAAGCAAACATATTTGTTCTCCGTCTTAGTTGTTATATTTAAAAGCATCAGATGTCTCAAATTCATATTTGATCGATTTATACTTTCCTATTCCGAGAGGCACAAGGAATAAGAGCAGGATAACGATCACAATAGGAACTATATGTTCTTCGACCCATATCTTTCGATACTGTCGATATGCTTTCGAATAATTGTCCGCATCATACTTAAGTTCAAAGTATTCCATAGCGGTCTTGTAATCTTTCTGTCTTAAATACGAACGACCGATACCGATGTATGCAAGATCGTAGTTGCCGTTCATTTCGATAACCTTTTCCCATACCGCCTGGGATTCCTCATATTTACCTTCATCGAAAAGATCCATTGCCTCAAATACCTTGGCACCGAAATCCGTCTGGGTAAACATCGTGATAGCGCAGTCAAGCTGGTCGAGTACAAAAAGATCGTATCCCATATGATCGAGACCTATGGGCTTTCTGAAGTAACCGTCCATGTTACCGTTACCGCCGCAGATAAACACCATCTTTCCCTGATCGTCGTATGAGAAAAGACGCCCTCTGTTCTTATCCAGACATACATAAATGTCATTCTCAAAACAGGTTACATCCGAGAAATATGAGGGACCGGAATATCCTCCGCCCGAACCCATATAAAGGTCGCCGTATACAGGGAATTTACCGTCATAATAAACACCGTTTCTTACAAGGATATCGTTGCCGAGAAGGTTTAACTGGCGGACGGCATCAACCTTTCCGCTCTTAAGATCCTCTTCTGCAACGGAACCTGTGCAGGCATATATAAATCCGTCACCGTCCATGTATATATTGTCGTACTCTGTGGGAACAAATGCTTCCATCTTTGCAAGCTGTTCCTGAGAAGCGATCTTTTTCCAGATAAACTGTACAAAGTCATATGATGCGGGGGTAGCTCCGACGAAACCCGAAAATTCTCCGTCCGCCTCATATTTGATAAGACCTTTGTTGATACCTGTTGCTATACAATAAACACGCTCTGCCGTATCAACGACCAGCTTGTTGGGAGCAAAAGGCACCTTGGGATCCAGCGTATTGTCCGAAGGCTTCGTAAACTGCATGATAAAGTTTAAATCCTTATCAAGTTTAAGAATTCTTGAGTTGCCCTTGTCGGCTATGAAAATATTACCTTCTGCCGAAATAGCGATATCGGTGGGACCCGAAAGTGTATTTACATCCGGAGCTCCCTTTACTTCCTCGATAATATTCTTAACCGTAAGAGATTCTCTTGCGGTTCTCTCAAGCTCGATGATACGGTTGTTACCTGTATCGCAGATAAATACCGAATTATCATGAACATAAAGTCCCTGAGGGTTAGCAAGCTTTTTTTCAAGTTTAAGATCGGAAGAAGTGAATACCTTACATACCGAATAAAGGTCGGGGGAATCCTGAACATCTCCCCAGTAATCGTAATTATAGGTATAACTTCTTTCTTTTGCTTCCGCCGTGATCGGTGTACATGCAACAATGACGGCGCATAAAGCAACAGCCGTGAGCCTTGCAATAGTCTTTCTCATACCAAACCTCGTCTCATCAGTCTTTTAATCCGGAGCTTGCCATAGTCTCAAGTATCTGGCTCTCCGAGAAAATGAATATAGCTATCGGAACGATCATAACGACAACCATGACCGCCGCACTCTGTCCGGCTCTGGCGATACCGCCGGCCTGGATCTGCTGAAGTGCATAAACAAGCGTCTTCTTTGCTTCGGAATAAATGTATGTTGAAGCTCTGTTGTTCCAAAGACCCTGAACAGAGAAGATGATAAGGGTCATCCATGCAGGCTTAACATTCGGCATAACTATATTTGCGAATACCTTCCATTCATTCGCACCGTCTATCTTGGCGGCTTCGATAAGCGCCGTCGGAAGACCTTCCATGAACTGTTTCATAAGGAACAAGCCCATCGGGGAAGCGAATGCGGGTATTATGATCGCCCAGTATGTATCGATCCAGCCAAGCTTGTTTAAGATAAGATAGTTGGGGATCTGTGTAACATATCCCGTAAACATAAGGGCTGTGGTCGCAAGTTTGAAGAAACCGTTTCCGCCGGGGAATTCATACTTTGCAAGCACGAAAGCTGCCATGGATGCGATTATAAGGTGTCCGAGCGTACCTACAAATGTAATGAATACCGTATTGAAGAGGTATCTTGAGAAGGTAACGGTGGACTTGCCCATATTTACAAACAGATCGGCATAATTGTCCAGCGTGGGATGCTGTGCATATATCCTCGGAGGGAATTTAAACAACTCGTCCAAAGGCTTAAGTGAATTGCTGACCGTGAAGATAATCGGGAAAGCCATGATGTAAGCCATCAGAATAAGGAATATGTAAAGTACAACATCGCCCGCGATCGAGCGGTTGGGTTTTCTTCTTTTGATCACCGGTTTCTTATATTCTTTTTCGATAACCGGTTTTTCTTTTCTTTTTCTACTCATATCAGGTTCCTACTCTTCTTAACAGACTCTGAACTGCTTTATTACATAAGATCATCATCAAGAACAAAATTGTTGCTATGGCACATGCATAACCCATTTCAAATCTTGAGAAACCGTAGTCAAACAAGTGAGTTACTATCGTACGTGCCGCATAGTCGGTACTTGGATAACCGCAAAGGGCCATCGTAACATCGCAGACGCCGAATGAAGTCGTAATGGTCATGACCGCACCGAACAAAAGCATGGGCTTCATGTTGGGAAGGGTGATGTACCAAAGCTCCTGCCAACGGTTCTTGATACCGTCCATATAACCGGCCTCGTACTGCGAACCGTCAATACCCTGAAGTCCGGCAACGAAAGAAAGGAATCCGGTTCCGAGACTCATCCAGAGGATAACGATCATACAGATCGGAAGCATGTATACGGGATTGATGAGCCAGAGGATAGGCGTATCGATTATACCTATGTTCATCAGCAGCGCATTAACATGTCCGTAAGCATCTCCTCTGAAGAAGATCGAGAAGATTATGTAACAGTTACCCGCGATACTCGGTGCGTAGAATATGATGACCGCAACCGATCTGATCCATCTGGGAAGCTCATTTATGAGCCATGCAAACAGGAAAGAAAGTATATATCCGAGCGGTCCCGTTATGATGGCTATCATCAACGTATTCTTCAAACCGATCAGGAAGATATCATCCTGAAGTATCAGGTTAATGTAGTTTGTAAGGCCCAAAAATCTGGGGCTTTCAAGTATGTTGTAGTAGGTAAACGAAAAATAGATCGACGCTACTACAGGGAAAACAAAGAACATTGTAAACAGTATCGCGTACGGCGCGAGGAACAGATAACACATCTTGCTTCTCTTTGCCTTTTTCCATGCGACCGTTATGTTATGTTTTCTGAGTTTGATGTACTTTTGAAAAAATTCTGCCATCGGTCTGCTCCTTAGGTTAATCGGTACTCATGCCGAATTCTGTACGTTTCTTTAGAATCTCTTCATCTATCTTGATAGAGTAATCTATGATAGTCTCACGCGAATCGTCCTTTTCGTTTATACACTTTCTGATCGCGTTCGAAATATGACGTCCCGTGTAGTATCCGCCGGGTACTTCTCTGATCCCTACCGTGGAATCCCACTGTTCGTTAAGTACCTTGATGTCCGCACTGCTCCAGCTTAAGCTTGAGAATGCGTCACGGTTTGCGGTCGCATATCGTGCCGAAGAGCCAAGGAGTGCTTCGATCTCTCTGCCGAACCTGATCTGTGTATCGGGCTGTGCCCACCACTTCATGAACTCCCATGACTTCTGCTTGATGCTGTCATCGTCGGAAGCGATCATCATCGTGGCACTTCCGGTTATGAAGTCCGAACGGTCAATATATTCTTCACCGTTCTCATCGGTATATACGGTACCGGGGATCAATGTGAAGTCCCAAAGGCCTCTGATCTCGGGTGCTGAAACCATAAGTGTGTTGTACATGGAGTAAGGTCCGATAACTATCGGCATCTCGCCGGAACGGAAACGGCTTACCGCATCGTATATAACAGGAAGACCGTAATCGTTAAAATATGTTACGTAATCATCGAATGCCGCAACACCGGCTTCGGTATCTACCGTTGTATGTGTGCCCGCTTCATTGTACATATCTCCGCCGTACTGATACAGTAGCGAGAAGTACATTGAAAGGTCGGGAATGTTCGACATGGTCTGTGTTGATGCGGCACCTGCGTTGCTGGCACCTGCTGCGGTGGGAATACCTACCGTTAAGTTGTTACCCTGGATAGTGGGCAATAATTCTATAAGTTCATCCCATGTGTTGGGAACTTCAAGTTCAAGTTCGTCAAGAACGTCTTTCCTGTAGAACATAACGTTGAAGGTCTGTGTCTCGGGAAGACCGTATATGTGTCCGTCAAGTCTGTACTGTTCGTAAGAACTTTCGGAATAATGCGAGAATACTTCCTCCCATCCTTCAAACTGCGTAAGGTCTTCCGAAGCATGTCTTAATGCGTAGTTGACAGGCTGGTCCGCACCGACCGAAAGAACGACATTGGGACCCCGGCCTGCAAGTACCGCGTTGAGAAGCGCATCCTGCGCGATAACTTCGGCATTGACCTTGATGCCCGACTGCGGAATGAATTCCTCATCGATCATGGCCTTAAGGATGGTTACCTGATCACGTCCGGTAAGAACCCAGACCTTTAATACTTCATCGTCGCCTTCTGTCTCGTATACGTCGCCGACCGCATTGTAGTCGACAACAAACGAAGCGAAGAACGATCTGATCTCGTACCATGCTTTTCCGAAGAAGTTTGTTTTATCTTTTGCGGGCTTGGTGTCGGTACCGAATACGGTAATGTAATCGATATCGAGTTTGGTCTCGCTCATGTTGAGCTGCGCCGTACCTAACGCCGTAATATTGTCCTTGAAAGTGGTGAACTCCGTCGTGATCTTCTGGGGTCTTCTTACGAATCTCTCAAGCTGTACCGCAACGGTCTGCGCGCTTGCTATCTGATCGGATTTCTGTCCCGAGAACAATGTCATATCATCAACTATCTTATAAAGACGCTTCTCTTCCATCTCCATTGCATCGATGATCTCGGGATAATCGGAGTTGATCTTATAATCTCTGTACTTATCGGGGTTGGCACCCGTAAGCACAAGGAGTTTTCTGTATATCTGGTTAAGTCTGAATGTGGAATCTTCAAGATCGGAAAGGATTGCGCCCACGCCGCCCAAAGTATTCTCAAGACGGATGGTATGCTTTCCGGCTGTAAGGAATACACTGTAAGGGGTTCCGTTTTCATCAGAGATCGTCTTGCATTCCCAGTCATTGGAATATGCAAATGCAACTTCGCTCATCTCCTTAAAAGGGATCTCGCCGTCAATATAGACCGCACGGCTGGATACGGCGCCTCGCTGATAATTCTGGCGTCCTTTTACCATAATGTTGTAATAACCGTCTGCGGGAACTTCAAAATCCCATTCTATCCACTGACCCGAATTCTTCCAGGGGTCGCCGCCCGTATAATTAAGCACTGTGTGCATAACGCTGCTGGGCTGTGTGGTGGGTGACGATCTGTCATATTTGGCATAAAGTGATGATTCCGAACGATAGGTGGATTCTTCACCCTGGATCACGGTAAGATAATCGGCGCCGCCGTTTGCGGACGGAACACCTGTCTTATATTCATCGTAGCTTGGAATTTCCGTAACGGCTTTGATCGTAACGGACTTAAGAACCATGGGCTCGTTGGTCGCTTCAAGAGCGATCTCGTTCGGGCCCTTTTCGAAATAGAATTTGTAGGGCTCGACCTCGTAGCCCAATTTGTCTTTAAGATAAGAAGACTGCCAGTCAAAATATTCGACCTGGCTGGGTCTTATTTCATTGCCCTGATTGTCCACTCTCTTGTTGCCGCCGTCTGTCCAGATACGTGCAAAAGAAAGATTCAATGCGTTATCAAAAGGAAGCTCTCCGTTTATATAGAAAGCTCTTTCTGCCGCAACACCTCGGGATTCGGGAATGAGATATTCAAGATATACATTATAAAAGCCTGTCTCCGGAATGTTGACGGTCCAGGTGACCAAAGACTCTTCTTCCGTATAAAGAACCTTGCTCTCACCTTCATAATCGGTCTCAACCTTTGCGCTTCCTTCTCCTTCGACTTCATATTTAAAAAGATCGACTTCGACATCTTTGGAAGGATTGACCGCATCGGCATGACTGTTTAAGTATCCGTTGTAGGTTCCGGTATGTTCAAGACCGATGATCTCTTTCGTAAAATCGGTACCCGCATACTTTTCCTGGAAGCTGTCTGCCTTTCTTAATGACAGCAAAACGCAAAGAAGCACTATGGCTGCCACTACACCTACTACCGTGAGAAATTTCTGTAAGTTCTTGTTCATATTAAATCTCCATCCGTTCACATAAACCGGGCAATTTATTTAAATCTGAATCTTATTATATTTACTAAGTCTTGGTCACACTTACTAAATAATGCTAAGTATCAAGCATTATTTGCGATTTTGGCAGGTGACTTTTGTATGCTTTTCACAACTATGATTGGCTTAGTTTGTGCACATTGACAGCAATTTGCCATCCCTTGCTCTTTTTTAGTGTACAAAGTGCAAATTTTGCTGTCAATGTTTTTTGCAAACTTACTTATTTTGTATTAGCAAAAACATAGAAGCACGGTTTGGGCTCATAGTTTTCGTCAAACAGAAGCGGCATCTGAGGAAGTCCCGTGGTATTGCCTCCTCCGACGTTCGATCTTGACTGAAGCCACGAATAATGATCGACCGTTCCCCAGAATGTGAAGCCTTCAAAATCGACATAATCTATCTTTGTAGAACCCTGAATGGCAAAATATATGAGGTTGTAACGCTTCCTTAACTTCTCGTTTTCCGCTTCCTTCTGATCTTCCTGTCCTTTGTAATCGGAACTTGCGGTTATATCCATCTCGGTTATCTGTACTTTCCCGACAACTCTTGCATAGTTCTTGATCGAAGCAAGGATAATGTCGCTTGAAGGATCGTCCATTGAGTAATGACCCTGCATGCCCATTGCATCTATCCTTGTACCCTCACCGGGTGCGCCTTCTTCTGCTTTTATGGCTTCAAGCAGTTTGAGTATGTTATTTCTCTTATTAAAATTACACTCGTTATAATCATTGTAATAAAGTTCAAGATCTGCAGGAGCGTATTTATTGGCATACTTAAACGCATTGATTATGAATTCGTTGCTTTGATAGATGTGATACCAGCTTGAATTGCTGCCGTGGCGGTCTTCGTTTAACGATTCGGAGTTCTCGGCATCGGTCCTTATACCGTCGGGTCCGCCCGTTCCGTCGCTTATCGCTTCGTTAACAACATCCCATCCGTAGAACATTCCTTTATATTTGCTGTCCTCGCCGGTAAAGTGTGTGAGAACGGTTGAGATATACCATTCAAGACGTTTGTTCATAGTGGCTTTGTCAACGTAAGGCTTTGTCTTGTCGTATTCCTCGTGGAAAAACCATTCGGGAGTCTGTGAGTGCCATACAAGAACGTGACCCCTTATCTTGATCTCACGATCGGGATTTTCCCGGTTCCATTCAAGGAACTTATTGAGTATCTTTTCCGCTCTTGAGTAGTCAAGCTTAGGAACCTCAAGCTCCTCTCCGTTAAAGGTTACGGTCTCTTTGCCGGGACAGGTCGTTACGCTGTAATTAAAAAGCGCATCGGGCTTAAGCTCGTTGCCTAATGTCACACGGTTAAAGTGGGTGGTGATGATCTCCCAGACCTGTGCATCATCGATCTCGGAACCGGTTACCGCACATCCCACGAACATGCCTGCTTTGGCTTCCACCGCATCTCTTAAGGCAATGTCCGGAAGTTCATCCTTTTCATCTGTTGATGCTGATGTCTTATTGTCTTCCGCAATATCCGCATCATTATCGTTATCTTCGCTTACTTCTTGCGAAACGGTAGTTTCCGTGCTTGACGAAGATACCGAAGTATCGGCTGATGTTACAGTATTTTCGGTACTTCCCGAACCCGAACACCCTGTGAGCGAAAGAACAAGTGCAACTGCTGTTAATAAGGAAAATAGTCTTTTCATTGTTACTCCTTTACCAAGTTTATACAAATTTTATTTCTCAACTTTTGCTACTGTGCAAATTTTGTGCTATTATATATTTGTTTCTTTTTGTTATACCCAAACATTCCTTTTTGATATGAATGTTTCAGGAGGAAAAATGACAACTTCCGAATACGCTACAAATCTACAGACATATAATCAGGTCAACTCTGACTTTGTGGGTTTCCGTTCCATGCAGGATACCCAGGAGGTTGTGCAGTTTAAAGAAAGTTCCGCACATCGTATATGGCTTAACGATCTTACGGTCAATTATCCCAGCCACTGGCATTCCGCACTTGAAATAATCATGCCTGTGGAAAATCACTATGATGTGATAGCCTCAAACGTTATGTATCATGTTCCTCAGGGCGGCATTATAATCATCCCTCCCGGAGAACTTCATGAACTGCGCGCTCCCGAAACCGGAAAGCGTTTTATATTCTTAATGAACATCTCTTTGATAAGCCGGCTTAAAGGCTACACCGGTATTCAGGCCCTAATGACAAGGCCGCTTCTTATCACCAACGAACTCTACCCGCAGATATATGACGATATCTACAATATCCTTATCCAGATAAGAAACGAATATTTTCAGAACAGCGAATATGCCGAACTTATAATTCAGGCCAAAATGCTTGAAATGTTCATCAAGATCGGTGAAAATCACATAAACGCCGATGAGCTTTTCCCTGCCGTAAGACCCTATAAGCAAAAGGAATATGTGCAAAAGTTCAATCAGACGCTTGAATACATCGACTCCCATTATATGGAGGATATAAGTCTTGAGAGCGTCGCCTCTCAGGCAGGATTTTCAAAATTCCACTTTTCAAGGCTGTTTAAGCAGTATACCGACTATACTTTCTGTGACTATCTGTGTTACAGACGTATAAAAGCGGCCGAGGAATTTCTTGCGGTTCCGAGTTTTTCGATCACCGATGTTGCGATGCAGGCAGGATTTTCAAGCATATCCACTTTCAACAGACTGTTCAAACAGCAAAAGGGATGCTCGCCGAGCGAATACCGGTCCCGTTCTCAAAGCTATGTGAAACGCAGATCCAAACAGTGATCTTTATTTATTTGTTTATTTCTCCCGGGGATCAATCATTCCCGGGATCTTTTATTCGTATCTGTACTTAAAATCCGTAAATACCGCTTTGCCGCCGATCTGTCTCGTTGAATACACAAAAAGGCCGAATCTGCAACCCGTAAAGTGGTCAAGTTTAAAGAAAAGTCTGTGGGCGGCTCCGACTTTTGTCCATTTTTCGCCGTCCTTAAGATAGAAGAAATCAAGTTTGTCCTGTAATCCTTCAAAGTTCGGTTTTAAGCAAAATGTAACTTTTGAACCTTTAAGCCTTATCTTTTCAACAACTTCTCCGGGCATGAAATCGCCGCATTCTCCGATCCTTATAGGACCGTCCGGTACTGTACGGATCACCTTTATAAGGTAATAGCAGCCGGAATTTTTGGTGATACCCAAAAGTCCGTATGAACTCTGAAGAGCACATAATCCCGCCACATCGCCTTCATTTAAGTCTTTTGCTTCGACCGTTACTTCAGCCTCGCATCTTGGGAACATCATACGCTGGGTAAGCGTATTCTGTGCATATGTGAGATTGGAACATATCTTATCGGTCTTTATCACCAGCCCGCCTTCGGGCTTAAAATACCATAACTTATTGTCGGGGCAGTGATTCCACTCCCACTGAAGCTTAAGCCTACTCTCTCCCGTCTCGGGATCCGGCATGAAGCTGTCCGAAGTATATACGGGTTCATATCTGTAATAAGGCTTGCTGCTTGCAACATCGAGCCTTTTTACGACTTTGCCGTTTATACCGAATACGGGGAAATCATTTTCCCATGTTACCGGCACAAGCATCGGCATCCTGCCTACGGCACCGGAATCGCGGAAAAGAATCGCATACCATTTTCCGTTCATCGAATCCACAATGCCGCCCTGAGCAACACCCATGCCAAAAAAGCCGCCGTCATCGGAAAATACATCTTTTCCCTTAAATTCTCCGTCTATCCTGTCCGACACAAAACATGCTTCGGTACGCATCTTTCCCTGCGGCCAGTGTATAAAGAAAATGTAGTACTTTCCGTTTATCTTGTAGATATGCGAGCCTTCGTAGCCGAGTCCCTTGTACCCTTCGGGTTCTTTGACAATCACTCTGTCGCTTCCTTCGACCGGTGCCTTTAGGTCCTTATCGAGTTCGACAAGATGTATCTCATTATTGCCGTATACAAGGTAATTTCTGCCATCATCGTCAAACAAAAGCGAACAATCGTGATAATAGCCCTTTACGGTATCCTTTTTCCATTTCCCGCATACATCGGTTGCGGTAAAATGATACGTGGTCTGAGTAAAATGGCTTACAAAAAGAACATGGAACACACCGTCCTTATACCTTATGCACGGTGCCCACATGCCGCCGCCGTAACTGTTAAGCTCTCTCTCAAGCCTTTCCTCGGGCGTATCGTCAAGTGTATCGAATATATACGATGCGATTTCCCAGTTCTTAAGATCGTATGAACGCAGAATCGCACCACCCGGCATAAAATACATGGTCGTGCTCACCATATAAAATGTATCGTTAACCCTTATTACATCGGGATCCGGATAATCGCATTTGATTATCGGATTCAATTCCGTATCAGTCATCTGTATCTCCAACCTCTTATTCTACAACGCCAAACCCGCAGATCGTGAATTCCCCGGTCTCAAACCCGTCCTTCATCTTAACTTCGATATGATGGCGTTTTGTCTTTGTTTCCTCAAATACTATAAGCGGATTGGCATGTGTCCAGCCTATGATCTTGGGATCGATCGTAAGCTTAAGCTCCCCGTCCGCATACACCTTAGCTGTGGCCGCATTCGGATCCCCCGAATCCTTATATATGATCAAAAGGCTCTTGCAGTCTATATCCATTGTAAACGGCCTGTTTGAGCCCCCTTTATACATCCAGTTATCCGGAAATTCCGGGCTTACCGTAAGATCCATGTTTCGCTCAACGCACTGCACCTGCTTATCTGTATGGATAAAATCGCCTGCCGATATATCCGCTTTGACGGGACTGTGTTTTTTGTCCAAAAGCTTTACATTCGAAAACTGTGCGCCAATGGGAGGCTTTATATCCTTAAGCGTCTTTATCTCTTCATCTTCCGGCGCTTTATCGATATCTTTAAAGAGTTTTAAGATACCGTCAGCCATTATAGTATGGCCGATATTGGTGGGATGGAAGCAATCGTAAAAGAACTGGTTCTTGGAGACCACCCTTCCTTCCGAAGCCTTAAGATAAAACTGCTTTGTAACGCACTTTTTTGTGCTTACCATGGGAAGGTCATAACCAAATCCCACGGGCAAAAGACGTTCTTCAAGATTGAAATCATCCTGGAATACCGCAAAAAGAAGTATTACCGCAGGACTTCCGGGGCCGTTATATATCATCTGTACCAAAGAGTCGTAACATCTGCCGCCCGTCTCGTCTCCCGCATCGTTGACCGCAAATTCAACGACCACGATATCCGGAGTTACCTTGCCGTCGTAAAGAACATCGGTCTCATATCTTAACATTCCAAGCTCCGACGGAGTTCCGCCGACACCTGCTTTTACATAATGGATGTTTTCATCCGTCCCTTTTCCCGCAAGCTCGCAGAAACCTTTAAATGTCTTGTATGCGTAACACTCGGTATTTATGGGAATGGCTCCCGCACCCTGTGTGATGGACCCTCCTATAAAAGCGACGGTGACATCCTCACCGGCTCTCGCCTTTTTAATCGCCCTCTTTATACGTGCATTGTTGCCATAACTTACAACCGAATTGTCTATCATATCGACATAGGCTTTAAGAGAAGTATCCACGGGATCTTCATCCTCCTGCACCGGAGCGGTGAAGCCGTCGTTTAAGTAAAACTTGACCGTTGCCTTCCCTATTATGCCGGCTTTTTCAAAATCAAACCGAAATTGCCCGGGTTCCTTGTCGTCGTCCGACCAGTCGACCTTGTCAAGCTCTATAAGCTTTTCGGAGCCGTCGCACCTTACATTTGTGATGATCTGTGTACCCGAACCGTAAAGATCTTTCTTACCGTACATATGGAAACAAAACTTAACTTCCGTATCCGGCTCATCCGTTTCAACCGATACCCCGATCTGTGCAACAAGTTTTCTCAAACCTTCGGTCGTCTTTAAAAGATTCAGTTCTTCTTCATCTTCGATCCCGCCCGCAAGCTTTGCGCTTGAAACAAGTCTTCCGTCCGTCAAAAAAACAAACTGCACAAAAGAACCGTCATCAAGCGGCATGGCTGCAACGTCTTTGTTTCTCAGTATAAAAAACGACTGTGATTTTTTGATGGGGTCCTTCGGAGCCTTGGGCTCTAAGGAAACATCGGGTGAATTATTCATCTCATTCCTCCGGAAAAACGGTCCGTTTTGATTTCCTGTAATAAGAAAATATGCTTAGTTTTATTCCGATTTTACTGTTTACATTTTATTAATACATTCGTCATTATTCTCCCTATCGTTTGCCCTCGTGTGGTCAATTTATGCGAAAAAAGCAATAAAAAAGGAGTTTCTCATAAAGAGAAACTCCCAAATCCTTACGCTGTCTTCTGTTATTCGAACTTTCTGTAATTACCGCTTAAAGCAAGAAATGCAAAGAAATAAAGACAATTATCGTAGTAACGTCTTTTGCCCTTTCTAAGCGGTGAATTATACAAAGCAGAAAGCCATTCCTTTGAAAGGTCGTTTATGCCGGTCACGATAGCGGTCTCGGCGATCGTAGCCATAAGTCCGACGGGATGAAGCGCGTCGGGACCCGCTACGGTTCCGTCGACCTCATATATGTGAAAACTGTTGTTTCTTAAGTCATCAACAAGAAACTTCTGTATATTCTCACAAGCCTTAAGCTGTCCCACGTCTTTTCGGTTCCAAAGATAATCAAGAGAGATATTGGCTGCCGTTCTGTATGAATCGGAATAAAACCAGTCATGTCTGTCCTTTGTCCAGGAAAGGGGCTTCTTAAGCGGCGAACCGTCAAACTCCGCATATTCTGCAGAAAACCCGGTAACGGGATGGCAGGCCTTTACAAGATACTCGCGGCTTACCCTTGCGGCTTCTTCAAAAAACGGTCTGTCTTCTTCATATGCCCACTTGGCAAAAAAATCGTAGAAGTGAGGCAGATGATATGATGGATCCGTGAAGGGTGAGCCCGGTGTAAACAATATCTGGTGATTTTCGTTGTTAAACATCGGAGCTCCGATCCTTTCGGGGCTTCCCTTATGTATCATGGCGGAAAGGATCTCTTTAGCCTCATGGGAATAGTTAAATATCCCTTCACCGTCTCCCCAGCGCTTTGATGCAAATAAAAGAGCCAGTGCGTAGTATTCTTCGCCGTCCGGAGCGGGTCCTGTGGCGTTCTTTGTACCGTCGGTCTGACATGACCAGGCAAAAAAACCTTCATTGAAGCCTTCGGTCATATACATGTATGTTTTGGACCATTTCCAGATACGGTCAAACTGTTCTTTCATGTCAAGCTGGACACAGAGCATCATGCCGTAACTCATGCCTTCGGTCCTTGCATCAAAGTTACCGGTGTCCATGATATATCCCATATCATCGCCCGCATCAAAATATACCCTGTCTTCGCCGAAGAAATATTCCTGTTTTATCTCTTCAAGTCTTTTAAGTGTTTCCGCATCGGATACACCGATGGCATTAAAATAGTTTTTATACTCCATAATCATCCTCGTGTTATTATGTTATCTGCGTGTTATGATCCTTGCCATCTCCTCGAATGACAATCCGTACGGAATGTTATATGTCCCTACGCATATAACTTTATCATAACCGTTTTCGCACAGATACCGGTCAAACTCTACAGCGGACTCCACTAATTCCGCTTCATACATACGTCTTGCGACGCTGACCGAACTGTCGCCTCTTATTACCACTATCTCAACTCCCTGATCTCCTGCGGTAAATCCCGGCTCATCGTCGGGAAGCGGATTGATCGGGGGCGGGGTGACTTCCTCCGGAATGATCGGCGGAACCGTCTCCTCATCGGGTTCTTTAAATTCCGGGCCGTCCGATTCCGTCTTATCCGATACATCCGTATCTTTTCCGTCTTCGGTCGAAGTCCCTGTTTCATCTGCCCCGGTCGAGGTCTGCGTACTTACGGATGTTTCGGTCCCGCTATTTATATCTTCTTTATCATCGGATACAGTAACATCTTTATCTGTTGATGTTGTATCCGATATACTTGTTGTCAGATCGGTAAGGGTTTGAGACTCTATCATGCCAAGCTCCGAAGCACGCTTTTTAACTGCCGCATCGGACATCTTCTCGGGTTTTGCACCAAGCCCTAACACAAGTGCCGCCACGATAAGCCCCGCGCCTATTCCCCTTGAATAGGATTTTAAATTCATATCTTTTCCTTTTATTTCTTATTTGCAAAAAGATCTATGACAAGTTTGACTTCTCCTACGCCAAGATTCAATTCTTTGGCTATGGCCATGTTTGACTTGCCTTCTTCATGCATCTTCCTTATTATCTCGTTAGAATTTTTACGGCTGTCGTTATCTTTGTCAAAGTGAAGTTCCACATCGGGTTCACCTTTAAATTCATCGGTCATCGGCTTCTTTGTCTCGATGATCGGAGCCTTTACAGCCTTTCCGGTCACGGGTTTTTTAACCGTGCGCGGCTTTGAAGGCTTCAGCGCGGCATCAAAAGAAACGACCGTATCTTCGGTTTTTACACTGTCTTCAACCGTATCGTTACTTAACAGTTCTATCTTTTCGGGCATGAAAGGAACGAAACTCTCCGCCTCTTTGGCCTGTTTTTCTTTTTCCTTAAGCTCCTCATCCTTTTCTTTGAGTTTTTCTTCTTTTTCAAGAAGAAGCCTGTCTTTTTCTTTTAACTCCTCATCCTTTTCCTTAAGTTCTTCGTCTTTCTCCTTAAGTTCCTCGCCGGAGTTTTTAAGCTTTTCGCCCTTATCGTTTAACATATCATACAGGAATACCGCTTCCTGATGATTGTCGTTAATGCGCTTTAAGACGGTCTCCGAATACTCGTCAACGGCCATGATCTTTTCGTTGGAAAGTTTTTCAAGCTGTCTTTCCGTTTTTTCCACGGAATAATTGACGGTCTCATCCACCATGTCCTCGATACGCTCTCTGGCACCCAGAACTTCCCGCTCGACCATGTCCTTGATAAGCCTGTCGTCCACTATTTTGTTCCCGTCATCGTTCTTTTTACCGTCCGGCAAAAAGAAGGAGGCTGTAAAAAACAGCACTCCTATCACAAGTAATACAATTGCTGTAACGCTCATAATAAACTATATCCTCACGTCAAAAGAACCCGGTTGACCTTTTACGATAACCTTTCCTTCCGCATCCTTTTCTTCAGATTTACGATGTTTTCCGCCGTCTCCGGAATATTCATTGGAGCCTTTTTCACGTGCATCAAACCGTTTCTGGTTATTGGATACATCGTCGGCCCTGTTAACGGCGTTTGACTTATCTTCGGTCTCCCGCTGCACATCATGCACAACCGCAGCCTGATCGGATGCGATCTTGGCATCCTCGCCCTGCCGCTGGATAGCGAAGTCCTGAACTCTCGTTATGGCACCCTGTAATTCAATAGGTCCGATAGCCATACCCTCACCTCATTTCCGTTAAACCTTAGTAGATGGCTGCCATCTTTACATCGCCGCCTTCTTTGATGAAACGGCAATATTTCATAGCACTCTTTACAACGGTAGATACGTCGCCTATGCAGATCTTTGTACCGGGATATACATCTCCTGTAACGATCACCTGGCCCTGTGTATCGGCATCAAGAACCGACTGATACTGTTCAAGTTCCTGCATGCACTCCGCAAGCCTAGCAGAGCTGTTCTTACTTACGGTAGCAAGTTTTTGTATCTGTGCAAGCTGATCGGGAAGCATCTTGACACCCGCCTGAAGTTTTTGCTTGGCTCCCTCAAGAACAGGCTTGATCGCAGAAAGCGACTTGTTTAACTCTGCTATCTCTTTTTGAAGGGCTGCCACAGCCTGCTTGACGGTTGCATCGACACCGACTTCCACTATGGTATCGGCTCCCATCTGTGAACCTAAATTCTTGACCGATATCGATACCGTTGCACAGACCTTTCCGCCTGTGATAAAGCCTCTCTTACCTGTAACATGTACTTCCGTACCTGCCACAACATTACTGTGCAATATGGATTCCGCATCAATATAGCCTTCGGCGGTGGCTGTCGCATTTTCCAGAAACTTGCTTACTATGTTTCCGCCGGCTTTAAGAACGCCTTTATGCATACCGTTCATACCGTGCGCGATCGTAATGTTTTCGCCCGCCTCAAGATATGCTCCCTCGACAACTCCCACAACTTCTATGGAGCCCTGGGCTTTTACGCTGAAATTCTCGCAAACGTTGCCGTTTACCTTTACGCTTCCTTCGTAATCTATATTTCCGACCGAGTTATCGACATTTTCGACTTCCAGGATATTTGAAACGAAAACCTTGCCTTCTACCAAAGAAACATGACCGGATACATCGGAATAAAGTTCGGTCTTGTCTTCGCTCTGCGTAATGTTTCGACCGAATTTTAAGATTGCGGCTTTTACGTCCGCAGGCCTTATCTTTTCGCCTCGTACATTGACACCGGGCTCACCGTGTACAGCCGGAGTAAGCCTTGCAAGAAGATCGCCCTTCTTACAGTGGTTGATCGTATTTAAGTTAAAGAAGTCAACGCTTCCGTCTTCGTTAAGAGTGGGACGGACTCTGGGATCGGTGTTAAAGAAATACTCAATGGAAGCATTGTGACCCTGTTTGGCCGGAGTACCCCTTGCAACAACGATATCCGTACAATACTGTCTGTTTCTAAGGAAATTATCTATCGCATTATTATCGATACCTTCAACAATACCACGCGAAGAAAGTTCACTCATGAACTCTCTTAAACTCATCTGCTCTCCGCCTTCAAAAGGAGCGATGACCCTTGCGGTAACCGTCATATTGTCGGGTGAAATAATGATCTTTACGAACTCACCGTCTGCGTGAGTAAAAGAATTTGGCGTGGGAACTTCGAGCTCCTCTGTAGAGATAAGAGCAGCCATAAGATCCTTGGGATCATACATGATATCCTTAAGCTGCAGATATTCGACGAGTTCCTCTCTTCTTAAGTTCTCGCCTCCGTCCGTAGCAGGATAAACCTTGATGGAACATTTCCCGTCCTTTGAGATGATTTGGAAATATGCGTTCATTTGTACCCCCCTGTCCAGTGATTTCCCGTGTACCTTTCGGCTTATGCCAATATTCCCATATATTTTCCGAGTTTTTCTTTCATCTTCTGAAGTGCTCTTGTGTGAAGCTGTGACACTCTCGACTCGGATACTTCAAGAGTATAACTGATTTCTTTTAATGTAAGTTCTTCGTAATAATATAAAAGAATAACCTGTTTTTCCTTTTCGGTCAGAACTTCGAGCGACTTTGCAAGCTGCTCTTTAAGTTCCGCCTTTTCAAAAACCTCTTCCGGGCCGTCGAAATGCGATGCGAGATTTTTCTCGTTCGGTATCTCACTTCCCGATTCCATAAACTCGTTTAAAGAAACAACATTTGTAACCTTCATCTGTGACTGCCAGTCACAAAGCTCATCGGATGAAATGCCTAACTTAACGGCTATTTCTTCGTCGGTCGCGGGTCTGCCCTTTTCGACCTCAATCTCTTTCATTGCGGAATCTATCTGGCGCTGGCGCTGACGTACGGTTCTCGGTATCCAGTCCATTTTCCTGATCTGATCAAGTATCGAACCGCGGATCCTTAAGCTTGCATATGTCTCGAATTTGACATCCTTCGAAAGTTCAAACTTATCGATTGCATCGATAAGACCGAAAATACCGTAACTTACCAGATCGTCGTACTCAACATTATACCCTAAATACATGCTGAGCCTTCCGGCGACAACCTTAACAAGCGGTGCATACTCAAGTATCAGCTGTTCTCTGAGTTCGGGCGACCGCTTGGCTGCATATTCATCCCATAATTTTTTCTTACCCTGTTCATCCATGTACTGTGTTTCCTTTTGGCCTCCGGCCTGATTTTATTAAGGATTGGGATTTTCCTCATTCCCGTCCTCTTGACTTTCATTGTCGGTCACGGGTTCCTTCTCGATAACCTCTCCTTCATCGGCAACCTTGCGCTCGTTCTTTTTATCAAAAGAATCAAGTATCATTTTGATGACACAGCCTATAAAATAGAACACCACAAGCGTTGAGAGCAATGCAACGAGCATCGCATTTAATGTAAAGCCGCGAAAATATGCTACAAGCGCAGTAACAAGGCCCGCCAAGAGCATCAATATAAGCGGCATTTCTTTCCTAGTCATTAATTAAATAGTCCTTTCAGGTTTGCCTACCGCGCGGATCACGTAATCGCCGGTCTCCGGATAAAAAATAACCGTTCTACCGTAACTGTCGCCGGTATCTTCGGAAAGAATCGGAATACCCAATTCTTTAAGTTTTTTCTTGCTGGCTTCAACGTTTCTGTCGCCTACGCGCACAAGCTCGGATTTGTTCTGAAAAGCGAACATCTGGGCTCCGCCCGCGATCTTGGCAACCATTCGGCTTCTTTTTGCACCCTCTGCTTCCATAAGGCGCACAAGCTCGGCAATACCTGTATCGGCAAATTTATATATATTGTTGTTTTGTCTTATTGCTGTCGAATCAGGCAGCATAACATGTGCCAAGCCCCCTATTTTTGTCTGCGGGTCCCTGATAGCTATTCCTACACAGGATCCCAGCCCCAACGTTGTCACACTGTTAGGGCTAAGACAAACCTTAAGGTCGGCCATGCCTACCTTTATCACTTCACTCATATATGTCCCCTGCGGCGCCTTTTGGCACTTTTTTTAACCCAGTCCTAATGCAGACATTATTTTTGCATAGGACTCAAGATCCGGAACAAGGATAAAATATCCGTCCAACTCATAATCATCGGTAAACTGAGTCTGGATCAAAAGGATCTTGTCTCCCAGAGTTCCGAACTCAATAGCCGGAACACTCAATATCGCTCCCGCCATGTCGATCGTCAGATCCGGTACCGAAGGGTATATCTTCAAATTCGTGATCGTTGAAAGCGAATTTAAGTACGCTCCGGTTATTATATTGCCTATCTCCTTCAGTGCGGATATTTCCATTTCGCCGAATTCTTCATCGGGAAGTTCCATACCCATCAGCTTGGATACCAGATGCCTTGCTGAATTCTTCTCAAGCAAGAACATGATACTTCCGGTAATATCTCCCTCAACACAGAGATAAATGCCCGCCATTATCTGTTCTTCACCGCCCATAAGCTCCCCGACTTCATTGAACTCGAGAAGCTTAACCTGCGGTACCTTCATATCAACTTTACACTGAAGTAATTGCGCCAGCGCAGTCGTGGCATTGCCGGCGCCAATATTACCTAATTCTTTAAGCACATCGAAATACTGCTCCGATACGCTTTCCAATGTCATATCACCCATATGCTCCTACGCTCCGATTGTAACCCTTGCCTATTCGGTTGCCACAACGTTAAGATCCAATAATGATACAAGACCGTCGGCACACTTTCCTACGCTGGTTACGAAATTGCCATGTTCAAGTGACGCATCGGCAGACACTTTTTCGATCTGTTCTTCGGTAAGGGTAACAACTTCCTTTACCTCATCAACTATGATACCGATCGTTCCGTGCTGCTCGAGCTTAAGAATTATGATACGTGTTGCTTTGGTGTACTCATCGTCTTCAAGTCCCATCTTAAGGCGAAGACTCATGACCGGCACAACCTCACCTCTTAAGTTTATCACACCTTTTAAATAAGGGGCAACCTTGGGTACTCTTCTGATGTTTACCATACGGGATATGTTTTCAACATATGAAATGTTTATACCGTAGGATTCATCACCGACTTTGATAACGATATATTGCATATTGCCGTCATTGTTTCCGACTCTTAATTCATCCATTATTTGTCCCTCCCTTAAATAAGCGCATTGGCATCGATTATCAATGCAACTCCGCCGTCGCCTAAGATAGCGGCGCCGCTTATGAACTTGCACTTGCTGATATATTTGCCAAGAGACTTAATAACGATTTCCTGCTGCCCTATAAGCTCGTCTACCACAAGACCTGCAAGTTTGTCGCCCTTCTTGACGATAACAACTATAAGGTTATCATCGGGTGATTTTGACGACTCTATATCAAGGACATCGCTCATACGGATTATCGGGATCACGTTACCACGAAGGGTAATAACCTCTTTGGACTGTACAAGCTGGATATCTTTTGCGGAAATATCTTCTATGGTCTGGATCGAGCCGAGTGAAATAGCATACTTCTCGCCGCCTACCGTAACCATCAAAGCCTGTATGATCGCGAGTGTAAGAGGAAGTCTTACTATCCATGTACTGCCTTCGCCAAGCTTACTCTTAACTTCCACTTCACCGCTCAATGCCTCGATCTTTGACTTAACAACGTCAAGACCGACGCCTCGTCCGGATACTTCAGATATAACCTTTGCGGTTGAGAAACTGGGCAGGAAAAGAAGGTCGATGATCTCCTTGGGAGTCATGTTCTCAGCCTGCTCGGCCGTGATCGTACCTCTTTCGATCGCCTTGGCTTTAACCTTTTCAACATCAATACCGTTACCGTCATCTCTTACTTCGATAACGACATTGTTACCGTCCTGATATGCATCGAGGAAGATAGAACCTACTTCGGGCTTACCTCTCTCCTTACGTACTTCTGCCGACTCAAGACCATGATCTGCGGCATTACGGAGCAAGTGCATAAGGGGATCTCCGATCTCATCGACAACGGTACGGTCAAGCTCGGTCTCCTCACCAGTCATATATAATTCCATCTTCTTACCGAGGGTCTTCTGAAGATCTCTGATCATTCTCGGGAACTTACTTACAACGCTCTCGATAGGAACCATTCGAACCTTCATGACCGATTCATGTAAGGATGTTGTTACACTTTCAAGATATTCGATATGCTCCGAGAAACCGTTGCCTCTTGAAGCTTCATCGGAACTTGTTGCCGATACAAGAGAGTTCTTTGCGATGATAAGCTCACTGACAAGGTTCATCAACGCATCGAGTTTTTCAATATCGACACGAACAGTACGGTTTACAACCGGCTTTGAAACGGCTTTCTTTTCCGTCTTTGCAGGTGCATCCTTGACTGCGGGTGCAGCCGCGGGCTTTGTCTCGGGTTCCGAAGCCTTTTCTTCTTTGACTTCTTCCTTCTTGTCATCGGAAGCGTCGGAACCTGCGTTTGCAAAATCAGCATCAGTCATAACAGCACCTTCGGCCGATTCGATCTCAGATACTCCTTTGACCGCCTCGATAAGTGTTTCGAGCGGATCTTCAGATACGGTTATAACGCTGAAATCATTTTCAAACTTTTCATCTTCGATATCCTGGCTTGAAGGCTGGGAAAGAATGATCTCACCGTGTTCTTCCAAAGCTTTGAATACCAAAAATGCTCTTGCTGCCTTAAGGATACAGCTTTCCTGTATGGTAACCGTAATACCGTAGAAGTTCTTGCCTTCTGTCTTTGCGGCTTCGTAAAGATTTTTCTCGGTATCGGTAAGCTTGATATCACGCCATTTTTCACCGCCCGCGCTTTCTTTTGCGGGAGCCTCTTCTTTGGCTTCTTCTTTGGCGGGAGCATCGGACTTATCAGCCGCAGCGCCCGAATTGCCGTTAAGGATATCGTTAAGTGCTTTGATCAAAGGTTCATTATCATTGGTCCCTTCATCAGCTGTTTCCTGAATGGAGGTGGTATACTCTTCCAAAGCGTCAAGGCACTGGAAAAGGATATCGATCATGTTGGGCTGAACCTTAATGTTACCGTTCCTAACCTCAGAAAATACATTCTCCATGTCATGAGTAAGATTCTGCATGCGCTTATAGCCCATGGTTCCTGCCATACCCTTAAGGGAATGGGCAGCACGGAATATCTCATTGATGGTATCCATGTTTTCGGAATCCTGCTCAAGTTCCAGAATCTGTGTGTTAAGACTCTGAAGGTGCTCCTTGGTCTCGTCAAGGAAAATCTCGAGATATTGACTTACATCCATTTTAATTTACCCCCACGTTCATAATGATCTCCTGGGCAATCTGTTTAAGGGTAACTACCTGATTTGAAAGTCCGGCTTGGAAAGCACTCTTGGGCATACCGTAAACAGTGCAGGAGTCTTCGTCCTGTGTGAGCACAAATATATTTTTGTGCTGTTTAAGGTTACTGATTCCTTTGGTCCCATCGGCCCCCATACCTGTCATTACTACGCAGACGATCCTGTCGGCAGCGCTGTCGGCTAAGGATTCGTACATATAGTTTGCTGAAGGTTTTACTCCTTCTCTGGTTGGCTCATCACTGTAACGGATAACAAACTTACCCATAACGGTATCTATGTTGAGATGTTTGCCGCCCTTAGCAATATATACGTGTCCGTTTTCCAGAGTGTCACCGTCTTCGGCTTCCGTTACTTTACACTCGGAAAGAGCATCAAGTCGTTCAGCCAGGGAAGCGGTAAACCCTGCAGGCATATGCTGTACGATAACAACCGGCGCCTTAAGCGAGGCGGGAAGAAAAGGAATGACCTCCTGTAATGCCTTCGGTCCGCCCGTTGAACTTGCTATAGCCACAACCTGTCGATTTTTTGAATTTCTCGAGGATTTGGAGGCAAGTTCAATAAGTTTCCTGTTGGCTTCAAGACGTGACTTTTCATCTTCTTCCTTGACATCGAAATCGGATGCCTTACTGTTGCATACAACTTCAAGAATGCTTAAAAGTCTTGTGTTAAAGACTCCGTCCTTGCAATCCCTTGCGTTTTCGGGTTTGTGGACAAAATCGATAGCACCCAGACTCAATGCATCAAGTGTAGTCTTTGCACCTTCCCTTGTATCCGTACTGGCCATTATGACTCTTGCGGGTATACGACGTTTCCTTAACTCCTTAAGAAGTTCAAGTCCCGTCATCTTGGGCATGTTGACATCCAATATTACGGCATCATAGGTTTTCCTCATCAGAAGCTCTAAGGCTTCCTCGCCGTTTGTTGCACGATCTGACACATGGAATCTTGAATCTGACTCGATTATATCACAGATTACCCTTCTCATAAGTGCAGAGTCATCAACTACAAGTACATTTTTCATGAAATTGCCTCTTTTTTTGGTTAATTTTCAGTTAATTTTGTAAATTTTATACAATTACTTGGCTTTATTTCTTCTGATACGACGTTCTTCTTCGAAGATAAATTTTATGATCTCTTCACGGGTATCATTGTCAAGATTTACATACTGAACTCTGTGTTCAAACTCTCCGGGACGGTTTGCGACTTCTCTGACGCTTAACACTCTTCCCACGACTTCATAATCTTTTGCGGTACCTTCATATACAAGCTGGTAAGTGCAATAGACCATGCTTCCTTCTTCATAGGCGTGATCGGAAATAAATCTTATCCCGCCGCCGCTTATATCCACTATAAGGCTTCTTCTGAGCGGAAGCCCGGGCACCAGTAATACCTGATTGGCTTCCACAGCCTGAACTTCTTCGCTCTTAAGCTCCCTTGTCTTCATATCGAGAACGCAGCTGAAACGGTAGTAATCACGTCTTTGATGCTTGCGGAGATTGCTTGTAAGCTCAAATACCAGAACATATACGTTATTGCTCTTGTATCTGTCGATAATACGGGCAAAACACTGATAAAGCCCGAGTGATGTGTAAAAACACAGATCATATTCTCCGTCTATCGGAAGCAGGATAAGTTTGGTCTTTTCCATGGGCATCACGACTTCAAGACGGTCATCGGTTATAACGTCGTATACTTTTGTTGTATACACCTTTTTAATTTCGCTTCCCTCGCTTGCCAGTCTGTCAACCGCCTGAAGGTCTACCTTATCTCCCGCAAAGACATATTTCGATAGCATGGCATTACTCCTTTATTGAATCGTATTATTCTGGTTAAATTTCTTGGCAGTGACTATATGTGAAAAGAACGCTGCCATACCCCTCTTTTTCACTGTTTGGGTTATTTCTTTGTTCATAAGGATCTGAGCGATCTGTTCGTATGCCAGAGCAGACTTTGCATTCGGAGTCTGTATGGATACCGGCATCTGCTGCATTACGGCCTTAGAAAGCTGCGGATCTTCGGGAACCGCACCGAGATAAGAAAGCGGAAGCTTTAAATATCTTGCCACAACGGCATTCAATTTATTGAAAAGCGCCTGCCCTTCCTGCACGTTTTCCACTTTGTTGGCTATAACCTTGACAAGTGAATTTTCCGATGAAAATCTGCTGTGCCTTGACAATGCCTTTAAAAGCGAATACGAATCGGTGATCGATGTGGGCTCGGGTGTGGTCACCAGAAGGATCTCACCGCTTGCCACCAAAAATTCAAGTACCGCATCGCTTATTCCCGCGCCCGTATCAACGATAATGATATCCGTGATCGCATCAAGTTCCGCGAGATTCTGCACTATATAGGTAAGGTGTTCGCGGTTTAGATTGCTCATTCCCGCTATACCGGAGCCGCCCGATATAAAGCCCACGTCATTGGGCCCCCAGGTAATGATATCCTTGATGTTCATTCCCTGATATATAAGGTCCGCAAGATTGTGTTTGGGAACAGCTCCGAACATTACCTCGATATTGGCAAGTCCGAAATCGGCATCGAGAATGATGACCCTCTGTCCCATCTTGCGAAACTGTATCGCGAGATTGATCGAGGTA